>VOFC01000464.1_pt1 | contig 52000 bp, 52 predicted proteins | sample 5384161 | NCBI WGS metagenome assembly VOFC01 (sample SAMN12384722, study PRJNA508395) | human gut metagenome | isolation source: healthy gut B | host: Homo sapiens | reverse complement strand
CACGAGGCCAAGAACTTTCTTCACAATCTTTTTATGCAACTTTGCATCTGTGGGGTAAGTGATATTCTTTTCTGAACTGTTGAATCAATAAAGGCTGTATCATGATGGTGGTCATCATCATTCTCGTTATTCACACGAATGCTTTCTTGAAAGATAAGTTCAACTCCCTTTTCACCGATACGTTGGCGGAAATGGACTAATTCTGAAGAGGCACATGGGGCATACAGGTGAACTCTTGCATGCCACAAAAATACTGATAATAAGCATTTTCGCTCCATTGTTCCACCAATGACTCATCTGACAGATTACGAAGATGTTTTAGGATGAGCATACCACACATTAAACGGATTGGCTTGCCGGGACGGCCATTGTCCTGACAATATAATGGTTGAAAGGCTGTTTCAAATTTTTCCCAATCTATTTTGTCAGCTAACTGGTAAAGTGGGTGAGATTGATTCAGCATGTCTGACAGGCTACTGAATAAAGATGGGATATTATTCGTCTTTTTAATCATAAAATCTGCAAGTTTCTTGACCTAAAGGTACTAAAACTTGCAGATTTATCAAAGAATTTTATAGACTAAATTACTGAATATCAACAGAAAAAGATATTTTTAAGGGACGACTATGTAAATGAATTTAGTATCGCGCTTCTTGGCATTGCAGGCGATTGATGCGGTGCTAAGTGAGGAATTGTGGTGATTTTGAAAGCATTGATTATCAGTAGTTCCGAAATTCTTGAAACTGGCTCGGAACTAAATAGAACTAGCTCGGAACTAATTTGAAGAAGCTCGGAAGAAAATGTAACAATCGGGGAGATAATTTGGACATGATGCCAAGTCGTGACAAAATAGCGTGAGAGAGTGTAGAGAAATGGGATGTGTGTTGTAAATAAAAATTAACCCTTTGGATTGTGTTTTTGTTTGGCGTTCTGGGGGCGCATCCGATTGCTCATAGGGATAAAAAAATCCCCACCCCAAAATGAATTGGGGCAGGGATTGATGGATTATTTGCTCATGACAGTTTTCCGCGTATTACAATGGGGTTAAACTGTGTGAGCAGGTTGAGTGTCTTGATTGCGTAGAGCTATTAGTTGAACCAACGAACGTAGCAGAAGTCCTGACGGTTAGCCAACTTGGCGTTCTTCGGATACATACGGTAAGCCACCTTGTAAGAACCGGCGAGGTCGATGCTGGCCGTGAGTTCGAAGGTGTAGAGGTTGCCTTCGTGACCTACAACGTTCATGGGGATTACGTCGTGAATCGTGTCGGCGCCGTTGTTGTCGGTGCTCATTACCACGAGGTCAATGCCGATGGCATCTTCCAATCCCTGTTCGTCGATGGTGTGACGAACGGTGAAGTTCTTACCGCTAACGAGTTTAGCGTTGAGCAGGTTTTCGCTGCGTTCGCTTGAAACTACGCGGATGTTGTCCCAGCGTTCGGCCACGAGTTCCTTCCATGAAGCAATGTCCTTGGCCAACTGGTTGTCGTTGGCAGCGAGGAGTTTGAAACGAGCTGCTTCGGGGTTGTAGAAGCGATCGTAGTAATCGTCGAGCTGACGCTTCATGGTGTAGTTAGGAGCGATGCGGGCGATAGAATTCTTCACGGTGCGTACCCAGTTTTCAGAGTAGCCCTTGCGGTTGCGAGCGTAGTAAAGAGGAATGATTTCCTGCTCGAGCATAGAGTAGATGGTCGATGCGTCGAGTTTGTCCTGATGTTCCTGATTTTCGTAAGTGCGGCGGTCGGTGAGTGCCCATCCGGCACCTTCGCGGTAACCTTCGTACCACCATCCGTCGAGTACGCTGAGGTTTACTACACCGTTCATCAAAGCCTTTTCGCCTGAAGTACCTGATGCTTCGAGAGGACGGGTCGGGGTGTTCATCCAAATGTCGACACCCGAAACGAGGCGGCGAGCTAACTGCATGTCGTGGTTGTCGAGGAAGATGATCTTGCCGATGAACTCGGGACGCTGCGAAATGTCGTAGATCTTCTTAATGAGGCCTTGACCTGCACCGTCGGCGGGGTGAGCCTTACCGGCAAAGAGGAATATTACGGGGTAGTCGGGGTTGTTGACAATCTTAGACAAGCGGTCGAGGTCCGAGAAGAGGAGGTGAGCACGCTTGTAGGTGGCAAAACGACGGGCAAAACCGATGAGCAATGCATTGGGGTTGATCTTGTCGAGGAGGCTTACAACCAATGATGGATCGCCTTGGTTGCGGAGCCAGTTTTCGCGGAAGCGGTCGCGGATGTAGTCGATTAACTTGTTCTTCAACTGTACGCGGGTCTTCCAGATGATTTCATCGGGTACAGTGTGGATTTTATCCCAAACAGCCTCGTTGCTCTGGTCGTAGATGTAGTCCTTGCCCAGGTATTTGCTGTAAACGGCCTGCCATTCTTTAGCACACCATAAAAGGTGGGGAAGTGAACACCGTTGGTAACATAGCCTACATGGCTTTCTTCTGCATGGGGATTGTAAATCTTTTCCCATTCAGCGTGGGTGCGTTCAGCGTGGTCGGGACGTTCAGCTGCGGGCATGTATCCCTGCCAGATGCCTTTGAACATTTGCTGGCTTACGCGGCCGTGGAGCCAACTTACGCCGTTGACTTCCTGACAAGTTTTGCAGAGGAAGGTAGACATACAGAACTTTTCGCCCTTGTCTTCGGGGTTCGTACGGCCCATGCCCATAAAGTCGTCCCATGAAATGCCCAAGCGGCCGGGGAACTGGTTCATGTACTTGTTGAAAAGGCCTTCGTCGAAGTAGTCGTGACCTGCGGGAACCGGGGTGTGAACCGTGTAGAGTGAAGAGGCGCGAACCAATTCGAGAGATTCGTCGAAGCTCAAGCCGCTTTCAACGTAGTCAACCAGTCGCTGTACGTTGCAAAGTGCAGCGTGACCTTCGTTGCAGTGATAAATATCTTTTTTGATACCGAGCTTTTTGAGGGCCAGCATACCACCAATACCGAGCAGGTATTCCTGCTTGATGCGGTTTTCCCAGTCGCCACCATAGAGTGAGTGGGTGATGCGGCGGTCGAACTCAGAGTTGAGTTCGTTGTCGGTGTCGAGCAAGTAGAGTGAGATGCGACCTACGTTGGCACGCCAAAGTGTAGCGTGTACCATAAAGTTGGGGTAGGGCACGTCAACGATAACCTGATTGCCGTCTTTGTCGAGTACGCGTTCGATGGGCAGACGATCGAAGTCCTGAGGCTCGTAGTTAGCAATCTGCTGTCCGTCCATTGAAAGCGTCTGGGTGAAATAGCCATAGCGATAGAGGAAACCAACGGCAACCATGTCGACGTTGCTGTCTGAAGCTTCTTTCAAGTAGTCGCCGGCCAGGATACCCAAACCGCCAGAGTATATTTTAAGTACATGGCTCAATCCGTACTCCATGCAGAAGTATGCTACAGAGGCACGCTTGGGATTGGGCTTAACGTCCATGTATTTGCGGAAATCGTCATACACCTTGTTCATGCGGGTGATGATTTCCTCGTCTTTCGAAAGTTCGATCAAGCGGTCGTAGTCGATGCTGCGGAGCAGATCGATGGGGTTGCGTCCCACTTTGCGCCACAAATCTTTGTCGAGACTGGCAAAGAGTTCAAGGGCTTCGGTGCTCCACGACCACCAAAGGTTGTGTGACAGTTCGTCCAACTTTTTCAATGCCTCGGGAATGTGGCTTTTTACGTTAACCACCTTCCAGGTAGGCTGGTTCGAATTGCTGATTTTGATATTCATGAGTATGAAATTTAGTGAATGATTACATCGAAAGCTTTGCAGCCGTTTGCGGTGGCATGGTTATGCGTTGGCAACGGCGTTGAGTGCAAAGTCGTATGCTTGATAATAGAATTTAATGAAATGTTTCCATTGCGCCTTGTTGGCCAGTTTGGCAGCTTTGTTGCGCACCTCAGTTCTTTCTTTTGTAGTGAGCAGAAGCATTTCGTGTACAACGGCACACATTTTTTGAGCTACTTCATAGAAGTTGCCGTCTGTACGGTGAATTACACACACACCATCTTTCAACTCTCCGGAATGTCCTAAAACATTGTCAACCCACTGTCCGAAGCCGCTCAGGTCGGTAGTCACGCAGGGCGTGTGAAAAGCGCAGCTTTCGAGGGGTGTGTAACCCCAAGGTTCGTAATATGAAGGATAAAGTGCCAAGTCGTTGGCTGCCAGCAAGTGGTAGTAGGCCATATTGAAAATGCCATCGTTGCCTTCGAGGTAGCAGGGCACGAGCAACACCTTAACCTTGTCCGTAGGTAAATTCTTTAATCCAAGTTTCCATATTTCCTGCACAATTCTGTCGTCGTTCAGGTTGTGTAAATCGTGAGTGATGACAGGGTTGGGCAGCGGCATGGTTGCCTTTTGCTTTGATTTCAGTCGGTCTTGCAAATCGGCACGCGGTCCTTTCAGCCAGCAGGGCACTTCGATGAGTGCCAATACCTGCTGTTCGCTGTTGGCTTCATTGAGCTGGGCGCGCAGTTGTGCCATTGATTCGAGGAATACGTCGAAGCCTTTGCAGCGATAGTCGTTGCGTCCGCTGGTTGATACAATCAGCGTGTCGTCGGGCATTTCGCATCCGGTCAACGCGCCGGCCACTTTCAGAATTTGCTTGCGTGCTTCGCGGCGCACTTTGGTAAATGCAGATCTGTTGGGTACAAAGTCGTTTTCGAAGCCGTTGGGCAGTACCACGTCGGCGGCCTTGTCGAGCAATTGCTTGCATTCGCGGTCGGTGAAGCTGCTCACCGTAGTGAAGCAGTCGGCCTGCAGCGCGCTCTGCTTTTCGATGCTGTGTTTTGCATCCATGTGCAGTTCGCGTGCCATTTGGTCGCCGTTGTAACCTTCGAAATAGGCATACAACTGTTTGTTATTGCCGGCAATGGAACGTCCGATGCTGGTGGCATGCGTTGTAAAGATAGTAGCCACCCGGGGCAGTTGCTTTTTGAGGAAAAGCATGCCCAGTCCCGACATCCATTCGTGTGCTTGATAAATAACTTTGGCTTGTTGTTCAATGCAATTACTTACTACGGCTTCTGCAAAACGTGCAGCAGCGTATGAAAACATAGAAGCTTCGTCGTAGTCGCCGTATGCACGGATAGAATCAACGCTGAATAACTCCTCAGGCTTGAGCGTAAATATTGTTTTTCTGTTCAAAAAATGGTTCGAAATCAACCAGAACAGCAACGGGTTCTCCTGGAACCATCCAACGTCCGATACGGCATTTTACGCCGAAATTGGCAGCCGCTTTTTTCCAAGCAGGAAAGAGCTTGGCATCTTCTTTAAAGTCAACATTGGCTGTTGGCTGCTTCAAATCAGGGCCAATAAAAACGAGTTGATCCTGATAATTGTCTTTTAATGTCTTTGCACGTGAGGATAGCACGGTGTAAATGCCTCCTACCTTGTTGCAAACTTCCCAACTGGTTTCAAAAATGTAGTTGGGCGATAAGAGTTCTTTCTTCATAAAAAAGCTAAAATACGGTTGCAAAGATAATGCTTTTTTATGTAATTCCCAAATTACTCCCTCCAAATCGCATGAACTTCACACAAATGTATAAAAGAATAGTAAAATATTTCTCTTTCATAAAAAATCGAAGAAGTGGGATTTTTTTTTAACGAGGAACCGAACTTCATTATAAATAATGAGAGATAAAATGGTAAATAATCTTTTTATCTGGTTTTATGAAAAGATGTTTTGCTTTGACGTCAATAAATCTCGAAAATAAGTAGAAAGATAAAAAAATAATCATCAAAATCGTGTTGTTCTAAAAAAAACAGTAAATTTGCAGTGTAAAGGCGGTGTATGTTGGTTTAGCAGTGAAGCTAACCCATGTAATCTGCCCGTCATCATCGCAGCCTTTCCTGTGTTTTGAGTCATTTGGCTGCTATTTTCCTTATAATCATTTTAATCCCACTTCTTTAGCAACGATTCCCGGCAAGCCTTTTGCTGCGGGGCACATTGTGAACGTGATGTTCACTTGCACGTATTGCGCTTTCATATTTACTCCTGAGCATTGTGTTCAGTGGGTACGTATTGGCGAGTTTGCATGTCCTGACTTTACAGCATTGTTGCCTGCTACGATATAATCTTCAACTTATATGGCAAACTTAACCAAAGAACAACTCCTTGAAAAGGATTATGCCGAACTGCAAGCTCTTGCAGAACAGATGAATATTCTTAATTATATGGACAAATCGCAAGATGATTTGATTTATTCCATATTGGATGCTCGAGGCTGATAATTCTGCAAGCAGCGAAACTCCTGCTACTCCCCGAAAAAGAACACGCATTATTAAGAAGAATGATGCTGACCACATATTTTCAACTGACCTTTCGCACCAGAAAATCGAATCACCCGTAGTTTCAGAACCTGCACCCGCTGAGCCCGCTACCGTAGAGGCTGAACTTCCTGCATCCGAGGTCGCAGAACCTGCAACTGCCGAAAATGCAAACGATGCAGTGGCCGAAGATGCTGCTGATACGCAGCAGACCGAAGTGGTAGAAGCTCCTAAGCGTAAGCGCGGACGTCCGTCGAAAGCCGACATCGCTGCGCGCGAAGCTGCCCTCCTTCTTTCGGAAGAAATGGAACAGAATTCAACGGCAAACCGCAACGCTTCAAAAAATATTAGCGCTGCACCTACAACAGAACCTACAGAGAAAAGAAAAACAATCAACGATATTCCTGACTTTATTGCCCAGCAAATCAAAGAATCGTCCAACAGCGAATCGAATACTGCTGTCGAAGAACTTGATATGGAAGCCGTTAAGCGTTCGTTTGAAAAGAAATCGAACCTTTCAGCTTCTGCCGTGAAAGTCAACAAGGCAAACTTAAATGATAATCCCAACAACGAAAACGGATTTATCATCGTAAAGGATATTCCGGTTATTTTTGAAGGAAGCGAACTGAATGTTCCGCAGGTTGAATCTGTTCAGCGTTCTTCTTATATGCCGAATCAGGCACTCCAGTCAGCCAATATGTTCGGAGGTCGTCCCAAGTTCCATCGTTTCAAGGACGACCCCATGATGCAAGCCCGTTTCCAGCAAACAGCTCCGGCAGCTCAAGTAGCTCCGATGCAGGAAGCAGAAACTGCTGTGCGTCCCGAACCGCAACCCGTTCCCGTTCAGCCTGCAGCACCTGTTTATCAGGGTCCGGCTCCTGAGGCACATTTGCTCGAAGGTCGCGGTGTATTGGAAATTGTTCCCGAAGGCTTCGGTTTCCTTCGTTCGTCCGACTATAATTACTTGGCATCGCCCGACGATATCTATGTGTCGCCAGCGCAAATTCGCCAGTATGGTTTAAAGCCCGGCGATGTTGTCGAAGGAATGGTGAAGATTCCCCGCGAAGGCGAAAAGTTCTTTGCCTTGATGGATATTCACCACATCAACGGATTAAATCCCGTCGACGTGCGCGACCGTATTTCCTTCGAACACTTGATTCCTCTTTTCCCTGAGGAGAAGTTTACGTTGTGCAATGGTTCCAAGTTAGATTCTACTTCATGTCGTTTGGTCGATCTCTTTACCCCTATTGGTAAAGGACAGCGTGCCCTGATTGTGGCACAGCCCAAAACCGGTAAGACCATGCTCATGAAAGACATTGCCAATGCCATTGCGCGCAATCATCCCGACACCTACCTCATGATGCTGTTGATTGATGAGCGTCCTGAAGAAGTTACCGACATGATGCGCACCGTTAAGGCTGAAGTTATTGCTTCGACCTTCGACGAACCGGCAGCCCGCCATGTGAAGATTGCCGGCATTGTGCTCGATAAAGCAAAACGCATGGTTGAGTGCGGTCATGATGTTGTGATTTTCCTCGACTCCATTACCCGTCTGGCTCGTGCTTACAATACCGTAGCTCCTACTTCCAGGTAAAATTCTTTCGGGTGGTGTTGATGCCAATGCTTTGCAAAAGCCCAAACGCTTTTTCGGTGCAGCGCGTAACATTGAAGGAGGTGGTTCGCTCACCATCATTGCTACGGCACTTATTGATACCGGTTCGAAGATGGACGAAGTGATTTTCGAAGAGTTCAAGGGTACGGGTAATATGGAACTCCAGCTCGACCGCTCTTTGGCCAACAAACGCCTCTTCCCCGCTATCAACATCATTGCTTCTTCAACGCGTCGCGACGACTTGTTGCAGGATGCCGGAACTATCCAACGTATGGGTGTTCTTCGTCACTTTATCAGCGATATGACGCCCAACGAAGCACTTACGGTAATCAAAAAGCGCATTGAAGACTCAGTCAACAACGAAGAGTTCTTGGTGTCAATGAATGGATAGTATAGGCTCAGTCGCAAAAGCGTGTGGTAAAACTCAATAACGCATCCCGGGTTTCAGAAAGGCCTATCTGCCTTACTTTTGTTGTAACAAAATGTCAAAGAACGCAGAATGAATCAATAAGAAATATTGTTTTTCATCCGTCAAGGCTAATGTGCAGCTTATCAATGCTGCAGTGCTGCCTTTATAGCGAATGCAATGTCTGTGTAAACCGAATGCAGAGCGATGAGAGCTTTCGATCCATAGTATTGCCTATTATCTTAGGCTCGTCAATAGTGAGCAGAAATGCTTTATAAAATACATACAGCCCCCCGGAATTGTCAGTAATGGCAATTTGGGGGCTGTATTTTATAGTTAACATTTAATTTGTAAGTAGGTACTCAAAGTAAAAACATTACCAGCTTAACTATAATCTGTAGTCAAAGTAGCAGGTCGATGATGTGGTCAACATTTTTTTTTTAGAAAGGAGGAGCAGAAATATCAGGAGGCGGCATGAGCATATCGTCCGAACCAAAGGGCGGTGGGGTAGCAGGGTAATTGTTGGTCAGTCCCTCTGGTGGCAAACTGTCATCGCCCGAAGTGTGCGAACTGATGATGGCCCCACCATTGCCCCCGTTCGGAGCGTCAGCCGGATTTCCCAATGAATTTTTAAGGGCATCATCCTCAGGATTTTGGAAACGCGCAAATTTCTCCACGGAACGTAAGCAGCACGTTGCCTACCGCACCATTACGGTGCTTGGCAATGATGATTTCCGCTTTACCGCGCAAGTCGTTACCCGATTCATCCTGATAGATTTTATAGTATTCCGGTCGGTGAATGAAAAGTACCATATCCGCGTCCTGTTCGATGGCACCCGATTCACGCAAGTCGGAAAGCTGAGGCCGTTTGTCAGAGCCTTCACGATTTTCAACACCACGGTTCAACTGCGACAAAGCCAAAATCGGAATGTTCAACTCTTTCGCCAAGCCCTTAAGTGAACGCGAAATGGTCGACACCTCTTCCTGTCGGCTACCGAAGCTCATACCCGAAGCATTCATCAGCTGCAAAGTAGTCGATCATCAGCACTTTTACCCCGTGTTCGCGCACCAGACGTCTTGCCTTGGTTCTCAGTTCGAACACTGAAAGCGAAGGTGTATCGTCCACATAGAGCGGTGCACCCACCAACTGTTTGATGCGGAAGTCCAACTGACTCCATTCGTAGGGTTTAAGCTGACCGCTTTTCAGAGTTTCACCCTTGATTTCGCACACATTGACAATCAAACGATTAACCAACTGTACGTTCGACATTTCCAACGAGAACAGCGCCACAGGAATTTTCTGATCCACCGCCATGTTCTTGGCCATACTCAGCGCAAAAGCCGTTTTACCCATTGCCGGACGCGCAGCCAATATGACGAGGTCGGAGTTCTGCCATCCCGAGGTAATTTTGTCCAACGAGTAAAAGCCCGAAGGAATACCGCTCATACCGTCGGTTCGCGCCGCCGCTTTTTGCAGCATTTCGTACGCATCGCGAATCACCGGGTCGATTTGCGTGTAATCCTTCTTCATGTTCGTTTGCGAAAGCTCGAAGAGTTTACCTTCAGCTTCTTGCATCAGTTCGTCGACATCCTGTGTAGCATCGAAAGCTTTTGTTTGAATAAAGCTCGTGTAGGTAATCAGTTCGCGTGCCGTAGCCTTTTGAGCGATGATACGCGCATGATATTCGATGTGTGCCGACGAAGCCACCATGCCGCTGAGCTGCGTAATGTAATACGGTCCGCCCACCTCTTCCAGTTCGTTCGTGCTTCTCAGCTGTTCCGTAACGGTCAGAATATCCACCGGCCGTTCCTCAAGGTTCAGTCTTCTGATGGCATTGAAAATAGTTTGATGCCTTTTATCATAAAAACTTTCAGGTCTCAGGATTTCGCTAACCTGAAAGTAAGCATCTTTTTCAATCATGAGCGCACCCAAAACAGCCTGTTCCAGTTCCACCGCCTGCGGTTGTAAGTGTCCGTAGCTATCAGTTTCGGGGGGCGTTAGGCTGTTTCGTGTATTTTCGGTTTCCAAATTTTCCAGTAGCAGTTGGCATATCCTCTTTATTATGTAAGTAGGTGCAATTCGTTAGGTAAAAGTTCGCTGTGCGTCAGTAATTATTTATGCTGTTTCGGCTCGGTTTCGGGTTTCTTTACCGTATGTTGGTAGCATCCCATGTCCGGCATATTTCCGCGCGGACGTCCCAATCGGTCGTGCGTGTAAGTGTTAGCCGTAATGTTTGCATCCGCTTTACCCACAGCTTTCGACAAAGGCGAAAGTTCAAAGCTGAAAGTTAAATCGTCAAGATTTGGTTCAGGGGTAAAATTCTTTTCACGCAAGATGTGCGTACCGTCATCAGTCGTTGGCGTATCCTTTCCGTCAACGTCCCACTGGCAGCCGACAAACGGGTTCTTCCCCTCGCTGTCCTCCACCTTAGGCGTGTTGACCAGGCAGTTTTTGAATGCATAGTTAAACGCATCCTTTTTATAATTCGGATTAGGGCTTCCCATGATTTCGTCGCTCAGGTAGCCCGTCACGATGCAGTTTTGCAGCGTCAGGTTTTGTAAGGGCAAACGCGTACTACCCTCATAGTTGGCAAAGTTTATAGCCGTACCTTGTCCCCAGTAAACACGAAGAACCTCGCAATAGTGCAATGCGTCAGCGACACGTCGCCTCCGCGTACATGCAAGCAGTCGCCCCCCGCATTTGTAATTTGTGAGTTGCCCACCTTTACCTGCGCCATATAAATGTCCAGCGCATGATGTGTCGTATTGTGGACTATTGAATTTTCAAGCAGCAATTTATTGCGCGAAATGTCGGCAGAATCCACCCGAATACCAAAGTTTCCGCTGTGAATATCGGCAAAGTTAATGTGGTTGTCGTACGAAGTATGTGTCAGTCTGATGCCACCCCATTGTCCCGGGATGCGGTCGTAAGGTTGTCCGGCAAACATGTAACCCAAGCGGTCGCCACGCAGCACCACCGGTTTTTCAGCCGTACCTTCCACTTTCAAGCATCCTTTCACAATCAGTTCAGCCTTATCATGAAAGTACAGTCGAGTTCCGGCAGCCAGTGTCAGTGTTTTGCCTTCCTCCACCACCAGGCTATCCATAATGCGGTAAGGTTTTCGTGCCTGCCATATAGTGTCCGTCGTCACCCGGTGTTGCGAAATGGGCACTACCGATTGTCCTGCGGCCGTAAGCACCACTTCCTGGTTCACCCCGGCAGCCGTGGTAAATACTAGTTTGTCTTGAGCCGGCACAGGTTCGTCTGATTCACTTTCAGGCAAGTTGGCCATCAAAAAAACAATCATGCTGTCCTCCGAGCCGATTTCGAAATCCTCAGCCACTCCGTTAATCAGTGGTTCACCGTCGACATTCACGGCAAACGGTGAACTACTGCCGCCCTGAAGCATCACTTTCGGAATGCGAAGTGCTTTCTTTGCGCGGTTGTAAACAGTAAAAGTGTAAGTATTCGTAGCACTTCCGCTGATGATAGTGTCGAATGCAACCGTGTCGGTGCTGAAGTACAGCACATCGTTGGGCGAAGTAGTGTACTCCTCGTCTTTCATGCAGCTTGTAATCAAGGCCGAAAACAGAACGATTAGTAAAATGAGTAAATGACGCATATCATTTATAAACGGAAATAATGATAGGAAATAAGCAGATAATTAAATAAGTAGGTGTTCATAATTATTTTTACATTTGCATGGTGTGATTGTGCCGTAAGCTGCTTGTTCTGCACTCAGGAGCATAGCGGGCTATGTGACAGAGTGCAGGGCTGGCAGATATGGTGCAAGCATGCCATGCAAAGTAAAAATACTTCGATAGAATTATATAAATAATTTTGAACACCTACTTACAATATCAACTTATGGTGAAAGGTTTATTGTAAAAGTGAGAGGTAAGTAAACCATAGTACTTACCTCTCGTTCAAAAATTATCAGATTTATACGCGCTTCAGGATGTCGAGCAAGTGATCCCACACCATTTGAACTGTGGGGATGAGCAACTTCTCGTCAGGTGAATGCACACCGCGAAGCGTCGGACCGAAGCTAACCATATCGAGTTTCGGATATTTTTCAGAGAAAAGTCCGCACTCCAATCCGGCGTGGATAGCCAGGATTTTCGGTTCCTTGCCGAACAGTTCCACGTAGCTCTCCTTGGCAATTTTCACAATTTCGCTGTTCGGATTCAGTTTCCAACCCGGATAACCCTCGTTGGTCAGCACCTCAGCACCGCCCAGTTCAAAGGCAGCGCGTACCACGCTAGCCATGTGCTGGCAAGCACTGCCAATGCTACTACGCTGGCTTGTAGTCACAACCACCTTGTCGCCCTCAACGTGAATGCTGGCCAGGTTGGTTGAAGTTTCCACCAGCCAGTCGATGTCCTGACTCATGGCAAACACCCCATTATATACAGCATGGAGTGAGAGCAACTATTTTGCGCATAGCCTGTTTCTCCATCACCTTGGCAGCCGGTTCGCAGCTGTCGAGGCTCAGCAGAATGCCCTTTTCCGTCACAGCCAATTCTTCTTCAACTTCAGCCGTAAATACGTTCAAGTCCACGCGCACCTGCTCCTTCATGTTCATCGGAACAGCGCAGATAGCGTAACCCGTCGCGCGGAATAGCGTTGTGCAACCCACCGCTTTGATGTCAACCACGCGCAAGTCCATCTTTTCCATTTCCTCGATTCAGAAGCGAACCAGAATCTTATTGGCATTGCCACGCTTTTTGTTGATGTCGTCGCCCGAGTGACCGCCCGTCAAACCCTTCACGCCCACGCGGAACGTAAAGTAACCTTCGGGCATATCCTCCGTCGGGAAGGGGTAAGTAGCCGTAGTGCGTACACCGCCTGCGCAACTAACGAAAATCTGTCCCTCGTCTTCCGAGTCAAGGTTAATTAGGTAATCGCCCGTCATGAAGTCGCTCTTCATGCCCATTGCACCCGTCAGTCCCGTTTCCTCGTCGCGCGTAAACACACATTCGATAGGGCCGTGTTCAATGTCGTTCGATTTCAGAACAGCCATTTGCATTGCCACGCCGATACCGTCGTCAGCACCCAGCGTCGTGCCGTTCGCTTTCAGCCATTCGCCGTCGACGTATGTTTCGATGGCATCGTTTTCGAAGTCGAAATCTTTATCCTTGTTCTTCTCGCAAACCATGTCCATGTGGCTTTGCAGAATCACTGTTTTGCTGTTTTCGTAGCCCGGAGTAGCAGGTTTGCTGATGCACACGTTGCCAGTTTCGTCTACTTTTGTGGGCAGACCCAAGCCTTCACCAAAGGCTTTCAGAAAGGCAATCATTTTTTCCTCCTTTTTCGAAGGACGGGGAATTTTATTCACTTCGGCAAAGCAGTCGAAAACGATGCTTGGTTGTAAAAGATTGTTCTTGCTCATTGGTTTTAAATTTAAATGCTTATTTTTGCAGACAGTAAACCCCTGCAAGCAGAAAATTGTGCAGATGCAGCTTCCGTTTGTCCCGTTTGTGTGCGGGTCGAGGGTTTGTCGTGCTCATTTTGCAGGCGGAGCAGCAATCAGCAGTATTGCATTGCCGCTCACAGCAAAAGCAAAGATACATCAAACCCTGCTCAATGCAAAATGATTAGCCATTATTTTTACTTCAGCAGGTACTGATTTCCTATATATTTACTCTATGTTAAAGCTATTTATCATAACACTTTTAATTGTGGCCGTTTGTTTTGCCCTGATTTCTGTTCGCCTGTTTTTCGGTCGCGCCTTTGTCAAGACGCATGTCGATCAAAGCAAGGCCATGCGTCAGCGCGGCATTCACTGCGTGTCGACGCAGGATGCGCAGGCCCGGGCAGCGAACCCTCACCGCATTAACGAAACCCGCAAAAACGATTAGTATTCCATATAATATGAAAAGATTCTTCCAACCGGCCATTCTGATTTTGGCCGCAGCATTAGCCACGGCATCGTGCAACAAGAAAGAACCGGCACAGCAAATCAAGTCGAACGGACTTCCTAAGGCTCAGACCGAAGTGAACGCCGCCAACACAGTGGCTATTGTCGATATCGACACGCTGGCCTCGCAATATGAATATTGCAAGGAAGGGATGTCGGCACTCAAGGCAAAGCAAACCGGTTACGAAAAGCAACTCCACGCTAAAGGACAGGCTTTGCAGAATGCGATGATTGATTTTCAGAAAAAGGCACAAAGCGGAGCTTTCACCTCGCAGCAGCAGGGCGAAGCCGCACAAGCCAAACTGCAAAAGCAGCAGCAACAACTGCAAAACTTCCAGATGCAGATTGAAGGCGAAATGGCCAAAGCTACGCAGCAGTATCAGCAGGTGCTTCGCGACAGCTTGGATAATTTCTTGAAAGAGTTTAATCGCGATGGACGCTACAAACTCATTCTGAGCCGCAGTGGCGACAATGTGCTTTACGCCGATCCTGCTGTCGACATAACGAATGAGGTAGTTGCCGGCCTAAACAAACGCTACAAAAAGACCAAGTAATTAGCAAAGGTCATAAATACTTTTCTTTTACGAATCAATGAAGTCGTCTGAACTTTTATGGAATTCAAGATTTGCCTTAATTTTTTTGAGGCGTTTTGGGCCTTGAAGAAGGAGTGTAGCTAGCTACGACTGATGAAAGGTCAAAAAACGGCCAAGAAGAAAGGTGAAGATTGAATTTAGAATAGATAAATCTCCAAATCAAATCTTCGTCAGAAAAGTTTAGACGACTTCAATATTCGCTGAGTGCATCATCCTTTTAAAAGGGCATTCAGCGGTTTTTTTTAAAAAATGCAATAAACTTTTGTTGTATCGAAATAAAGTCCTACATTTGCACCGCATTCAAGAAAACGAAACGCAAATCAAAGGAAAGTTGCCAGAGTGATCGAATGGGGCGGACTCGAAATCCGCTGTACGGCTTGTCCGTACCGGGGGTTTGAATCCCTCACTTTCCGCTTCCAAGCGTAGCTGATATTTCAATCGGCTACGCTTTTTTCATTATCTAGATTCCCTGCTTGTTTATGCAAATTCTTGGAATCATCACTCACCCAGCATGGAGGAAAGCGCAACTACGCGCAAGTGTTTCAAACAGGCCTACCTACCTTACTTTCTGTTGTATCACCATGTCAAAGAACGCAACATGAAGAATAACCTAATTATTTGTTTTTTCATCTAATGGCTTCATGTAACCATGCTTAATCTAGTTGCTATGTCAGTACACATAGAATGCCGAGTGCCGAAGGTCTGTGCAAACCGGATGCAGGGCGACGAGAACTGGCTCTCAAAAGCCATGCTGAGCCGAAGTCTGACTTAGCTGATGCAAAGATACAACACGAATACCCCGAAATCCAAATTTTTTTTTTGACCGCCTGATATCGCACTTCGGTTTTTTCAAGTTGTAAAAATTAGCTCTTAATTCCTTTGTTTACCGGCATTCCGGAGCGTTTATTAAGCACGAAAAAAAAATGAAATCGGGATATTCCATTTTATCTCATTCCGATTGTCAAAACTTCCGATTTGAATGTCAAAGTATTGCCGGACATCCCCTTTTTGAATTTCAATTTTGGGGACGACTAAGTAGATTTTGAAAATCAGTGTAGATGTAATCATTCCATATAGGCCACATTTATAAATGAAGTAAGGTAGTGTTCACAATAAAGAACGCTACTTCACTTCATTTGTTTCGTATCATTGTAGGGTAATATCGGGAAAATTGACAATAGTCAGTACAGGATTTGAGGTTAAATGCGGAAACTGATGTAGAAGCGAACGCTGTTGGTTTTGAATTTACGCTTTGACTTACTGATTACGTCGTTCCATTCCGGATTGTCCACATCCATATCCTCCCCTCGTTAAAGTCGTCTATGCTAAAGTTCTTATATTTAGCTTTGCCCCAACGCGATTCGATACCTACCGAAATGACTTTGTACGAAATAGCAGCGCCAGTCACAAAGAATGAAGCGTAGTTGTAACTGAATTCATCGTTGATCAAAATGCCTGAAAAGGATGGTGCGTAGCGGAAGTAGGCGTTTATCTTCAAATGGTCGATAGGGTTGACCGTAACACTCGGACCAACCTGCATGGCATATTCAAACTGATGACGTCCAATGTTTATGTTGTCTTCTTTGTTCGTCGGGGCATGATTCCAACGGGTAGTCATTGTTGTCGAAGTCGTATAAAAGAAATGATTTACAGTGCAAAGTTGCAACTATCAATTTGTTTAATTTTTTGAATAATTTTGATTTATGCTTAAGTGGTTAATTTTCGAGCTTAAGCGGTAAAATTTTACGTATAAGTGGCTTCATTTTTTTTTTCGCACAGTTTTCCAAGTGTTCTGTAGGGTGTATGCTGTAATTGTCGCACTGTAATATTTAGTGGGGTTATACCTCTATGATATTTTCTCTTTCTTTGTTGTAATTGTTAAGCAGCAATCTGCTGCGTCAGTGAAATTGCCTTAAAATATATAAGTTGTTTGAGCCATCTGCTTGCCGTCGTTTCTGTCGTAAGTCGGGCTATGTTCAAAAATTACTCCGCGATTGTTCGAATTAGTTCCGCGATTGTCCGAATTAGTTCCGAGCTTGTTGAAATTAGTTCCGAGCCAGTTTGAATTAGTTCCGCTCTAGTTTATAAAAATTTGGAACTACTGATAATCAGCGTTTTCATAAAAACGCAGAACTCGGTTTTGTGTATGTTGATTTCGCCCAACAATGAAGGAAAACTTGAGGGGTTGATTTTTACGCTTGTTAAGTTTTTTGGGTCAGTAGATTTTTAGTGGGGATTAATTTTGCATAGTCAAAGTTAATTAAGAACTTTGCTATATGGAAAAAGATTACTTACAGATGCTTGCGCAGGTAGTGCTGCCGGCAGATATTTTAGAATATTTCTCTATAAGAGGTATTGAGCAATCAGCGACTGAGATTCATATCAGTTTGGATGAAAAGATGAGTCCAGAGTTAAGTAGTGATGCACATTATGAATCCAAGGGTTTCATGGAAGCAGTAAATGTGACAGACTTTCCGATACGAGACCACAAGGTTATACTCAAGATCCGACGTCGGCGATGGACAGATACGCGCACCGGTAAAAGCTTCAGTTTGCCGATAAGCCTCGATATAGTTGCTAAAGGCACTCGTTACTCCAAAGAATTTGGAGCTTTTTAAAAGAAACGTATGGAGACGTCCCCAGTGACCTGCCGTACGCTTGAGGAATTCTACCACATCGACGGACATACATTTGAAAAGCAGTATAAGGAGGTGCTGAGCGGTTTCCGCTACTGGGACCAATTGGAACACGCAGACGATTGGCTGCTTTTCCCTGACAACATTGGTCCTAGGATTGCCATTGACGAATCATCGCTCTCCAATGGTGAACTGTATACGTTTGTAACCAACAGGGATGCATGTACCAGAGAAAGATCCTTTATGGCTGTTGTGGCAGGCACGAAATCGGAAGATGTGATAGGAGTGCTGAGATGTATTAACGAGGAAAACGTTTTGCAGTTGAAGAAGTAACTCTTGATTTGTCCGATTCCATGCGAAAGATCGTTCGTTCGGCATTTCCAAAAGCCCGTCGCGTCATAGACCGTTTTCACATTCAGAAATTGGCTTGCGATGCAGTGCAGGAGCTTCGTATTAAGCACCGTTGGAATGCCATTCAGCAGGCCAACGATGAGATGGAAGAAGCCAAGTTGAACAGTAAGGAGTATGTTCCATACCGATACCCCAACGGTGACACCCGCAGGGAATTGCTTATACGCTCACGTTATCTGCTGTTTAAGTCTGCCGACAAGTGGACTGAGAAGCAGAAACAAAGAGCAAAAATCCTATTTGAAGAATACCCCGACATAAAAAAGCATATGGCCTTTGTCACTCTCTGAGAATGATTTTCTCAAAGAACTCAATTACGGATGCAGCCCGTCTGTCTATGGCTCGATGGTACAACAAGGTCGAAGAGGCTGGATTTCATTCATTCAACGTTATAGCCGCTACATTCTATGAGCACTACGACGAGATTCTCAACTTCTACAACAACCGTTCAACTAATGCGATGGCAGAATCTTTCAATGCCAAAATCAAACTATTTCGTGCCAATCTAAGAGGTGTTGCGGATAAGAAATTCTTCCTTTTCCGCATAGCAAATTTATATGGCTATCCCCACTAAAAATCTACTGAGCCAGTTTTTTGTTAAAGCCGCTATGAGCTGAAAGAAGTGGGGAAATGCTTTTTAATCTCGCGTATTTTGAGGTGATGATTCGTGGGGTAGGGAGGCTAGTACGTCAATAAATACAGTTTGTCTTTATATTGGCCGTACCTATACAATAGGTAGCGGAGTTGCTATCAGTAGCATTTTTTGACGCATGGGAAGGTTACAAAAAAACAAGCTCAGAACAAATAATGCTCAAAGCTTGTTTCACAAAGTTGTCTAAATGAAAAGAGCCGAAAGCCGGACTCGAACCGGCGACCTATTCATTACGAATGAATTGCTCTACCAACTGAGCTATTTCGGCAACCTTATTTATAAGGTTTGCGCCTCATTTCTGATTTGCGAGTGCAAAGGTATGCTCTTTTTCTAATCCTCCAAATTTTTCAGCAGATTTTTTTAAAAAAAATGCATTTTTCGGTTATTTCTCGCAGAAAGCTGTGGTTTGATGCCGATTTAGCGAATGTTAGTCAACTTGTGTGTTTGAAGTGACAGACGCCATTCGGGGTGTTGCATACAGTAGTCGATGGTTTCGGCAAGGATTTGTCGGTTCTTTTCTGCATTCCCTGTGTCGCATGGTTGCAGGAAACGATGTGACACTTCGATTTGCGGATAGCTGGGGAGTGGTCGGCCATCGTAAACCAACTTGATTTCGTGGCATCGGGAAAGGACTATTTTTGCACCATGTGCTACATAGGCATCCTTGGGCGAAAGCGTAATCCAGTCGATGTTGTGGGGTAGGGGATGCGTACCATTGGTTTCAATGGCAACGAACTTGCCTGCTGCATGTAGTTTGTCGACAAGCGATGCTGTGAGCTGTAAGGAAGGTTCGCCGCCCGTGATTACCACATGTCGGCCCGCATAATTGGCTGCTTGCTGCACAATTTCATCTTCGCTCATATCAGTAAATGATTGGTGCGTTGTGTCGCAAAAATCGCATTGCAGATTGCAGCCTGAGAAACGGATGAAAACAGCAGGTGTTCCGGTGAAGAAGCCTTCGCCTTGAAGTGAATAGAATATTTCGTTGATTCGCATGATGTCTGTTGCAGTGAAATGGTTGGGCTTAGGGTGAAAAGACCAAATGTTGTGCGAAGTCTTATAGGTACAGTCTTGTGAAGGCAAGCCGTGGACGGGTAAGTTTGAAGGGCGTTTTTAATTAAAACGGATTGGATAGGTTTTCAAATCCCGGTTTGACGTAACAAGCCTGATTGCCTTCAGATTCCTGAAAGATTACTTTGTAGCAATGCGGAATTTGTTGGGCAATCCAAAACGCCAGATTTTCGGCTGTGGGGTTAAAGTTGATCAAGTCGTTGATGTACTGGTGATCTAACTTTTCGGTAATGGCCTGTTTGATGTGTGTGAAGTCAACCACCATGCCGTTTTCGTCCAATTCTTCGCTGCAACAAAAAATGGTGACAATGCCATTATGTCCGTGAAGTTGTCGGCATTTACTTTCGTAGTTAAGCGTCAGTTTGTGAGCAAAGGCAATTTCCAGCCTTTTCGATACATAATACATAATAGTAAGTAAAGTTTTTTAGACTGCGAAGTTACAGTATTTTTATGAGAAGTAGGGGTGAGAAAAAACAGACAAAATAAAAGAAATAGCTATAAAAGGTAAAAAACGGGCAGATAGTTGCGAAATTCTTTTGAAAATTCGTAACTTTGCTCGGGTAAAGAGTATAATATAAAAACCAACCCCTTCGTCTTTTACATCATGGAATTGGATATCCTTACGGCAGTATCGCCTATTGACGGGCGTTATCGTTCAAAAACAGAGTCATTGGCTCCTTTACTTTTCAGAGTATGCGCTGATGAAGTATCGTGTGCGCGTTGAAATTGAGTATTTCATTACGCTGTGCGAACTCCCCTTGCCTCAGTTGGCTGATTTTCCTCAGTCGCTGTTTGCCACACTGCGTGGTTTTTACGAGAACTTTTCAGAAGAAGATGGCGCTCGTGTCAAGGCTATTGAAAGCGTGACAAACCACGATGTAAAGGCCATTGAGTACTTTATTAAAGAACAGTTCGACAAGGTGGGCGGACTCGACAAATATAAAGAGTTCATTCATTTTGGCTTGACTTCGCAAGATATTAACAATACCTCGTTCCCCTTGATGCTGAAGGAGGCCGTGGAGCAAACTTACCTGCCTTTGCTTCAGAACTCATCGATCAGCTGAATGCTTACGCTGAGGAGTGGAAGGATATCCCGATGTTGGCTAAAACGCACGGACAGCCTGCTTCGCCCACTCGCTTGGGTAAGGAAGTTAAGGTGTTTGCTTACCGCTTGGAACGTCAGTTGGCTCTCTTGAAACAATGCCCCATGACGGCTAAGTTTGGCGGCGCAACGGGTAACTTCAATGCACATCATGTGGCTTATCCGGCTTACGATTGGCGTGCTTTCGGTGCCAAGTTCGTGAGCGAGAAACTCGGCTTGGAACGTGAGGAATATACCACGCAGATTAGCAACTACGACAATATGGCTGCCTTGTTCGATGCCATGAAGCGCATTCATACGGTGGTTATCGATATGGACCGCGACTTCTGGCAGTATGTGTCGATGGAGTACTTCAAGCAGCGCATCAAGCAAGGCGAGGTGGGTTCAAGTGCTATGCCGCATAAGGTGAACCCCATCGACTTTGAAAACTCTGAGGGTAACCTGGGTATGGCTAATGCTACACTCGAACACTTGAGCCGAAAGTTGCCTATCAGCCGTTTGCAGCGCGACTTGACTGACTCGACGGTAATTCGCAATATCGGTGTACCCTTGGGACATGCACTCATCGCTTTCCAAAGTTCGCTGAAGGGATTGCGTAAGCTGTTGCTGCACGAGGAAAGCATCAGTCGCGATTTGGATAATTGCTGGGCAGTAGTGGCCGAGGCTATCCAGACTATTCTGCGTCGTGAGGCTTACCCCAATCCTTATGAGGCTTTGAAGGCATTGACGCGTACGAATGAGGCTATGACGGCAGAGCGTATTCATGATTTTATCGAAGGACTGGATGTGAGCGAATCGGTAAAGCAGGAATTGCGTGCCATTACGCCGCATAATTACACCGGCATGTAATTGATAACTGATAAGGCGGTGCTCAAAAGGCGCCTGGGTGATGTCCGTTGGCTGCTGATGCTTTATGTGCATTGGGCGTGGGACGACACTCAAACTGTTGAGCACCGGCTTATTGCAGACAGGGTACCGGCTGAAACGTAAGATGAACTAACATCATTGGGCGTGATGTGTGGCCGGACTTTGTACTTACTTACACATTATATATCTATTTAAAGGCATTCGTGAGAATGTTAGTGCGGAGCACCCCCTGAGGTTGGCTCTGCTTCATAAACAACCCATACATTATTACTATTATGAGTGAAGATTATTTGAACAAAGGCGGACATAGCCGTGATGGTTACAATCCGCAGGGTGATGGAAATGCCAATGGTGGCCGTTACAATGGAGGTCACAGCGCACGTCCGCGCTTTACCCGTAACGCCCGTCCTACTGGAAACAGTGACTACGGACAGCGTGGTCAGAACAATTACCGTCCCCGTTACAGCAATGATGGTGAATACCATTCACGTAGCAACAACGGCGGTGGCTATCAGCCGCGTGGCGGTTATCAGCAACCGCGCGAAAACCGTTGGGGTAAGTCGCGTTACGGACAAAACGAAGGTGGCTATCAGCCGCGCGGCAATCAAGGTAATTACCGTCCGCGCTACAATAATAACATGGGTAACGACTTTGAAAACGAAGGTGGCTATCAGCCGCGTCAGCAAGGTGGTTACCAGCAGAACCGTGGTGGCTATGCGCCGCGCGGTGGTCAGCAGGGCGGTTTCCGTCCGCGTTTCCAGGGACAAGGTGGTGGCAATGCCTATGGCGGCCGTCCGCAGCAGCGTCGTGGAAACTATGATCCGCATGCCAAGTACTCACAGAAAAAGCGTTTTGAGTATAAGGAGGAAAATTACGATCCTACGGTGCCCATGCGCTTGAATAAATTCCTGGCCAATGCCGGTGTTTGCTCACGCCGCGATGCCGATAAGTATATTGAGGCAGGTGTGGTAAGCGTAAACGGACAGGTGGTAACGGAATTGGGTGCCAAGGTGCTTCGTACGGATGAAATCAAGTTCCATGACAACTTGGTGAAAATCGAAAAGAAGGTTTATGTGCTTTTGAACAAGCCCAAAGGCTATGTTACGACGAGCGAGGACCCTCAGAACCGCAAGACCGTGATGGATTTGGTGCAGAATGCTTGTCCTGAACGTATTTATCCCGTTGGCCGCTTGGACCGTAATACTACGGGTGTGCTTTTGCTGACGAACGATGGCGAGTTGGCTTCGAAACTGACGCATCCGAAGTTCTTGAAAAAGAAAGTATATCACGTTACGACCGACCAGAATGTAACTGCTGCCGACATTCAGCAGATTGCTGAGGGTGTAACGCTTGAGGATGGTGAAATCAAGGCTGACGCAGTGGAGTATGCTCACCCCACGGATAAAAAGCAGGTTGGCATTGAAATTCACAGTGGTAAGAACCGCATCGTACGTCGTATTTTCGAAAGTTTGGGTTACCATGTAATCAAGCTCGACCGCGTTTACTTTGCTGGTTTGACTAAAAAGAATGTTCGTCGCGGCGACTGGCGCTATCTCACTGAGAAGGAAGTGCAAATGCTGCGCATGGGCGCATTTGAATAATAACATCATATTAGTCAGGGTTTGCCCCTTGTGCAAAATGTTTGAAGGTTTGGCAATCGGCTCCTTGGCTGTCGGCAAATGGAATGATGATTGGGAAACAGATGACATGACTGGTTCCGGTCATTCATTCCTTTTTTGTCAGATAAACCTTATACATAATATGCAACGAACCAAAATAGTTGACTTACTCCGTCGCACGGATTATGGTGCCGAAGTATGTGTGAAAGGCTGGGTGCGTACGCGCCGTGGCAGTAAATCGGTAAACTTTATTGCACTGAACGATGGCAGCACCATCCATAACGTACAGGTTGTGGCCGACGTAGAGAAATTTGATGCTGAAATGCTCAAACAAATTACTACGGGTGCTTGCTTGGCAGTGACGGGTACTTTGGTTGAAAGTCAGGGTGCCGGACAGAGCGTTGAGGTGCAGGCTACGGATATTACCGTTTATGGTACCTGCGGTTCTGACTATCCCATGCAAAAGAAGGGACAGACGTTTGAGTACATGCGTCAGCATGCCCACATGCGTTTGCGTACGAATACGTTCGGTGCGGTGTTCCGTATCCGTCATCACATGGCGATGGCTATTCACCGCTACTTTCATGAACATGGATTCTTCTATTTCCATACGCCGATCATTACTGCTTCGGACTGTGAGGGTGCCGGACAGATGTTCCAGGTTACAACCAAGAACCTCTACGACTTAAAGAAAACTGAGGATGGTAAAATTGATTACTCTGACGATTTCTTCGGCAAGACGACTTCGCTGACTGTGAGCGGACAGCTTGAAGGTGAATTGGGTGCTACGGCTCTGGGTTCAATTTATACGTTCGGACCTACGTTCCGTGCTGAAAATTCAAATACTCCCCGCCACTTGGCTGAGTTCTGGATGATTGAACCGGAAGTTGCCTTCAATGACATCAATGATAACATGGACTTGGCTGAGGACTTCATCAAGTACTGCGTGCGTTGGGCTTTGGATAATTGCCAGGGACGATTTGGCTTTCCTGAACAAGATGATCGACAAGACGTTGCTTGAACGTCTGAACTTCGTGGTAGAGCACGATTTTGTACGTTTGACTTATACTGAGGGTATCCGCATCTTGGAAGAGGCTGTGAAGGCTGGCCGTAAGTTTGAGTTCCCTGTATATTGGGGTGTTGACCTGGCGAGCGAGCATGAACGCTTCCTCGTTGAGGAATACTTTAAGAAGCCTGTGATTCTGACGGATTATCCGAAGGAAATCAAGGCTTTCTACATGAAGATGAACGACGATGGGAAGACGGTGCGTGCCATGGACGTTCTCTTCCCGCAGATTGGCGAAATTATCGGTGGTTCGGAACGTGAAGAAAGCTACGAAAAACTGATGGGTCGCATCGAGGAACTGAACATTCCGATGAAGGATATGTGGTGGTATCTCGATACTCGCCGTTTCGGTACTTGTCCTCACTCGGGCTTCGGTCTTGGCTTTGAACGTTTGATTCTGTTCGTTACGGGTATGCAGAATATCCGCGACGTTATTCCTTTCCCCCGTACGCCGAAGTCAGCTGAATTTTAAAATTCAAAAAGGAAAGTAACTCTGTATTGTTTGGTATAACTACTACCGGGTCTTTTCTTTTCATGATATCGCTTAATTTATTGACACCTTTCCATTTCCTTTTCCGGAGATGGTAAGGTGTTTTTTTTTTGTGTTGTCAATTAGTAGCCTTGATAGGTGACTGAAGCTTATGAGTAGAAGTGTATGTTTGGAATTTTGATAGGAAATTAGCGTGTAACTACGGCTGTTGATATATGAGAAATAGCTTAAAAACCATATCCCTATTTCAATTTTTTGAACGGCGAAAAGTGAGTGTTGAAATGCTTGTAAATCAAAAAGTTATAAGCGTTTTTAGTCTGTTTGTAAAACACGAGGTGCGATATCAAGTGCCTAAAAAATTTGGAATTCGGTAGGTATATGTTGTATCTTTGCACTCGAAAGGGAGGCTGAATATCGGCCACCTTGATGAAAAAACAGCATTCATTTTTTTTACAACATCGTTCTTTGACATTTTGTTACAAAAGAAAGTAGGGCAGGAAGGCCTGTCTGAAACCTATGTGTAGGACAGCTACATAATGGCGTGGTTACCTATTGTTTTGTTTCGATATTCCTTCATCAATACAATAGGGTATAAAAAATCTTGCCTGCAAATTGATGCAGGCAAGATGAATCAGGGTGTTTGTCCTTTGTCAGTTGAGTACTGACTGGGGTACAATTTATTTTTCAAGCGGACGTAAATCAATCATCAATTCATCAAGTTGTTTTTGATCAACGCGTGAGGGAGCATCTAGCATAACGTCGCGGCCAGAGTTGTTCTTGGGGAATGCAATGCAGTCGCGGATGCTGTCGAGTCCGGCGAAGAGTGATACCCAACGGTCGAGACCGTAAGCCAAACCTCCGTGAGGGGGAGCACCATACTTGAATGCGTCCATCAAGAAGCCAAACTGTTCCTGAGCACGTTCGGGAGTGAATCCGAGTACTTTAAAGATTTTAGCTTGCAGTACGGCGTCGTGAATACGGATAGAACCGCCACCAACTTCAACACCGTTGCATACCATGTCGTAAGCGTCGGCGAGCACTGATGCAGGATCGGTGTCAAGCAAGGGTACGTCGCACGGACGGGGTGCTGTGAATGGATGGTGCATAGCTAAGAGGCGACCCTCTTCTTCGCTCCATTCGAACATGGGGAAGTCTACAACCCAAAGCAGAGCAAACTTGTTCTTGTCGCGTAAGCCGAGACGTTGGCCCATTTCCAAACGGAGTTCGCAGAGCTGTTTGCGCGTCTTCATGGCATCGGCGCCCGAGAGAATCAAAATCAAGTCGCCAGCTTTGGCACTCATTTTCTCCTTGAGGCGTTCAAGTACTTCAGAGGTGTAGAATTTGTCGACAGAGCTCTTGATGCTTCCGTCTTCGTTGATCTTGGCGTAAACCAAGCCTTTGGCACCGATTTGGGGTGACTTGACGAAGTCGGTCAGTTGATCGAGTTGCTTGCGGGTGTAGTGTCCACAACCTTCGGCACAGATACCGCCAATGTAGGCTGCATCGTTGAATACGCTGAGTGTGCCGGTGCCTTTGAGAATGTCGTCTAATTCAACAAACTCCATGCCGAATCGCATATCGGGTTTGTCAGAACCGAAACGACGCATGGCTTCGTGCCATGGGAGGCGCAGGAAGGGAGCGTCGCCTAAGTCGTAACCGCGTACCTCCTTGAAGAGGTATTTGGCCATTTCTTCAAAGGTGTTGATGATGTCGTCTTGCTTTACGAACGACATTTCGCAGTCGATTTGCGTAAATTCGGGCTGACGGTCGGCACGTAAGTCTTCGTCGCGGAAACATTTGGCAATCTGGAAGTAACGGTCGGTACCGGCAACCATCAGCAACTGTTTGAGCGTTTGAGGACTCTGAGGAAGTGCATAGAACTGTCCGGGATTCATGCGTGACGGCACGATGAAGTCGCGTGCGCCCTCGGGGGTAGAACCAATGAGAATAGGGGTTTCGATTTCGAGGAAGCCCTTTGAGTCGAGGAAGTTGCGTACGGCAATGCAGAATTTATGGCGCAACTCCAAATTGGCGCGTACGTTTTCGCGACGCAAATCGAGGTAGCGGTATTTCATACGCAAATCGTCGCCACCGTCGGTGTTTGCTTCAATGGTAAAGGGAGGTGTCAATGATGCATTAAGCACATTGAGTTCGCTGACGATAATTTCGATGTCGCCGGTCGGCATTTTGTCGTTCTTTGCATAGCGTTCGTTGACAATACCTTTAATCTGAATGACAAATTCACGGCCTAATTTGTTGGCTTGTGCGCATAAGTCAGCGTTTGTTTCCTCGTTGAATACGAGCTGGGTGATGCCATAGCGGTCGCGCAAGTCGATGAATGTCATACCACCCATTTTGCGGCTGCGTTGCACCCATCCGGCCAAGGTTACTTCCTGGCCAACATTTTCGATGCGAAGTTCGCCGCATGTGTTGGTTCTATACATAGTTGTATGCTGTTGAATGTTTAATCTACTGCGAAATTACAAATATTGTTTGAGAAATAAAAACGCCTTGTGCTTTTTTTGTGCTCAGTTTATTGAACTCCGTATACTTCGCGGTGAATGGCTTGCTGAATATGGTCGAAATTCTTAAGAGTTTCTTCCGGATTTGTAGCCATCAGTCGCAAGGGCAGAAAGTCGAATCCTGGCTGGTAGGGAGGCTGCAGATATTCTTTGTCGATAAGGGTCATTCGGTGACGTTCGTAGAAACCGATGCGGCGACGCGCCATTTCGTCTTCAGGTAATTCGACTTCGATTACTACATTCTTGTTCTTGTTGGCTTCGAGAAAAAGATCGAATGCTTTGCCGCCAATACCGCCATTGCGCATTTCAGAACAGATGGCAAAATGCTCACCATAAACAAAGTCGGCAAAATGCCATGAGGTAATAAAGCCCACGAGTGTTTCGTCGTGGATAATGGCTTGTGCCTTGAAATTTTCTTTCGTTTGCATGTAATCTAACCAAGCTGAAATTTCACGACGTTCAATTTCGGGAAATGCGTCTGTATAAAGTTTGGTACAAGCGTCGGTGAATTGTGGGTAAATGTTGCAGAATTTCATAGTGTTGTAAATGAAGGATTGATTGAACAATCGGTGTTTATAACATGTGAGTTAATGGTATTGGGTAGCGAAGTTACGCTTCTTCATTTTCATTGATGAAATGCAGCGTCAGAATTTTTGAAAGTCTTTCGCGTAGGGCTTTTTCGTCGTCCAGGCGGACACTGACATCGAGTAAAGTGTCTGTAGCTGTGTAGTTGCGTGCTGTTATTTCTGCTCCTGCTTCGCGAATGAAGCGCATGGCTGTGTCGGCATCGGCATAGGGTGCGCTGATGGTAAACTGACTCTTGATGATGCATTCTTCGACTTCGGCTAAGTCGAGGGCTTCGGCTGCTACGCTTTTGTAGGCTACTCCCAAGGGACCTGTACCTAATTTTACGCCGCCGAAATAACGTACTACGATGGCCAGGGTGTACGTGAGATTACGCGAAAGTATTTGGCCTAAAATGGGGCGACCGGCAGTTCCTGAAGGTTCGCCATCGTCGTTGGCGCGGGTAGAACTACTGTCGTCATTAAGAACATACGCATAGCAAACGTGACGGGCATCGTAGAATTTCTTTTTGTATTGCGCGACAATCTCTTTAGCTTCTGCCTCGTTGCTAACATGGAATGCAAAGGCTAAAAAGCGCGAACGTTTTTCTGTGAGTTGTGCTTCAGTAAATGTTTTTAGTGTGAGGTAAGTGTCCATGGGTTACCTTGATTAAATGATGTCAGCTCAGTGACATGAGATTGGATGATGCCGTGCGGTGTTTTGCAAGTTGACAGATGTTTGACTGATGGCTGGTGCCACCTGATTGCACGGGGTATTCTTCCTTATTTTGCCAATAAAATAATAGTGGGAGCAGCAATATTTCCTGCTCCCACTATTAGGAATGTTCTGCGAGGGCATTAATGTTGGTTAATGCTTCGAATTCCTGAATCAATTAAAGTGGTACAGGAAAGTGGCTACACCGGTAAGAGCTGGTTTACGCTGATCCTTGATTTCAATGGTGAATTTGATTTCAACCTTGCAGATGCCGCGCAGATTGGCAATGCTTTGGAGCGTGGTAACCAATCGAACACTTTGTCCGCTCAATACGGCTTGTCCAAACTTCATCTTGTCCATGCCGTAATTCACCATCATCTTTAAATTGTTTACTTGCAGAATCTGCTCCCACATGTAGGGCAGCAATGAGAGGGTCAGGTAGCCATGTACGATGGTTTGACCGAACGGACCGGTTTTGGCACGTTCCGGATCGACATGAATCCATTGGTGGTCGAGTGTGGCATCAGCGAATGCGTTGATGCGGTCCTGGTCTACCTCGAGCCATTCAGATTTGCCAAGTTCTTGGCCTACGTATTGTTCAAATTCTTCGTACGAGTTGATGGTAAGCATAACAGTAGTTATTTGTGGTTTATAATTATCGGTTAGACTTTATCGGTTTGAAATTTCGTCGAGCGTCAAGGAACTGATGAGCATTTGCGGTGTCAATTCCATTTGGCAGTTGTATGACCCAAAAGTTTTACCTTCGTCGTCGCGCTGTATGTGCTGGTCGATGGTACAATTAACAATGTAACCTCTGGTGGTAGGGTCGGTTTGTCGTTTGATACTCATGTCGCGGTTGACAATGAATTCGCATCCTTGGATGTGCTCATTGAACATTCCCTTGATGGTTGATACTACCATGCCTTTTGTGACGTCTTTTTGACTCAGGAACTTTTGCATGGTGGCAGTGATGTTTGAGCAGATAGACGTTTCGTCTTGGTTGGCAAAGCCCTGGAAAAAAGACATTTACAACATCCTGAATGGCTGCAGTTTCTTCTTCAGAGATTTCCTGACTTTTTAAATTGCCCTCAGCGACTGATGCTTCAGATGCATATCGTCCGTCGGGATGAGCATTTAGATAGTCCTGGAAAAGCAGCCGGTGTGCCGATACGTTGAGCTGTAATATAGTCGAGAGAATCAATTTTGATGTCGCATAAATGGTTGAAGTGTGTGTCGTCAAACTGTTTCTTGAACTGAACGAAGTCGCCTACTTTATCCGAAAGTGCGATTTTGTTCCAAGAGTCGAGCATGCGTTCCAGTTTTTCCAAACGTTGCTTGACTTCCGTTGCACGAGGGCTGTTGGGGAAGTTGGTTAGGAAGTCTTTGTAATCCTGAGGATTGTCGTTGTTGGCTAAAACTCCGTATGCCAAGTCTTCGTTGGTAGCTTCTGTTTGCAGTGAGTTGTAATATACAGCACCGGCAATGAGGCTGATTAGCAGGATGCCACCTGCAATGAACCAGCCCCATTTACGTTTAGGCGTATCGGGTTGCAAGTTCGTATTCTCAGTTTCTTTGATGATTTTTTCAGATTTTTTTTCAGTTTCAAGTTGTTCCATTGTGTAGTAGTTTGTGAGTTGATGCCTTGACTGTAAGTGTTAGTATGGAAAAGGTCCTTCAATCATTCTGCAAATTTACGCTAAGTTGCTTGAAAACCAAAGTAACTGCTTGTTTTTTCACACTTCGTTGAAAATGTGCTTGAAAATTTGGTTGAAATCGCAATTATTGCTTAATTTTGCGCGTAAATATTTTTTGATGAATGGATCGTTTGTATAAAATTAAGAAGGGCTTAGACCTTAAATTGGAAGGCGAAGCGGTTGCAAAACTTACGGTGCTTCCTCTGAGTGAGGAGTATGCGGTAATGCCAACCGATTTTCCCGGCGTGATGCCTCGTGCCATCGTAAAAGAAGGCGATAAGGTGTTGGCTGGTGATGCCTTGTTTGTAGACAAAGCTACGGAAAGCATCAAGTTTGTTTCGCCTGTGAGCGGAACCGTTGTAGGTGTAGAACGTGGCGAACGCCGTAAACTGTTGCGTTTTCGCGTAAAAGCTGATAAAGAGCAACTTTACAAGGATTTTGGTGTCAAAAACCCCTCTAAGCTTACAGGCTCTGAGGTAAAGCAACTGATGCTTGAAAGCGGACTTTTTGCGTTTGTTCGTCAGCGTCCGTACGACGTGATTGCCAATGCAGCTGATGAGCCAAAGGCTATTTTCGTGTCTGCATTCAGCAAGATGCCTTTGGCTGCCGACTTTAGCTTTGTTTCCGCAGGTCGTGAAGCTGATTTTAAAGAAGGTATCAAAGCCTTGGCGCGCATTGCTACCGTGAACTTGGGTATTTCGCCCGAACAAATCAATTCGCAGTTGTTGCCTATCAGCGAGGCTGTTGTAAGTGTGTTCGATGGTCCTAATCCATCGGGCAATGTAGGTGTGCACATTAACCACGTAAATCCTGTTAATAAGGGTGAGGTAGTGTGGACGCTGAATGCCGAAATGGTTGTCGTATTGGGTTCTTTGCTCCGTACCGGTAAGTTGGACATGAAACGTCGCTTGGCAGTTGCTGGATCAGAAGTAAAGGAACCTCAGTATGTTGAGACTCTCGTGGGTGCACCTTTGGCAGATGTGTTGAAGAATCAACTGGCAAAAACTGAACACGTTCGTATTATCAATGGTAATCCTTTGGTAGGTTACAAATCTGCAATTACTGATTTCGTTGGTGCTTTTAGTACTGAAATTTGTGCCATTCCCGAAGGTGATGATGTGAATGAAGCGTTTGGTTGGATTGCACCTCGCTTGAATGACTTTTCAACCAGCCGCAGCTATTTCTCATGGTTGTTTGGTAAGAAACGCGCTTATAACTTAGACTGCCGCATCAAGGGTGGTGAACGCCACATGATTATGAGTGCAGAATATGAACGCGTATTCCCCATGGATATTTATCCCAGCTATTTGGTTCAGGCTATCATTACCGGCGATATTGATCGTCAGGAAGCTTTGGGTATTTACGAAGTAGCTCCCGAGGATTTTGCTGTGGCAGAATTTATTGACTCCTCTAAGCTTGAGTTGCAGCGTATCGTACGCGAAGGACTTGAGGTTCTGAGAAAAGAAAATGCTTAAGTTTAGATTATAGGATACAACCGTAGTTGCATATAGTTACAGTTATCTGTGTAAAAGTGCACTACTGGTATTTCTTAAATAACGATTGAAATGATCAAACAATTCTTTGATAAAATCCGTCCCAATTTTGAAGAAGGCGGCAAATTGCATGCCTTCCGATCAGTGTTCGAGGGAATGGAAACATTTATGCTGGTGCCGAATACCACTTCGAAAGTGGGCGTGAGCATTCACGATGCAATCGACTCAAAGCGCATCATGTCTTTTGTTGTAATTGCACTTATTCCGGCATTGCTCTTCGGTATGTACAACATCGGTTATCAAAATGCTGCAGCTGCTGGTAAACTGGCAGAAACAGGATTTTGGTCCATGTTCCTTTATGGTTTCCTTTTAGTGCTTCCTAAAATTGTAGTATCCTACGTAGTCGGCCTCGGTATTGAGTTTGCCGTTGCACAATGGAAGAAAGAAGAAATTCAGGAAGGTTATCTTGTTTCGGGTATTCTCATTCCCTTGATTGTGCCCGTTAACTGTCCGCTGTGGATGCTTGCTTTGGCTGTAGCATTTTCAGTAATTATCTGTAAGGAAATTTTTGGTGGTACGGGTATGAATATATTCAACCCCGCATTGATAGCTCGTGCCTTCTTGTTCTTCTCTTATCCCACAAGCATGAGTGGTGATAAAGTATGGGTAGCAGGTAGGGAAGTGTTCGGCTTGGGTTACAATCTGCCCGATGCAGCCACCATGGCAACTCCTCTTGGTGAAGTTGGTGCCGGTCTTCAGCCCACAGCTTCGCTCAGCGATATGATTGTAGGTCTTATTCCTGTTCTATTGGTGAAACTTCAGTGATTGCTATCGCCATTGGTGCCTTGATTTTGCTCTATACGCAGATTGCTTCAATCCGTACCATGACTAGCGTATTTGTTGGTGGTGTATTGGTTGCCGTGCTGTTTAATATGGCAGGTATGGAAGGAAATGCAGTAGCCAACATGCCTTGGTACGAACACATCGTAACTGGCGGTTTCTGCTTTGGTGCTGTGTTTATGGCAACAGACCCCGTTACCAGTTCGCGTACAGAAAAGGGACAGTATGTATATGGTTTCCTTATCGGTGCATTGGCCATCTTGATTCGTGTGCTTAACCCCGGTTATCCCGAAGGCATGATGCTTGCCATCCTCTTTATGAATATGTTTGCTCCGTTGATTGACTATTGCGTGATTCAGCGCAACATCAATAAACGAATGAAGCGAGTACAAAAATAAATATGTTTTTAGCTTACAATATTTAGGGTAGGTTCGCTTGCCTTGAGTTTGAAGCTTATAAACTTAAGAATGACATGAATACCAATAAAAATTCATACACCATTATTTATGCTTCGGTGCTGGTGATTGTCGTAGCCTTCTTGCTTGCGTTCGTATCTTCTTCGCTGAAGCCTACGCAGGATCAGAATGTAGCACTTGATAAGAAAAAGCAAATTCTGGCTGCCGTTAATATTCGCGGTTTGCAAAGTGCTGCAGACGTTGAAGCTAAGTACAACGAAGTGGTTGCGTCTGATATGGTGGTAAAAGCCGACGGCTCAGTCGTAAAAGAGGGCAAAAGTAAGGATAAAGACGGCTTTAAAGTTGAAAATAAAGACCTTAATGAAAACAATCTGCCCGTTTATATCTGCAAAGTGAATAATGAAACCAAGTATGTAATTCCTATGACAGGTCGTGGCCTTTGGGGCGGTTTGTGGGGTTACATCGCAGTAAATGCAGACTTGAAAACAGTTTACGGCGCCTTCATTTCACACGAAAGTGAAACGGCAGGCTTAGGTGCCCTCATTGCAGAAGAAAAATTCCAAGATCAATTCAAAGGAAAGCACATCTTTGCTGATACTACCAGCCAGCAGGTTGCACTCACCGTTGTGAAAAACGGTAAGGTAGAAGCCGGCAAGGAAAATTACCAGGTTGATGGTATTACCGGTGCAACGTTGACTTCCGTCGGTGTAGCCAATATGGTAACTCAGGGCATCCAGCAGTACTTGGGCTATTTCGAATCCTTAAAGAAATAACATGCAAACTTGTGAAGCTTAGAACCAATCGACTGATAAACTAAATGTATAGAAACAATCGTCATGCTGTTTCGTTCAGGACATTCTCTTTATCAAGATAACAGTATAAGCTTTTACACTTATTATTAATGTATCATGAGTTTATTTTCAAAAGAAAATCGCGAAGCGCTCACCGGTCCGTTAAACCTGAATAACCCCGTAACTGTTCAGGTGTTGGGTATTTGTTCAGCTTTGGCCGTAACTTCACAGCTTGAGCCCGCCATTGTGATGGGTTTGTCTGTAACGGTGATTACTGCTTTTGCCAACGTAATCATTTCGCTCCTTCGTAAAACAATTCCTAATCGAATTCGTATCATAGTTCAGCTGGTTGTTGTAGCAACCCTCGTAACCTTGGTTTCTCAAATACTGAAAGCCTATGCCTACGACGTAAGTGTTCAGCTCTCAGTGTATGTAGGACTTATCATTACCAACTGTATCCTTATGGGTCGTCTTGAGGCTTTTGCCATGATGAACGGTCCTTGGGAGTCATTCCTCGATGGTGTGGGTAACGGTATTGGTTATGCTTGGATCCTCGTAGCCGTAGGTGCCGTGCGCGAATTGTTAGGAAACGGAACCTTGCTTGGCTTGCGCATCATTCCTGAATGCCTTTATGTTGAAAACGGCGGCTTCTATGTAAACAATGGTATGATGACCATGCCCGCAATGGCATTGATTCTCGTAGGTTGCCTCATTTGGCTGTTGCGCTCGTTCAACAAAGAAAACGCAAAATAGCATAACCGAGGAGGGAAATCTGGCAGGAGAATACAGCATGTAAATCAAACTGTATCTCTCAGATACCAACTCAAATATTAATTAGCAAATTATGGAACATCTTTTAAGTTTGTTCGTCCGCTCAATTTTTGTGGACAATATGATATTTGCATTCTTCCTCGGTATGTGTTCTTATTTGGCAGTATCGAAGAATGTAAAAACCGCCTTGGGCCTTGGTGTAGCCGTTATTTTCGTGTTGTGCATCACCGTGCCTGTTGACTATTTGTTGCAGACGCGCGTATTAGGTCCTGACTGTATTGTTGAAGGCGTAGATTTGTCATTCCTGTCGTTCATCATCTTCATCGCCGTGATTGCAGGTATCACCCAGTTGGTTGAAATGCTTGTTGAGCGTTTCTCACCTTCGCTTTATGCAGCTTTGGGTATTTTCTTGCCGCTTATTGCCGTTAACTGTGCCATCATGGGTGCCAGTTTGTTCATGCAGCAGCGCATCGGCATGGAACCGGGTAGTTCGCAGTACATTGGCAGCGTAGTAGACGCTCTGGTATATGCACTTGGTTCGGGTGTGGGTTGGCTTTTGGCTATCGTAGCTTTAGCTGCTATCCGCGAAAAAATGGCTTACACCGATGTACCCAAGCCCCTTCAGGGTTTAGGTATCACCTTTATTACCGTAGGTCTGATGGCAATGGCATTTATGTGCTTCTCAGGTCTGAATATCTAATTTTTAAGTAGGGGAGAAGTAACCGATTCTTCTCCTCACTTAATCAAAAGCTTTTATAAAGTGGATTCAAATCTCATTTTAGCAAGTATTGGAGTATTCCTTTTTATCATACTCCTTTTGAGTAATTATTCTGCTTGTTGCCAAGAAATATCTTTCGCCCAGTGGAAAAGTTACGATTACAATCAATGGAAAAGATTCTGTAAGCGTTGATCAAGGCGGCAATCTTTTAACTACACTTTCAGAGCAAGGTATCTACCTTCCTTCTGCCTGTGGAGGTAAAGGTAGTTGCGGTCAGTGCAAATGCCAAGTTGTTGAAGGTGGTGGTGAAATCCTCGATTCAGAGCGTGGTCACTTCACCCGTAAGCAAGCCAAGGAACATTGGCGCTTAGGTTGTCAGTGCAAGGTTAAGGGCGATATTTCAGTACAAGTTCCCGACAGCGTTCTCGGTGTCAAGGAATACGAATGTACGGTTATCTCTAACAAGAACGTGGCCACCTTTATCAAAAGAGTTCAAGGTGCAGCTTCCTGCCGGAGCTCACATGGACTTCCTTCCCGGTTCGTACGCACAGATCAAGATTCCTACATTCTCAATGGATTATGACAAAGACATTGATAAGGATTTGATTGGCGAAGAATACCTTCCCGCATGGCAGAAGTTCGGTCTGTTCCCCTTGAAGTGTGTCAACACCGAGCCTACAGTTCGTGCCTATTCAATGGCTAACTATCCTGCTGAAGGCGACGTATTCATGCTCACCGTACGTATTGCTACGCCTCCTTTCAAGGCAGACCGCAGTGGATTTATGGATGTAAATCCCGGTATCGCTTCATCTTACATCTTTACGCTTAAACCCGGCGACAAAGTAATCATGAGTGGTCCTTATGGCGACTTCCATCCCCATTTCGATTCTAAGAAAGAAATGATTTGGGTCGGTGGTGGTGCCGGTATGGCTCCCCTCCGTGCGCAAATCATGCACATGACCCGTACGTTGAATTGCCGTGATCGCGAAATGCACTATTTCTATGGTGCACGCGCTCTCAACGAGGTGTTCTATTTGGAAGACTTCCAGCAGTTGGAAAAGGACTTCCCCAACTTCCATTTCCACCTCGCCCTCGACCGTCCCGATCCCGCAGCCGATCAGGCAGGCGTGAAGTATACAGCCGGATTCGTACATCAAGTTATGTTCGAAACCTACTTAAAGGATCACGACGCACCTGAAGATATCGAATACTACATGTGTGGTCCTGGCCCCATGTCAAATGCCGTTGTTAAGATGCTTGATAGCTTAGGTGTAGAACCCGAAAGTATTATGTACGATAACTTTGGTGGATAATATTTTGACGTAAGTTATCGGGACTTCAAACCTGTAATTAGTTATTTTGGAAGAAATGTTGCAAGGTTACTTTTTAGTAGTAGCATTGTAGCATTTCTTCCTTTTTCTTATAATTAGACCTATATGCCTATAATTACCCTGTTTTTTGCAGGGTAATACATAAAATACAGGGATAGTTATTGCCATGCTTAATAAAGTTATACCTTTGCAGCATGAATCATACAATTCAGCAGTGAGCGAAATTTGAATATCCGTGCATGCAGTTTCTATCCGGCTTGTAATTATATCCAAGGGTTTCAGGCAGGCCTACATGCCTTACTTTCTGTTGTATCAAAATGTCAAAGAACGATGTGGTAAAAATAATGAATTCTGTTTTTTTCATCAAGGTGGCCTATGTCCCGCCTTCCTTTCGCTTGCAAAGATACAACATGAACATCCCGAAATCCCAATTTTTTCGGCACTTGATGTCACACCTCCATTTTTTGAATCTTCAAAAACTGATTCTATTTGGCTTATATTCAGCAATTTCAGAGCACCTTTTGAATGCAATAAAAACGTTTATTGTGATATTGGTTTTCTGCTTGTGCATCCCGTAAAAGCGATGCAAATTCAGGGTTCTTCCCATCACACCTGCATTTTGAGCATCCAACAGCGAGCCATGAAACATGAATTTAGGCAGACAATGTGTTGTTTAGTATAGCAATCCGAACCTTGTACATTGTAAGAAAAAAATATTTTACCCATGAAACAAATTGATTTATCAGAGGGATACCCCGTCAAGAATTTTAAGCAATCTACCAAACGTTATTGTCAAACCCTCGATTTGCGTGATAATCCCGAATTGATTGAAGCTTATCGCAAGTTGCATTCGCCCGAAGGGGTATGGCCCGAAGTACTTCAAGGCATACGCACGGTAGGTATTTTGGAAATGGAAATCTATCTGCTTGGTACTCGTTTGTTCATGATTGTTGAACTTCCTGCAGATGTCGATTGGACCACGGCCATGCAGCGCCTCTCAACCCTCCCCAAACAAGCAGCCTGGGAAGAGCTGACCGCCCGTTATCAACAAGCTGACCCATCCTCCGCTTCGGCAGAGAAATGGCAACTGATGGAGCGTATTTTCCATCTGTACGAGTAAAAAATCATACATTCCTTGCATATTGTTGCAGCTCAAGCTGCTATCAACGCATCGTAGTCACGGCTACGCTCGTTGATAGCAGCTTTTTGTATCTATGTATCCGTCATTTCCGTTTTTATATGTCCTCTTTTGGGTTAAAGTCCTTTTGTATCAAATGTCTATGGGTAAATGCCCTATTCTTGTAAGCGTCTGAGAAACCAATAACTATTCTCTAAGTGATTAATAAAAAATTTCGAATTACAAAATATTTTCCACTTATTTTCCAAGTGTTTACAAAAACGTAATAGAAATTTAATGAAAGCCTTTGTTCTTCACTCTTCATATATTAAATTTGCAGCACAACCCATTTTTTTTTTAGAACCCGACTATATGGATTTTTTCTATTTAGGAATTTTATTATTCCTCATTGTGTTAGCCACTTTCGACCTTTCAGTAGGTGTGGCTAATGATGCAGTCAACTTTTTAAGTCCTGCAGTGGGCGCCAAAGCGGCCAAGTTTCGCACCATTCTACTCGTTGCAGCTATTGGTATCTTTGTAGGTGCCAGTACATCGAGTGGTATGATGGACATTGCACGTCATGGTATTTTAAATCCACATTATTACACCTTCGACGATGTGATGTGTATATTCTTGGCGGTAGCAGCCACCGATGTCATTTTGCTCGACATCTTCAACACATTAGGTATGCCTACATCAACCACCGTTTCTATGGTGTTCGGTTTGTTGGGCGGTAGCACTGCTTTGGCATTTTCGAAGATTGTAAGCAGTGGGCAAACCTATGCCGAGTTAATCAATACCGACAAGGCCTTAAGTGTAATCATTGGTATTTTCCTTTCTGTAGCCATTGCCTTTGTTGTCGGTTTGATAGTCATGTGGTTGGCTCGTTTGGTTTTCACTTTCCATTACAAGAAACATTTACGTTACAGCATTGCCATCTTTGGCGGTATTAGCGTAACTTCTATTTTTTACTTCCTGCTTGTAAGTGGCTTTGAAATCAAGTACTTTGCTCTCAAACTTTGGCTGGACTCCTCAGTGGATTAGTGCCAATAGTCACTACATTCTGCTGGTAAGTTTCTGTGTCTTTACGGTGATTATGGAAATACTCCATCTCTGTAAAGTAAACATTTTCCGCATTGTCGTTTTGTTCGGAACCTTTGCCTTAGCAATGGCCTTTGCAGGCAACGACTTGGTCAACTTTATCGGTACACCTTTGGCCGGACTTGAGTCATTCCTCGATTTTACAGCCAATGGTAATGGCGCTAAACCCACCGAGTATATCGTACACGTATTAGCCGGCGAAAGCCAATTGCCTGGTAAACATTTCTTCCTGATTGGCGCCGGAGTCATTATGACCGTGGCTATTTTTACCTCGAAGAAAGCGCACAAAGTGGTTGAAACCACCGTGAACCTTTCTCGTCAGGACGAAGGTGAAGAAGTTTTCTCTTCATCAAAAATTGCACGTCGTACGGTACGAGCCGTTCTTAATACCACCGGAGTTCTTTCAAAGTACATACCTCAGAGCGTATCTCGTTGGATTGACACACGTTTCCAACAGGAAGGCACAGAACTCGAGGAGGGTGCAGCTTTCGACCAAGTACGTGCAGCCGTGAATTTGGTATTAGCCGGTTTACTCATTGTAATTGGTACCACACTTCAGCTCCCTCTCTCCACCACCTATGTAGCCTTCATGGTAGCCATGGGTTCATCATTGGCCGACCGTGCCTGTAGGGGCGCGAAACTGCAGTTTACCGTATTACCGGTGTAATCACCGTGATTGGTGGATGGTTCATCACCGCAGGTGCTGCATTCATCGTAAGTTTCCTCATTGCCACGCTCAATCACTTCGGTGGATTTGTAGCCATGCTGTTGGTAATGTGTTTGGTTGCCTTTGTAATCATCAACAATAACCGCAAATTCAAGCAAAAGCGCGAACAAGACAATGTCGACACGCTTTTCCGTCAGTTAGTTCGTAGTCACGACAAGGCAGAAACCTGGGATTTGCTCATTGAGCATTGCGCCGCCCAGGCGATGTGCTCACATTCACGCGCGATACTTTCCGCAATATCACGCAGGGACTGATGCACGAAAACATGAAACAACTTCGCACGGCAGCGCATGCCATCGAAGATGAAAAAGGTATTTGGAAGCGTTACCGCCGCAAGGAAATTGTGGGTATGCGCAAAATCGACTACCTCCTCGCCGTGGAAAAGAACACTTGGTTCCACCTCGGCTGTAACAGTTCAACCCAGCTCATCTACGGTTTGAAGCGTATGTTAGAGCCGTGTATTGAGCATGTCGATAACAATTTCAAGCCTCTGCCTCAGGGATTATATCGACGAGCTTATTCCCTTGTGCAATGATGTCGACAAATTCCTCGAAGAAGCACGCCGCATGATTACTACCGGTGATTTCGACGGAGCAGACGAATTGTTGGTAGAAGGTAATGCCATCAAGAGCCGCATTTCGCAGATTCGTCATTCACAGCAGGATCGCATTCAGCGTGAAGATTCAAATATCAAGGTAGCTTTGCTTTACCTCTCTACATTGCAGGAAACTCGAGGAATTGATGAGTATTTCTCGTCATTTGCTCCGTGCAAGCAAGCGTTTCCAGGTGCAATAAAATTTTGATTCTAACGCTTTGTTAAGTCGCGTCATTTTTCACGACCCATTGACAATTAACACCCATAAGAAAACCGGATGTATAGTCTGTTCGTAGTAACAAGACTTACATCCGGTTTTTTTGTGTTCTAAAACATTTTGGTCTTCAAAATATTTTCAAAGTTGTTTCTGTTCAGTAGCCAATTCATGGGGTAAACGCACAAACTCACCTTATGCTTATTCGTAGTTCCTCCTTTTTTTTGTTATGCAGTCCGGCAGCGTCACACAGCGCTGTTAATCCGTCTGTTTATCATGCCTTCATAACAACTAACTTCATTGGAGCAAATTTTGAATACGTGCGAAAGCATGCGCCAAATCACACCAAAGAGGCTCCTTGCCGAAATGCATGAAAAACGGGTTCGGAATTTCCCATTGGAATCGTATTGCACAGCCAAGTCGTTTTGTTTTCGGTTATTACGTTATTGATCTTAGAATGATCGATGATGTTGGTGTAACACTCTCCGGGAAATATCTATTGATACATAGTTATGGGTCAGTAGATTTTTAGTGGGGATTAATTTTGCATAGTCAAAGTTAATTAAGAACTTTGCTATATGGAAAAAGATTACTTACAGATGCTTGCGCAGGTAGTGCTGCCGGCAGAGATTTTAGAATATTTCTCTATAAGAGGTATTGAGCAATCAGCGACTGAGATTCATATCAGTTTGGATGAAAAGATGAGTCCAGAGTTAAGTAGTGATGCACATTATGAATCCAAGGGTTTCATGGAAGCAGTAAATGTGACAGACTTTCCGATACGAGACCACAAGGTTATACTCAAGATCCGACGTCGGCGATGGACAGATACGCGCACCGGTAAAAGCTTCAGTTTGCCGATAAGCCTCGATATAGTTGCTAAAGGCACTCGTTACTCCAAAGAATTTGGAGCTTTTTAAAAGAAACGTATGGAGACGTCCCCAGTGACCTGCCGTACGCTTGAGGAATTCTACCACATCGACGGACATACATTTGAAAAAGCAGTATAAGGAGGTGCTGAGCGGTTTCCGCCACTGGGACCAATTGGAACACGCAGACGATTGGCTGCTTTTCCCTCGACAACATTGGTCCTAGGATTGCCATTGACGAATCATCGCTCTCCAATGGTGAACTGTATACGTTTGTAACCAACAGGGATGCATGTACCAGAGAAAGATCCCTTTATGGCTGTTGTGGCAGGCACGAAATCGGAAGATGTGATAGGAGTGCTGAGATGTATTAACGAGGAAAAACGTTTTGCAGTTGAAGAAGTAACTCTTGATTTGTCCGATTCCATGCGAAAGATCGTTCGTTCGGCATTTCCAAAAGCCCGTCGCGTCATAGACCGTTTTCACATTCAGAAATTGGCTTGCGATGCAGTGCAGGAGCTTCGTATTAAGCACCGTTGGAATGCCATTCAGCAGGCCAACGATGAGATGGAAGAAGCCAAGTTGAACAGTAAGGAGTATGTTCCATACCGATACCCCAACGGTGACACCCGCAGGGAATTGCTTATACGCTCACGTTATCTGCTGTTTAAGTCTGCCGACAAGTGGACTGAGAAGCAGAAACAAAGAGCAAAAATCCTATTTGAAGAATACCCTGACATAAAAAAAGCATATGGCCTTTGTCACTCTCTGAGAATGATTTTCTCAAAGAACTCAATTACGGATGCAGCCCGTCTGTCTATGGCTCGATGGTACAATAAGGTCGAAGAGGCTGGATTTCATTCATTCAACGTTATAGCCGCTACATTCTATGAGCACTACGACGAGATTCTCAACTTCTACAACAACCGTTCAACTAATGCGATGGCAGAATCTTTCAATGCCAAAATCAAACTATTTCGTGCCAATCTAAGAGGTGTTGCGGATAAGAAATTCTTCCTTTTCCGCATAGCAAATTTATATGGCTATCCCCACTAAAAATCTACTGAGCCATAGTTATTCTGTCTATTTATTGCATTTATAAAGGTATAATAAAACAGGCTGCATCCTTTTGTGATAAAGATGCAGCCTGTAATTTATCAGGTTTGAAAATGGCGAATAAACGCCAAAGTTATACCATTATTTGTGTATTACTGAATTTTCACCATTACGCGGCGGTTGTATGAGAACGGAGCGATGTTGTCAACGCCACCTTCAGCCTTAACGATGATGTTGTCACGGCTAACGCCCATCTTAACGAGTTCGTTTACAACAGCTTCAGCACGCTTTTCAGAGAGTTTCTTGTTGTATTCTGCAGTACCCGTTTTGCTGTCAGCATAACCCGTTACAACAATCTTGGCATTGTTGCTCTTAGCATATTCAGCCATTTCCTTCACGTTAACCAAATCCTTGCGGCTGGCAATTTTGTCAGAGTTGATGTTGAAGAATACGCTTGATGAAATGCCAACATATTCCTTTTCTGTTTCAGTAGTAGCAGCGGGCTTCTTGTTCTTTTCAGCCTCCAGCATTTCACGCAGACGAGCGTTTTCATCCTGCTGATCTTTGAGCGACTGGTTCAAGGCATCCATCTGTTCGTTGTTCATAGCGATGAGCGCATCAACGTCAGGCGTCTTTTCCCAGTTGCATTTGCCAATGTTATAGGTTACACCCACTTCAAGGCTAAGTTTATTATCCCAATGGCGTCTATTAGATTTTCTGTTAGTAGCCCAGGGATCTTTGAGAGCATTTGAACCGCTGTTCAAGTCAAATCGTCCTTCGTAAGCAGCTACATTCAAATCAGCAAAGATTTGTACGCGCTTGTTTACTCTGAAGTTGTTCAACAAACCAAAATGGTAAGAAATCTCATCGGTTTTGGTAGTTGTGTTACGAGCCCAACCGATACCTACATAAGGAATGAAATTCCAGACGCGTTTTTCATTGTAGCCACAAATCATGTTCGATAAGTTGAACATCACGTCTTCATGTAGGTTAATCATGTTGTAAATAGGATGAATGTTATCCGTTTCAACATGTTTACCCCACACACCATCAAATTTGGTACGTAAACCAATTCCCGGTGTAAACCATTTACCAATGGCAACGGTAAATCCAAGCGTTCCACGCTTGTCGCTGAATGGATTTCCTTTCACACGGTCATCTTCTTGTGACGTGTAGAAGGCATTTCCGGCAAAGCCGGCACTGATAAACCAGTTTGACCAAAATGAATTGGTTGCAACACTGTGTTTCTTTTGAGGTACTTCAGTTTCCTCGAGCAGAAACCATGCGGACGTAAGTCCTAAGAAGGCAAGTGCGATAAATAACTTTTTCATAAATGATTTAAACTATTAATGGATGATTATATTTAGGATAGGTTATTTAAAAGACAATATTGCTAAAATGAGCTGCGAAGGCTTCTGCCTACATAGTATAACAATACATCTTTTACGTGTAATAATAACGCAAAGGTAATGAAAGAAAGGATATGCCTACAATATTTTCGACAAAAAAAATCTGTTTTGCGTGCTAAACAGAACATTCTGTAAAGTTTTGGGAGGGGAAGTATAATCAAAATTATATTTTGTTTTTTCTTCTCAAGTATGTACGCTTGCTAAATGGCCATAAAAAAGCAGACTGCACCATTATTACTCATGTAGGCAGTCTGCTTTTGAAAAATGTGAGATAAATGTGTGAAATAATTGTTTCAACTATACCCCAATTTGCAAGTGGTATAGGATTTTAGGTTCTAAATGCTATGCTGAGGTGCAGCCTGATTTTGTGGTAAATTAGCAGGCGTAGCCTTTGTCAGCCAATTATAATGTACTAAATAATTAGGGAACTTGCCTTGTTACTGTATTTTGACCATTGCGCGTCGGTTGTACGAGAACGGAGCGATGTTGTCGACACCTCCTTCAGCCTTTACAATGATGTTTTCGCGTGCAACGTCCATTTTAACGAGTTCGTTAGCAACAGTTTCAGCACGCTTCTTCGATAGCTGCTTGTTGTATGCTTCCGAGCCCGTTTTGCTGTCAGCATAACCCGTTACAATAATCTTGGCATTGTTATTCTTGGCATATTCTGCCATTTCTTTTTACATTTACCAAATCCTTGCGGCTGGCAATTTTGTCAGAGTTAATATTAAAGAATACACTGGCTGATGTACCTACAAATTTCTTCGAAGTTTTCGTCGCAGTTATCTGCTTGTTCTTTTCAGCTTCCAACATTTCGCGCAAGCGGGCATTTTCGTCCTGCTGTTCCTTGAGCGACTGGTTCAAGGCATCCATCTGTTCGTTGTTCATAGCGATGAGCGCATCAACATCGGGTGTCTTTTTCCCACTTATATTTACCGATATTATAGGTAACACCCAAGTCGAGCGAAATGCGTTTGTCCCAGTTGCGCGATTCGAAAGTACCCTTTTCTGACCAATGATCGGGGCGCATACCGTCAAGTTCGCCATCGTAAGCAGTGATGTTTAAATCGGCAAAGAGTTGCACTCGTTTGCTCACGCGGAAATTGTTGAGCAAACCAAAGTGGTACGAAACATCGTCTTCCTTGGTATTCGTGTTTCGAATCCAACCCACACCCACGTAAGGAATAAAGTTCCAAACGCGCGTTTCGTTGTATCCGCACAGCATGTTCGACAAGTTAAACAGCACATCCTCGTGTAAGTTTACCGTATTGTATAACGGATGGCTGGTATTTGTGTTCACCTGTTTCGACCAAACGCCATCGAACTTAGTTCTTAAACCAATGCCCGGCGTAAACCATTTTCCAATGGCAGCCGTAAAGCCCAATGTTCCGCGCTTGTTGCTAAAGGGATTGTTGTCTACATAGTCGTCCCTTAAAAGCCCATTTTGCGAGATATTGTTCAAGTACAGTATCTCGCATATTTTTTGAAGCATGCCCAAAAGAGCTTTCATAGCTCTTTTTGAAGTTATATGCTGCTGCCGAGAGAAGTACGTTCACAGCATCTCCTACCTCACCCTTATAAAAAGTTGCGGCCCAAACGATAATCCGACTTTAAGTGACCTATTGTCGGTTCTATACCTGCACGCTTGCAGAAAAGCATGTGTTTTTTCAACCTCTGATATCGGCTGTCTGATTTCTTAGGTACTTCGGGAATCATAATCTTTGTCCCGTTAATTTCCATTTTGCCTCTGTATCCTCTGTCACCTGCCAACAGTTTGATTTTTCGCCCGGTTAACCGTTCCACCTGTTCTAAGGAAGACTCGATGGTATGACCGTCATATTCATTGCGGAAGGACATAGCACCTAGAATAATGCCTGTAACAGAACGTATTATGGATACCTTATTGCCAAATTCGTATTTCTTATGTTCTTTACCCTTGCTGATACATTGTACTTCAGGTTCATGAATGGAATATATCTTTTTTCGGCTATTACGTCTTTGGGAAAGAATGGTCTCAAAGAGTTTGAGCAATTTGTCGTAGTTATGATTCTCTTTTAAGATTACGCTTCAACTCCCGACTAATCTTCCGGCTATTGTACGTAAATGCCTGTCTGCCCTAAGGGCTTTTTTCCTGTTTTTGGGGTGATTCCGGAAACGCTGGTCACGATAGATTTGCTTCAGCACAAAGGTGTAGCTTTGACGCAGAGGAAGCCCCAGTTTTTCACGAGGCCAAGAACTTTCTTCACAATCTTTTTATGCAACTTTGCATCTGTGGGGTAAGTGATATTCTTTTCTCCGAACTGTTGAATCAATAAAGGCTGTATCAGGATGGTGGTCATCATCATTCTCGTTATTCACACGAATGCTTTCTTGAAAGATAAGTTCAACTCCCTTTTCACCGATACGTTGGCGGAAATGGACTAATTCTGAAGAGGCACATGGGGCATACGGAGTGAACTCTTGCATGCCACAAAAATACTGATAATAAGCATTTTCGCTCCATTGTTCCACCAATGACTCATCTGACAGATTACGAAGATGTTTTAGGATGAGCATACCACACATTAAACGGATTGGCTTGCCGGGACGCCATTGTCCTGACAATATAATGGTTGAAAGGCTGTTTCAAATTTTTCCCAATCTATTTTGTTAGCTAACTGGTAAAGTGGGTGAGATTGATTCAGCACGTCTGACAGGCTACTGAATAAAGATGGGATATTATTCGTCTTTTTAATCATAAAATCTGCAAGTTTCTTGACCTAAAGGTACTAAAACTTGCAGATTTATCAAAGAATTTTATAGACTAAATTACTGAATATCAACAGAAAAAGATATTTTTAAGGGACGACTACATAACTTTCCTGTGATGTAAAGAAAGTATTGCCCGTAAAACCGGCACTTACGAACCAATTTGCCCAAAATGAATTTGTGGCAACGCTGTATTTTTTAGTAGGAACTTCTGTATCCTGAGCATAAGTAGATGCAGAGGTAAGTCCTAAAAAAGCCAATGCAATAAAAAATTTCTTCATATATCAATGTGTTAAACCGCCAGCAAGCAGCGGTTAATTCCTAAAATTAAAGAAGCTGAAGATTGGGGCAAACAATCGGAAACAAGCCTTAATTCACCCATATTTTCAAATATTCTTATTCTATGTTTACAAAGATACATAAATATTGCGTTTGCTTACAAGTATTTCGCATTAAAAATACATTATTTCTATCATTGGGGCGTTTTGATAATAAACCACCATTCTAATACCTAAATTTCAAGTATTTGATTGTTAATTTACGATATTTCTTCAATTCCGTGTAGTTTTATAAAGTAAAAGCAGAAAATGTTTGTAGTATATGAAAAACATTTTGCATATTTGCTGCATAATGTAAGAACACATTAACGCAGTGCGGCCCTTTTTGATAGACGACTGTTATTGTTTTACTTAATTATCTTTATATTATGAAGAAACTTTTACGCCTTGTTCTTGCTTTTGCAGTTTTATGGCCGGTTTGGGCCTTTTCGCAGTCAACAGTTGTTGCATCCTGGCATACCCTTTCTTTTCCCAGCCCTTCAACGGCAGCCAGTTCGGTTCGCTCATTGAGTCACAAATTGGCAGTCAGCGGTACCGGAGCCATCATTGGAGCCGATCCCATTTATAATCCAGAGGGTACCGACGAAATGTGGATTATGAATGCCACCGAGTACGATGGGCTTACGGGCGAAAGTCCGCAAAAAGGTGAAAAAATGCACATTCGTCGTTCTGCCGACGGAAAAACCATTTGGTTCCGCGACTTGATTCCCCTTTCCAATTACGATGCACTCACCGATCGCTATCTTATGGATTAAAGGTACCGTCGAAGGCAATGACATCACGGTGAAAGCCGGACAGGTGATGTTGCAAACCGACTTTAAAGTGCTTTATCTCGAAACCGTTGAGATGGATGAAATGGGTAATTTCAAGGCTTTCCATCCCGAAATGCACTTTACCATTCAGGGTGACAATATTGTTCAGACCGATAATAAAATCTATGCCGCTGTTTACGAAGACGCACCCGACATTGCCAATGCCGGCTTCTTTGTATTTGCCAATCAAATCACCATGCAGCCCATCAGCGACTTGGTTGAGGTGATTCCGCCCGCCGGTGCACAGCTTGAATCATGGGTAATGCGCCACGAGCAGGGTAGCAGTTCGGTGCAAGTGGCACGCAGTGGCGATGACGTGTATGTCAAGGGATTGAGTACCTTGGCACCCAATGACTATGTGAAAGGTACGCTCAAGGATGGCGTAATCAGCATCAAGCCGTTCCAGATTTTGCTTTCGAACAACCGTTATTTTCTCCGTCTAGCCATGGCCAAGGAAGGTGAACCCGATGAGTGGGGCATGACTACCATGGAAGTTATTCCAAGCGACATACAGTTTAAAGTAGAAGCCGACCAAAAGACCTATACATTGGTTAGCGATTGGATTTTGACCTTGAACTACGATTTAACCATGCCTATGGATGGCTTCAAGTCGCCCCACATTTTTGCTTATGCAGGCGATGTGCCCGCAGTTCCGGCTGCACCCACGTTGCAGTTCTTCTCCGAAGCCGACCTCATGCTTCAGTTTAAGGTTCCCTCTGAAGATGCCGAGGGCAATTACATCAATGCCGAACACCTGTCATATCGTTTCTATCTGGATGGCAAACTCTACACTTTCACGCCGGAATTCTATCAGATGCTCACCGAACCGATGACTGATATCCCTTATGCCTTTACCGACAATATGGATATTTACTCTAACGGCGACATCAAGACCGTGTTCCTGCATGTCGGTGAGGCACCGCAAAAAAATTGCTGTCGAATCAGTCTATACTGTAGATGGAGTAACGAATACTTCAATGGGTAACTTAACGGCAGTGGGTCAAGTCAGTACGTCGGCCCTCCCGGTTGAGGTCAGCTATGTCGACCTTTCCGGCCGCGTTGTGAAGACTCCGACAGCAGGTTCGTTGGTTATTCAAACTTCGCGTTACGCAGATGGTTCAGTCAAGGTAACCAAGAAATTAGTGAAATAAAGCATTGAGCCTACTTCTTTGAGCATCCGTTTACAGGATGCGTTAAAAAAAATCCTCAGATGCAGCGATTGGTTATAGGAATCGTTGCAATCTGAGGATATCTTGTATCTGTATGTTCCGGAGCATTTTAATCCGGCAGTGAATCAGAACATATTTTCAGGATTCAGCATGATGATGGTGGGTAATCCGTTAGGCGTGAGTTGGGGAGTCTGACAGGTGAAAAGCTGTTCTGTCAGTTCCTTCATGTCTTCGTTGCAGAGAGCTTGTCCCACCGGCATGGCAATTTTTTGCGCCAGCGAAGCTGCGATGAGGTGAGCCACCGTGTCGGCCGCTTGCGCTTCGCCAGTTACCGCATCGGCCAGAATAGAGCCTACCAGTTCTGCCGGTTTCATGCCCTCGGCACCCAGCGGCATAGCCAAAATTGAAAAGCTGCCTTGTCCTAAAGGCGAAATATCGAAGCCTACGTGTTGGAGCTGAGGCATAATTTCTTCCAGCACAATCGCTTCGGAAAGGGGTACCGTCAGCATTTCCGGAAACAGAAGTCGCTGCGAGGGTGCCTGTTGCGTTTTGAGTTGACGCATCAGCCGTTCGTAAATGATGCGGGTGTGCGCGCGGTGCTGGTCAATCAGTGCCAGCCCGGCATTGAGCGGCGTCACAATATACCGTCCGTGGTATTGTAAAAACTCGTTGGTCAGCGTACTCGTAACCGAAGCCTGTTCGGCAGACGGCAACACATCGAATAGCGGTGTGTCTGATTCCTGTTCTTTGTTGTCGGCCTGCGTCGAAAGCAGGGTGTCATCGTCCGGAAAAAGGTGGTTGCTGCTTTTCTTTGCCTCGTCGTACACCTGTTGCCAGTTAGTTGCATTGTGCGAAACTGCCGGTCTGCCACTGCGTTCAAAAGACGAGTCAAAGGTGCTGTTTCCCTGATAATTACCCTTTGAAGCATTTTTCCCGACGTGTCGGTCGGCATTTTCAGTAGTAAAAGGATTTTCTGTGGCAAACGGATTAAACGACGTGTTGATGTGAATTTGCGGTGGAGTAATGTCCGATTCACCCTCAAACCGCATGGGCGGAATATCCGGGCGCCCTTCAACATCGAAGTCAAGCGCCGGAATGGCCCCTGATTTGCCCAACGCCTCGCGTACTGAAGCCAGCAGAATCTGGAATATCGCCGAGTCGTCCTCGAATTTGATTTCAGTCTTTGTGGGGTGGATGTTCACGTCGATGCGTGCCGGATCTACTTCAAAATTGATGAAAAACGGCACTTGCTGTCCTTCGGGTATCAGGCGGTCGTATGCTGTTTGAATGGCTTTGGCAAAGTAAGGATGCCGCATGTATCGACCATTGACAAACATGTACTGATGGGCATTCTTTTTCTTCGAAGCAGTCGGAGTACCCACAAAATCCTTTGATTTTAGCCAAGGTCGTATCCGTGTGAATGGGTACCAGCTGCGCGTCAATTTTTCGGCCAAAGATGCTGACAATGCGCTGACGGAAATTGCCCTGCGGTAAATCCATCAAAACGCTTTGTGCCGAATGAATAGTAAATTTTACTTCGGGGTGCGCCAGCGCAATGCGTTCAAATTCAGTCAATATGTTGGTCAGCTCCGTTTGGTTCGACTTTAAGAACTTGCGTCGGGCAGGAATGTTGAAGAACAAGTTTTTCACCGCAAAGTTAGCACCGATTGGACAGCTGATAGCCTCCTGGCTAACGAGTTTAGAGCCTTCGATGCAAATGGAAGTACCCAGTTCTTCGCCCTCCTTGCGGGTTCTTAGTTCCACTTGAGCCACTGCTGCAATCGATGCCAGTGCTTCGCCACGGAATCCCATGGTTCGCAAGGCAAAAAGGTCAGTTGCCTTTTTAATTTTCGAGGTGGCATGGCGTTCAAACGACAAGCGCGCATCGGTTGCGCTCATTCCGGAACCGTTGTCGATAACTTGTACCAACGTCTTTCCAGCATCCTCCACTACCACCTGAATGTGTGATGCGCCCGCATCCAGTGAGTTTTCAACCAATTCTTTGATGATGGAGGCCGGACGCTGAATGACCTCACCGGCAGCAATTTGATTGGCGACAGAGTCGGGAAGAAGTTGAATGATATCTGACATAGCGTTGGTTTTTGAAGGTTGAGTGTGATGCCTTTTGCCGGGCCACGGCATGGTTGTTTGTGAACATGCTTACTGCACAGCACAGGAATTTGAAAATCCCCGGCAGACCGAAGTCTGCTGTTTGTCAGTCAGCCGTTCGTGCTTTTTACAGATTTTGCAGCGGAGCCTCGCGGCGTATGCTCGGTTTCAGAGCCGTTCCGGCCTTTTTGCCGCGCCATTTGAACACATCGTCGGGCGAAATGGGGCGTATGTAGTCGAACCAGGCAAATCCCTCGAGTCGGGTACGTTCGGCAGGCGCCATACCGATGGGGTAGAAGAAGCCATGCGATGCCGGAGCCCATATTTTTTTGAGTTTCCTGTCTTTCATGAACATACGGGCTTCTGCCGTTTCGACGTAGTTCTGGTAAATAATCGTGCTGTCCTTTTCGAGCGGATAGTTCACCACCATGACATTGCCTACCGCCCGGTTCTCGCTCACTTCGCCCTTAACGAAGTAGGTACGCATTTGTTGAGCCCCCACCTGGTTGAAGTGAGTAGAGTCGAGTTTTTCAATCATGAGTGCCTGCCGGTCGACATACACCGAGTCTATGGTCGAGTCGTTCAGGTAGACATTGATTTCTTCACCACGATTTGTCGCTGGTCGCCCATAGGCAATAGGGTCGCGAAACAGCGTGATTTTCTTTTGAGCAGAATGGAACACCATGGAGTCGGCCACGGCCTGCACATCCTCGCGGTAAGCCCGCGCATGAAAATAGGCATGAAGCACGCGGTAAGCCGAGTCGGTTTCCAGGTTGTAGGAATACATGTGCAACGTGTCAGCATGGAAGTAAAGCGTATCCTTACCCTGCGAAAAGTCGCGTGCCAATGCATTTTTGGTAGCGATAGCTTCGCCGGTCAGTTCGTTGTACCAGGCATAATCGCCCGTAAGCAAGTTCTTGTTCTTTTCGTCCAGACACGACACATTCTGAAAAGCCTCCATAACACCCGTTTTTTTTGTCGTAGTACACGGTGTCGCCCTCCATGATGCGGTTTCGGCCGTAGGCTTTCGACCTTTGTAAAGTTTCACCTGCTCGTTGTCCGAATTGTAAAATCCGTGTTCGGTATAGAGCGTGTCGGCATTTGAATAAATGTTCGAAGCCCCCACCACTTCGGCCCATTTGGTTTGCGTGTCGTAGTGGAGCGTATCGGTGAT
>VOFC01000353.1_pt1 | contig 52000 bp, 64 predicted proteins | sample 5384161 | NCBI WGS metagenome assembly VOFC01 (sample SAMN12384722, study PRJNA508395) | human gut metagenome | isolation source: healthy gut B | host: Homo sapiens | reverse complement strand
AGCCGCAGTGCAGGCCGAAAAGGGCGGCCCCGGATGCCCCGCAGGACGAGGACGACCTGCTGACGGCGGCGGTCAATCGGGCGATTCTGGAGGGTTTCTCGCCCAAATAAGGAAGTTTGCAAGCCAACCTGCCGGGACTGCAAGCCAAACAAAAGCAATACCAAAACGCGGTGCACAAATCAAAGCAACAGACAAGCGGATTGCAAGGTTTACCATATTTGCAATAAGAAACGGCCGCATGATTCCAAGTCCGCGAAGAACGCCATCAGTTGCCATCTTGATGCCCATGAAGATGAAAAAGTAACCAAGCCATCTCATATAATCACCGGACACCTGATAGGCCAACGCGGTTCCGTCTTTTCCCAAGAACAACGAGGAAATCTGTGTGTGCAGTGTTTCAATGACCACGAAAGCAAGAACTGCAAAGCATAGATCCAACACCAGTGCAGCATGATACCTTTTTTGATACGCTCAATTTTCTTTGCGCCAAGATTCTGGGATACAAACGGCGAAACTGCATTGCCGATGGATACGAAGATCAGCGAAAAAACATTTTCTACCCGCATCGTTGCCGCATACCCGGCAAGTGCCTGTGTGCCGAAGGGATTTACCACTGCCTGCACGATCATCATACCGATAGACACTGTGGACTGCTGCAAAACCGATGGTACCGCAATGCGAAGCATGGAATACAGCTCCTGCCGGTCGAACCTGCTAAAGGAGCTCTTGTATTGCCGCATCCGAGACAGAAAGATCAAAAACGAAAACACGGCAGAAATTCCTTGTGCGATCAAGGTCGCAAGGGCTGCACCAAACACCCCCAGACCAAGACCAGCCACCATCCAGAGATCCATAAAAATATTCAGGATAGATGAGAATATCAGCAGTCCCAACGGAATTTTGGATTCACCGATGGAAGTGAACATGGTGGAAAGAATGTTGTACATGAATAGAAACGGGAAACCCACAAAGTAGACACGCAGATACAATACTGCTTCTTCCAATATATCGGCAGGGGTCTGTAATCCGCTCATCATGAAATGGGAAAAGCAAAAGCCAAAGACACCAAGGACAACGCTTAAGATCAAAAAGCTGATCAGGGACGTTGACACAATGGTTTTCATTCTACCATAATTTTTTGCACCAAAACAGCGGCTTACAAGCACACCTGCGCCCACACCAGCACCAAGCGCCACACAAATAAAAACATTGGTCAGTGCAGCACAAGCACCAACAGCCGCAAGTGCCGAGGAGCCAACAAATTGACCAACTATTATGGAATCGGCCATATTGTATACTTGTTGAAAAAAGCTGCCAAGGATCATCGGCATCGCAAAAACAGTCAGCGCTTTAAGGGGTGGATCTGTGATCAAATATTCATCTTTCGACATGATTATATTCCTTCCAAAAATCGTTTATCGCAAATTTTATCGCAAGTTAAGAAATTCGTGCAACATTCAAACGGCATCTTTGCGATATGCAATTCACCGCTGTTGCATTAAAAAGTTGAATTGCTCGTAGCTGCCGCGCAGCGAGGCGCGGGTCACGTCCCGGATGTCGGTGCCGGAGACTTTGATGGAGCCGCCGTTGACATCATAGAACCGCATGAGCAGATTGATGAGGGTGGTCTTGCCGCAGCCGGTGGGGCCGACGATGGCGATGCGCTGGCCAGGCTTGATGTCCAGAGAAAGCCCCTCGATGAGCGGGCGGTCGGGCAGATAGCGGAAAGAGACGTCCTCGATCTGGACGTGGCCGTCCGGCACGAGCTTTGCGGCGTTCTCCGCTTCGGGGGTCTGGTCTTCAGCGTCCAGCAGCTCGAACACGCGGGCTGCGCAGGCCAGAGCGTTCTGCAGCTCCGTCACGACGCCGGAAATTTCGTTGAAGGGCTTGGTGTACTGGTTGGCGTAGTTCAGGAAGATGCTCAGCTGACCGATGGTGATGCCTCCAGCTACGGCATAGATTGCGCCCACGAGGCCGACGCCTGCGTAGACGATGTTGTTGACGAAGCGGGTGGCGGGGTTGGTCATGCTGGAGAAGAAGATGGCCTTCAGGCTCACGTCCTGCAGGCGGCCATTCACCTCGTCAAAAGCCTCGAGGCTCTGGGCTTCGTGGCCGAAGGCCTGCACGACCTTCTGACCCTCTATCATCTCGTTGACAAGGGCAGTCTGCTCGCCGCGCACGGTGCTCTGGCTTTGGAAATACTTGTAGCTGCGCTTTGCGAGAAAGCTGGCGACAACGAGGCTCAGCGGGGTGATGCAGACCACCACCAGCGTGATGGGCACGTTCTGCCGCAACATGAACAGCAGGGTGCCGAGGATGGTCAGCACGCCCGAGAACAGCTGGGTGAAGCCCATCAGCAGGCCGTCGGCGAAGGTGTCCACATCGGCCACCATCCGGCTCACGATGTCGCCGGAAGGATGGCTGTCGAGGTAGGAGAGGGGAAGGGTCTGGATCTTCCGCATGGCGGCGTTTCGCAGGTCGCGGCTGACCGCGAAGGTGATGCGGTTGTTGCAGACGCTCAGCAGCCACTGCGCAAAGGCGGCGACAACCGCCACCACCATGATCTCGTAGATGATGCGCAGCACGCCCGCGTGGTCCACGTCCCCCTTGCCCAGCATCATATCGATGGCGTCGCCGCAGAGGATGGGGATATACAGCTGGGCCGCCACGCTCACCGCCGCCACGATGAGGCTGCACCCCACAAAAAATCCGTAGGGCTTGATCTTCCGGAGCACCCGGGTCATGGTGGCCTTCTGCTGCTCAGGGGTCAGCCTGCTTTTTGCTTTTGCACTCATTTCTGCGCATCCCCTTTCTTGAACTGGCTCTCGTAAATCTCCTTGTAGACCGGGCAGCTTTCCAGCAGCTCGGCGTGACGGCCAAGGCCCACCATGCGGCCATCGTCCAGCACGATGATCTGGTCGGCGTGCTGCAGGCTGGCGGCACGCTGGCTGACGATGAAGACGGTCAGAGCGCCCGGCAGCGCGGCCAGCGCCTTGCGCAGGGCCGCGTCGGTGGCGTAGTCCAGTGCGCTGGCGCTGTCGTCGAGGATGAGGATGTCCGGCTTGCCTACGAGGGCGCGGGCAATGGTCAGACGCTGTTTCTGACCGCCGGAGAGGTTGCGTCCGCCCTGCTCCACCGGCTCGTCGAGGCCGAGGGGCTTGGCTTTCACGAAACTCCGCAGCCTGTGCCGTTTCCAGCGCAGCCCAGAGGTCGGCGTCGGAGGCGTTCTGGCTGCCCCAGAGCAGGTTGGAGCGGATGGTGCCGCCGAAGAGCTGGGCCTTCTGCATGACCACGGCCACCCTGCCCCGCAGGTCGGCCCGGGGGTACTGCCGGACAGGGCGGCCCATGATCTCCACGCTGCCCTCGGTGGCGTCGTAGAAGCGGGGGATGAGGCTGATGAGGCTGGATTTGCCGCTGCCGGTGCCGCCGATGACGCCGATGGTCTGGCCGCGCTTGGCGGTGAAGCTGATGTCGGAGAGGCTGGGTGCGCCTGCGCCCTGATAGGTCAGGCCCACATGGTCGAAGCGGACGGCGTCGCCGGCCTTTTCCGCCGGAACATTGCCGGTGAGCTGGGCCGGGAACTCCATGCCGGGCTTGGTGTCCAGAACCGCCTGCACACGGCCTGCACAGGCCAGAGCCTTGCTCACCTGAACGATGAGGTTGGCCAGCTTGACCAGCTCGACCAGGATCTGGTTCATGTAGTTGACCAGCGCAATGACGTCGCCGGAGGCCATGCCCCTGATGTTGATCTCGATGCTGCCCACATACAGCAGCGCCACGATGGCAAGGTTGATGATGACATAGGTCAGCGGGCTCATCAGGGCGGAGATGTGGCCGACGTGGAGCTGCATCTGGTCAGCAGCTCGTTGGCGTCCTCGAAGCGGTCCACCTCGCTCTTTTCCTTGTCGAAGGCGCGGACGACGCGCACGCCGGTCAGGTTCTCGCGGGTCAGGCCCAGAACCCGGTCGAGGCGGGTCTGCACCGACTTATACAGCGGCCGGGTGACGACCATGACGCCGAAGACCACGACGCTCAGCAGCGGGATAGCCACCACGAAGATGAGGGCGGCGCGGAAATTGACCGTAAAGGCCATGACCATCGCGCCGAACACCACGAAGGGACTGCGCAGGAACAGCCGGAGGAAGAGGTTCAGGCCGCTCTGCACCTGATTGACGTCGCTGGTCATCCGGGTGATGAGGGTGCTGGTGCCCATGGTGTCCATCTCGGAAAAGCTCAGCGTCTGGATGTGCTCAAACAGCGCATGACGCAGACCGGTGGAATAACCCACGGCGGCTTTGGCCGAGAAGTATTGGGCCGTCAGGCTGCACGTGAGGCCGACGATGGCCAGAAGCAGCAGGATGCCGCATCGCACGAGGATGTAGCGGAAGTCGTGGGCCGCGATGCCCACGTTGACGATGTCGGCCATCACAAGCGGCACGAACAGATCAAACGTAGCTTCCAGCATCTTGAAAAGCGGTGCAAGCACACTCTCGCGCTTGTAGTCGCTGAGATAGCGAAGCATTTTGTTCAAGGCTCGATACTCCCTTTCTTTCATACATTTAGTCGAGACGCTCCTTATTATAACGCACTCCCAACAGGAATGCTATGTTTTTTGCCAAAGAAAACCGGCTCTGGATGCAGATTTCGGCTCCGGAGATTGAGAAAACGGAAAATCCTGCTATACTGGAAAGGAATCTCAAACGAAAGAATGGTGGATGCTATGGCAAAGGATGGAGCAGCACGGCTGCGGCTGCGCCCGGTGGGCGCGGCAGACCGTAAAAAGCTGCCGGAGTATGGGCCGCTGGGGACAGGCTGCCCCGCCGTGGAGCGGGCAGTGGCTGCGCTTTATAAGGGCCAGAACGAGGAGAGCTTCTGGGCACTGATGAACGCCATCAACTATGCCCTCGAGCTGGACACCCGGGTGCTGGTGCCGCTGGAAGCCTCGTCCGACCAGCCGGACGGCGCGGCCCCGTGGGCCGAGCACCCCGTCCCGGCGGAGAAGGCGAAAGACCTGCCGTTCTGGACCCTGCGTACCCAGAAGGGCCGGTGCTATCTGCCGGTGTTCACCTCAGTGAAGATGGCGGAGGCCGATAAAGGCACGGCCAGCCGCCCCATGGCGGAACGGCTTCTGTCTGCCGCCATGCAGTCGGCGCTGGACTCCGACCATATCGACGGTGTGGTCATCGACCCGTGGACAAGCTCGGCCACGCTGGACTGTTCGCTCCTCAACGGCCTGCTCCATGCCGGCCACGACACCAGCGAGCCGGGCGAAGAGGAGCTGCGGGCCGGGAACCGGGCCATGGCCGAGGGCCGCTGGGACGACGCGATGCACTTCTATCAGCTCTCCGCCGAGGAGGGCTGCGCCGAGGGCCTCGCCATGATGGGCGAGCTGCTCTACGAGGGCAAAGGCTGCCGCAAGAGCCCTGCACAGGCCCGCAAGTTCTGGAAAAAAGCCGCCGACGCCGGCGATGTGGCCGCATGGGTGGCGCTGGGCGACGATGCCATGGTGCAGGGAAAAGGGGCCGGTGCGGCCCTGCGGGCCTACCGCAAGGCCCAGAAGCTCTGCGCCTCCACCCCCGACATCGCCTATATGCCGCAGGTCTGCCTGCGGGCGGCCCAGTATGAGACCCAGTATATCTCCCGCAAAAAGGCGCTGGCTCAGCTGGCTGAGGCGAAGCAGGGCTTCCTCGTCCGCAAAAAAGAGGGCGGACGAGACGGCCCGGAGCTGGCTGGATGAGACAGAGCGCGTCATCCGCCAGCTGCTCGAGAACGAGTCGGGCTGAAACACAAAATCTTTACAAATGCTCCAAGGAATCGTCATACGGAACCGATATGATACCTATGAGAAAATATGCGCGTCGCAAAAGCAGAGAGGACGACCAGAATGAGCAAAGTGATCGGTATTGACCTTGGCACCACCAACAGCTGCGTAGCCGTGGTGGAGGGCGGCAAACCCGTCGTTATCACCAACGCAGAGGGAGAGCGCACCACCCCCAGCGTGGTGGCGTTCACCAAAGACGGCGAGCGTCTGGTGGGCGGCGCGGCAAAGCGCCAGCTTGCCACCAACTCCGGCCGGACGGTGTCCAGCATCAAGCGGCATATGGGCAGCGACTACCGCGTCCACATCGACGGCAAAGACCTGACTCCGCAGGAGATCAGCGCCATGATACTGACCAAGATACGCCGCGACGCCGAGAGCTACTTGGGTGAGCCGGTGACGGAGGCCGTCATCACCGTCCCCGCTTACTTTGACGACAGCCAGCGCAAGGCCACTCAGGATGCGGGCCGCATCGCAGGCCTGAACGTCCTGCGCATCATCAACGAGCCGACCGCCGCAGCCGTGGCCTACGGACTCGACAACGAAGCACCCCAGAAGATCCTGGTCTACGACCTCGGCGGCGGCACCTTCGATGTCTCCATCATCGAGATCGAGGACGGCACCTTTACGGTGCTGGCCACCGGCGGCGATACCCGCCTCGGCGGCGACGACTTCGACCAGCGCATCGTGGAATACGCCGTGGCAGAGTTCAAGAAATCTGACCGCATCGACCTCTCCCGCGACCCCGCCGCCATGGGCCGCCTGAAGGAAGAGGCCGAAAAGGCCAAGAAAGAGTTGTCCAGCGCCCTCTCGGCCCAGCTCAATCTGCCCTTCATCGCGGTGGGCAAGGACGGCCCCCACCACCTGGATCTGACCATCTCCCGCCCCCAGTTCGAGATGATGACCGGCGACCTGCTGGCACGGACGGTGGCCCCGGTGCAGAACGCACTGCGGGACGCCGGCATCTCGGCCTCCCAGCTGGGCAAGGTGCTTCTGGTGGGCGGCAGCACCCGGATGCCTGCCGTTGAGCGTCAGGTAAAAGAGCTGCTGGGCTGTGAGCCGAGCCACAGCCTCAACCCCGACGAATGCGTGGCGATGGGGGCCGCTGTGCAGGGCGGTCTGCTGAAGGGCGGCGGCAAGCTGGCTGGCGCTTCCGGTGCGGCGGCGCAGGGCCTTGTGCTGATGGACGTCACCCCGCTGACCCTCTATCGAGACACTGGGCGGAGTGGCGACTCCCCTCATCACCCGCAACAGCATGATACCCACCCGCAAGAGCCAGCTCTTCACCACGGCCCGCCCCATGCAGACCAGCGTGGAGATCAACGTCCTGCAGGGGGAGCGGCATTTCGCCCGCGACAACAAGAGCCTCGGCAAGTTCAAGCTGAACGGCATCCGGGCCAGCTTCTCGTCCAAGCCCCAGATCGAAGTCACCTTTGACATCGACGTCAACGGCGTCGTGAAAGTCTCGGCCAAAGACCTCGGCACAGGCCGGGAGCAGAACATCACCATCACCGGCAGCACCAACCTCTCGGAGAATGAGATCCAGCGCGCCATGGCCGACGCCGCCGCCTACGAGGCCGAGGACAGCCGCCGCAAAGAGCGGCTTGACCTCCACAATCAGGCCGAGGTGTTGGCCTACAAGGTGGACGAGGCCCTCTCGAAGTGCAAGAAGGAGCTGGACAAGGAGGAGAAGAACCGCATCAAAGCCGATGTGGCCCTCCGCCGCTGCCTGCGGAAGGATAAGCGCCGAGACGGGGCGAACCTGTCAAGCCAAGAGCCAGCTCGAAGCATCCGAAACCACCTGATGGTTCTATTCCTCAAGCTCTGGACCTTACGAAGCTTGTCATGCGCCCCGCTGTGCGGATGGGCCGATGTGGCAAACCTCCGCCGCTGCCTGCGGAAAGATAAACCCGAGAAGATGAACGAGACAGAGGAAGCGAACCTCCGTCAGGCCAAGAGCCAGCTGGAGGCCAGTGCAAACCACCTGATGCTCCTCTATGCCTCGGAGCAGGGCGAGAACGGCTCGGACGGGAACCATTTGATAAACAGTAAGACCCCCGCTGTGTTTGCAGCGGGGGTCTTTTGGTCTGAGGGAAAAAGTATCTATGGAAAATGAAGAAGAGAGTTCGGAAAAGCTTATCGGCCAACGATGAGGTCGCGGCGGCTGCGGAAGCCCACGGTGAGGCGGGCGCTGCTGCCGAGGTGGCGCAGGGTCACTTTGGTGCCGGACTTCTGATCCTGGCACAGGAGGGTCAGGTTCAGGGTGGTGGAAGTCTTGCCGGTCTTGAGCACCAGCGTGCTTACGCCCTGATTCATCAGGGTCTGCATGTCGAGGATGGTGGTGCGGAAGGTGGCGTTGTCATCGGGGGCGTCCAGCGTCAGCACCCGGCCCTCCTGACGGGCGGTATAAAGCACCTGCTTGCCCAGCAGACCCTTGACGGTGTAGCGGGCTTCGCTCTTCTCCACCGGCGTGTCAGAGGGCAGAGGGGGTCTCGCCGGAGATCATCATCACGTTGCCCTGAATGGGGTTCTCCACCGGGGAAGCGTAGCCGCCGTAGTTGGGGTCTACCTCCCCCACCGGAACGTCAGAGTGGAGGGCGATGTCGCCCTGAACCATGACCTCGGACGACTGAGGGGGCAGATAACCGGCAACGGTCGTGTCCTCGGCGTCGGCGGCAAAGGCACCCACGCTCATGGCGGCGGTCATGGTCAGCAGCGCGGCCGCAGCGGCGGCACGGCGTGCAGTGTTCTTGTTCAGTCTCATATGTCGTATCCTCCTGTAGGGGACAAGGCCCCAGATTTCTGTTTTATTCGCGGTACAGCGTATCAGAAAACCGCCGTATCTGTAATGAATACGGATACGGCGGCTGGATTATTGCAGAGATCCTATTTTAATTTTTCGCTGGAATCTTTTTCCTCAAGGATAGCCATGAACTCGTCGCCGGTGATGGTCTCCTTTTCGTAGAGGTACTTTGCCAGTTCGTCGAGCTTGGCCCGGTTGTCGGTCAGGATCCGGATGGCCTTTTCGTGCTGGGCCTTCACCAGCTCCACGACCCGCTGGTCGATCTCCCTCTGGGTCTGCGCCGAGCAGGCGAGGGAGGTGTCACCGCCCAGATACTGGTTGTTCACCGTCTCCAGGGCCACCATGTCGAACTCTTTGCTCATGCCGTAACGGGTGAGCATGGCGCGGGCAAGCTTGGTGGCCTGCTCGATGTCGTTGGACGCGCCGGTGGTGATGGAGCCGAACACCACTTCCTCGGCGGCACGGCCGCCGGTGAGGGTGGCGATCTTATTTTCCAGCTCTTCCTTGGTCATCAGGTAGTGGTTGCCTTCTTCGACCTGCATGGTGTAGCCCAGTGCGCCCGAGGTGCGGGGGATGATGGTGATCTTCTGGACGGGAGCGGAGTGGTTCTGGAGCGCCGCCACCAGTGCGTGGCCGATCTCATGGTAGGCTACGATGCACTTTTCCTTGTCGGTGAGGATGGAGTTCTTCTTCTGGTAGCCGGCAATGACCACCTCGATGCTCTCCTCAAGGTCAGCCTGCGTCACGCACTTGCGGCCCGAGCGGACAGCCCGCAGAGCGGCTTCGTTGACGATGTTGGCCAGCTCTGCGCCGGAAGCGCCGGAGGCCATCCGGGCCACGGTGTTGAAGTCGATGCCGGGGGCAAGCGCCACCTTCCTGGCATGGACCTTCAAAATCTCTTCGCGGCCCTTGAGGTCGGGCAGCTCCACAGGAACACGGCGGTCAAAGCGGCCGGGACGGGTCAGAGCCGGGTCAAGGGAATCCGGACGGTTGGTGGCCGCGAGGATGATGACGCCGCTGTTGCCCTCGAAGCCGTCCATCTCGGTGAGCAGCTGGTTCAGGGTCTGCTCGCGCTCGTCGTTGCCGCCCAGCTGGCCGCTGTTGCGCTTCTGGCCAATGGCGTCTATCTCGTCGATGAAGACGATGCAGGGGGCCTTTTCCTTGGCCTGCTTGAACAAATCGCGGACTTTGGAGGCACCCATGCCCACAAACATCTCCACGAATTCCGAGCCGGAGATGGAGAAGAACGGCACGTTTGATTCGCCTGCGACAGCCTTGGCCAGCATGGTCTTGCCGGTTCCCGGAGGGCCGACGAGCAGGATGCCCTTGGGCATCGAGGCGCCGATCTCTTCGTATTTCTTGGGGTCGTGCAGATAATCGACGATCTCCTGCAGGTTCTCTTTGGCTTCGTCCTCGCCGGCCACATCCGCAAAGCGGATGCCGTGGGTGGACTGGACGTAGACTTGGCGTTGGACTTACCCACGCCGCCGAACATCATTGAGTTCGCGCCGCCGGCCTTTTCTATGAGCTTTTTGTTCATGAAATTGCCCAGCCAGACGAAGAGGACGATGGGCAGCACAAAGCTCAGCAGAAAGCTCATCAGCGGCGAAGCCTGCTCCACGATCTCACTGGAAAACTCGGCCCCCGCGTCGTAGAGGCGCTGGGTCAGGTCAGGGTCGTTCATCAGGCCGGTCTTGTAAATTTGCTTTTCGTCTTTGTCAGTAAAGATGATTTGGTTCGATTCCATATCCACCCGGCCGATGTCTTTGTCCTCGGTCATAGACATGAAGGTGCCGTAGTCCACTTCTTTTTACCTGCCGTTCGCTCATCCACGGCACGAGCACGAAGTTGAGCAGCATCAGCACCAGTAATACAATGGCGTAGTAAATAGCCAATGGCTTTTTGGGGGTCTTGACTTCTTTCATGGGGGTCCCTCCTTACGTTGCAAACAGCATACCACGACGCTATTTCAGAAACCAGCGTTTCGAGGCGAACTTTGCAAAAACTTCGCAGATTCTTAACAAAGCAAAGAATCCACCCGCAAATTTTGAAAATTTATGCTGCTATTTATGTGAAATCGTTTCATTTTCATTGTGAGCAAAACTGCTTGACAGGGGCGGCGGGTTTTGCTAAAATGAAACCACTTTGAACAAAGCGCAAATGCGTTGACGGGGAAAAAACGATCTTCTTCTGCGTACAGAGAGCCGCCGGGTGGTGCAAGGCGGTGCAGAGGGTCTCGGTTACTGGCCCCTGAGCGGCAGGGCTGAAGCAGACAGTAGGCCCTGACGGAAGCCCACCGTTACCCGGGCAGCGATTCGCCCCAAAAAGCCGATCGTGCAGAGCGGCTGTGTGTAGAGCACAGCAAAGAGAGTGGTACCACGGGTGCCCTGTAACAGAAATTACAGGCTCTCGTCTCTCAGGGGATTTCGTCCTTTGAGAGACGGGAGCCTTTTCTGTTTGATAAAAGGAGTCAACCTCTCTGTCAGCGCTGACGCGCTGCCGTAGCCCGGCCCTGTCGAGCGAATGCGAGACGGAGAGGTTGACACAGCAAAAATGGAGGACAAGAATTATGATGGACGCTACCAAATACGCACCGGGATATTACCCCGTGCCCGCCGGTTATGACAGCTGGGTCAAGAAGGATCACATCGAGAAAGCTCCCGCATGGTGCAGCGTGGATCTGCGGGACGGCAATCAGGCCCTGATCGTCCCCATGAGCCTTGAGGAAAAGCTGGAATTCTTCCAGATGCTGGTGAAGATCGGCTTCAAGGAAATCGAGGTGGGCTTCCCCGCCGCCAGCGAGACGGAGTACGAGTTCCTCCGTACCCTCATCGAGAAAAACATGATTCCCGAGGACGTCACCGTGCAGGTGCTGACCCAGTGCCGCGACCACATCATCCGCCGCACCTTCGAGGCTGTCAAGGGCGCACCCCGTGCGGTCGTCCACTTCTATAATTCCACCTCCGTCGCCCAGCGCGAGCAGGTGTTCCACAAGTCCAAGGAGGAGATCAAGCAGATCGCCGTGGACGGCGCAAAGCTGGTCAAGCAGCTGAGCGAGGAGTATGAGGGAAACTTCCTCTTCGAGTACAGCCCCGAGAGCTTCACCGGCACCGAGGTGGACTACGCCGTTGAGGTCTGCAACGCGGTCCTGGACATCATGCAGCCCACCCCCGACCGCCCCATGATCATCAACCTGCCGGTCACGGTCGAGATGAGCATGCCCCACGTTTACGCAAACCAGATCGAGTATTGCGACAAGCACCTCAAGTACCGCGACAGCGTCATCATCTCCACCCACCCGCATAATGACCGCGGCACCGGCGTCGCCTGTGCAGAGCTGGCCGTTCTGGCAGGCGCACAGCGGGTGGAGTGCTGCCTCTTCGGCAACGGCGAGCGCACCGGCAACGTGGACGCTGTGACCCTCGCTATGAATCTGTACAGCCACGGCGTAGACCCGAAGCTGGACTTCTCCGATATGCCCGCCATCTGCGCTACCTATGAGCGGGTCACCCGGATGCACATCTACGAGCGCACCCCCTACGCCGGTCAGCTGGTGTTCGCCGCCTTCTCGGGCAGCCATCAGGACGCCATTGCAAAGGGCATGGCCTACCGCAAGGAGAAGGGCGACCACCGCTGGACCTGCCCCTATATCCCGGTGGACCCCCACGACATCGGCCGCACCTACGACGCCGACGTCATCCGCATCAACAGCCAGAGCGGCAAGGGCGGCATCGGCTTCGTGCTGGAGCAGAACTACGGCTACAACCTGCCCGCCAAGATGCGGGAGGCGCTGGGCTATAAGGTCAAGAGCGTGTCCGACCACAGCCACAAGGAGCTGAGCGCAGGCGAAGTGCTCCACATCTTTGAGGATGCCTTCCTCAACAAGTCCAAGCCCCTGTCTGTCGTCGAGGCCCACTTCGCACAGGTCAACGGCATCACCGCCACCGTCACGCTGGATCTGAACGGTCAGCGCAAGGTGGTCACCTCGGTGGGCAATGGCCGTCTGGATGCTGTGGCCAACGCCATCCAGAGCGCCACCGGCATGGACTTCCATCTGGAAACTTACTCCGAGCACAGCCTGGACGAAGGCTCCACCTCCCGCGCCGCTTCCTACGTCGGCCTCGAGTGGGGCGACGGCATCGTCACCTGGGGTGCAGGCACCGATACCGACATCATCGTGGCCGGCATCCATGCACTGGTCAGTGCGATCAACAATAAATAAAGAGAGATTTTTGAGAGAGTATCAAAAGGAGAATGAACCATGGGAATGACCCAGACGCAGAAAATTCTGGCCGCACACGCAGGCCTCGCCGAGGTCAAGGCAGGCCAGCTCATCAACGCCAAGCTCGACATCGTGCTGGGCAACGACATCACCACACCGGTGGCCATCAACGAGTTCGAGAAGGCGGGCTTTGACGGCGTGTTCGACAAAGAGCACATCGCCATCGTTCTCGACCACTTCGTGCCCAACAAGGACATCAAGAGCGCGACCCAGTCCAAGCAGTGCCGCGAGTTCGCCAACAAGTACGACATCCTCAATTTCTACGATGTGGGCCAGATGGGCATCGAGCACGCTCTGCTGCCCGAAAAAGGCATCGTGACCGCCGGTGACTGCGTCATCGGCGCCGACAGCCACACCTGCACTTACGGCGCACTGGGCGCATTCTCCACCGGCGTCGGCTCCACCGATATGGCTGCCGGCATGGCTACCGGCATGGCATGGTTCAAGGTGCCTGCCGCCATCAAGTTCGTGCTGACCGGCAAGCTGCCGCCGAAAGTTTCCGGCAAAGACCTCATCCTCCACATCATCGGGATGATCGGCGTGGATGGTGCGCTGTATAAGTCGATGGAGTTCACCGGCCCGGGCGTCGCTTCCCTCTCCATGGACGACCGCCTGAGCATCTGCAACATGGCCATAGAGGCCGGTGCCAAGAACGGCATCTTCCCCGTGGACGACGTGACCAAGACTTATCTCAAGGGCCGCAGCCAGCGGGAGCCGGTGTTCTACGAGGCTGACCCGGACGCCGAGTACGAGAAGGTCATTGAGATCGACCTGTCGGCCCTCGAACCGACCGTCAGCTACCCTCATCTGCCCGAGAACACCCACCCCGCCAGCGAGGGCAAGGACATCAAGATCGACCAGGTGGTCATCGGCAGCTGCACCAATGGCCGCCTCGAGGATATGGAGGCCGCTTACAACATCCTGAAGGGCAAGCACATCGCAAAGGGCGTGCGCGGCATCATCATCCCCGCCACCATGGCCGTGTACAAGGAGTGCATCCTGCGCGGCTGGACGACGGCCTTCATCGACGCGGGCTGCATCGTCTCCACCCCCACCTGCGGCCCCTGCCTCGGCGGCTACATGGGCATCCTGGCCGCCGGCGAGCGCTGTGTCTCCACCACCAACCGCAACTTCGTGGGCCGTATGGGCCACGTCAAGAGCGAGGTGTATCTGGCTTCGCCCGCTACCGCTGCCGCCAGCGCACTGACCGGCTGCATCACCGACCCCCGCACGGTCTGAGAAAAGGAGAGTCACCCATGAACAACGCAAACGGTTCTGTTTTCAAATACCCGGATAACGTGGATACCGACGTCATCATCCCGGCCCGCCACCTGAACACGCAGGATGCCAAGAGAGCTTGCCAGCCACTGCATGGAGGACATTGACAAGGACTTCATCAACAACGTCAAGGACGGCGACATCATGGTGGGCGGCTGGAACTTCGGCTGCGGATCCTCCCGTGAGCACGCACCGCTGGCCATCAAGACCGCCGGTATTTCCGTCGTCATCGCCAAGAGCTTCGCGCGCATCTTCTACCGCAACAGCATCAACATCGGTCTGCCCATCATGGAATGCCCCTGAGGCCGTGGACGCCATCAGCGCAGGCGATACGGTCAGCGTGAATTTTGATACTGGCGTCATCACCGATGAGACCACCGGCAAGACCTTCCAGGCTGAACCCTTCCCGCCGTTCATCCAGAAGATCATCGCCGACGGCGGTCTGATGAAGTCGCTGACGAAGAAATAAGGAGCCTAAAATGGAAAAAAACATTGCTGTCATCTGGGGCGACTGCTCCAGCCCCGAGATCGTGAAGCAGACCCTCCGCGTTCTCGATAAGGTGGCCGAAAAGTACGGCCACACCTTCCACTACACCGACGCCGCCATGGGCGGCGAGGCCATCGATAAGTACGGCGACCCGCTGCCCCAGCATGAGTTGGACAAGTGCCTTGCGGCCGACAGCGTCCTTCTGGGCGCGGTCGGCGGCCCCAAAGTGGGAGGGTCTGCCCGGTGAGCAGCGCCCTGAAAAGGGTCTGCTCCGTCTCCGCGCCGGTATGGGCCTCTACTCCAACAACCGCCCGGCCAAGATCTGGCCCCAGCTGGCCCCGGCCAGCCCCCTCAAGCCCGAGATCGTGGCCAAGGGCATCGACTTTATCATTGTGCGTGAGCTGATCGGCGGCGTCTACTTCGGCAAGCACGAGACTTATACGCTGGAAAACGGCGAGAAGCAGGCTGTGGATTCCATGCCCTACTCGGAGCATGAGATCGAGCGCATTGGCCGCATTGGCTTCGAGACGGCCATGAAGCGCCGCAGGAAGCTCTGCTGCGTGGATAAGGCCAACGTGCTGGATACCAGCCGCCTCTGGCGTGCGGTCATGCACCGCCTGCAGGCTGAGTACCCCGAGGTGGAGTACAGCGAGATGTTCGTGGACAACTGTGCCATGCAGGTCGTCAAGGACCCCAGCCAGTTCGACGTCATCGTTACCGAGAACATGTTCGGCGACATCATCTCCGACGAGGCCTCCATGATCACCGGCTCCATCGGCATGATCCCCTCGTCCAGTCTGGGCGACGGCACCCGGGGCCTGTACGAGCCGATCCACGGCTCTGCTCCCGACATCGCGGGCAAGGACATCGTCAACCCCACTGCCTGCATCCTCTCCGCTGCCATGATGCTGCGGTACTCCTTCGGTATGACTGAGGAGGCTGACGCCATCGAGAACGCGGTGAATAAGGTTCTGGACAAGGGCCTGCGCACCGCCGACAACATGAGCGACACCGCCATGGGCGACGCCATTCTTGTAGCAGAAATTTAAAATTATGAAGTTAAAAAAGGCAATCAGGAGGAAAAAAACGAGTCAGCATCATCGGGGCAGCCCCCGGCGGTGTTGACTCTTTTCCTGTTGCCGCAGTCAAACACTGACCTGAAAGAAGAACCATGTGAAAAAAAAAATGACCGCCTGCAGCTGAAGTTAAAAGCAAAGCCTCGAGAATAAATGGGGCGTCAACCATGGGGTGATCTTCATTTGACAAAACAATGTTTTTCCGGTGTGAAATAGATTCATTTGACAAATCAAATTATGTAAACTATACTAAGTCCTGTCTTTAACGATAAAAATACCCCGTGTGCCGGGATGGATAAAAAGAGATAGGATGGGAAAACCGATATGCTGACTCTGGATAAGATCTACCACGCCGCCTTTGTTCTGAAGGATGTTGCACGCAAGACAGACCTCATCGAAGCCCCCCGGCTGTCGAAGGACTGCCAGCTCTACCTCAAAACCGAAAACCTGCAGGTGACCGGCAGCTTCAAGGTGCGCGGCGCTTATTATAAGATCAGCCAGCTCTCCAAGGAGGAGAGCGACAAGGGCGTCATCGCCTGCTCGGCAGGCAACCACGCCCAGGGCGTGGCGCTGGCAGCTACCCGCCGGGGCATCCGGAGCATTGTCTGTATGCCGGATGGCGCGCCCATTATGAAAGTGGAAAACACCAAGAACCTCGGCGCAGAGGTCTGCCTTGTGCCCGGCACCTATGACGATGCCCACGACAAGGCCGTCGAACTGCAGGAGCAAACGGGCATGACCTTCATCCACCCTTACGACGACGAGCAGGTCATCGCCGGTCAGGGTACCATTGGCCTCGAAATTCTCGACCAGCTGCCCGATGTGGACGCTGTCATCGTGCCTGTGGGCGGCGGCGGACTCATCTCCGGCGTGGCCTTCGCCATCAAGAGCCTGAAGCCCGACGTCAAGGTCTACGGCGTGCAGGCCGAGGGCGCACCCAGCATGTATCGCTCCCTCCATGAGCACAAATATCAGACCCTTTCCGCCGTCTCCACCTTCGCAGACGGCATTCAGGTCAAGACCCCCGGCGAGCTGACCTACGAGCTCTGCGAGGAGTATGTGGACGACATCGTCACTGTCACCGAGGACGAGACCGCAGCGGCCATCCTCTCCCCTGATGGAGAACCAGAAGCTGGTGGCCGAGGGCGCAGGCGCAGTGCCTGTGGCGGCGGCGCTCTTCCACAAGCTGCCCATCGAAGGTAAGAAGGTCGTCTGCCTCGTCTCCGGCGGCAACATCGACGTGAACATCCTCAACCGCGTCATCACCCGCGGCCTCGTCATGAGCGGCCGCAAAGCCAACCTGACCATCGCGCTGGAAGACAAGCCCGGCCAGCTGCAGCAGGTGGCCAACATCGTCTCCCGCTGCGGCAGCAACGTGGTGTCCGTCCTCCACGACGGCTCCGACCCCAACATGCCCATTTCCAGCTGCTTCCTCAAGCTAACTCTCGAGACCCGCGACAACGCCCAGATCGAGCAGATCCGGCAGGAGCTCACCAAGGCAGGCTTCCAGCTGGTGGCAGAGCGCGTATAACGATATCAGAAGATACAGAAACAGCCGCCCGAATGGGCGGCGTTTCGGTTTGTCAGCCGATGATCTCGTACTGGAAATATTCGCACTTGAGCTTGCTGCCAACGTCGATTTCCGGCGGCAGGAGCGCCAGCGCCACCGGGTTCAGCTCGTCGCTCTCGATGTCGGTGCGGCGCAGGTTGACGTAATCGCCGTCAAAGCTCACGACTTCGTAATACCAAGGCCCCATACTGTTTCCTCCCGTGATTCATTCCTGTGTGTTCTCTTTTTCCTGCTTCCGCCAGTGGTAGTACGGCCCGAGGATGCAGACGGCGGCGAGTATCATCACCGCGAGGATGATGCTGGTGACGGTCTGATTGTCGGAGAAAAAGAAGAACAGCAGCTGCCCGCCGCCCACGATGAGCTCCAGCACACCCAGAAGCCTCTGCCAGAGGCGGCGCTCCTCGGCGCTGGCGGATTTCAGCCGCTTCGCCCAGTATGCCGGGCAGCTCGAAGCGGAGGACGTCCGCAATGCCCCAGAGGAGGAAGATGATGCCGATGAAAGATGGTGTACCATAAGCCGCGCTCCTTTCTGCGTCACGCGCTGAACAGGAAAAACTTTTACAGTGCAAGTATATCATATCGGTGAGACCCCGGCAAGGACGGGGATTTGCCTGCCCGGCTCAGAAAATTTGGGTGGAACCGCCCGGCGGGCTTGTGGAATTTTGAAAAATATGCTATACTATTTTCTACCGATGCGCCATCGCCAAGCGGTAAGGCAGGGGACTTTGACTCCCCCGATCGTAGGTTCGACTCCTGCTGGCGCAACTTGAAAAAAACCGCATGAATGCTGGAGAATCCAGTGTTCATGCGGTTTTTTGTTTTCTGTGAAGAAGAAGGGTTTGCCATTTTGTAAAAAACAGCCGCCCGGCTTCTGTACCGGGCGGCAATGGAGAAGAAAAATCGCAAAAGCGATGAAAATATCGGTTTTACAGCAGCTTACAGGATGTCGATGTACTCACCGGCCAGAGCCTTGTTCATGCTGCGGACGGCGCAGAACTTGCCGCACATGGAGCAGGTGTCGCTGTGGTCGTCCTCGGGCAGGCGGGCGTCACGGATGGCCTTTGCCGTCTCGGGGGTCGAGGGCGCAGGCGAACTGCGCATCCCAGTCGAGGACGCGGCGGGCATCGCCCATCTTGTCGTCGATGTCCCGGGCGTGGGGGATGCCCTTTGCGATGTCAGCGGCGTGGGCGGCGATCTTAGAAGCCACGATGCCCTGCTTGACGTCGTCCACATTGGGCAGAGCCAGATGCTCGGCGGGGGTGACGTAGCACAGGAAAGGCTGCGCCGCTCATGGCCGCGACAGCGCCGCCGATGGCAGCGGTGATGTGGTCATAGCCGGGGGCGATGTCGGTGACGAGGGGGCCGAGGACGTAGAAAGGTGCGCCCATGCAGATGGTCTTCTGGATCTCCATGTTGGCGGCGACCTGATTCAGGGGCACATGGCCCGGGCCTTCCACCATGACCTGAACATTGTGTGCCCAAGCCCGCTTGGTCAGCTCGCCCAGACGGACCAGCTCTTCGATCTGGCAGACGTCGGTGGCGTCGGCAAGGCAGCCGGGGCGGCAGGCATCGCCCAGAGAGATGGTGACGTCGTGCTCTTCGCAGATGTCCAGAATCTCATCAAAGTGCTCATAGAAGGGGTTCTCGTTGCCGGTCATGCACATCCATGCAAATACCAGCGAGCCGCCGCGGCTGACGATGTTCATCTTCCGCTTATGCTTGCGAATCTGCTCGATGGTCTTGCGGGTGATGCCGCAGTGGAGGGTGACGAAGTCCACGCCGTCCTCTGCGTGCAGACGCACCACATCGATGAAGTCCTGCGCCGTCAGGGTGGCGAGGTCGCGCTGATAGTGGATGACCGAGTCGTACACCGGCACAGTGCCGATTATGACGGCACTCGTGGGTCAGCTTCTGGCGGAAGGGCTGGGTATTGCCGTGGCTGGACAGGTCCATGATGGCCTCTGCGCCCATGTTGACTGCGCTCATGACCTTCTGCATCTCGATGTTGTAGTCCTTGCAGTCGCGGGAGACGCCGAGGTTGACATTGATCTTGGTGCGAAGCATGGAGCCGATGCCCTCGGGGTTCAGGCACTCGTGGTGCTTGTTGGCCGGGATGGCCACCTTGCCCTCGGCGACCAGCTGACGGATCTCCTCGACGGTGCGGTACTCCTTCTTGGCGACCGTCTCCATCTGGGGCGTGACGATGCCCTTGCGTGCGGCATCCATCTGTGTGGTGTAAGTCTGCATGGTTCAAATCCTCCGAAAATACGCTCTTTATATTTATGTACAGCGTCTGGGACGCCGTGCATCCAGTTTTCGACCCCTGTGCCGCCCAAGGTGTGGTCCAGCGGGCCGGAGCCTTGGCCCAGGTCGAGTTGAGCGTTCAGCGCGTCGGTCAGATAAGCCTTGGCCCGGGCGATCGCTTCTTCCAGTGCAAACCCTTTGGCAAGGTTGGCCGCAATGGCACTGGACAGAGTGCAGCCGGTGCCGTGGGTGTTGGGGTTTGCGATACCGTTTACCCGGAAACCAGATCTCCGTGCCATCCGGGAAGGTGAGCAGATCGTCGGCGTCGGTGTCACTGTGGCCCCCCTTGAGCAGGACGGCACAGCCGCAGTCGGCGGCGATGGCCCGGGCGGCGGCGCTCATGTCGGCACGGCCCGAGAATGGGCCGGACAACACTTCGGCCTCGTGCCGGTTGGGCGTGATGACCTCGGCCAGAGGGAACAACTCCCGGCGCAGGGTGCGCACAGCATCCGATGCAATCAAATCAGAGCCGGAGGTAGCTACCATCACGGGGTCTACGACGATGTTCTTCGCCTTGTAGAAGCGGAGGCGCTCGGCGATGGTCTCGATGAGCGGGGCCGAGGACACCATCCCGATCTTGACCGCGCAGGGGCGGATGTCGGTGAAGATAGCGTCGATCTGCTGGGCCAGAAATTCGGGGCTGACCTCGTAGATGCCGGAAACACCGGTGGTGTTCTGGGCCGTCAGGGCGGTGACAGCGCTCATGGCAAAGACGCCGTTCATGGTCATGGTCTTGAGATCGGCCTGAATCCCGGCGCCTCCGCTGGAATCGCTGCCCGCGATGGTAAGTGCAGTTTTCATGGGTTTGCTCCTTTAAATAAACCTGTCTCGCTTTGCTCGACAACATTCAAACCGCAGGGGAGCCTTTGCGATATGCAATTCAACGCTGTTGCCAAGGCCTGCCTTAAAAAGGTGGCAGCGCGTCAGCGCTGACGGATTATACAATTACTTCTTCAGTGCCTTCAGCTCTTTGCACTCAGCCTCAATGTCCTCGGCGCTGAAGATCGCGCTCACGAGGGCCACGCCGTCCGCGCCGGAGCCTTTGAGTTGAGGATATTGTCTTTATGGATGCCGCCGATGGCCACGACCGGCACATCCACGGAGTCGCAGATCTCTTTCAGTCTGCCCTCCGGCAGGACATCCACATCGGTTTTGGTGTGGGTGGAAAATGCCGCGCCGACGCCCAGATAGTCCGCGCCGTGGGCCACGGCCAGCCGTGCTTCCTCGACCGAGTGGGCCGACACACCGATGAGCATATCGGGGCCGACTTTGGCCCGGACGTCTGCGGCGGCCATATCTTCCTGCCCGACGTGGATGCCGTCCGCATGGCACTGGATGGCGATGTCCACGTTATCGTTGATGATGAAGGGGACGCCATAGCTGCGGCAGAGGGCAGAAAGCTCCATGGCTTCCTGCAAAAATGCCGCGTCGTCCAGCTCCTTTTCCCGCAGCTGGACGCAGGTGACGCCGCCCTTCAGCGCGTCTTCCACCTGCTGGCGGAGGGTCTCGCGGCCCGTCCATGCCCGGTCGGTGACGGCGTAGAGAAGCATGGTGTGTTTATCGCATTTCATAGCGTGCTCCTTCCTCGAGCTGTTCGGGGGTCATGTTGTAGATCGCGTCGATGATGTAATTGCGGTAGGTGGCGTTGCCGTCCAGCCTGGAAAGGCGGCTGTGAGCTGCTTCGCCCGCAAGGCCCATGGCGCAGACCGCTGCAGCAGCGGCTTCCAGAGGCTTGTCCGGGTTGGCCGCACAGAATGCCGCCGTCAGGGCCGAGAGCTGACAGCCGGTGCCGGTGACAGCGCTCATCATGGGGTGGCCGTTGCGGATGCAGAAAGCCCGCTCTCCGTCGGCCACGATGTCGATGGCACCGGTGACGGCGACGACTGCCCCAGTGCGGGCCGCAAACGCTTTGGCGAATGCCACGGTCTTGTCCAGCGTCTCGTCCGTCACCTTGTCGGCGGCGTCGGCGTCCACGCCTTTTGTGGTGCCGCTGCCTGCCGCCAGCGTCCGAATCTCGGAGATGTTGCCCCGGATGACGGTAAACTTCACTTCCCGCAGGAGGCGCAGTGCCGTTTCGGTGCGCAGATGGGAAGCACCTGCGCCCACGGGGTCCAGCACGACAGGACGGCCCAGCCGGTTGGCGGTGTGTCCCGCCAGCAGCATGGAGGGGATGGTGCGGCTGTTCAACGTGCCGATGTTGAGGTTCAGCCCGGCACACAGCGAGGTGATGTCCTCGACCTCGGCGGCATCATCCGCCATGATGGGGGACGCCCCGCAGGCGAGGACGATGTTGGCACAGTCGTTGACGGTGACGTAGTTGGTGATATTATGGACAAGCGGGCTTTTGGCCCGGACGTTGGCAAAGATGTTCCGAAACATGGTTTCTCCTTCGAATCAGCTCAGGCTGGCCTGCATGGCGCGGAGTGCGCCTGCGCGGGAAAGTGCGGCCAGCAGTACGCCTGCAATGACCGCGCCGCCTGCGGTAGAGACGAGGAAGGGCACGATGTAGGCGTAGAAGGCGATGTCGCCGGCGCTCTTGCCCATCAGCAGGATGGCGACGGGATAGGCGCACAGACCGCCGAGGATGGAGGTGCCGAACACCTCGCCCACCAGGGTGGGCAGCAGCTTCTTCGTCTTGTGGAAGACGAGGCCGCAGAGCAGCGCGCCGAACATACTGCCCGGGAAAGCCATCAGGCTGCCCAGACCCAGCAGATTGCGCAGCAGGGAGGCAACGAAAGCCACGCCCACGCCGTAGTAAGGCCCCAGCAGGACAGCGCAGAGGATGTTGACCATGTGCTGGACGGGGGCGCATTTGCTGCCGAAAACGGGGAAGGAGAAGACGCTGCCCACGACGGCAAGGGCGCAGAACATACCGGCCAGCGCCAGCTTTTTTGCAGAGTAGTGTTTCATGGTGAGTGCTCCTTTTCAATAAAAAATAAGTGCAGGGGCAGACCGCCGCCCCCGCACACGAACAGAACCGGCACCCGCGCAGAGATGCCGGAAACGGAAGAAGCGGTCGAGGCTCACTGGCCTCCTCTCACGCCGGAACACGGCTTCCCATCGCATACAAAACCCCAGACTCAGGGCGCTCCCCCAGTCTGTGACGAGAACACCGCCTGAGCGGTCTTTTTGCTCGCATACGGCGTTGCTTCCCCTTGCAGCCTGTCTGCGGGCAAAAATCCTTTTCGGCGCACCCCTTACAAAACAAAAAAAAACAGGAGACGCCCTCTGCGGCGTCTCCTGTAAAAAAATCCATAAGCAGCGTTATGACTTCCTACGGCGGCATTATCCGCATCAGGTGCAGAGGCTGTCCAAAGACAGCCTCCAAGGGTCGAAGTTTGAGAACTTCCTCTCAGCCTGCGTTTACAAGCTCCCCTGTATTTGTTTGTCGGGAGTATTCTACACCCATCGGGGAGAAAATGCAAGGGTTTTCTTTTTTCGCGGCGCGTTTTGTGGTATACTGAAAAAAACCTGCATTTGCAAAAATGGGCAGATAAAGGAGATATGGCTTATGGGTCTTGTCAAAGCGGCATTGGGCGCAGCATCCGGCGTGATGGGCGACCAGTGGAAGGAATACTTTTATTGCAGCGCTCTCCCGGCGGAGGTGCTGGCCGTCAAGGGACAGAAGAAAGTCTCCGGGCGCTCTTCGAATCGCCACGGCACCGAGAATGTCATCACCGATGGCTCCATCGTGGCGGTGGCCGAGGGCCAGTGCGCCCTCATCGTGGAGCAGGGCAAGGTGGTGGACCTCTGCGCCGAGGCGGGCGAGTACACCTACAACACCGGCACCCAGCCCTCTCTGCTGAGCGAGGGTCTGGCCAAGAACATCGACGAAGTCTTTGCTGAGATCGGCAAGCGGTTCAGCTTCGGCGGTCAGGCTGCCACCGACCAGCGCATCTATTACATCAACACCAAGGAGCTGATGGGCAACAAGTACGGCACCCCCAGCCCTGTGCCGTTCCGCGTCGTGGACCAGCGTGCCGGCATTGACATCGACGTCAGCATCCGGTGCTTCGGCGAGTACAGCTACCGCATCGTCAACCCCATCCTGTTTTACACCAACGTCTGCGGAAATGTGGAAAATGAGTACACCCGCGACGCCCTCGAGGGCCAGATGCGCACCGAGATGATGACCGCATTGCAGCCTGCCTTCGCCCGCATCAGTGAGATGGGCATCCGCTACTCGGCTCTGCCCGGCCATACCACCGAGCTGGCCGAGGCTCTGAACCAGGAGCTGTCCGGCAAGTGGAGCAAGCTGCGCGGCATTGAGATCGTCTCCCTCGGCGTGTCCGGCGTCAAGGCCAGCGAGGAAGACGAGCAGATGATCAAGGAGCTGCAGCGCAGCGCCGCCTTTATGGACCCGACCCGCGCCGCCGCCCACATGGTGGGCGCACAGGCTTCGGCGATGCAGGCAGCGGCTTCCAATACCTCTGCCGGCCCGGCCATGGCCTTTATGGGCATGAATCAGGCCGCTGCTGCCGGCGGCATCAACGCCCAGACCCTCTACCAGATGGGCGCACAGCAGCAGCCTGCCGCTGCTCCTGCCCCCGCAGCCGCCCCGGCGGCTGGCAGCTGGAGCTGCTCCTGCGGACAGACCGGCAATACCGGCAAGTTCTGCACCGCCTGCGGCAAGCCCCGCCCCGAGGCGGGCTGGGTGTGCAGCTGCGGCACACACAACACCGGAAAATTCTGCTCGGAGTGCGGCAGGCCCCGCCCGGCGGCCAAGTGCCCGAACTGCGGCTGGACGCCCGCCGACCCCACGAACCCGCCCAAGTTCTGCCCCGAATGCGGCAAGCCTTTCGGAGCCTGAAAGGGGGGCTGAACGATGGCAGAAAACACCACGAATTACCAGTGCCCGGCTTGTACCGGTCCGCTGCGGTTTGACAGCGCCAGCGGCAAGCTCTGCTGTGATTACTGCGGCTCGACCTACGATGTAGCACAGGTCGAGGCTCTTTACGGCGAGAAGCAGACGCAGGCAGACAAGGCCGCCGAAGCCGCCGAAAAGGCCGCGTCCAGCGGCCCTGTCTGGGGGAGCGGGAGGCCGGAGGCCTCAGCAGCCGCACCTGCACCTCCTGCGGTGCAGAGCTGGTCTGCGGCCCCGAAACAGCCGCCACCACCTGTCCCTACTGCGGCAACCCCACCGTGCTGGGTGGACAGCTTTCCGGCAAGCTCAAGCCGGAGTACATCATCCCCTTCCGGATGGACAAAAAGACCGCCATCGAGAACCTGAAAAAATATTATAAAGGCAAGGCCTTCCTCCCCAAAGCCTTCAAAGAGTCCAACCACATCGAGGAGATCCAGGGCGTGTATGTGCCGTTCTGGCTCTACGATGGCCGGATGGAGGCCCGGGGCGCTTACAAGGCCGAGATCAGCGAGAGCCACCGTGAGGGCGACTACATTGTCACCACCACCAGGCACTTCGACGTGGCCCGCGTGGGCGATGCCGACTTTGTCCGGGTGCCGGTGGACGGCTCCAGCAAGATGCCGGACGCCCATATGGATGCCATCGAGCCCTTCGACTACAGCGACCTCAAGCCCTTCTCCACGGCCTACCTGCCCGGCTTTCTGGCCGACCGGTATGACGAGGACGACAAGAAGTGTGCTGCCCGCGTCCTGACCCGGATGAAGCACAGCACCGCTGCGGCCCTCCACGATACGCTGGGCGGCTACACCGGCGTCCAGACCCTCTCGGAGCAGCTCGACTCGCGGACGCTGGAACCCCACTACGCTCTGCTTCCGGTCTGGATGCTCCACACCCGCTGGAACGACAAGGACTTCCTCTTTGCAATGAACGGCCAGACCGGCAAGCTCATCGGCGACCTGCCCGTGGATAAGGGCAGGGTAGCTGCATGGTTTGCCGGCATCAGCATCCCGCTGATGATACTGACGGCCCTGTTCATGTTGCTGTGAGAGGGGGAGACGGGAATATGAAACATTGCAAAAAAAACTGTTTGCCCTTCTGGCTGCGGCCCTGCTCTGCATGGCCCTGACCCTGCCGGCCGGGGCAGCCGCCCCGCTGGTGCGGGACGAATGCGGCATCTTCGACGCCGGCCGGTCTTTTTCTGGACGGCGGCGGCGATGCGGTTGGTGGCGGTGACGTGTAACCGGCTTCGGCGCGCTTGGCCGTCCACTCCTTCCGCTTCATCCTGGCCTCTTCCACGTTCATGGCGCCCTCGGCCACGGCGATGATGGAGAAGTTGGAGCCGCGCTTTGCCCGGCGCTCCACGGCCTCGCAGACATGGTCGATGTCGTAGGGCTGCTCGGGCAGCAGGATGATGTCAGCGCCGCCTGCAATGCCGGAGTAGAGGGTCAGCCATCCGGCCTTGTTGCCCATGATCTCGATGCACATGACGCGGCTGTGGCTGCCGGCGGTGGTGTGGATGCGGTCGATGACCTCAGTGGCGATGTCCACAGCGGTGTGGAAGCCGAAGGTGACGTCGGTGCCGTAGATGTCGTTGTCGATGGTTTTGGGCAGGCCGATGACGTTCAGCCCCTCCTGGGAGAGCAGGTTGGCCGTTTTGTGGGTGCCGTTACCGCCCAGGCAGAGCAGACAGTCGAGCTTGGCGTCCTTGTAGGTCTTTTTCATGGCCGCGACCTTGTCGATCTTGTCTTCTTCTACCACACGCATCAGCTTGAAGGGGGTGCGCTTGGTGCCGAGGATGGTGCCGCCCAGCGTCAGGATGCCGCGGAAATCGTCCTCGCACATCTCCTTGTATTCCCCGGTGATGAGGCCGTGGTAGCCGTTGAGGATGCCCACGATCTCGACGTTATCACCCATCCGGGCATACAGTGCCTTTGCCACGCCGCGGATGGTTGCGTTCAGGCCCGGGCAGTCGCCGCCGGAGGTCAGGATGCCAACACGTTTTTTCATATTGAATAACCCTCGTTTCTTCCGATTTCCCTCAGAAGGAGCAGGTAAATGATACTATAAGAGTATTCCCAAAGGGGGCAGGTGTCAAGAGGCGGGGCCGAAAAAAGCTGTGAAAACGCGGTGGTGGAGAAAGCAGAAAAAAACATGGACGGAAAAATCAAAAAAGTGGTTGACAAATGGAGGCGGAGGCTGTATAATATTCTTCGTCAGCGGCGCTTCGGTGCTGAGGGCGAAACCGAATAGTGGGGATTTGCATAGTGGTAGTGCGGTAGACTCTGACTCTACTTGTGGGAGTTCGATTCTCTCATCCCCAACCAGACCGCAGCCCGTTGGGTTGCGGTATTTTCGGGGCATAGCGCAGTTGGTAGCGCGCCTCGTTCGGGACGAGGAGGCCGTGGGTTCAAATCCCGCTGCTCCGACTGAAAAAAGCAAGTACACATTCGTGTACTTGCTTTTTTTTTAGTCGGGCGCGGGATTTGAACAGGGCGGCTCCACAGCAGACAGGGAGGCAGCAAGGCAATCAGCCCAGTGGGCTGTTGCTTAGCCCGCGGGTCCCAACCTTCAGGAATGTCAACAGTTGGTGACTACCGCTACACATTCGTGTGCCGGTCTTTTTCTATCTCTGCAGCCGAAGCGACCGCCGCCAGCGGCGGAAACAGGGAGGCGAGGCTGGGGCCGCGGCCAGCAGGATGTGAGGCCCGCCCAAGGGCCGAAACAGACGCTGGGAGCCGCAACCCGGGTTCCGCTTTATTATTCACACAAATCCCTATCTCTTTCTTCTGAAATATGCTAAAATAGTACCACTACGACACAGGGAGGTCTTTCTATGCTCAAACGTCTGCGCAGCGCCCACCCGATGCTCTACTGCCTTGTGGCCGAGGTGCTGTTTCTGGGGATGCTGTTCGTGGCGTCGATGGTGTCGCTTCTGCTCATCTTGTTCGTCGTGCGGGACATTGATGCCGTCGATGATTATATGCTGACCTTCATGCAGGAAGCAGTAGGCGTGCTGGTGGCGTGGCTCTTTCTGGCGCGCACCGGGAAGAGCGGCCTGCTCCGCCGCCGGGGAAGCGGCTTCTTCAACGGCCTGCTGGTGGGCCTGTACCCCATCGCGCTCATCAGCTACAACGCCTACAACACCCTGCTGTTCGGCCGGCCGGAGGGCGATATGCTGCCCGCGTGGCATGTCGTGTGGTTCCTTATCGGCATGACCAGCGTCGGTGTGGCAGAAGAGTTTCTGTTCCGGGGCGTCATCGCCCAGACGCTTCTGGAGCACTTCGGCACCAGCCGGGCCGGCGTCTGGAAAGCCTGCCTGCTGTCGGGTCTTTACTTCGGTGCGGCCCACCTGACCAACCTCACCGGCAGTGCGCCGCTGGGCGTTCTGATGCAGTGTGTCTTTGCGGCCTCGCTGGGTACCCTGCTGGCGGCAGTCTATTTCCGCACCGGCAACATCTGGGTGACGGTGTTCATCCACGCCGCAATGGACATCACCTCCATGCTGGTGGGCGGCTTATACGGCACCCAGTCGGTGGCCGACAGCATCAGCACCTATGACATCACCATGCTGGCGTCGGTGGCGGTCTATCTCATCCCGACGGCGTTCCTGCTGCGGAAAAAGAAACTCAGTGAAGTGGAGCTTTACTTCGGACGTGATATCAGAAATAAACGGAATGGCCGCGCACGCTGCTGCGCCATTCCGTTTTCTATTCGTCTTATTCGTAATCGAATGGGCAGAGTCGGCAGACCGTTCAGCTCCAGCCCGGCGGTATGACCTGCGATGTATTGATAGTAGCCCTGGGCCGCGATCATCGCGCCGTTGTCGCCGCAGAATTTCAGCTCGGGCAGATAGACCTTGGCGCCCAGCTTCTGGGCGCCGTCGTTGACCAGCTGGCGCAGACGGCCGTTGGCTGCGACGCCGCCCGCGAGACAGACCTGCTTTGCGCCGGTGTCGGCGGCGGCGAGAAGGAGCTTTTCGGCGAGGATGCCCGCGATGCGTTCCTGAAAGCTGGCCGCAAGGTCGGGCACATGGATCTCGGTGCCCTTCATCTGGGCCTGATTCACCTCGTTCAGCACAGCGGTCTTGAGGCCGGAGAAGCTGACGTTGTACCGGCCCTCCACGTGGGGGACGGGCAGACGGTAGGCCTTCGGGTCTCCGGTCTTGGCGGCGTTGGCGACGCTGGGACCGCCGGGGTAGGGCAGGCCCAGCGTCCGGGCCACCTTGTCGAAGGCTTCACCGGCGGCATCGTCCACCGTGTGGCCGAGGATGTGGTAATGGGTGTAGTCCTGCACCTCCACGATGTGGCTGTGTCCGCCGGACGCCACCAGGCAGAGGAATGGCGGCTCCAGCTGTGGGTGGGTGAGATAGTTGGCTGCAATGTGCCCGCGCAGGTGATGTACCGGCACCAGCGGCTTGCCCGCGCCGTAAGCCAGGCCCTTGGCGAAGTTGACCCCCACCAGCACCGCGCCGATGAGGCCGGGCGCGAAGGTGACGGCCACGACGTCCACGTCGTCGATGGTCTTTCCGGCGTCCAGCAGAGCCTTTTTGACGGTGGCGCTGATGAACTCGCAGTGGCGGCGGCTGGCGATCTCCGGCACGACGCCGCCGTAAAGTGCCTGCTCCTTGACGCTGGTGGAGATGACGTTGCTCAGCAGGTGCCGGCCATCTTCCACCAGAGATGCGGCGGTCTCGTCGCAGGTAGATTCGATTCCTAAGATGATCATGGTTTTAGTGGGCCTCCAGCCAGTTTTTGCCCTGATGCACTTCGGTGCTCAGGGGGACAGCATAATTGACACAGCCTTCCATCTCTTCCTGCAGGATGGCGGCGGCTTTCGCGGCTTCTGCCTCCGGGGCCTCCACGATGAGTTCGTCGTGGACGGTCAGGATGAGGCGGCTCTCCATCTTCTCGTCCCGCAGACGCCGCCAGACCCGCACCATCGCCAGCTTGATGACGTCGGCGGCGGTGCCTTGGATCGGCGTGTTGCGGGCCATCCGCTCGCCGCTGGCCCGGATGTTGTGATTGTTGCTGGCCAGCTCCGGCAGGGAGCGGCGGCGCCCGAAGAGGGTGGACACATAGCCGCAGTTCCGGGCGTCGGAGATGGTCTTGTCCATGTAGCCGCTGACTTTCGGGAAGGTGGCCAGATAGTTTTTCAGGAAGGCGTCTGCTTCCTTTGACGCTGACGCCGATGTCCTTCGAGAGGCTGTAAGCGCCCTTGCCGTACATGATGCCGAAGTTGATGGCTTTTGCCGAAGAGCGCAGGCGGGGCGTGACCTGCTCGAGGGGCAGACCGTAGATCTTGGCGGCGGTGCTGCGGTGGATGTCCTCGCCGGTGAGGAAGGCCTGCTGCATATGCTCGTCGCCGGTGACGTGGGCGAGGATGCGCAGCTCGATCTGGCTGTAGTCGGCGTCCACCAGCACGCAGCCGGGCCGCGCCACAAAGTAGGCGCGGAGCTGGCTGCCCAGCTCGGTGCGGATGGGGATGTTCTGCAGGTTGGGGTTGTCGGAGGAGAGGCGTCCGGTGCGGGCTTCGGTCTGGTTGAAGCGGGTGTGGATGCGGCCATCCTCCGCGATGACCTTCAGCAGACCCTCGACGTAGGTGGAGTTCAGCTTCTGGTAGGCACGGTATTGCAGAATATCCTCCACCAGCGGGTAGTCCCGCAGGGCTTCCAGCGTCTCGGCGTCGGTAGACCAGCCGCGCTGGGTCTTTTTGCCGTGGGGCAGGCCCAGGGTATCAAAGAGCATCTCGCCCAGCTGCTTGGGGCTGTTGGGGTTGAAGCTGGCGCTGCCCGTCTCCATGTGGATGCGGGTGAGGACGTCTTCCAGCTCCGAGCGCATCTTCACGCCGAACTTCTCGATGCCCTCTTTGTCCACGAGGATGCCGATGCGGGTCATGTCGGCCAGCACCTGCGCCAGCGGGAACTCGATGTCGTTGTAGAGGGAGTCTTCGCCCAGCGCGGTGATCTCTGCCTTCATCTTGGCGAAGAGGTCGGCCAGAGCACCGGCGTCCGGCCACTTCTCACAGGTAAAGGCGGCGTCGGCGCGGTAGCTGATGATGAGCTCCGAGAGATTGTACTTGGAGGCCGAGGCGTCCAGCAGATAGGCCGCCAGCTTGCCGTCCCAGACGATGCTGCTGCCCCAGCCGCCCGCCGCCATCGCACGGGCGTAGAGAGGGGCGCTGTCGAAGACGTCAAGGGTGACGTCTTTGTTGTCCAGCAGGCGGAGCAGGTCGTCGGCTTCCAGCGGGAAGACCGCCTTGTCCTGTACGGCATACCACGCGGCGGGCTGCAGCTCCACGATGCGGACGCCCTGCTTGCCCATGACGGCAGGCCGCGCGGCCACGAGGTAATGGCCCTTCGGCTCTGCGGGCAGAACAGTCACCTCAGCCTCCTGCAGAGGCTCTGTCGACGCTCTTTCCGGGTCGGCGGCGGGTGCGATGTCGCTCAGACCGAAGCGGGCGATAAGGGCGTGCAGCTCCAGCTCCTGCATCAGCCGGACAGCCTCGGCCTTATTGCCCTCACCCACGACATACGCACCTTCGGCGGTGTCGATGGGAGCGTCGGTGCGGATGGTGCCCAGCGTGTAGCTCAGCTCAGCCATCGCCCGGTCCTCGGCCAGATGCTCCCGCTGCTTGGGCTTGATGGTCTTGTCAGTGGTGTCGTCGAGGTGGGCGTAGACCCCCTCGAGACTGCCGTATTTCTGGATGAGGGTAATGGCGCTCTTCTCGCCGATGCCCTTCACGCCCGGGATGTTGTCGGAGGCGTCGCCCATCAGGCTCTTGATGTCGATGAGCTGGCGGGGGGAGACGCCGTATTTCTCCTTCACGGCCTCCACGTCCATTACCGCGGTCTTGCTGCGGCCCATAGTGGTGGTGGCCAGCAGGACGGTGGTGGTGTCGCTGACCAGCTGCAGGCTGTCCCGGTCTCCGGTGGCGAGGAAGCAGTCGTCGCTGCGGGCGGCGCAGGCGGCAGAAAGGGTGCCGAGGATGTCGTCGGCCTCCCAGCCCTCAGCCGTCACCTCACGGTAGCCCAGGTCGGCCAGAAGCTCTTTCAGCACCGGCATCTGCGCGGCCAGCTCGTCGGGCATCTTGTGGCGGGTGGCCTTGTAGCCGTCATACATCTTGTGGCGAAACGTGGGGGCCCGCAGGTCGAACGCCACGGCCACCTCGTCGGGGTCGCACTCCTTGAGCAGGGAGAGCAGGATATTCAAAAAGCCGAAAATGGCGTTGGTGTAGCGGCCGTCCTTGGTGGTCAGCAGCTTGATGCCGTAAAAGGCACGGTTGGCGATGCTGTTGCCGTCGAGACCAGTAAACGCATAGCTTGTGGTCCTCCATTCCATAATTTCACATTCTATAGTATACCACGAATGGCCCAAAGAAAAAAGAGACTGAGGGATAAACCTCTCAGCCTCTTTCGGGAAGTTTTACTCTACCCTTATCGCGCTCACCGGGCAGGCGTTGGCGGCGTCCACGGCCAGCGGCACCTGGTCGGGCGGGATGTCGCCGGGGATGGCGACGGCCAGAGTCCCCTCCATCTGGTATACCTCGGGGCAGAGCCCGGCGCACTGGGTGCAGCCGATGCAGAGTTCAGGGTCTACGAATGCTTTCATGTTGGTACTACCTCCATTCAAAATAAGAAAAGGCGCTGAGAGCAGTGTGGCCCGGCGGAGCAGAAAATATGCTATAGGCTTTCGGGCGCAGATATGTTACAATAGAGCAGAATGAACAGGAGGGCAAGAGTATGAACATCCAGATATTCGGCACAACCAAGTGCTTCGATACCAAAAAGGCCCAGCGCTATTTCAAGGAGCGCGGCATCAGGTTTCAGATGATCGATCTGAAAGAAAAAGAGATGAGCCGGGGCGAGTTTGAAAATGTGTCCCGCGCTCTGGGCGGCTGGCAGGCGCTGGTAAATTCCAACGCCAAGGACAAGCAGACCCTCGCGCTGCTGGACGCGCTGGTGGATTGGCAGAAGGAAGACAAGCTCTTTGAAAACCAGCAGCTGTTCCGCACCCCCATCGTCCGCAATGGCCGTCAGGCCACCGTGGGCTACCAGCCCGACGTCTGGAAGAACTGGGAATGAACGGCTTTCACCAAAAAAAATAACACCGGCGGGGTTTTGCACCCTGCCCGGGAATGTGGTATACTGTTTCTATCTGAAAAGTGCAATAACGCAGGAGACGATAATCATATGAAGATGGAAATGACCCCGGAAGAACACGCCCGGCTCCACCGCCGCCGTGGTCGGCAGGCCCTCGGGCTGGTCATCGCGGTGCTGGTGCTCATCGGCGTGCTGACCGTGCTGCACGCAGGTGTGAGCGCTGTGGTAAAGCTGTTTGACGATACGGCCCAGAAGCAGGAATACGAAGATAAGCTGGAAGGTCTGGTGCTGTTCGACCCCGTGCCTTTTGAGGGCATCGAGAACATCGACGACCTGACCCTCCGTGAGGCTGCGGTCTGGGGCTGTGTGTACAGCATCCAGGAGACGCAGGGCGGCTTCGACGGCTACAACACCGACCCCGATACCGAGCAGCTGCTCATCCCCTCGGTGGACGTGGACGCCTACCTCGCAAAGCTTGTCGGCCCCAGCTTCCGCATGACCCACAAGACCTTCGAGATGGAGGATATGACCATCGAGTTCGACGACGCCACCCAGTGCTACAAGATCCCCATCACCGGCGGCGTGGGCAGCTACCGCGCCACCGTCACCAAGCTGTTTAAGAAGGGCGGCCTTCTCCACGTCACCGTGGGCTACATCCCCAACCAGAACGCAGCGGACAGCATCCTCACCACCACCTCGGATACGCCGGTCAAGTACATGGACTATCTGTTCAGCCGCCAGAGCGGCAGCTGGTATCTCACCGGCCTGACCGAGAGCGAGACGAAGCCCGAGTCAACGGCGGCGTCCACTGCCTCCGAGCCTGCCATGATGGCAGACAGCGAGGTGCAGGACGCCATCCTCGCCACCGGCGGCGAAACGCCCGCGGCCTCCGACGCCGCGTCCTCGGAGGCCGCAGCCGCCGGCGAGGAAGCTGACAGCACCGCCGAAAGCGAAGCCGCCTCGGACGCAGAGCCGCAGGCCGAAAGTGCGGCCAGCGCGGCGGCATAAACCAACAGAATAACACAAAAAAAATCAGAAGGTCTGCTGTGAGATGGACACCATCTTGCAGCAGACCTTTTTGTTACGCTCAGAGCTTGGAAAGCTCTTCCAGAAGAGAAAGTGCGATGGGCTTGACCCGGATGGAGCAGGAGTTGAACAGCTCCAACACCCGCTGGCGGAAAGTTCTGTGTCCAGCTCGGTGCAGATATTGGAAAGTGTTTCCAACGTGGGGTAGACCCGACCATTTTCGATTTTGGAGAGGTAGACGACGGAAATGCCGACCCGCTCTGCCAACTTTTCCTGCGTAATGTTTTGCTCTTGTCGGCGCGTCTGGATGCGCTTGCCGATGATGGTGTAGTCAATCATGATGTCAGTCCTCCTGTATATGTGTCTTGTACTGACAATACAGGATTAAACTGAAAAGAATAATAAACTAATAGATTAACTTGACTTGATAAGCTAATATAGCTATAATGGGGCCAAAGGAAGTGAAAACTTCTGACGCTTTGGAATCACAAATCAAGTAAGGAGTGGAATCTTATGCGTTTACATCCTCATGCTCTGCGCATCCTGACGGCAGGCGTGGTGCTTTCGGCAGTGCTTCTGACCGGATGCAGCGGCGGCGGTGGCGGCGGCGGAGAAGCGCCGTCTTCTTCCACGACGCCCAACCTGCCCAGCAGCTCGTCCAGCTCGAGCAGTTCTTCCAGCAGTTCGTCGTCGAGCTCTTCCAGCTCCATCAGCTCCTCGAACAGCGATGCCGAAGAGCCGCAGGCCCATATCATGTGGACTTACACCAAGAAGTCGGATGGCACGATTAAGCTGACCGGCTACGACAAGACGGCGGCCATCGTCCCGAAGGGGGAACTTATCATCCCGGATAAGTACGATGGTTATGTGGTCAGTGAAATTGGGTACGAGTGTCTTCGCGATAATAACGATATTGAAAGTGTCATTATCCCGGGGTCGGTGAAAACGATTGGAGATCGGGCATTTCACAAGTGTAAAAAATCTGACCAATGTTGTTTTGCCAGAGGGCTTGAAAGAGCTTGGATACAGTGTATTCTATGGCTGTGGCCTTGAAAATGTGGTCCTTCCAGAGAGCCTAGTCAAGGCAGGAAGCTCTGCGTTCGCTAACAATACGGCGATGACGACGGCAGTTATCAAAGGTAAAACAGAGTTTGCACAGAAGACATTTGCTGACTGCAGCCTGCAGGAGTGACGGAAATCAAGAACGGTACATTCTCTTACTGTGAAAATCTGAGCAATGTTACCATTCCGGATAGTGTGAAAATTATCGGAGAAGGCGCTTTTAATCACTGCGTTGCACTTTCCAGAATAGTGCTTCCAAGGCAGATGTCGAAAATAGAAAATGTTTTTTTCTGGAATTGCATCCAGAAAAATCGCTTCAAATCAAACCGCACGACCACCAGCCCTGCGATACCAGAGATACGGCACCATGTTCCATATCATCCACAATTCCATTAGAACATAATTCTTTGGCAGGTCGCGGAGGCGGAAGGGGCGCTTGCCCAGCTGGCCGTTTTTGAGCAAATCGAACGCCTCACGCATTCCCTTGTCCCACGCCTCGCCGAAGCCCTGCTTGTGGAACTTGTAGCACTTGAGCAGATAGCCCAGCGCCAGCGGGATGAAGTTGAGGATGAGCATCAGCAGAGGCTCGTTCTTGAGGGGGAGAAGGATGCTGTTGCGGCCGCTCTGCTGGCTTTTGAAGGCGTTGTACCGCACCGCGCCGGTGCTGGCGCCGCAGATGTGGTAGCACTTGGCTGTGGGGCAGAGGATGTTTTTTAACCGCGTTGTTGGCCCGCCAACTGAGGTCCACGTCCTCGAAGTAGGCAAAGAAAGTTTTCATCAAAGACGCCGATCTCGTCGAGGATGCTCTTGCGGTAGAGGGCCGCGCCGCCGCAGGCCGAGAAGATGCGTTTCTGCCTGGTGTAGCGGCTGGCCCGGCGGCCGTCGCCGGTCTTGCAGGCAAAGCCCATCCATGTGACGTAATCGCCAGCGTCGTCGGCAAGCTCCCGGTCGAAGTGGCGTATCATAAGGCTCTGGACGGCAAAAATTTTCTCGTCGCTCTCAGCCACGCGGATGAGCTCGGCCAGCCACTGGGGCTCTGCAAAGGCGTCGTTGTTGAACAGCACCACGAACTCGCTTTTCGCCCGGGCGATGCCCTGATTCACGGCATGGGAGAAGCCGGTGTTGGAGCCGTTCTCGATGAGCTGGAAGTTCGGGCGGCTGCAATAGCTGCGGGCCTGCTCAAGGCTCTCGTCGGTGGAGCCGTTATCCACCACGATAAGCTCGAAGTCCTGCTCCGTCTGGGCGTAGACCGACTCGATGGAGTCTTTGAGCCAGCCTTTGCCGTTGATGTTGGGGATGATGATGGTCGCTTTCATAGTTTCTGTGCTCCTGCGCATGTTCCTTTAGCATACAAAAGATAGTATAGCATATTTTGAAGAGATTGAAAATTCCCTCTTGACAAAAAAGATAATTCGAGTATTATTGTATTAAGCGCTTAGCACAGCGACACAAGGAGATGAGAGGATGGGAGAACGATTCGACACGAGCCGCCCCATTTATGCGCAGATCGTGGAACGGCTCAAGGCAAAAATCCTCTGGCGGGCGTCTACCCGCCCGGCGGACATCTGGACTCGGTGCGCGACATGGCCGCAGCGGCCGGGGTCAACCCCAACACCATGCAGCGGGCGCTGGCCCAGCTGGAAGCGGAAGGGCCTCGTCTACACCGAGCGGACCACGGGCCGCTTCGTCACCGAAGATACAGCCCTTTTGGAACAGCTGCGGGACGAGACGGCCAGCGCCATGACCACCGAATATCTCGAAAAAATGCGCGGCATCGGCTACGGCCCGGCAGAGGCCGCAAAGCTTATGACGGGCTGGGAAACAAAGGAGAGTGATTGAAATGAAGGAGCTTTTAACTTGTGAGGGCCTGACGAAATCCTACCAGAAGGGGACAAACGCCCTCGATGACATCGAGCTGCACATCGGCTTTGGCCGCATCGTGGGCCTGCTCGGCCCCAACGGCAGCGGCAAGACCACCCTTATCAAACTGGCGAACGGCCTTTTGCAGCCCACGGCGGGCAGCATACGAAATCGCGGGCATGGCCCCCGGCCCGGACACGAAGGCCATCGTCTCTTATCTGCCGGACGCCCAGTGGCTGCCCGACTGGATGCGGGTGGAACAGCTGGTGGAGATGTTCCGGGTTTTTTACGCCGACTTCGACACCGCCAAGGCCAATGAGATGCTGGAAAAGCTGGAGCTTTCGCCCAAAGCACCCCTCAAGAGCCTTTCCAAGGGCAACAAGGAGAAGGTCCAGCTCATCCTTGCCATGAGCCGGAACGCCCGGCTCTACCTGCTGGATGAACCCATTGGCGGCGTGGACCCGGCGGCGCGGGACTACATCCTGAACACCATCCTCACCAACTACAGCCGGGACGCCTCGGTCATCATCTCCACCCACCTCATCGAGGATGTGGAGCCGGTGCTGGATGAGGCCGTGTTCCTGAAAACGGCAGGATTTTTGCCCACCGCTCGGTGGATGAGCTCCGCGAGACCGAGGGCATGAGTGTGGATGCATATTTCCGGGAGGTATTCAAATGCTGAAAAAGTTACTGAAATATGAGTTCAAGGCCACCGCCCGCACCTACGGCGGAATGTATCTGGCCCTGCTGGCGGCGTCGGTGCTCTTTGGCGGCTCCGTCTGGAGATGGAACAGCACCAATAGTGACGCCTATTCGACTCTCGTGGGACTGCTGAGCCTTGTCTACACCGCCGTCATCATCGGCACCGTGGTCGTCACCATCATGACCATCGTGCAGCGGTTCTACCGCAACCTGCTGGGCCGGGAGGGCTATCTGATGCACACCCTGCCGGTGACGGAAACACAGCTTGTGACCTCGAAGCTCATCTCCAGCACCGTGTGGAGCCTGTGCAGCATCCTCGCAGCCTGCCTTTCCTTCGGCATTCTGGCTGTCCTGATGATGGCGGATATGGACCTGCTTGAGCAGCTGCCGCGGATGTGGTCGATCATCCGGGAGGCATTCGCCCGCTATAACATGGAGTTCTGGGGGCGCTGACTTTCAGCGGCGTCGTCGGCTTCGTGCGGATGGTCAGCGCCATCGCCTGCATCTATGCTGCCTGCATGGTGGGACATCAGTTCAAGAACCACCCCGCGCTGGCGGGCATCCTGAGCTTCTTTGTCATGCAGTATCTGCAGGGCTGGGCTCGAAAAAGCTGCTCAGATCGGCACCGGCGTCTACGAGACGATCATCTATAGCGCCGTAGGCGATATGGGCAGCATCCAGACTGCCCTATCTGCGCAGGGCTACATGGGCTGCGCGGCCCTCACGCTGGGCATCGCGGCAGCGTTCGGGGTGTTCTGGTTCGGGCTGACGGTCTGGCTGATGCGAAACAAACTCAACCTCGAGTGATGAAACGTGAAAAAATCTGACGGAAAATTTTGAAATTCCCTCTTGACTTTACACGGATAAAGTGTATAATGCAATCAAACCGATGAGGCGGAAGAGAACCTGCAAAGCGCATCTTCAGTGAGTCCGGACAGTGAAAACGGGCGAGAGCGGGGCAGAGATTCGTGGGCCGCCGAGGGCCGGGCAAATGAGGCAGAGCCTTTAGTAGCTTGGGACGGAAGCCTCCGTTACAGGGCAGGGGAGTGTTGGCTCTCCGTGAGGGGCTTTGCAGCTTCCGAGAGGAAGACGGGCAAAGCAAGCAAGGTGGCACCGCAGATTCGAATTTTTCGACTCTGTCCTTGTGGATGAACACACAGGGACAGGGTCGTTTTGTTATACGAGAACAAAAGCCCGTCCCGCAGGTGGAGCGGGTTTTTATTTTATATGCCGCCCGCTCCAAGGAAGGAGCAACCGCTATGAAAACCATGAAGAGGATCTCTCGCCGCAGCTTTCTGAAAGCCGCTATGGCCGCCGCCACTGTTTCCGCGCTGGGCCTGACCGGCTGCGGCTCTTCGGCCTCGGGCACTGCATCCGGCACCGCCTCCGGCGCAGCAGCATCTTCTGCCGCCGCCAGCGAGGCCGCCGCAGGCCAGACCTTCAAGTGGGCATTGTCAACTATGTTGACCACGCTTCTCTGAACCAGATCGTTGCGTCGGTGGAGAGCGTCTGGACGAGGTGGGCAAGGAGAAGGGCGTTACCTTCGACTACGCCGACTACTACGCCAATGCGCAGGCCGACCAGACCAACCTGAACCAGATCGGTGCCGACCTCGTAGCCGATGGGGTGGACGTCATCGTGGCTGTGGCCACCCCCACCGCCGCTACCATGCTGGCCGCTGTGGAGGATACCGACATCCCCGTCGTCTACTCCGCCGTTACCGACCCCGCCGCCGCAGGCTTCGACACCGAGCCGAACATCACCGGCACCTTCCGACGCCCTGAATACGGACGCCATCATGAACCTCATTCTGGCCGTCAACCCCGATATCACCACCATCGGCCTGCTGTATGATCTGAGCCAGGAGCTTCTACACAGGCCATTGCAGACGCCAAGGCTTTCTGCGACAGCAAGGGCATCAAGTATATCGAGAAGAACGGCACCACCACCGCCGAGGTTCAGATGGCCGCTGAGGCCCTCATCGCTGCCGGTGTCAAGGCCGTCTTTACCCCCACCGACAATACCGTCATGACCGCGGAGCTGTCCATCTACGAGACCTTCATCGAGGCAGGCGTCCAGCACTACACCGGCGCGGACAGCTTCGCACTGAACGGCGCCTTCGTGGGCTACGGCGTCGATTACGTCCAGCTGGGCGAGGCTACCGCCGATATGGTGGTGGAGCTGCTCTGCGATGGCAAGACCCATGCTGACCTGCCCTTCCAGACCTTCGACAACGGCATTGCTACCATCAACACCGAGACCTGTGAGGCGCTGGGCCTCGACCTCGACACCGTGAAAAAGGCCTTCGCGCCCTACTGCACCGAGGTCGTGGAAGTGACCACGGCCGAGAACTTTGGTTAAACCTCCGTCATTGGGAGAATGCCACCTCCCCTATCGAGGGGAGGCTTTGGCAAAAAGCAAAAATTTCTCTCTTCGCCATAGGCTCCCTCGGTAAACAACGACGACTGCCGCCAGTGGTGGAAACAGGGAGCGTTGTTGAGCAAGACGCAAGTGTAAAACACGAAGCGGATGCTGGGCGCCGCAACCCGGCCTTGTCGAGCGGTAGCGAGACTTTCAAAAAAAAAAATTAAAATAAAAGGAGCACACCATGCTGGCGAGTATCTTTTCGCTCAACGTCATCCAGACCGCGCTCGAGCTGGGCTGCATCTACGCCCTCGTTGCGCTGGCTCTGTTTCTGAGCTATTCCATCCTGAATATCGCGGACCTGTCCACGGACGGCTGCTTCACCCTTGGCTGCGCTGTCGCGTGTCAGGTGGCGCTGACCGGCCACCCCTTCCTCGCCCTGTTGGCGGCGATGGCGGCCGGTGTGTGCTCCGGTTTTGTAACAGCCTTTTTGCAGACCCGCCTCGGCGTCGAGAGCATCATGGCCGGCATCATCGTCAACACCGGTCTCTACACCATCAACCTGGCCGTGATGGGCTTTTCGTCCACTCTGTCGCTGGTCAAGACGGACACGGTCTTCTCCATCGCCAAGAGTGCGCTGGCCTTCACAGGCGGCTGGTATAAGCTGGTGCTGGCTGCGGCAGTCATCGCGCTGGCCGGTGCCGCCATGGTGGGCTTCCTCGGAACCCGCCTCGGCCTTTCGATTCGTGCCACCGGCGATAACGCTGCCATGGTGCGTGCTTCCAGCATCAACCCCGCCTTCACCATCACGGTGGGCCTCTGCATCTCGGGCGCATTGACCGCCCTTTCCGGCGGCCTGCTGGCTCAGTACCAGAAGAGCTGCGACATCAACGTAGGCACCGGCATGGTGACCATCGCACTGGCTTCCCTCATCATCGGTGAAACGCTGGTGGGCAAGCGGACGATGGTGCGCCGTGTGCTGGGCGTCGTGTTCGGCAGCTGCCTCTACCGTTTTATCGTGGCGGTGGCCCTCCGCTTCAACGTCCCGGCTGCTGCCATGAAGCTGGTCAGCGCCATCATCGTGGCGGTGGCCATCTCGATGCCCGCCATCCAGGAGAAGATCGCCTTTGAGAAGCGCCGCAGTGCGGCCCGTCAGGCACGGAAGGAGCGTGTGTAAAATGGAGATGCTCGAACTTCGTGACCTGCACAAGACCTTCAACCCCGGCACCGTCAACGAGAAAGTGGCCCTGAACGGCGTCAGCCTGACCATGGAAGCGGGAGACTTCGCCACCATCGTCGGCTCCAACGGCGCGGGCAAATCCACCCTCTTCAACGCCATCACCGGCGGTTTCATCGCCGACGAGGGCAGCATCACGCTGGGCGGCGAGGACATCACCTTCGCGCCGGAATATCAGCGCAGCCGGGTCATCGGCCACCTGTTCCAAGACCCCCTCAAGGGCACGGCCCCCAACATGACCATCGAGGAGAATCTGGCGCTGGCCTATCTTCGCGCCGGAACCGCCCCCAACGCCATCTTCTCCCGCATCTCCCGCAAGGATAAGGAGATCTTCCGTGAGAAGCTGGCCCTGCTGGATATGGGCCTCGAAGACCGGATGAAGCAGCCGGTGGGCCTGCTGTCGGGCGGTCAGCGTCAGGCGCTGACCCTGCTGATGGCCACCCTCGTCACCCCGAAGCTCCTGCTTCTGGACGAGCACACCGCCGCTCTCGACCCCGCCACCGCCGAAAAGGTGCTGGACCTCACCAAGAGCATCGTGGCCGAAAAGAAGATCACCTGCCTGATGGTCACCCACAATATGCATCAGGCGCTGGAGCTGGGCAACCGCACCCTCATGATGGACGCAGGACGCATCGTTTTCGACGTCAAGGGCGAGGCCCGGAGCCGGATGACGGTGGACGACCTGCTGGAAAAGTTTCGCGAGAACGCAGGCAAGGCTCTCGACAATGACCGTATCCTCCTGAGCAAGGTGGAAGCCTGAGCATAAGAAGAAAGACTGCTGCAAAACAGCTCTCTGAAAAAAACAATGAACAAAACCCGGAACCCCTTCAGAGCTAGGACGGCTTGAAAAGAGTTCCGGGTTTTGTGTTGCTTCTTATATCTTACAGCATCTTGGAGAGGAATGCCTTCAGACGCGGGTGCTTGGGGTTGGTGAACAGCTCCTGCGGCGGCTCATCCTCCTGGATTCTTCCCTCGTCAATGAAGATGACGCGGTTGGAGACTTCGCGGGCAAAGCCCATCTCATGGGTGACCACCAGCATGGTGATGCCGGTGTGAGCCAGCTCCTTCATCAGCTCGAGCACTTCACCGACCATCTCGGGGTCGAGGGCGCTGGTAGGCTCATCGAAGAGGATGACGTCCGGGTCCATCGCCAGCGCGCGGGCGATGGCGATGCGCTGCTGCTGGCCACCCGAAAGGCTCTTGGGGTAGACGTTGGCCTTGTCGGCCAGACCCACGCGGGCCAGAAGCTCGTCGGCGCGGGCGGAGATGGCCTCTTTGTCCTTGAGCTTGAGCAGGCTGGGGGCCAGCTCGAGGTTCTTCTTGACGGTCAGGTGGGGGAAGAGGTTGAAGTGCTGGAACACCATGCCCATCTTCTGGCGGACGGCGTCGATGTGGTCATCGTCCACCTCCACGCCCTCAAACTTGATGCTGCCGCCGGTGGGAATCTCCAGCCGGTTCAGGCAGCGCAGGAAGGTGGACTTGCCGCAGCCCGAGGGGCCGATGAGGCAGACCACGTCTCCCCGATAGATGTCAATGTCGATGCCCTTCAGCACGTCCAGGGGGGGGCGGGCTGCTTTGCGCCCTTCCGCTTTTCGCCGCCGTAGGTCTTGGTCAGACCGCGGACTTCAAGGATCTTATCGGTCACTTTGTGCCAGCCTCCTCTCAAACTTTGCGAGCAGCCATGTGAACAGCATCACCAGCACCAGATAGATGAGGGCGACGCCGCACAGGGGGAACATGGCCTCGGGTGCGGTTCATGATGCCCTCCGCCGCGTACACCAGCTCCTTGCCGCCGATGACGGTGATAAGGGAGGTATCCTTCAGCAGCATGATGAACTCGTTGCCCAGGGCAGGCAGCACCGCCCGGATAGCCTGGGGGATGATGATGACCACCATGGTGGTGATGTAGTTCAGGCCCAGGCTGCGGCCGGCCTCCATCTGGCCCGGGTCCACAGCCATCAGGCCGCCCCGGATGATCTCGGAGACGTAGGCTCCCGAGTTGATGCCCAGGGTCAGCGCACCGACCATGGTAAAGTTGCGGCTGTTGTTGAAGATGACCATGCTCATGATCAGCAGCTGCACCATCATGGGGGTGCCCCGGATCACGGTGGTGTACACCTGGCACACGGCGTTAAAGGCCCCCAGCACCGGGTTGCGGCGGCTGGGGCGCTGCTGGTCGTGGGCCACACGCACCAGCGCCACCACGCTGCCCAGCAGGACGCCCATGGCCAGAGCAATGGCAGTGCCAGCAGGGTGGTGCCTACGCCCCCCCCCGATGTACTGGAGCCAGCGGTCCTTCAGGACAAAGGCCTGATAAAGTTTGTAGAACAGCTCCTGCCCCATGTCCAGCCGGCCGCCGCTTTTCAGCAGCTGGCTCAACAGTTCGTATTGTGCGGCCATTCGCATCCTCACTTTCTTTTCGTCTGTTGTGATCTTGTCAGAATTTTGTAACCTATATCCCTTAAAAAGGGGAGGTGCCCGGTGGGCCGCCTCCCCTTGAGGGGTCTGTTTACTCAGCCTTGATGTACTTGTCCACGATGGCCTGCAGGGTGCCGTCGTCCTTCAGCTCTTCCAGAGCGGCGTTCACAGCCTCCAGCAGAGCGGTGTTGCTCTTGTTCATGCCAATGGCGTAGTCCTCCTCGGCGTAGCTGGTGTCCAAGATCTTCAGGCCGGGGTTGGACTCCACATAGGCCTTGGCGGGCTCGTTGTCGATGACCACAGCGTCCACCTGGCCGTTGTTCAGGCCTGTACAGCGGTCAGGCCGTTGTCGTAGGCCACCACGGCGTCCTCGCCAAAGTCGTCGGAGCAGTACAGGTAGCCGGTGGTTCCGCGCTGGGTGCCGATCTTCTTGCCGGCCAGATCGTCCACAGAGGCAATGTCGGAGCCCTCGGGCACGATGACGGACTGGATGCCGGTGGCGTAGCTGTCGGAGAAGGACATCACAGCCATCCGCTCGTCGGTGACAGTGATGCCTGCCATGGCGATGTCGGCCTTGCCCTGCTGCACGCTGAGCAGAGCGGCGTCAAAATCCATGTCGTCGATCTGCAGCTCCAGGCCCAGCTTCTCGGCAATGGCCTGTGCGGTGTCCACATCGATGCCCTCAATGGTGCCGGCGTCGGTGGTCATCTCGTAGGGAGGGAAGGTGGCGTTGGTGGCCATGGTCAGCTTGCCAGCCTCCACGGTGGTCAGCTCAGCAGCGGAAGCGCTGGTGGAAGCAGCCTCGGAAGAAGCAGCAGCCACAGAGCTTGCAGCAGCGGAAGAAGCGGTGGAGGCAGAGCCGCCGCAGGCGGTCAGGGCCAGAGCAGCAATGGTAACAGCGGAAGCAGCGAGAAAACTGCGGCGAGAGATCTTTTTCATATTCAAACACTCCTCTTTATGTGCATATCATTTGCAGTTCTCTGCTGCGATGCGATTCATCGAAAAATCAGAGAGCGTGTTTAGTATAGGTTGTACAATTTGAAAAGTCAAGTGTTGTGCAAAAATTCCATCAAATTGAAACCGAATTGCAAACAATTATGCAGAATAAAGCCGAAGAACGATGTATATATGCAGAACCTCTCAGTCTGCTTCACAGACAGCTCCCCTATCAGGGGAGCCCTTAGCATGTCGGTCAGGCTTACGCTGGACGAGCAAGGCTTAATTTATCGGGAGCTGTAGTGCCCTGCTGCAGCGAGGCCCGGCATTTTGCGCCACCGAAAGCTTTCAGCAGTCAGCGCAGAGCGGCCCGGCTCGCCAGAGCGACGGAGAGGTTAAACCGTCCGCGCCAGCTCTTCCACGCTCCGCTTCGGCACGCAGTAGTCACCGTTCTCATCGAGATAATACTTGATGCCGCTCTCCTCCGTCATCGGTACGACTCTGGCGGCGTGAGTGGGGTAGCCAAGCGCTACCATGAAGGCCAGCTTGTCCGGCTCGGCGATGCCCAACAGCTCGCTCAGGGCAGGCTTGTTGATGGCACCCATGATGCAACTGCCCACGCCCTTGTCCCACGCGGCAAGGGTGATGTTGGCCAGCGCGATGCCGGTGTCGGTGTTGAGGTCGCCGGGGATGGCGCTGTCCTGCACGACGGCCAGATACATCACCGGCTGCTCGTCGGCTTTGGGTGTGCCCTGCTCCGGCGGCAGATAACCGGCCCACTTGACCAGCGGGTGGACTTTCGCCACCATTTCGGGGCTTTGCACCACCACCAGCTTCACGGCCTGACGGTTCGCGCCGCAGGACGAAAGGCGCAAAGCCTCGACCATATCCTCCACCACATCCTGCGGCACCGGCTTCTGGGCGAAGCAGCGGTAGGTGCGGCGGGCGGCAAGCGTTTCCATAATAGACATCAGCAGACACTCCTTTATATTAAGTATGATTTGATTATAGCACCGGCGAAAGAGCCGCACAAGGGAGGCGGAAATCTATTTCCGCTTCCAGGCGTGGCCGCTGGGCATGGGCAGACCCAGCACCAGCGCGATGCCCACAGCCAGCGTCACGGCCACCTTGAAGGTGGAGATGCCGTTGGCCAGCGAAAGGGCATTCTCGCCCTGGATGAAGTAGTAGGCGGTGTAGTAGATGCCCGCGCCGGGCACCAGCGGGAAGATGCCGGTCAGCAAAAAGACCGTCACCGGCGTCTTGAGCAGCACGGCGCAGATACGCGCCGCCAGCGACAGTGGGATGACCGCGATGAGGGAGGCTGCCGCCGCATCGGCCCCGTAAAGACAGCCAGCTCGTAGACGAACCAGCCCGCTGCGCCCACCAGTGCGCAGCAGGGGAGGGTGCGCCGGGGGCAGGCGAAGAGGATGGCGAAGCTCAGTGTCCCCGCCCCGGCCAGAAAGAACTGGGCCGCCAGCTGGCCGATCTGTGTGCTTGTCAAGGTCATCATACCACCGTCACCCCCGTCAGGATCGAAGTAAGGCTCAGAACAAGGCCGGTGCCGATGGCGATGCTGGCTGCGATCAGCAGGGCGTCGATCATCCGGATGGTCCCCGAGAGGTAGTCGCCCTGCACGAAGTCCCGGATGCCCATGGTGAAAGCGATGCCGGGGGTCAATATCATCAGGGCGCCGATGATGGCGTGGCTGGCCTCAGTGTCCAGCAGATGGCACCCCAGAATGCAGACCAATGTAATGAGCGCTGCCGCCGAGATCTTGCGGAAGCCGTTGGAAAGCCTCCGCTTTTCGCACAGCAGCAGATAGCCGCTGACGATGAGACCCGCCGCCGCTGCCGCCAGCGCCGAGCGTATCGTGCCGCCGAAGATGAGCGCGAAGCAGGCTGCGCCGCTCATCCCGGCCAGAAGCTGGGTCCGGCCCTTGGGGAAGGGGATGCGCCGGGCATCGGCCAGGCGGTGCTCAGCCTCGTCCAGTGTGACGCCCCCGGCTGCTATCTCGCGGGAAAGGGCGTTCACCGCGACTACCCGGCCTAAGTGAGTCGTCCGCACCGGTACGTTCCGCACTTCGGCAATTTCCGCCGTGCCTGCGCTGGCGAAGATGCCGTTGGTCAGCACATAGACGTGGAACTCCCGCAGATGGAAGCTGCGGGCCATGATCTCCATCGTCTGCTCCACCCGGAAGACCTCTGCTCCGTTTTCCAGCAGCGTCTCGCCCGCCGCCATGATAAAGTCCATGATGCGGCGCCGCTGCTCGTCGCTGGGATATAACTCTCTGCTGTCCATTCCGGCCCTCCTTGTCATGCCCGCCAAAGGGGGCATATCATCTCATGCTATACTTTATCACAATTCCCGGAGCTTGCAAAGGCGTCTTTTCACATTTTCGCACAACTTCCGTCCTTGCCGTCGGGGGCACAGTGTGTTACACTGATACTGACTATGAAAATGTCGAGAAACGACAGGAGGAAATGACTGTGAAGCAGAGTCTGAGTTTCGCGCGCCGTCTGACGGCGCTGGTGCTGGCAGCTGTGATGCTGTGCGTGGCTGTCCCGGCGGCGTTCGCCGAGGATGCCGCACCCGGTGCCACCACCATCGGCGGCGCAAACACCACCCTCGTCCCGGGGGAAGAAGAAAATTGTCTGAGCTGGCTCTTCGGCTCCAAAGATAAGATCACACTGCCCTATCTGAACATCAAGGGCAAGGGCCTGCGCCGGAATGTGTCGCTGGACCTCGTGGACTGCCTGGTGGGCATCACCTACACGGAGCTTGGCGCCATCGGCAGCTATGTCAGCGCCAGCGCGGCGCAGGAGGCGTGGAAAGCGCAGGCCGTGGCCATCCACTCCTACCTCGAGTACCACAAGCAGTACGGCTCTTCGGCCAACGCCCTTATCTACACCCCGGTGGAGGACATCCCCGCCTCGGCCCGCTCGGCTATCCGTAAGGCGGTGGAGTCGGTGAAGGATGAGGTGCTGACCTACAACGGCAGCGTCATCGACGCCGTCTGGTCGGCCAGCGCGGGCTACAACACTCAGACTGGCGTCTACGGCACCTGTTCCAGCCTCGACGCCTGGGGCTCGGACGTGCCTTATCTTAAGAGCGTGGAAAGCCCCTATGAGCGTCAGTACCACGAGAAGATGCGCCGCATCATCGGCAAGGATTATGACTATGTCGAGTACAAGGACAGCCGCACCGGTGAGCCCTACCAGAGCGCCGACACCACCCACAAAGACCTCGGCGGCTTCGTCCAGTACAACACGCTGGTGTCCAATGGCCGCAGCTACCGCTATATCGGCCAGTTCGTGTCCTCCCGCTACTGCTTCGATTTCAGCACGGATGCAGCGGGTGTACCCTGTATGTACTACTACGGCTTCGGCCACGGCGTGGGCATGAGCCAGTGCGGCGCCGTGGGCTACGCCGCCGAAGGAGGGGATGGGCTACCGCGACATCCTGAAGCACTACTACTCCGGCGTTTCCATCCGGACGGTGGGCAGCGGCACGAGCTCCGGCGGCGGTCTGTTCGGCTGGCTGCGCCGCCTGCTGGGCATGTAAAAAATCAAAAGGAATTGCGCAAAATACTTCTCAAATGGGACGTGATTTGGTATACTGTACACGCTTGTACACAAGAGACAGACTATTTCGCGTTTCACGCTCCAGAGCGGGAGCGATACGATAAAGAATAACAGGTGGAGAGAACGGAATGCAGTTGGAGAAGGAAAAGAAAGAAAAGCGGGAGCGGGAGCGCTGCCGCGCACTGGCGCAGCGCATCGCGGAGGAGGCAAACCCCGCCTCGGCGGCCCTGCTGGGAGAGCAGATGCCCCTGCTGGCCAAGGCCCTGCACAGTGCAGGTGTGGAGGCAGAAGAGTGGACAGAGGGCTCTGCGGCAGAGCTTCTGGTGGTGGCAGACCCCGCGTGGGAAACGCTGCCCGAGACCCTGCCCGCCCGGGTGCTGCTGGTGAGCGATGAGAGCACCGTTATGGCGGGCTGGGCCGAGCAGCTGGCTCAGCGGGGATACTTCCGCGATTTTGGCTGGCGCAGCAAGGGCCGCGCTCAGCCGTCGGCGCTGTTCTGCACCAGCCAGCCCACCGGGCTAAAGATGGTGCGGGGCTATGAGCTGGAAATGGACATCCTGCGCGACCGGATGGTGCGCGCCGAGCGCACCTGCGGCGAGGAAGCCGAGCTGATCGCCCGGCTGCGCAGCGACCTTTCCCTCAGCCGCAGCCACGAGCAGCAGCTGGAAAAGGCGCTGGCCGAAGTGACCGGCTCGACCTTCTGGAAGATGACATGGCCCATGCGCTACGCCGTCAGCAAGAGCCGCCAGCTCTGGCACACTCTGCCCTTCTTCGTGCTCCTGCGAGAGCTGCGCCGCGGCGGGATCGAGGGCGTGCGGGAGCAGGCCCGTGCCCGCCGCGAGTATGCCGCCCTCTTCCCGGGCAGGGTCATGCGCGCGGACCGCTTCGCCCCGGCGGAGCTGCTGGTGCATCAGGCGGAAGATCAGCCCGCAGGCCCCAAAATCAGCATCGTGGTGCCGCTCTACAACACCCCGCTGGACTTCCTCGAAGAGCTGCTGGACTCGGTCGTGAACCAGACCTACCGCAACTGGGAGCTCTGCTGTGTGGATGCCGGCACTGCCCCGGGTGTGGGCGAGATGGTGCAGCAGCGCGCCGCTGTGGACCCTCGTATTCGCTACAGGAAGCTGGAGAAGAACGAGCTGATCCCCGGCAACACCAATAAGGGCATCGAGATGGCCACCGGCGACTTCATCGCCCTGCTGGACCACGACGACATCCTCCACCCCTGCGCCCTCTGGTACGCCGCCAAGGCCATCGCCGAGCAGGGAGGCCGACTTCGTCTACACCGACGAGGCGACCTTCGAGGGCAAGGTGGAGAATGTGGTGCTCTACCACTTCAAGCCTGATTTCATGCTGGACAACCTCCGCTCCAACAACTATATCTGCCACCTGACCCTGTTCAGCCGCCGGCTGATGGATGCCGCAGGCGGCCCGGAGCGGATGGAGTACAACGGCAGTCAGGATTACGAGCTCTTCCTCCGCCTGACCGAGACGGCCCGGAAGATCGTCCACATCCCCCATGCCCTCTATTACTGGCGTTCCAGCCCCGGCAGCACGGCCAGCGACATCTCCGCCAAGACCTACTGCATCGACGCGGGCATTGCCGCCCTCAAGGCTCATTACGCCCGCTGCGGTGTGGCCGTGGACGATGTGTCTCTCATCCCGGGTACGCCGGGCTACTACAAGACCGATTACACCATCGACCATCCGGGCCGGGTGAGCATCCTCATCCCCACCTGCGACCACATCCGCGACTTGGTGACCTGCGTGGAGTCCATCTACGCCCGCACCACCTACCCGGATTTTGAGATCATCCTCATCGAGAACAACAGCAAGGCCCCCGAGACCTTCCGCACCTACGAGCGGATGCAGAAAGAGCACCCCGATAACCTTAAGGTCGTCACCTGGGAGGGCAAGGGCTTCAACTACAGCGCCCTGAACAACTTCGGCGAGAAGTTCGCCACCGGTGAGTATCTGCTTCTGCTCAACAACGACACCGAGGTCATCACGGCCGCCTGGCTGGAAGAGATGGTCATGTACGCCCAGCAGAAGCGGGTGGGCTGCGTGGGCGCAAAGCTGCTCTACCCGGACGATACCATCCAGCACGCCGGCGTCGGCTTCGGCATCGGCGGCGTGGCGGGCCATCTGCACAAGTACTATCCCGCCAGCTCCGACGGCTATATGGGCCGCCTGAACTATGTGCAGGACGTCTACGCTGACACCGCCGCCTGCCTGCTCATCCGCAAGGAGATCTACGACGAAGTGGGCGGTCTGGACGAGAGCTATGCCGTGGCCTTCAACGATGTGGACTTCTGCGTCCGCGTCCGTCAGGCAGGCTACACCAACGTCTTCACTCCGTTTGCCCAGCTCTACCACTACGAGAGCAAGAGCCGCGGCATGGAGGACAACCCCGAAAAGCAGAAGCGTTTTCAGGGCGAGGTGCTGCGTTTTCAGGCCCGCTGGGGCGACCTGCTGGCTGCGGGCGACCCCTGCACCAATCCCAACTTCGACATCCAGCGCGAAGATTTCAGCCTGAAGATATTACCGCTGGAATGATAAGAAAGAGAACGAACTTGGAACTCTCTGCCTGTATCGTTGTCTATAACGGCTGCGACGAAGCCCTCAAGGCGGCGCAGACGGTGCTGCAATACACCCGCGCGCCACCCGCGCCGCCACCCTGACCCTCTATCTGGTGGATAACGCCAGCCCCGACGGCAGCGGCGCACGTCTGGAAGCCGCCGTGAAGGGAGGCACTTTGAGCACTCAGCCCGGCCAGAAAGTCGAGGTGCGCTGCCGCAAGGAGAACGGCGGTTTCGGCACCGGACACAACACCGTCCTGCCGGAGCTGACGAGCGACTACCACTTTATCCTGAACCCGGACATCCAGCTCACCGCCGATACCCTCAGCGACCTGGCCGACTGGATGGCCGCCCACCCGGATGCTGTGATGGCCCGGCCGGGGCTGCGCTTTCCGGATGGCCGTTCCCAGAGCCTGCCGCTGCGGCGCTGTGCGCTGCGGCCCATGGTCTACCGCCAGCTGCCATTTTTGAAATTCTGGGAGAAATATAACCGTGCGTATTTGATGGAGGGGGAAGGATCTATCCGCTCCCGTTGAGATCGAGTTCTGCACCGGCAGCTTTTCCGCCGTGCGGACGGCGGAGTTCAAGGCCGTAGGCGGCTTCGATGAGCACTACTTCATGTATGTGGAGGATGCCGACCTGACCCAGAAGATGCGAACCACCGGCAAAGCTTACCTCGTGCCCCAGTACACCGCCATCCATGCGTGGCATCGTGCAGCCCACCGCAGCCTCAAGCCCTTTTTGTGGCAGACCGGGAGCCTGCTGCGGTATTTTCACAAGTGGGGGTTCAAGTTCTGAGCCTTTGCTGATGAAACAAAGAGCGCCCGCCGCAAAAATTTTTGAGGAGGGCGCTCTTTTCCTTGCTTTTTTTTTTTCGATTTGATAGTAGAATAAGGTGTAATACTATCGCAAGCTTGCCAGTAGTGCACAGCGAGATCCTGCCAGCGCGCGTGGCGCGGGAAGCCCGGCGGCTGGCGGCGTATTACCACCAACATTGTTTACAGCGGACGCAGCTCCGCTTTGAATCCATACAGGGCAGGGCGGATACGCCGCCGTGCCTTGTACAAGCTGCACAACTTTTTTATTTTATAATATAAGGAGTGCACAAAATGAAAGGTATCATTCTGGCCGGCGGTGCCGGCACCCGGCTTTATCCGCTGACGATGGTCACCAGCAAGCAGCTGCTGCCCGTCTATGACAAGCCGATGATCTACTATCCTCTGTCCACCCTGATGCTGGCGGGCATCCAGGACATTGCCATCATTTCCACCCCCACGGACACCCCGCGCTTTGAGGCGCTGCTGGGCGACGGCAGCCAGTACGGCCTGCACCTGAGCTATAAGGTGCAGCCCTCGCCGGACGGTCTGGCCCAGGCGTTCCTGCTGGGCGAGGAGTTCATCGGCGACGACTGCTGTGCCATGGTCCTCGGCGACAACATCTTCTACGGCAACGGTTTCTCCAAGATCCTGAAGACCGCCGTGGCCAACGCGGAGAACAAGGGCCGCTGCACCGTCTTCGGCTACTATGTGCCGGACCCCGAGCGTTTCGGCATCGTGGAGTTCGACGGAAACGGCAAGGTGCTCAGCGTCGAAGAGAAGCCCCAGCACCCCAAGAGCAACTACTGCATCACGGGCCTGTATTTCTACAACAAGGAA
>VOFC01000325.1_pt1 | contig 52000 bp, 70 predicted proteins | sample 5384161 | NCBI WGS metagenome assembly VOFC01 (sample SAMN12384722, study PRJNA508395) | human gut metagenome | isolation source: healthy gut B | host: Homo sapiens | reverse complement strand
AGGTGCCTGCGTTTCCTGACATATCTTACAATGTAATCTGTGATGCGTGTATCCTTGGGCTCGATCCTGATATCGATATTGTCCCCATAGGAATAGTCCGCTAGACCGCTGATGGTGAAATCACCGGTGTCATAATTTGTGTGTTCGACAGTGGCCAGAGTTACGGCTGTATCATCCTGACCTGCAACAAAAGTATAGGTGGTATTGTCTGAACTCACAGTGCCGCTGCCCCCTGCCCAGGTATAACGATCTCTGTAGTGGGGATCGCTGACGGTCAATTCCGCTGTTTTACCAATCGTGACAATGAATTTGCCATCGTTGATGGGAACGCTGCTGCCATCAACTTTGACGGTAACGGTACGGATGTCGCTGGTTACCGTAACATCAATAGAACCAGGTGCTACAGGGAGATTTTGTAGGCCGGAATCCGTGAAAATAGCGTTCCATTGAGAACGAGAGCCTGAATACTCCACAGTTTTCAAACTTTCACAAGAGGAAAATGCATACTCGGAAATTTTTGTTAGTAGACCGGGTTGTCGTTGTCGGTCTTGACGGCCTGATCGCTGCCGGCGTCGTGCATATTGAACAGGAAGCGGGCGCTGTCGATGGGCACCTCTTCCAGCAGGTCGGTCAGGGTGATGGCGTTGCCGGTGCGCTTGGACATCCGGACGGGCTGACCGTCCCGCATCAGGTTGACCATCTGCATCAGGACCACGTCCAGATCCTCGCCGTGCAGGCCGATGGCGTCCATGGCACCCTTCATGCGGGCCACATGGCCGTGGTGGTCGGCACCCCAGACGTCGATCGCCTTGGCAAAGCCGCGGGTGGCCAGCTTGTTGTAGTGGTAAGCGATATCGGCGGCAAAGTAGGTGGGGATGCCGTTGGCGCGGACCAGCACTTCGTCCTTGGCCTCTTCCTCGGTGCCGTCGTCGGTCTTTTTCTTGTTGTTGACGGTGCCGTACTTGGCGGCGTACTGAGCGCTGCGGTACATGATGGCACCGTCCTCGGCCTTGTAGCAGGCACCCTTTTCCAGCAGCTGGTTCACCACGTCCATGACAGCACCGGACTGGTGCAGGGTACTCTCGTGGAACCAGACATCATAGTTGATGCGGTACTTGCCCAGATCCCGCTTCAGGGCGGCAATGTTCTTGGGCAGGGCGTAGTCCACCAGAGCGTTCTTCAGGGTCTCGAAGGCTTCGCTGGCAAACAGGGTCTCCTCGTCCATGCCCTTGCAGGCAGCAACGTACTGGTCGCCGTGGAGGTCGGCAAATTCCCCGGCCAGAACTTTGATGTCGCCGCCCTGATAGCACTCGGCGGGCAGGGGATAGGCCTCCTCGCCGCAGTAATGCTGCAGGTAGCGGACGGCAAGGCTCTTGCCGAACTTCTGGATCTGGTTGCCCGCATCGTTGATGTAGAACTCGCGGGTCACATCATAACCGGACCAGTCCAACACGGCGGCCAGGCAGTCGCCCAGAGCGCCGCCGCGGGCGTTGCCCATGTGCATGGGGCCGGTGGGGTTGGCAGAAACGAACTCCACGTTGTACCTGGCACCCTTGCCGTAGTCGGTGCGGCCGTATTCCTTGTTGGCGCAGGCACCCAGCACCACGCCGGCCCAGTAGGCGGGGGCCAGGAACAGGTTGATGAAGCCGGGGCCGGCCACCTCGACTTTGGAGAAGATGCCGCCCTCCAGGGCAGGCAGGTGGGCGATGAGGGCGTCGGCGATCATCTTGGGGGCCTTACGCCAGGTGCGGGCACCGGCCATGGCCAGGTTGGAGGCGATATCGCCGTTCTTCACGTCGCCGGGGATCTCCACGATGAAGGCGGGCAGCTCGGCCTCGGGCAGGGTGCCGTCGGCCATGGCGGCCTTTGCGGCGGCGGTCAGCAGCGCACGGGCCTCGCTCAGCGCTGCCGCCCGGGGGTTGTAGTTCTGATAGGTCTTTTCAAAATCAGTCATTGTCGTTATCCTTTCGCGGGCTTCCCCCTCACCGTCGGAGGCGGGAGCAAGAGGTTTCAGTTTACATGCTCGACCCGGAGTTCCAGTGTCGTCCGGTTGATGAGGGAGGTGGGGTCGTCTGCATCCAGCAGGTAGCGGATGGTGGCGGTGCCGCCCTTCTCAGTGAGGGCGGAGGTGATGCCGTCGCCGGTGACGCCCAGGGTAACAGGGGCCCACCTCGGTCTCATAGTAGCAGATGTTCCGGCGGTCCCGCTCAATGATGAGCTGGGTGCTGATCCGGCCGAACCGCAGCAGGGCCACCCGGCTTCCGTCCTCGGCGATCTTGATGGTGGTGGTGCAGCCCTCGAACCCCACGGTCTGGGTCTCTTTATAGGTAATATAATAGGACCCGCCCTTCTTCACGAAGGTGCCGTAGGTCATGATCTCGATCCGTTCCTCTTCCTCAGAGGGCACCGGCTCCATGTGGTCGAACTGCTCGGACAGGCTCTTGATCCGGATGATGTAGTTTTCTTTCTTTGCGGTACTCACGATTCTGGGTTCCTTCGCTTCAGTATTTGTCAATGGCGATCTGGTCCACCTCGCCGCCCCGACTCGCCCAGAAACAGGTCGGCGGTCTGGACGAAGCCGTCCGGTGCATCGCTGACATAGAAATGGGCCTGCCCGGCGGGGTGGTCTGCCTTGAGGCCCCGCTCGCTGAGGATCCGCTCCAGATGATGGGCAGCGGTCTTGGCCGGGTCCACCAGCACCACGTCCCGGCCCATGAACTCGCCGATCATGGTCTTGAGCAGGGGGTAGTGGGTGCAGCCCAGGATCAGGGTGTCCACCCCGGCCTCCCGCACCTCGGCCAGATACTGGGCGATGACCAGACGGGTGACCTCCTGTTTGTCCGGTGCGCTGTGGTCCACATAACCGGCCTCCACGAGGGGGACGAAGAGGGGAGCAGGGACGGGCGGTGATCTCCACGCCGGGGACAAGCTGCCGCAGCAGCTTTTCGTAGCTGCGGGAGCGGATGGTGGCCGCCGTGCCGATGACGCCGATGCGGCGGTTCCGGGTGACGAAAGCGGCCTCCCGGGCGGCAGCGTCCACGACGCCCAGATAGGGCACCGGCAGCAGGGATGCTTCGGCGGCGGGGTAGATGCTGGACACCGTGCCGCAGGCGGCCATGATACACTTCACATCCTTCGAGAGCAGGAAGGCGATGTCCTGCCGGGCGTACTGCAAAATAGTCTCAGGGCTGCGGCTGCCGTAGGGGACGCGGCCGGTATCACCGAAATAGACGATGTTCTCGTGGGGGAGGCGTTTGCGCAGCTCCCGCACACCGGTCAGCCCGCCAAGGCCGCTGTCGAATACGCCGATGGGACGGTTATCCATGCTGCTTTTCCGTCCTTTCCAGAGCCAGAGCGATGAGGCGGTCGATGAGGGCGGGCACGGGGATGCCCTCGTGCTCCATCAGCTTGGGATACATACTGATGGGGGTGAAGCCGGGGAGGGTGTTGATCTCGTTGATCATCACCCGGTCCGTGCCGTGTTCCACGAAGAAGTCGCAGCGGGCCAGACCCTCGCAGTTCAGGGCCGTGTAGGCCATGGCGGCGTAGGTCTTGACCTCGTCCAGCTTCTCTTCCGGCAGCTTTGCGGGGATGACCACCTGGCTGACGCCGTTCTTGTACTTATCATCATAGGTGTAGAACTCGGCACCGGCCAGGATCTCGCCCGGGCGGGTGGCCACGGCAGGGTCGGAGCCGATGACGGCGCACTCCACCTCATGGCCGTCCACGAAGGCCTCGAACACCACCTTTCGGTCGTTCTCCAGCGCCAGGGCAATGGCCTGCTTCAACTCGGTGCGGTCGTGGGCCTTGGTGATGCCCACGCTGGAACCGGCGTTGGCGGGTTTGACGAAGATGGGCCAGCCCAGCTTGGCGATGACGCCGTCACAGACGCCCTCGGGGTCGGACTCGATCTCCCAGCGGTTGGCGGACAGCCACTTGGTGTGGGGGATCCCGGCGGCATCGAAGGGGCGTTGGCCACCGCCTTATCCATGCAGACCGCGCTGGCCAGAACGCCGCAGCCCACATAGGGGATCCCGGCCAGTTCCAGCAGGCCCTGCACGGTGCCGTCCTCGCCCCACAGACCGTGCAGGGCGGGGATGACGACATCCACATGGAGCTTTTTCCACCTGGCCCGAGGGGGCAAACAGGATCATGCCGTGGTCGGCGCGGTCCGGGCTCAGGACACAGGGGGCGTTGCCGGGCAGCTCTTCCCAGCTGCCGTCTGCCATCTGGGCACTGGTGGCCTCGGTGTAGAGCCAGCGGCCCTGCTTGGTGATGCCGACGGTCAGAACCTCGTAACGGGTGCGGTCCAGATTGTCCACAAAGGTGCCGGCGGAAACGCGGCTGACCTCGTGTTCGCTGGACATGCCGCCGAACAGCACGACGACACAGAGTTTATCTTCAGATTGCATCATGATCTCTCCTGATCTTATGGCCGATGGGGGCCGGAATTCTCTATAATTGGTTATAGACACTTTATTATACTATATCCATGCGCCGGATGCAAGTACGGCAGTGTGTGTGCCGGCAAAAGAAAAATTTTCAAAAAAGTCTGAAAAACGCAGAAAATCCGCTTGACGGATGCCGGACGGCGTGATACAATGATATCACCTCTTTTGCGGGGTTATTAAGTGCGCCCTGTTTTTTGGGAGTACACCGCAAGCCGAGGGAGGTTCAAAACAACCGTTATAATGGAGGTGTCAACAAATGACCGTTAAAATCACTCTGGCCTGCACCGAGTGCAAGCAGCGCAACTACAACACCACGAAGAACAAGAAGAACAACCCCGATCGTCTCGAGATGAAGAAGTACTGCCGTTTCTGCAAGAAGCACACGGTTCATCGCGAAACCAAGTAAGAAAGGCGGACGCATCATGGCAGACAAAACCGAGAAAAAGCCGGGCTTTGTGGCCAGAATGAAGGCCGCCGTGAAGGGTTTTGGCACCCGCGCGGCAAAGTTCTTCCGCGACACGAAGAGCGAGCTGAAAAAGGTCGTGTGGCCGTCTAAGGCGGACGTCAAGACCAACACCATCGTGGTACTCGTGACCGTGGCGATCGCAGCCGTTGTGATGATCGCGCTGGACGCTGTCTTCTGCGGCATCTTGGGCCTGATCATCGGCGCATGATTCATCTTGAAACGGAGGCTTAACCAAAATGGAAGAACAGTCCAATGAGGCCCTTTGGTACGTGGTACACACCTATTCCGGTTACGAGAACAAGGTCGCCACGGACTTACAGACCATGGTGGAAAACCGCCATCTGCAGGACCTGATCTGTGACATCAAAGTTCCCACTGAGATGGTCCCTGAGATCAAGGACGGCAAGGAGCGTATGGTGGAGCACAAGCTGTTCCCCGGCTACGTTCTGGTCAAGATGGTCATGAACGACGACACCTGGTATGTGGTGCGCAATACGCGCGGCTGCACCGGTTTCGTCGGCCCCGCATCCAAGCCCGTCCCGCTCTCCGCTGAGGAGGTCGAGAAGATGGGCGTCGAGAAGGCAGCTCCGCTGACCGTGGATTTCAAGGTCGGCGATACCGTTCAGATCACCGCCGGTCCTCTGGAAGGCTTTATGGGCCTTGTGGAGGGCATCGATACCGAGAGCTTCAAAGTCAAGCTCAAGGTCAACATGTTCGGCCGCGAGACCCCCGCAGAGGTGGATATCGCGCAGGTCGAGCTGCCGTAACCAACCGGCATCCGTTTACCAAGGTAAGACCGCAGTGCGGTTCTTATAGAGCGTGTGCATCGTGTGCGCGCTCGTGGGAGGCGTGGAAACACCACGCCGCAACTCACCACAGATTTTTGGAGGTGCATTTATTATGGCACAGAAAGTTACTGGCTACATTAAGCTGCAGATCGAGGCCGGCAAGGCAACTCCGGCTCCCCCTGTTGGCCCTGCTCTGGGTCAGAAGGGCGTCAACATCATGGCCTTCACCAAGGAGTTCAACGAGCGTACCAAGAATCAGATGGGCTATGTGATCCCCGTCGTCATCACCGTTTACGCTGACCGCTCCTTCAGCTTCATCACCAAGACTCCTCCGGCTGCCGTTCTGATCAAGAAGGCTGCTGGCATCAACACCGCTTCCGGCAAGCCCAACAAGGAGAAGGTCGCTTCTCTGACCGCCGCTCAGGTGGAAGAGATCGCAAAGACCAAGATGCCCGACCTGAATGCCGCTTCTCTGGAAGCTGCATGCAGCATGGTCCGTGGCACCTGCCGCTCCATGGGCGTCACCGTCGAGGGCTGAGACACAAACAGTGGGAGGGCATAACACTGCCCGCATGAACACATAGGAGGATATACAATGAAACATGGCAAGCACTATGTCGATGCTGCGAAGCAGGTCGATTTTTCTAAGCTGTATGATATGAACGAGACTCTGGAGCTGGCTTGCAAGACCGCTTCTGCCAAGTTCGACGAGACCGTTGAGCTGCACGTCCGCCTGGGCGTTGACGGCCGCCACGCTGACCAGCAGGTCCGCGGCGCTGTCGTTCTGCCCAACGGCACCGGCAAGACCGTCCGCGTCTGCGCCATCGCTAAGGGCGCTGCTGCCGCTGCTGCTGAGGCAGCCGGCGCTGACATCGTGGGTGATGACGAGCTGATCGCACGCATCGCCGGCGGTTTCATGGACTTTGACGTTGTCGTCACCACCCCCCGACATGATGGGCCGCGTCGGCCGTCTCGGTAAGGTGCTGGGCCCCCGCGGCCTGATGCCCAACCCCAAGGCCGGCACTGTCGCTCCCGATCTGGGCAAGGCAGTCACCGAGGCCAAGGCTGGTAAGATCGAGTACCGTCTGGACAAGCAGAACATCATCCATGTCCCCGTGGGCAAGGCTTCCTTCGGTGCAGAGAAGCTGTACAGCAACCTGGATACCGTCATGAGCGCCATTGCAAAGGCAAAGCCGGCCGCTGCAAAGGGCACTTACATCAAGAGCGCTACCATCGCTACCACCATGGGCCCTGGCATCCGTCTCAACACCCTGAAGTACGGTGTCTGATCTCTGAAATAAAACCTCTCAGTCTGCGCTTTGGCGCAGCCATCCCCTAGTAGGGGAGCCTGACAGAGGAATAAAAAAGATCAAAAAAAGTACTTGACAACGCCGCGCGTTTGCGGTAAAATAATCATGCTGTTTTTGAGACAGCAGGTGCTGGAGTTCCAGCGTAAGGCTAAGCCGCCTGCCGAGAAACGTGCGTAAAGTTATTTTATGCCTCTTTCTCGTGTACAAGTGCGGGAAAGAGGCTTTTTCGTTGCTCCGGCTTTCGATACAAGTTTTTGAAATGAGGTGAAACCGAATGCCCAGTGCAAAGATTCTTTCTGAAAAGCAGGCTTATGTCGCTGATCTGAAGGCAAAGTTTGAGAGTGCGGTTTCCGGCTGCGTCGTCGCTTACGGCGGTATCAACGTCGAAAACGACACCAAGCTCCGTAAGGAGCTGCGTGAGGCAGGCGTTGATTACATGGTCGTGAAGAACACCATGCTGCGTCTGGCTGTCAAGGGTACCTCCCTGGAGGGCCTTGCTGAGAATTTCAAGGGCGATACCGCTATCGCTTTTGCTCACGAGGAAGATCCCATGTCCGCTGCCCGCATCCTGTGCAAGTACCAGGATGGCGATAAGTCCAAGAAGTTCGTCGTCAAGGCTGGCTTCATGGAAGGCAAGGTCATGGACGCTGCCGAGACCAACGCCATCGCAAAGCTGCCCAACCGCGAAGGCATGCTGTCCATGTTCGCAGGCGCCCTCACCAGCACTCTGTCTGGTCTGGCTGTCGCTATGCAGGCATATGCCGACAAGCAGGAGGAACCCGCTGCCTGATGAAGGCTGCGTGACCGCCGCTTAAACACAACTTGAACATCAACAAAACCATTTATATTGGAGGGTTATTACCATGGCTTCTGAGAAGATTACTGCCATCATCGACTCCGTCAAGGAGCTGTCCGTTCTGGAGCTGAAAGAGCTGATCGACGCTTACTGCGAAGAGTTCGGCGTTTCCGCTGTTGCTGCTGCTGCCCCCGCTGCTGCCGGTGCTGCTGCTGCCGCTGAGGAAAGAAGACCGAGTTTGACGTCATCCTGGCTGAGGCTGGCGCTACCAAGATGCAGGTCATCAAGCTGGTCAAGGAGATCACCGGCCTGGGCCTGAAGGAAGCTAAGGCTATCGTTGACGGCGCTCCCAAGGCTGTCAAGGAGAAGGCTTCCAAGGCTGAGGCTGAGGACATCAAGAAGAAGCTGGAAGAGGCTGGCGCTAAGGTCGAGATCAAGTAATTTGATCCCCCTGAACGTTCTTTCTTGAATTCCGATTCTTGAAAATGAGGCACTCCCGCCGCAAGGCGGGGTGCCTTTTTGCATCCCGGTGCCGGGAAAAAGCCCTTGACACCGCGCCGCCGGCAGAGTTTACTATAGTACAGTAAACAAACGGTGGAAAGGATCAGCCGCGCCTGCGGCCTGTGTTTTTGCGGCGGGCAGAGAAAGGGTGCGGCGGAAAAAGACATGGAACGAAACCTGACAAGCGGCAGTGTATTGAAGAGCATTGCGTATTTCTCGCTGCCGTATCTGCTCTCCTATTTCCTGCAGACCCTCTACGGCATGGCGGATCTGTTCATCATCGGCCAGTTCGACGGCATGGCCAGCACTACGGCCGTGTCCATCGGCAGCCAGGTGATGCACATGATCACAGTCATGATCGTGGGTGTGGCTATGGGCACAACGGTCACCATCGGCCGCGCCATCGGTGCGAACCATCCCAAAGATGCGGCAAGGTACATCGGCAACACGGTGGTGCTTTTCCTGGCCGGGTCGGTGGTGCTGGCGGCAGTTCTTGTGGGGCTTGTGGGGCCCATCGTGGGGCTGGTGTCCACCCCGGAAGAGGCCGTGCAGGGGACAACGGCCTATCTGACCATCTGCTTCCTCGGCATCCCCTGCATCACGGCGTACAACATCATTGCGGCCATCTACCGCGGGCTGGGAGACTCTAAAAGCCCGATGTACTTTATCGCGGTGGCCTGCGCGGCCAACATCGGGCTGGACTGCCTGTTCATGGGAGTGTTCCGGATGGGCCCCGCCGGTGCGGCTCTGGGCACGACCCTCTCGCAGGCCGTCAGCGTGGCGGTCTCGCTGGTGGTCATCCTGCGGCGAAAGACCGGTATCCGGTTGGAGAAGGCAGATTTCAGGCCGGACCGTGCCGTACTGGGGGATGCTCTCCATCGGCATCCCGGTGATGCTGCAGGACGGCTTCATCCAGGTGTCCTTCATGATCATCACCATCATTGCCAACCAGCGCGGCCTGACCGATGCCGCCGCCGTGGGCATTGTGGAAAAGATCATCAGCTTCCTGTTCCTGGTGCCGTCCTCCCTCTGTCCACCGTGTCGGCGCTGGGGGCCCAGAATATCGGGGCCGGCAAACACGAGCGCGTGGATGCGATCCTGCGGTATGCCATCGGCATCGGGCTGGGCTTCGGCGGGGTCATGGCCCTTCTGATGCAGTTCATTGCCCCCAGTGTGGTGCGGCCCTTCACGGCCGAGGAAGCCGTGGTGCTGGCGGGGGCATCCTATCTTCGGGGCTATATCTTCGACTGCATGTTCGCCGGTATGCAGTTCAGCTTCAGCGGCTATTTCTGCGCTTACGGAAAGTCCGGGCTGTCCTTTTTGCACAACACCCTGTCTATCCTGCTGGTGCGTGTGCCGGGGGCATATCTGGCTTCCCGGTTTTTCCCGCAGACTCTGCTGCCCATGGGCCTTGCTTCGGCGGGCGGCTCGCTGTTTTCCAGCGTGGTCTGCGTCGGGTTCTACCTCTGGCTCAGACACCGTCGGAATATGCCGGAATCCGCATCCCGGAACTGAATCTTCCGCAGAAAAAAAGCGCTTTTTGCCTCGTAGTAAGAGGTGAAAGCGCTTTACTTCTGGAAAAAAAGGATGTCGATCTGAGATGAAACGATTCCATCGCGGCTGCGGGAGACTGTGTCTTCTGGCCATTTTGCTGGCGGCACTGATCCTGTTCCTGCGGGTCAATGTTCTGGCGGATACGAACAGTAAACACGCCATTCTGCTGGACGCCCGGAGCGGGCAGGTGTTGGCGCAGAAACGCGCCAGCGAGCGGGTCCCTCCGGCTTCCCTGACCAAAATGATGACGGCCCTGCTGGCTGTTGAGGCCGTGCCGGATCTGGATGAACCGGTGACGCTGCCGGAAGAGATCTTTCCGGCGCTGTACGGGGCAGATGCTTCCATGGCCGGGTTTGCGCCGGGCGAGACCGTCACGGTGCGGGATCTGCTGTATGGGGCCATCCTGCCTTCCGGCGCGGAGTGCTGCGAAGCGCTGGCCCGCCGCGTCAGCGGCAGCGAAGAAGCATTCGTGGCCCTGATTGAACCAGAAGGCCAGAGAGCTTGGCATGAAAAAAACACCCATTTTGCCAACCCCACCGGCCTGACCGCCCTGGAACATTACTCCAGCGCGGCAGATCTGGCGGTGCTTCTGCGGGAAGCGCTGCACAACGAGACTTTCCGAACTGTGTTCACCACGGCGCACTACACCAGCATGGCCACGGCGCAGCATCCGGAGGGCCTTTCCATGACCAGCACCCTGCTGGGCAGGCTGGACGGCACGGAACTGGAAAACGGGGCCATCCTCGGCGGCAAGACGGGCTATACCCAGGCGGCGGGGCTGTGCCTTGCCAGCCTTGCACAGGTGAACGGGAAAGAGTACATCCTCGTCACCCTCGGCGCACCCGGAGACCATTCGACCGGGCAGACCAACATCACGGATGCCGTGCAGGTGTACCGGAAACTGGAAAAGAAAAAAATGACGTGATTCCGCTGATTCTACTGCCAGTCGGTTGCGCGGAAATGTCCAGTCCGGTACAATGGAGCCACAAACAGAGCTACTGGCTTGCAAGGAGGATGAAGCAATGTACGAACTGGACAAGGCTGTTTTCGGCAGTTTTCTGGTGCGGCTGCGCAGGGAAAAAGGCATGACCCAGAAGGAGCTTGCCGCCTGCCTGTATGTTTCGGATAAAGCCGTCAGCAAATGGGAGCGTGGTTTAAGTGTGCCGGATATTTCGCTGCTGCTGCCGCTGGCCGAGCAGCTGAATGTGACAGTGTCCGAGCTGCTGCAGGGCCGCCGCATGGAAAAAGAACAACGTTTTACACGCGAAGAAACCGAGGAATTGATCCGCAAGGCGCTGACTTTTTTCGGCAGAGCCGCCGGAGCGCCGTCAGGCCCGCACACAAAAAATTTCTGCCCATGTATGCGGTCAGTGCGGTGCTCGGCCTTGTGGAGACTGCAGTCATCTGGGCGGTAGGACTGGCCGGTACCGAGGGCGCGCAGGCGCTGCTGATCATGAACGCGGTCTTTGGTATCATATATGGAGCATACGCCCTGTTCTGGATACCGGAAGTTCTGCCGCGTTACTATGATGAAAACCGCGTCTGCCATTTTGCACAGGGAGCATTCCATATTCATATTCCGGGTGTATACTACAACAACCGAAACTGGCGTCACGTGCTTAAATGGATGCGGATCTGGTGTTTGGTGAGTATGATTTTGACACCGCTTTGCACGGCAGCCGTGGTCACGCTTGAGCGCACTACCGGCTGGCAGATGTGGGCTTTCGTGCTTATTGTGTACATTGTGTCACTGTTTGGCGCGATTGTCATTCCTGCAAAGAAGTATGAGTAACAGCAGGATGCAGGGGGCGGAAACGCTCCCTTTTGCTTTTGAAGGCAATGTGATACAATAAAGCTGTTATTTTTCAGGAAAAGAAGGAACCAACCATGCGTGATGACCACATCGACCTGTGCGGGCAGGTGGATTTCACCCGCACCACGCCGCTGCTGGGGCGGGACGAGGAATTTTCGTTTGCCTGTGCAGGCTGCGGCAACTGCTGCCGGGGCAGGGAGGATATCGTCCTGTCCGGCTTTGACCTGTGGCGCATTGCGGCCCGGCTGCGCCTGCCGCCCCGGACGGTGGCCCGCGGGTTCTGCCGGGGGAGCATCGGGCAGGTGAGCCATCTGCCGGTGCTGCGGCTGGCCCCCCGGTGAAAGAGGAGCGGAACAACTGTCCCTTCCTGACGGAGGACCATTGCGCCATCCACGACGCCGAGCCGCTGGTCTGCGCCCTCTACCCGCTGGCGCAGGAGATCACAAAAGAGGGAAACGTCTCCTATTTCCTGCAGCCGACCCGGTGCGGCGGGCAGGTCATCGAAGCGCGGGTGGAGGACTACCTCGCCCGGTACGATGTGCCCGCCCGGGAGCAGACGGATGTACTCTGGGCAACGACCTGCATGAAACTGGAGGACACCGTGGAGGAGCTGGAAGCCCTTTTTTGAGCCGGTATTCATCCGGCGGATGCGGGAAAAAGCTCTGGCAGGCCCTCTATTACCGGTACGACTGGGCCAAAGCGTACCCGCCGCAGCTGGAAGAAAATCTTGCCTGGCTGGACACGGAGCTGAAAAAACTGCGGCAGATGCAGGAAAAACGGAAATTTATCGAAAAAAGTGATAGATAAAATCACTTCAATCGATAATTCGGGCCGTGACCCGGTTGTTTCAGGGAACGAAATGTGATATACTTCACGCATGTGAAGCGGCCTTGAAGGGCCGCCTGGAAATTTGCCCGGGTGCGGCGTCCTATTGCTGTGCCGGGCGAGATTTGAGGGAGTAATCATCATGCGTAAAATTTCTCGTCGTTCGTTCCTGTCTGCTGCCGCTGTCTGCGGCGCAGCTGCTGCCCTGACCGCCTGCGGCGGTTCTTCTTCCAGCACTGCGGCTTCTTCCACGGCTTCTTCTGCCGCCTCTGCTTCTGCAGCCGCCGCTGACGGCCAGAAGTATACCGTCGGCATTTGCCAGCTGGTGGAGCATGCTGCTCTGGATGCTGCGACTCAGGGCTTTGAGGATGCTCTGACCGCACAGTTCGGCGAGAACGTCACCTTTGACTTCCAGAACGCTCAGAACGACTCTGCTACCTGCGCCACCATCGCCAACGGCTTTGTCTCTGCCGGTGTGGATCTGATCATGGCAAACGCCACCCCCCTGCCCTGCAGGCTGCACAGGCTGCCACCAACAGCATCCCCATCCTGGGCACCTCCATCACCGAGTACGGCGTGGCCCTGGGCATCAGCGATTTCACCGGCACCGTAGGCACCAACATTTCCGGAACCTCCGACCTGGCGCCGCTGGATGAGCAGGCCCAGATGATCGTCGAGTGGATGCCCGATGCCAAGAAGGTCGGCCTGCTGTACTGCTCCGCCGAGGCCAACAGCCAGTATCAGGTGGATGAGGTCCAGAAGTATCTGGAGGCTGCCGGTGTCACCGCTACCCAGTATTCCTTCTCCGACTCCAACGATCTGGCTTCTGTCTGCCAGAAGGCTGCGGACGAGAACGACGCTCTGTACGTTCCCACCGACAACACTGTTGCTGCCAACACCGGCATCGTGGACGGCATCTGCCGCCCCGCCAAGAAGCCCGTGTTCGCAGGCGAAGAGGGCATCTGCTCCGGCTGCGGCGTGGCAACTCTGTCCATCAGCTACTACGATCTGGGCTACACCACCGGTGAGATGGCCGCCAAGATCTTGGCTGGCGAGGCAGATATCTCTACCATGCCCATCGAGTACACCGATGTGACCAAGAAGTACAACAAGGCCATCTGCGATGACCTGGGCCTGACCGTCCCCGAAGGCTACGAGGAGATCGAGGCTTAAATTTACCGGAAACCGTAGATAAAAAATCAGCGGAGAAGGGCGCTTTCTGGCTCTTCTCCGCTTTCCCGTATCAAACGGGAAGAGTAAAAAAGTGTATTTAGGAGGGTTCATTTTGGACATCATTGCAAGACTTGCCAATCTGCCCGGCGCTTTGCCCGGTGCCTGCGCACAGGGCCTGATCTGGGGCATTATGGCGATCGGCGTCTACATCACCTATAAGCTGCTGGACGTGGCCGACCTGACGGTGGACGGCTCCTTCTGTACCGGCGGCGCGGCCTGCGTCATGTGCCTGCTTTCGGGCATGAACGTCTGGCTGGCGCTGCTGGTGGCGGTGCTGGCCGGTCTGGCCACCGGCCTGGTGACCGGCCTGTTCCACACGTTCATGGGCATTCCGGCCATCCTGGCCGGTATTTTGACTCAGCTTTCACTCTACTCCATCAACCTGAAAATCATGGGCAAGGCCAACCAGTCCATCAACGTGGACAAGTATGACCTGCTCATCTCCCTGCGCTGGGTCAAGGACTTCGCCCTCCACAACCCCATCATCATGGTCGTTCTGGTGACGGCTGTGGTGATCGGCGTTCTGTACTGGTTCTTCGGCACCGAGCTGGGCTGCGGCATCCGCGCCACTGGTTCCAACCCGGCCATGTCCCGGGCACAGGGCATCAACACCAACTTCAACGTGGTGCTGGGTCTGGCTGTCTCCAACGGTCTGGTGGCCCTGTCCGGCGCGGTGCTGAGCCAGTATCAGGGCTTTGCGGATGTCAGCATGGGCCGCGGTGCCATCGTCATCGGTCTGGCGGCGGTCATCATCGGCGAAGCCCTGTTCAGCCGCATCTTCCACAACTTTGCCCTCAAGCTGGTGTCCGTTTCGCTGGGTGCCATCATCTACTACATCGTCATCCAGCTGGTGCTGACCCTGGGCTTCGACGCAAACCTGCTGAAGCTTCTGAGCGCCTCCGTGGTGGCCGTGTTCCTGGCCGTGCCCTATTGGAAGAGCAAATACTTCGCAAAGCCCGCAGCAAAGAAGGCACAGAAGGAGGATGCAAAAAATGCTTGAGATCCAGAATGTTTCCAAGACCTTCAACGCCGGTACCGTCAACGAGAAAACGGCACTGAACGGCCTGAACCTGAAACTGAACGAGGGCGATTTCGTCACCGTCATCGGCGGCAACGGCGCCGGTAAATCCACCATGCTGAACGCGGTGGCCGGTGTCTGGCCCGTGGACTGCGGCAAGATCCTCATCGACGGGGTGGACGTCACGAAGCTGAGCGAGCATCAGCGCGCCGCCTACATCGGCCGGGTGTTCCAGGACCCCATGATGGGTACCGCCTCCACCATGCAGATCGAGGAGAACCTGGCCCTGGCAGCCCGCCGCGGCAAGCGGCGCGGGCTGCGGATCGGCATCACCAAGGCGGAGCGGGAGCGCTACCGCGAGCTGCTCAAGAGCCTGGACTTGGGCCTGGAGGATCGTCTGACCGCCCGCGTGGGCCTGCTCTCCGGCGGCCAGCGGCAGGCCCTGACCCTGCTGATGGCTACTCTGAAAAAGCCCAAGCTCCTGCTTCTGGACGAGCATACCGCCGCCCTTGACCCCAAAACAGCTCTGAAGGTGCTGACCCTCTCGGCCAAGATCGTGGAGGAAAACCACCTGACCACCATGATGATCACCCACAACATGAAGGATGCCATCAAGTACGGCAACCGCCTGATCATGATGCACGAGGGCCACATCATCTATGATGTCTCCGGGGAAGAGAAGAAGAACCTGCATGTCTCCGACCTGCTGGCAAAGTTCCAGATCGCGTCCGGCGGCGAGTTCGCCAACGACCGTAGGATCCTTTCTTAAAAAAAGATGAAGCGGTAATAATTTAAAGCATAGAGAACCCCCTGCCGGGAGATCACCGGCAGGGGGGTTCTCTATTAGAGTATTGGGTTTGCGGTATTATTTGCTCTTCTCGTTACGGTACGAATTACTTTTTGAACGCCTGCACCTGATTCCATGCCTTGATAACCTCTGTGCGGTTTACAGAATCAGTTGCTTCATAGGTTTCGCCGTTGTTCTTCGCGGCCTTGAGCAGGTCGTTCTCCACGGCCCATGCAATGGCCTTGTCAGTCTCAGTGGCATTGGCGTTCAGCACGGCGGCGGGTTCAGGCTTTCCTGCATTGTTCCACACCAGTTCAGCCAGCTCACCTCGGTTTGTTGGAATAGCTGTACCGGTTGGCAGGGCGCAAATCAGATAGAACTCAGCACCCAACTGATAGGTCTGGTAGGCCAGCACCGCGGTACCCGCGGCGGCAGTACCAATGATGAGGGTAGTGCCCAGAATGTTGGGCTCTTCCTCAATGCTTGCATCCTTTGTCATGGCTTCGATAATAACATTTTCACCCGGCATGGTAAAGGTAATGGTTTCAGCCTTGGGGTCAACAGCGTTCAGCACGCTAGCAGGCTTAATTGTCCACTGGTCAAAAGTCTGAGCATCGGAAAGAATGCTCTTATCAAAGGTTACCTCCACGGTTGCACCTTTTTCAATGGTAATGTCACCATTGTCATTGATAGTAGTATCCTTGCCGTTTACTTTTGCAATACCGCCAAGAAGGGATAGAGTGTAGGTGCCCTTTTCTTCTTTCTGTGTCCAGTTTGCGGTAAATGTTATATTGTCGCGAGCGATGTACTCCTCCAGATTTGCAGGGGTTGTCTCATCCTGCGCGTACCAGCCAAGAAATGTATAACCTTCTCTTACAGGGTCGGAGGGAACTACAAACGTCTGGTCATTCTGGTAGCATTTTGCAGTCCCTAGCTTCTCGTTGCTGTAAACAGTCTGCTTGTCCATAGTGCCACTACCATTTATAGTGCCACCGTTCAAATCAAAGTTGATATCACACAGATACTGAACTTTGCTGGTTAGTGTATCATTGCCTGTTGTATTAACTGTGACTCTGTCCCAGTCTGTTTTATATCCATTATATTTTACATCACTTAGATTCGTACAATCTTTGAATGCGTTGACATTTATAGTTTTAATATTCTTTTCAAGGAGTACTCTCTTAAGATTGGTGCATCCATTAAATGCAAATGGGCAGATTTGATCCACACTTGCGGGTATTTCTACTTCTGTTAACCCTGTACAACGCTCAAAAGCGTTACTACTGATTTTGGAAATGCCATTTGTTAAGGTGACATGAGATAGCGCAGAATTTCCTGAAAAAGCCGTATCCATGTTTGTGATGGTACTCGGAATCGTAATGCTTGTTAACTGAGAACAACCATAAAAAGCAGCTTGGCCGATTTTTTTAACACCTTCAGGGATTGTAACATTAGTTAGATTGGAACACTTACAGAATGCCTGGTATCCAATTTCGTCCACCGTGTTAGGCAATGTAACTTCCGTAAGAGTGTTACATCCCCAAAAAACCTGGTCTCCAATTTTTGTTACAGTATATGGTTTACCATTACCATCTGAAATTGAGCTCTCAATGTTAAGCTGTTTAGGGTTTCTTGATTTACCGGAAACTGTAACCGATTCTCCATCGGCGTTAACTGTATATCTGAGGTTCCCATCAGTAAACTTAATCGGAGTCGCTGCTACTGCTCCGATGGGTAGGAATGTTAACGTTATGCTGAGTGCCACTAATAGACTGACAAACCGTTTTTTCATGGATTTCCTCGCTTTCGTTGATCGGTGCCGCGAAAAAAGCGGCACAGGAATGCTGGCAAAAAAAAGGTAATAATACCAATTTGAAGAATACCATGCGTGGAATTTTCTGTCAATGAAATTGTAGGAACTCACAAAAAAAGTTTGGAGGAATGTACAAGAAAAGGTTTTTCCAGCATCGCGGGCAATAAAGAACCCGTCCCCGGGGAAAATCCGGGAACGGGTTGAGTACGGAAAGCTTACCGCTTGATGTCGTAATTCATGTTCATCAGGTTGCGGATGGAGCTGACATCGTCGGTGATGTTGGCATCGCCGTGGATGGTGTGCTTGATGGCGCTGCTGGCCACGGCAAAGTTGATCATGTCCATGGCCTTGTAATCGTGGAGCATGGCGTAGATCAGGCCGCTGGCAAAGGCATCGCCGCCGCCCACGCGGTCCAGAATATTAAAGGTGTAGAGCTTGCTCTCAAAGGTGTGGCCATCGTACCACATAAAGGCCTTCAGGCTGTTCTCGCTGCCGCTGTGGGCATAGCGCACATGGCGGCCGATGCACTTGAGGTTCGGATAACGCTCGACAAAACGCTGGAAGATTTCGTCCTGCTGCTCGTAGCTGGGCTGCAGGGGCACACCGTCCTTCCAGTCGCCCTTGGAGTGGTCGGACTCGTCCTTCCACAGGTGGTAGGGCTCAATGCCCAGCAGCACGTCCACATAGGGCAGGCACTCGGTGCAGAAGTCCCGGGCCTCCTCCCAGGTCCACATGGTGGAGCGGAAGTTACCGTCGAAGCTGACGGTCAGGCCCTTCTGCTTGGCGACCTTCAGCATATCAATGACCAGAGCGCGGCAGTTGGGGCCCAGTGCCGGGGTAATGCCGCTGAGGTGCAGCCAGTCGTAGCCGTCCAGCAGAGCGTCCAGATCGACCTGGGAGAAGTCATACTCGGTGATGGCACTGTGCTTGCGGTCGTAGATGACCTTGGAGGGGCGGATGCCGTAGCCGGTCTCCAGATAGTAAGTACCCAGACGGTTTGAGGGAGTCTCCTCCGGCTCGGTGAGGATCATGGGGGTGCAGTGGACATCGTTGGAGCGCAGCCAGCGCACGGCGCTCTTGCCCAGACTGTTGTTAGGCACCACACTGAAGAAGGTACTGTCCACGCCCAGGTTTGCCAGTGCCAGGGCGATGTTGGCTTCGCTGCCGCCGTAGCTGGCCTCAAAGCAGGAAGTCATCCGGATCTTTTCGTAATTCGGCGGGGTCAGACGGAGCATGATCTCGCCGCAGGTAATAAATTTCTGGCCATTGGGCTCGCTGCCGAGGATGGGGTTGTAGTGTTCCATAACGCTCCTCCTAAAAGTCGTTTCCTGTATACCGTACGATGTGTGAACACATTGTTGTATCCATTATACCGCGTTCCCAGAACAAGTGCAAGGGAATCCGGCAGACGGCCGGAGAAAAAGAAGGGGCGATTTTGGTGATTCTGCCGAAAAAGGCTTCCTTCTGTCAGATGCCGGTCAGGTCAAAGCTGGGGGTGTATTCCTCTTTGGCGCTGCTCTTCTGCTGCATGTAGCCGTCGGACAGGCCCAGATCCATGGCGTAGTTGACCACCCGCCGGTATTCGTAGGTGGTGATCCGCCGCCCGATGCCGTGTTCTGCGGCCTTGTAGAAGGGGGTGTACTGGCTCATGACACTGGGCAGGAAGCAGCCCGGGTCGGCCCGGTTCCAGGCCGCCATCTGGTCCAGCACCGCAAAGCTGTCGTCCACATGGCCGGGCAGGGCCAGATGCCGCAGGATGACGCCCTTCTGCAGGATGCCCTCCTCATCGAATACCGGGTGCCCGGCCTGGGTCATCATGGCCTCGATGGCAGGCTTTGCCCGGGCAAAGTAGTCCGGCGCGGCGGAAAGCTCGGCTGAGAGGGCGGAGGAGACGTACTTCAGGTCCGCCAGCCAGATGTCGATATACCCCCGCCAGCGCTCCACGCTTTCCACGGTCTCGTAGCCGCCGGTGTTGCAGACGATGGGGAGATGCAGTCCCTTTGTCCGGGCAAGGTCCAGCGCCGCGATGATCCAGGGCTGCCACTGGCCGGGGGTGACCAGATTGATGTTGTGGGCTCCCTGCGCCTGCAGGTCCAGAAAGACCCCGGCCAGATGCTCCACCGTGATCCCCTTCCCCAGCCCTTCGGCGCTGATGGGATAGTTCTGGCAGAAGCAGCACTTCAGGGTGCAGCCGGAGAAAAAAGACCGTGCCGCTGCCCCGGGTGCCGCTGATGCAGGGCTCCTCCCAGAAATGCAGGGCCGCCCGGGCAGCTTTCAGGGTGCCGCCCGCCCCGCAGAAGCCGGTCTGCCCGGCGGCGCGGTCGGCTTTGCACTGCCGGGGGCAGAGGGTGCAGGCCACCGGAGGGGCCACAGAGGTGATTTTGGGCATAATATCCAAGTCCTTTGCAAAAGATTTGACAGAATTGCTGTAATGAGATTATACCATTTCCGACGCCAGTTGTGGTATACTATGGTAAAATATTGCATGTGATGCAAGAATACTGCATAAAGCGGGAGGAAATCATGCGTACCGAAAACGAGGAGATCCGGGACCACCTGAAATATCTGTCCCTTCTGGCGCGGGACTACCCCTCGCAGGCCGCCGCGGCCAGCGAGATCATCCGCATTGAGGCCCTGCTCCGTCTGCCCAAGGGCACCGAGCACTTCATGAGCGACCTGCACGGCGAGAACGAGGCCTTTGTCCACATCCTGAACTCGGCTTCCGGTGTCATCCGGGAAAAAGTTGATATCGTGCTGGGGACACCGTCCCGGAGAACACCCGGGCCGAGCTGGCGACCCTCATCTATTACCCCAACGAGAAGCTGCCCCAGCTCAAGAACCGCTGCAGGGACGAAGAGGAGCTGGAGCGCTGGTATACCGACACCCTCCTGCGGCTGATCGACATCTGCCGTCTGGTGTCCTCAAGCACACCCGGCAGCATGTGCGGGAGTGCCTGCCCTCCAGCTGCGGCTATATCCTGGATGAGCTGCTCCACGCCCACTTTGAGGACCACGACAAGGACCTGTATTACGGGCAGATCGTGGGCAGCATCATCGAGAACGGCCGGGCCGACAAGTTCATCGTCCGTCTGTGCGAGCTGATCAAGCGGCTGGCCGTGGACAAGTTGCACATCGTGGGCGACCTGTTCGACCGCGGCCCCCGCCCGGACATCATTCTGGAACTGCTGATGCGGCACCACAGCGTGGATATCCAGTGGGGCAACCACGACGTGGTCTGGATGGGTGCCGCTGCAGGCAGCCCCATCTGCGTCTGCACCGTCCTCAAGACCAGCCTGGCCTACCACAACCACGCCATGCTGGAGGACTGCTACGGCATCAACCTGCGGCATCTGCAGCGGATGGCAGAGCAGTTCTACGGCGAGGACGACCTGACCCTCTGGATGCCCCCACACCGATGCGGCCCGGGGCCCCTACACCGAGGGGATGCTCCACCGCTGCGCCGTGATGCACAAGGCCGTCACCATCATGATGCTGAAGATGGAGTGCAAGGTCATCGACCGGAACCCGGATTTCAAGATGCAGGGACGGGACTTCCTGCGGCACATCGACTGGGAGAAGGGGACCGTGACCCTGAACGGCCGGGAGTACCCCCTGCGGGACACCCGCTTCCCCACGGTGGACCCCCGGGACCCCGCCGCCCTCAACGAGGATGAGCGTCTGGTGCTGCACAAGCTGGTGGAGTCCTTCCGGCAGAGCGAGCGGCTGCAGCAGCATGTGGAGTTCCTCTATGCCAAGGGCAGCGTCTACCACATCGAGAACGGCAACCTGCTCTACCACGGCGTGGTGCCCATGACAAAGACCGGCAGCTTTGCGGTGGAGCGGTTCGAGGGGCACAACTACTCCGGCCGTGCTTTGATGGACTACTGCGACGAGCGGGCCCGGCGGGGCTATTTTGCCCCCGAGGGCAGCGCGGCCCGGCAGAGCGGGCAGGATTTCCTGTGGTATCTGTGGTGCGGCAAGCTGTCGCCCCTCTTCGGCCGCAGCGCCATGACCACCTTCGAGCGGCTCTACATCGCCGACCCCTCCACCCACGAGGAGGTCAAGGACCCCTATTATACCTGGTACAATGAGGAAGCCGCCTGCCGCCGCATTCTGGCAGAGTTCGGTCTGCCCGGCATCAGCCACATCGTCAACGGCCATGTGCCGGTGAAGGAAAAGAGCGGCGAGAGCCCCATCAAGGGCGGGGGGACGTCTGGTGGTCATCGACGGCGGATTCTGCCGCGCCTACCACGACAAGACCGGCATCGCGGGCTATACGCTGGTGTATTCCAGCCGCACCATGTCCCTGCGCACCCATCAGCCCTTCGTCAGCGCCGAGAAGGCGGTGAACGAGAACATCGACATCGTGTCTCAGAAGAACATCCTGGAAACCGAGAACCACCGCATCCTGGTGGAGGAGACCGACGAGGGCGAAGCCCTGCGGGAGCGGGTCCATGACCTGAAACAGCTGGTCAAGGCCTATCAGCTGGGCTGGATCAAGGAGGCCCGCTGCGAGGACTGCGTCTGGTGAAGGGACTGCACCCTGTCAATTTTTTGTAACAAGAAAGAAAAAAAAACAGAATATCTCCGAAGATTCTGGGCAAAACAGAAAATAATCCGGCTGCACAAAAGGGGGCTTTGCTTTTTGCCCGAAGTTGTGTATAATAAGATAGCTGTATCGTGAGGGTGTCTGCCCTGCGGTGCGCGGAGAGATCAAGATACACCCTGAGTGGCCTGCGGGAAACGCGGGTCGGCGACAAGGAGATTATAAAATTGGAAAAATTTGTTGTTACGGGCGGCAAGCCCCTGCACGGAGAGGTCACGATCTCCGGTGCCAAAAATGCGGCTGTGGGCATCCTGCCGGCCACGATCCTGGCAGCTGACGTCTGTGTCATTGAGAACCTGCCGGATATCAGCGACGTGGCCGTGAGCCTGAAGATCCTGAGCATCCTGGGCGCACGGGTCCGGATGCTGGACAAGAATACCTATGAGATCGATACCACCCATCTGTGCAGCACCAATGTCCCGGACGACCTGTCCCGGCAGATGCGCGCCAGTTACTACTTCCTGGGTGCGCTGCTGTCCCGCTTCGGCAAGGCACAGGTGGCCATGCCCGGCGGATGCAACCTGGGCCCCCGCCCCATCGACCAGCACCTGAAGGCCTTCAGCGCCCTGGGTGCCGAGGACAGCGTGGACTACGGCATGATCACCGTCCGCGCCAAGGAGCTGAACGGTGCCCACATCTTCTTCGATAAGGTCAGCGTGGGTGCCACCATGAACGGGATGCTCTCGGCCGTGATGGCCAAGGGCCAGACCATTCTGGAAAACTGCGCCAAGGAGCCCCATGTGGTGGATCTGGCCAACTTCCTGAACATGTGCGGTGCGGATGTCCGCGGCGCAGGCACCGATGTCATCAAGGTCCGCGGCGTGGAGAAGATGCACGGCTGTACCTACAGCATCATCCCGGACCAGATCGAGGCCGGCAGCTACATGGTGGCTGCTGCTGCCACCGGCGGCGATGTCCTGATCAAGAACGTCACCCCCAAGCATCTGGAGCCCATCACCGAGAAACTGCGCCGTGCCGGTGTGGACGTGGAAGAATTCGATGACGCTGTCCGCGTCTCCCGCAAAGGGCGATATCCTGCCCCTGAAGATCAACACTATGCCCCACCCGGGCTTCCCCACCGATATGCAGCCCCTGATGGGTGTGCTGCTCAGCGTGGCAAAGGGCACTTCCACCATCACTGAGAGCGTCTGGGACAACCGCTTCCGCTATGTGGACGAGCTGCGGAAGATGGGTGCCAGCGTTCAGGTAGACGGTCAGGTGGCCGTCTTTGAGGGCGTGGAAAAGCTGAACCCGGCCCCCTGCGGGCCTCCGACCTGCGGGCCGGTGCCGCCATGGTGGTGGCGGCCCTGATGGCCGACGGCACCAGCGAGATCGAGGAGATCGGCCACATTGAACGCGGCTACGAGAACATTGTGGAAAAGCTGCGGGGTCTGGGTGCAGATATCAGCAAGGTGGAGCGTCAGCCCGCCGCGCTGGAATCGGCCATGTGATCGCAGAAAGAAAAATAAGGGCTGCTGCAGTCCCTCTCCGGCAGAACGGACAGGGGAGTGCGGCAGCTCTTTTTGAGGTTTCGAATGTCTGAATTTATCTCGTTGTATTCCGGGTCCTCCGGCAACAGCAGCGTGGTGCGCTGCGGGGACCGGTACATCATCATTGATATGGGCAAGGGTGTGCGCACCACATCGGCCGCCCTGAAGGCGCTGGACCTGAACATCAGCGACTGCGCGGGAATTCTGGTCACCCATGAGCACAGCGACCATGTGAAGGGGCTTTCCACCTTCCTAAAAAGAACCCGCTGCCGGTTTACGGTGCGGCGGCGACGCTGGATTTTCTGGATGCCAATGGCGTGGTCCCGGCGGACTGCGAGCTGCGGGCCCTCTCCGGCGGGGAGGAGGACGTGGGGACTTCGGCGTCACCATGTTCCCCACCAGCCACGATGTGCCCTGCGTGGGCTACCGGATCCACACCCCGGACGGCCGCACCATGACCATCGCCACCGACCTTGGGGGTCCTGACGGCCCCGGTCCATGCGGCCCTGTCGGGCTGCGATCTGGTGGCGCTGGAGAGCAACTACGACCTCCACATGCTCCGCAGCGGGCGGTACCCCTACTATCTGCGGGCCCGCATCGAGTCCAACCGGGGGCATCTGTCCAACGATGAGTGTTCGGCCAAGCTCCTGGAACTGATCCAGGAGGGGTGCAAGAAGTTCGCGCTCTGCCACCTCTCGCAGGAGAACAACACCCCGGCCCTTGCCCTTCAGACCGTGTTCAACACGCTGGGGGCGGCCGGTGTCGTGCCCGAAAAGGACTGCATCGTGCAGGCGCAGCGCCGGAACGAAGTCAGCCCGGCGCTGGAATTCTGAAGATGATCACAAAAAGAGCCGCAGGCACCCGCATCCGGAAGGACGGGACGCCTGCGGCTCTTTTTGTGCCGGAAGCGGGCGCTGGGGACTTGACAAACAAAATATAAAGTGATATGATTCTGATATCAGAAAGAAACACTTCCGAGTTCTGGAACAGGAGGGAACGATCATGGAAGAAAAGATTTTGCAGACCCGAAAGAACGGCATGGCAGTGCTGCTGGGGATCCTGCTGGGTTACCTGCTGGATATCGCACTGTTTGTTTACAGTGCGTATCTGCTGGACCGCACGGCGCTGGGCTTTGTGGCGTTGGCCGTTGCCATCGTGTACGCCGTGGCAGGCGTTTTCCTGCTCTGCGGCCTGAAAGTCCTCAAGCCGCAGGAGGCGCTGGTGCTGACGTTGTTCGGCGACTACATCGGCACCCTGAAGGGGCAGGGGTTCTACTGGGTGAACCCCTTCTGCACGGCAGTCAACCCGGCCGCAGGGACAAAGCTGAGCCAGAGCGGCGACGTCAGCGGCAGTGAGAGCGGAAAGCCCGGTGCCCAGAACGCGCAGGCCGCTGCCGAGGCGTCCGGCAAGCGGATCTCCCTCAAGATGATGACCCTGAACAACTCCCGGCAGAAGATCAACGACTGCCTCGGCAACCCGGTAGAGATCGGCATCGCCGTCATCTGGCGGGTGACCGACACCGCCAAGGCCGTGTTCAATGTGGACAACTACAAGGAGTACCTGTCCCTGCAGTGCGACAGCGCCCTGCGCAACTGGTCCGGCTCTACCCCTACGATGTGGCCCCCCAATGTGGATACCACGGGCGACGGTGTTGCCGATGACGGCAGCCTGCGTGGCTCCTCGGAGATCGTGGCAAAGCGGATCCGGGACGAGATCCAGAAAAAGGTAGCCGATGCCGGCATCGAGATCGTGGAAGCACGGATCACTTACCTGGCCTATGCACCGGAAATCGCGGCTGTCATGCTGCAGCGCCAGCAGGCCAGCGCCATCATCGACGCCCGGAAGATGATCGTGGACGGTGCTGTGGGCATGGTGGAAATGGCACTGGATCGTCTGAGCGAGAACAATGTGGTGGAACTGGACGATGAGCGCAAGGCGGCAATGGTCTCCAACCTGCTGGTGGTGCTCTGCGGCAACCGGGATGCACAGCCCATTGTCAACAGCGGCAGCCTGTACTGATGGCGGAGCCTAAAAAACAGGTCCCCCTGCGCCTGAACGCGAGACTCTACGACGCCCTTGCCGCATGGGCAGGATGATTTCCGCTCGGTGAACGGGCAGATCGAATATCTGCTCACCGAGTGTGTGCGCCAGCGCAAAAAGAACGGGAAATATGTTTCGGATCAGATCGATGTCCCGCCGGAACTGGATCTCAAATAAAAAGGCCGGACGCCGTAAAAAGCGTCCGGTCTTTTGTGTTCGGTGCAGGGAAAGGATCTCAGTTGGTGAACTGGTCCCATCCGTCGGATTTGATGATCTCGCCGTCGGTGGTACACCAGAGGGCTTCGACCCCGTCCAGGAGGCCACAAGGGCCTGTCCCTCTTCCAGCGGCATACAGAACAGCCCGGTGGTCAGGCAGTCGGCCACACCGGAATCCGGTGCCAGAACGCTGACGCTGTCGAAGTAGGCGGCCGGCCAGAGGGTGGCCGGGTCGATGAGGTGGTGGCAGCGCACCCCGTTCACCACATAGTAGCGCTGGTAATCGCCGCTGGTCACCAGCGACAGATCGCTCATCCGGACAGCGGAGACAGTGGAGGAATTTCCGGTGTAGACTTCAGAGGAGTCCCACGGGTTCTCCACGCCGCCTACCCACTGGGAGCCGTCCGGCTTGGTGCCGATGGCCCGCAGGTTGCCGCCCACGCTGATGAGGGCGCTGGTCAGCCCCCGCGCCTCGGCTGCCCGGGCAACCTGCTCTACCGCATAGCCCTTTGCCGATGCTGCCCACGTCCAGCGACATCTCCGGGTCCGACAGGTAGACGGTCTTTGCATCCTCATCGATGGCAAGATCGGAGATATCGCAGTGCTGTGCGGCGGCTTCCAGCTCCTGCTGCGAGGGAAGACGGTTGTTGCTGTCGTCCTCGTCGGCGAGGGCGGCTTCCCGGTAGTTGTGCCAGATGTTCAGCACACTGCCCATGGCAATGTTCAGTTTGCCGTCGGTGGTGTCGTACATGGTCCGGGCCAGCTCCAGCATCCCAAGGATCCTGTCATCCACGGTGACAGGGGCAATGCCCGCGTTGTCGTTGATGGTCTTGACGTTGGTGATGCCGTCGTAGTCGTTGTAGATGTCGTACAGCTGATTGTACTCCATCAGGTCGGCGTGGAGGGCGTCCATCTGGGCAGTGAAATCCTCCTCGCTGCCGCAGTAGGCAATCACCTGGGTCACCGTGTCGAACACGTCGTAGAACACGGTGGAGTAGCGCTGCAGGCCCTCGGCAGAGCCGGAACCGGATGCAGTGCCGGAAGAAGCGGCCTGTCCGCAGCCTGCCAGAAGGGTCAGGCTCAGCGCTGCGGCCAGCAGGCCGGAAAGAATGCGTCTGATCTTCATGCTTCGGCGTTCTCCTTCGCGGCGGTAAAGGCGGTGTGCTCCTCCTGCAGGTGGGCCAGCAGGTCGCCGAAGACCCAGTTTCTGTTCGTGGCGGTCACCACGGCCTTGAGGGGGATGTTCACCTGCGCCTGCTTCATCAGGTCCAGCAGGGTGTCCACATCCTTGTCCCGGAAGTTGGCCAGCACCAGGGCGGCGGGGTAGGCCCCCGGCTCCAGCACCAGCGTGCGGGGGAGCTTTGGTCTCCACCTCGCCCAGCAGCTGGGCCACCGTTTTTCCGGCATCGGCCGGGGGAGACCGGCAGCAGTTTCATCCCGAACGCGGGGGCCATCCCCTCAAGGATGCCCCGGTCGGCGGCGGACAGATTCCACCCCAGCGCCAGCGGGACCCCGGCGTTCTGGTTGCGTGCGATATGAGCTTTCATAGCATAAACCTCTTGATTTTATTTGCGGATGCAGGGTATAGTATAGCATAAACGGGGGCAAAAGAAAACGTGGGACAGCAAAAAGAGACTGCCGCAAAACCTCTCAGTCTCGCTCCGCTCGCCAGATCCCCCGGTGGGGGAGGTGGCAAAGCCGACAGGCTTTGACGGAGAGGTCAAACAGCAGCCTCTGGAATGGTCCGTTCAGTTCATCTTCTTCCCGAAGAACTCGACTTCCTTATTGATGAAATCCATCAGCTCGTCGAACTGGTCGGGGGTCAGGCTCTGGGCACCGTCGCACTTGGCCTTGGCGGGGTTGTTGTGGACCTCGATCATCAGGCCGTCGGCACCGGCGGCCACGGCAGCTTTTGCCAGCTGAGGCACCATCCATGCATGGCCGCAGGCGTGGCTGGGGTCCACTACGACGGGCAGGTGGGTCATCTTGTGGAGCATGACCACACCGGCCAGATCAAGGGTGTTGCGCATGCTGGTCTCGAAGGTGCGGATGCCGCGCTCGCAGAGGATGACGTTCTCGTTGCCCTCGGCCATGATGTACTCGGCGCTCATGACGAACTCCTCCAGCGTGTTGGCAAGGCCGCGCTTGAGCAGGACGGGCTTCTTCTGACGGCCCACAGCCTTGAGCAGCTCGAAGTTCTGCATATTGCGGGCACCGACCTGAATGAGGTCCACGTTCTCGAACAGGGGCAGGTGTTCGGTGTTCATGATCTCGGTGACGATGGGGGCACCGGTGGCGCGGCGGGCCAGCTTGAGCAGGTCCAGACCCTCGCTGCGCATCCCTTGGAAGGAGTAGGGCGACGTGCGGGGCTTGAATGCGCCGCCCGCAGCAGGGAAGCACCGGCGGCCTTCACGCGCTGGGCGCAGTAGGTGATCTGCTCCTCGCTCTCAATGCTGCAGGGGCCTGCAATGACCGCAAAATTGCCGCCGCCGATCTTGACGCCGCTGACATCGATGACGCTGTCGTCCGGGTGGAACTTGCGGTTGGCCTTCTTGTAGGGCTCGGACACGCGGCGGCAGGTCTCGACCACGGGGTTGGCCAGCACCCAGCTCTCGGCGATGGCCTTGGTGTCACCGATCAGGCCCAGGATATGGGTGTCGCTGCCCTTGGAGTCGTTGATCTGCAGGCCCATGTCCTCCAGCTCGTGGCAGAACTCGCGGACCTGTACATCAGGGGGCGTCCTGTTTCAGTACGATGATCATAATGCTTTCTCCTTTGCCTTTTTCTCTCAAAAACGGCACCGGAGACCGGCTCCATTGCCGTAAACTTTTTCGTCAAACTTCAGTTTCCTGAAGCATGGGCTTATGATACCACTTCACGAAACTGAAGTCAAGAGCTTCTCTGAAAAAATTTTTGCAACCCGGATTTAGGGAAGAAATGGTAGAATAGGGGCAGCCTGATAAAAGCAAGGAGGGTTTTGAATTTTTCAACGTGGAATAGAACCAGATCATCAATGGGAAAAAGAAGCAAAAACCAATGCCATGCGCATCCTGGAACGGGCCAAAGTGCCCTATAGCGCCCATGAGTACGCCCACGAAGAGGGCGTGGCCGTGGACGGCGTGACCGTGGCCGCCAGCATGGGGAGGATCCGGCCTGTGTTTACAAGACGCTGGTGACCCAGGGCAGCAGCAAAAACTATTTGTGTTCGTCATTCCGGTGGCGGCAGAGCTGGACCTGAAGGCCGCCGCCCGCAGCGTGGGCGAAAAAGAGCGTAGCCATGATCCATGTGGCCGATATCAATAAGGTCACCGGCTATGTGCGCGGGGCTGCAGCCCGGTGGGCATGAAAAAACAGTACACCACCGTGTTTGATGAAAGCGTGCTGGCTCAGGAAAAGGTCTATGTCTCCGGTGGCCGCATTGGTACGCAGGTGTGCTGCGCACCCGCCGACCTCATCCGGGCAGCAAGGGCAACAACAGCGAAGATCATCTTCTAAGGTAAAAAGTCTGCCCTTTAACGGACGGAACGCCAGAGCGGGGCCTGCCCAGTGAATAAAACTTACTTTATTATATTTTCTAAAAAAGTCATACTTAAAAAAGAAATACGGTGTCGAAACTGCACAAAACTTTTTTGAAAGTTTTTTGACGCGGGAGAACACAAGGGAGAAATTGCCCCAAGGGCCTTTGCAAAGTGGAATTTTTGCCGTAAACTGTATGTAGTACAGGGACGGTACCCCCGGCGGATGCCGGGTGCCGCCTGAAAAAAGCGCAGAGCAAAAGGGGAACTTCAAAGATGAAGATGCTGTCGGGCTTCACAGAACAGAACACCATTCGTGCTGTTCAGGGGCATCGTGCAGCTTTGTGCAAAGCGCTGGGAGAGCATACGCAGAAATAAAGGCCGTGGTGCAGGTGTACCACAGCTTTTTTTTGTTTTGCAGACGGAGAAAGAGAGGTTCGGATATGATTCGGAAAGTTGCAGTGATCATGGGCTCGGACAGTGATTGGCCGGTGGTAAAGGGGCCTGTGCCCAGCTGAAGGCGCTGGACATCCCCTTTGAGGCACACATCCTTTCGGCCCACCGCACCCCGGCCGAGGCCGCGGATTTTGCCAAAATGCCCGGGCCAACGGCTTTGGTGTGATCCTGTGCGCGGCGGGCATGGCGGCCCATTTGGCCGGTGCGTTTGCCGCCAACTCCACCCTGCCTGTCATCGGAATCCCCATGAAGGGCGGCGCGATGGACGGTCTGGACGCCCTGCTCGCGACGGTCCAGATGCCCAGCGGCATTCCTGTGGCCACCGTTGCGCTGAACGGCGCCAAAAACGCCGCCTGGCTGGCTGCCGAGATCCTGGCCCTGAGCGATGACACACTGGCGGGAAGCTGGAGGCCGAGCGGGTGAGCATGGCACAGCAGATCGCAGCCAAGGAAGAAAAAAACTGCAGAACGAACTGAAAGAGTTGTAAGGAGAACCAATGTCTGATTTTGCATATCCGCTGCACGAGGAATGCGGCGTTTTTGGCATTTACGACCGGGCGGGCACCGAGGACGTGGCCGCTGCCGCCTATTCTGCCCTGTATGCGCTGCAGCACCGCGGGCAGGAGAGCTGCGGCATTGCGGTCAACGATGACGGTGTCATCCAGGGCCACCGCGACCTCGGCCTGGTGAACGAGGTGTTCACCCCCGCCGTGCTGGGCAGTCTTTCCACCCCCACGGCCCACATGGCAACGGGCCATGTCCGCTATGCCACGGCCGGCAGCCGGGTGCGGGCCAACGCCCAGCCCATGATCGTCCGGCATGGCCGGGGCACCATGGCCCTCTGCCACAACGGCAACCTGACCAATGCCCTGGAGCTGCGCCGTCAGCTGGAGAACGAGGGTGCCATCTTCCACGGCTCCTCCGATACCGAGGTCATCTGCTACCTCATCACCCGCAACCGCCTGCGGATGGGCAGCATTGAGACTGCCATCAGCAAGACGATGGATGTGCTGGAGGGTGCATACAGTCTGGTGATCATGTCCGCCACCAAGCTCATCGCGGCTCGCGACCCCCGGGGCTACCGGCCCCTGTGCATCGGCACCCTGCCCGGCGGCGGCTATGCCTTTGCCAGCGAGAGCTGTGCGCTGGACGCCGTCGGTGCGACGCTGCTGCGGGACGTGGAGCCCGGCGAGATCGTCATTGCCGACACCAAGACCGGGGAGCTGCGGAGCATCAAGGACCACTGCGGCCGCCCGGACAGCCAGATGTGCGTGTTTGAGTTCATCTATTTCTCCCGCCCGGACAGCATCATTGAGGGAAGCTCGGTCCATGAGGCCCGCAAGCAGGCAGGCCGCTTCCTCGCACAGGAGCACCCTGTGTGGAGGCCGATGTGGTCATCGGCGTGCCGGATTCCGGTCTGGATGCGGCGCTCGGCTACTCGCAGGAGAGCGGCATCCCCTACGGCATCGGCTTCATCAAGAATAAATACATCGGCCGCACCTTTATCCAGGGCAGCCAGAAGCAGCGCGAGAACAGTGTGCGCATCAAGCTGAACGTGGTGTCCAGCACCGTCAAGGGCAAGCGGGTGGTGCTGGTGGATGACTCCATCGTCCGCGGCACCACCTCCGCCCGCATCATCAAGCTGCTGCGGGATGCCGGCGCAAAGGAAGTCCACTTCCGGGTCTCGGCCCCCCCGTTCAAATACCCCTGCTACTTCGGCACTGACATCCCCGACCAGAAGCTGCTGGTGGCCACCGGCCGCACCGTGGAGCAGATCAATGAGATCATCGGGGCTGATACACTGGGCTATCTGTCCACCGAGCATGTGGTACAGCTGGCCAAGAACGCAAAATGCGGTTTCTGCACCGCCTGCTTCACCGGCGAGTATGCCGTGAGGCCGGAAGAGGTGCTTTCCACCGATATCCATGAACGCCACCTGAACGACCGTCCCAAAAACGAGAAAAAGTTAGGAGAGTAAGAAGATGGAAAAGAGCTATTCTGAGAGTTACGCAGCTGCCGGTGTGGATATCACCGCCGGTTACCGCTCCGTTGAACTGATGAAGCAGTATGTGGCCCGTACCATGAACGAACATTGCATCGGAGGCTTGGGCGGCTTTGGTGGTCTGTTCGAGCTGGACTGCACCGGTTATAAGCACCCGGTTCTGATCTCCGGCACGGACGGCGTGGGCACCAAGCTGAAGATCGCCATGATCATGAACAAGCACGACACCATTGGCATCGACTGCGTTGCCATGTGTGTCAACGATGTGATCTGCGCCGGTGCAAAGCCGCTGGTGTTCCTGGATTACATCGCCTGTGGCCGCAACATCCCTGAGAAGATCGCCGAGATCGTCAAGGGCGTGGCCGAGGGCTGCGTGCAGGCTGATTGCTCTCTGGTGGGCGGCGAGACTGCCGAGCACCCGGGCATGATGCCGGAGGATGAGTACGATCTGGCCGGTTTCACTGTGGGCGTTGTGGACAAGGAAAAGATCCTGAACAACGAGACCATGCAGGCTGGCGATGTCATCCTCGCTCTGCCCTCCACCGGTGTTCATTCCAACGGTTTCTCGCTGGTGCGCAAGATCTTTGATATTGACAACGATCCCGATGTTCTGCACACCACCCCCGCCGAGCTGGGCGGCAAGACCCTGGGCGATGCCCTGCTGGCTCCCACCAAGATCTACGTCAAGCCGGTGCTGAAGGTGCTGGAAGAGGTGGATGTCAAGGGCATCTCCCACATCACCGGCGGCGGCTTCTATGAGAACATCCCCGCAGCCTGAAAAAGGGCTGCTGCGCCCGCATCAAGAAGGAAGATGTCCGCATTCCTGCCCTCTTCCACCTGATGCAGGAGACCGGCCACATCTCCGAGCACGATATGTTCAATACCTTCAACATGGGCGTTGGCATGGTGCTCACCGTTCCTGCCGCACAGGCCGACAAGGCGCTGGAGATCCTCCACGCCAACGGCGAGCCCGAGGCTTACAAGCTGGGTGTCATCGCTGAAGGGGACGGTGTGGAACTGTGCTGAATGTAGCTGTGTTGGTTTCCGGCGGCGGCACCAATCTGCAGGCCCTGCTGGACAGCGAAGCCCGGGGCGAGAACCCCAACGGAAGATCACGCTGGTCGTGGCCTCCAAGCCCGGTGTCTACGCGCTGGAGCGGGCCGCAAAGGCCGGTGTGGAGGGGGTGTTGTGGTCCGCCGCAAGGATTACGAGAACAGTGAGGCCTTTGACGCGGCCCTGCTGGAAACGCTGAAAAGCCACAACATCGATCTGGTGGTGCTGGCCGGGTTCCTTTCCGTGCTGGGCCCCAGTGTCATTGAAGCCTACCCCCGCCGCATCCTGAATGTTCACCCGGCGCTCATCCCGTCCTTCTGCGGGCCCGGCATGTACGGCCTGCGCCCCCATCAGGCCGCTCTGGCCCGGGGCTGCAAGGTGACCGGTGCCACCGTCCACTTTGTCAACGAGGAGTGCGACGGCGGTCCCCATCCTGCTGCAGAAGGCAGTGGAGATCCTGCCCGGCGACACCCCCGAGGTGCTGCAGAAGCGGGTGATGGAACAGGCCGAGTGGAAGCTGCTGCCCAAGGCAGTTGCCATGGTGTGCAGCGGCGAGATCGAGTAAAAACTCCTTCCGTCACGCCTGACGGTGTGCCACCTCCCTCAAGGAGGGAGGCTTGAGGCTCCCTCTCCGAGGGGGCTGTCGCCGTAGGCGACTGGGGGAGTTCCGTAATAGGAGAATTTGACATGGAAAAGATCAACCTGAACGATTATCTGGCCTCCAACGAGTACCCCGGCCGTGGCATTGCGGTGGCAATGGCTCCCGATGGCCGTCAGATGTTCATCGGCTACTTTATCATGGGCCGCAGTGAGAACAGCCGCAACCGCGTGTTTTACCCCGTGCCCGAGCGCGGCGGCATCTGCACCATGGCTGCAGACCCCGACAAGCTGGAGGACCCCAGCCTTATCATCTATAACCCCGTGCTGACCCTGGGCAAGACCCATATCGTGACCAACGGCGACCAGACCGATACCATTTTTGACCTGATGAGTCAGGGCAAGAGCTTTGCCGATGCCCTGCGCACCCGCACCTTTGAGCCGGACGGCCCCAACTACACCCCCCCGCATCTCCGCTGTGGTGTACGCTGATGGCAGCTACCAGATGAGCATCCTGAAATCTGCCGACGGCAACGGCGACAGCGTCCAGCGCTATTTCTTTGATTACCCCCAGCCTGTGGCCGGTGAGGGCCATTTCATCAGCACCTACAAGCACAACGGAAACCCCATCCCCAGCTTTGAGGGCGAACCCCTGCGCTTTGCCTGCCCCCGCACCATCGGCGATTTTGCCCATGGCCTGTGGCAGAACCTGAACCCCGACAACAAGGTCGGCCTGTTTGCCCGGGTCATCGACCTGGACAGCGGTGAGACCGGCGATATGATCTTCAACAAATACGATGCTGTCAACAGCGATCTGGACGACCCCGAGGAGCCTGAACTGCTGCCCGAGGAGCTGGAGCTACTGGCAAAACTCGACGCCGAAGCGGAATAACACAGACTTAAGGAGGATGCATCAATGAACGAACTCGCACTGAAGTATGGCTGCAACCCCAACCAGAAGCCCAGCCGCATCTATATGGAAGATGGCTCCGACCTGCCCGTGACTGTGCTGAACGGCAAGCCCGGCTACATCAATTTTCTGGATGCCCTCAACTCCATCCAGCTGGTCAAGGAGCTGAAGGCGGCCTGCGGCCTGCCCGCCGCCGCTTCCTTCAAGCATGTGTCCCCGGCGGGTGCCGCCCTGGGCCTGCCTCTGACCGATGTGGAGCGCAGGATGTACCACATTGCTCCGGACTTTGAGCTCTCTCCGCTGGCTTGCGCTTACGCCAGTGCCCGCGGTGCTGACCGCATGTCCTCCTTTGGCGACTGGATCGCCCTCTCCGATGTCTGCGATGTGCCCACCGCAAAGCTCATCCAGCATGAGGTCTCTGACGGCATCATTGCCCCCGGTTATGAGCCCGAGGCTCTGACCATTCTGGCCGGTAAGAAAAAGGGCAACTACAACGTGGTGGCCATTGACCCCGACTACAAGCCCGCCTCGGTGGAGCACAAGCAGGTGTACGGCATCACCTTTGAGCAGGGCCGCAACGAGCTGACCATCAACGCCGACACCATGCTGACCAACTGGGTCACCGAGAACAAGAGCGTGACCGAGGAGCAGAAGCGCGACCTGATCATTGCCCTCATCACCCTGAAGTACACCCAGTCCAACAGCGTGTGCTATGCCTTCGGCGGCCAGACCATCGGCGTGGGTGCCGGCCAGCAGAGCCGCATCCACTGCACCCGTCTGGCTGGCCAGAAGGCGGACTTCTGGCAGCTGCGCCACATGGACAAGGTGCTGAACCTGCCTTTCCGTGACGATGTCGCCAAGCCCAACCGCGACAATGCCATTGATGTTTACATCGGTGACACCCCCCCGAGGATGTCATCGGCGACGATGTCTGGGCCGAGACCTTCACCGAGCAGCCCGCACCCCTGACCGCGGAGGAAAAGAAAGAGTATCTGAGCCATGTTACCGGTGTCTGCCTGGGCTCCGATGCCTTCTTCCCCTTTGGCGACAACATCGAGCGTGCCCGCCGCTCCGGCGTGACCGCCATTGTCCAGCCCGGCGGCTCTATCCGCGACCAGCAGGTCATTGACACCTGCAATAAGTACGGCATCGCCATGGCGTTCTGCGGCATCCGGCTGTTCCATCACTAAAAGGAAAACTGGTTCGCCCTCTCAGTCAAAGCCTGTCGGCTTTGCCAGCTCCCCCAAAGGGGGAGCCTTTGGCAGCATCCCGTTAGTAGCTGCTAGTGTTAGTGCCAGTCTGGGCTCTCCCTCTGGGAGAGCTGGCGCGAAGCGCCTGAGAGGGTGAGGACGCTGACAGAGAAGCAGAAACGAATATTTTAGGAGATGTTAAAATGGCTAAAAAAATCTTAGTGGTCGGCGGCGGCGGCCGCGAGCACGCCATCATCAAGGCACTGAAGAAGAGCCCGGACTGCGGCGAGATCTGGTGCGCTCAACGCAACGGCGGCATCAGCTATGATGCCAAATGCAAGAACATCAAGGCTACGGACGTAGAGACCATGGTGGCCTTTGCCGCTGAGGAAAAAGTTTGATTATGTGGTCGTGGCGCAGGATGACCCGCTGGCGCTGGGCATGGTGGACGCACTGGCTGCAGTGGGCATCCCTGCCTTTGGCCCGGACAAGGCCGCTGCCCGCATCGAGGCCTCCAAGGTGTTCTCTAAGGACCTGATGAAGAAATACGGCATCCCCACCGCAGATTATGCCACCTTTGATGACCCCGCCAAGGTCATGGATTACATTAAGGCAAAGGGCAAGTACCCCGTGGTCATCAAGGCCGACGGACTGGCACTGGGCAAGGGCGTGCTGATCTGCGAGAACGAGGAACAGGCCGCCGACGGCGTGAAGGAGATCATGGAGGACAAAAAGTTCGGTGCTTCCGGCAACCGGGTTGTGGTTGAGGAGTTCCTCACCGGCCCCGAGGTCAGCGTGCTGAGCTTTACCGACGGCAAGGTCGTCAAGCCCATGGTGTCCAGCATGGACCACAAGCGTGCCAACGACCACGACACCGGCCTGAATACCGGCGGCATGGGCACCGTGGCCCCCAACCCCTACTACACCCCGGCCATTGCTGCCGAGTGCATGGAAAAGATCTTCCTGCCCACCATTCAGGCCATGAACGCCGAGGGCTGCCCCTTTAAGGGCTGCCTGTACTTTGGCCTGATGCTCACCCCCAAGGGCCCCAAGGTCATCGAGTACAACTGCCGCTTCGGCGATCCCGAAACCCAGGTGGTGCTTCCCCTGCTGGAGAGTGACCTGCTGAAGATTATGACTGCCTGCACCGAGGGTACGCTGGCCGATACCGAGGTCAAATTCTCCGAGGGCGCGGCCTGCTGTGTTATTCTGGCCTCCGGCGGCTACCCGGTGTCCTATGAAAAGGGCAAGCCCATTTCCGGCCTGACCAACGGCCAGCTGGAAGGGGAGAGCAGCATCACAGTCTACCACTCCGGCACGGCACTGCGTGAGGACGGCACGCTGGTCACCAACGGCGGCCGCGTGCTTGGCGTGACTGCAACTGCGCCCCGCCTGACCGCCGCCATCACGCAGGCATACGCCGCCGCTGAGAAGATCAGCTTTGAAAAGCTGCACAAGCGCACGGATATTGGTATGAGAGCGCTGAAAGCAATCGCTGAACAATAAAAAAAAATGAGGGGGATTCACCCATGGTCTATCGTATTTATGTGGAAAAGAAGCCCGGCTTTGATGTGGAAGCCCAGGGCCTGAAAAATGAGCTGGTGAGCCTGCTGGGCATCCAGTCCCTGAGCGGCCTGCGCCTGCTGAACCGCTATGACGTGGAGGGCATCGACGAGGCCCTGTTCAACCAGTGCGCTACCACCGTGTTCAGTGAGCCGCCGGTGGACAACACCTATGCGGAGCTGCCTGAATTCGAGGGCATTTCCTTTGCTGTGGAGTACCTGCCCGGCCAGTTCGACCAGCGCGCCGATTCTGCCGCCGAGTGCATCCAGCTCATCAGCCAGGGCGAGCGCCCGCTGGTTCGCTCTGCCCGTGTCTACCTGCTGGAGGGTTCCCTGACCGAGGAGCAGGTGGCAGAGATCAAGAAGTACGTCATCAACCCGGTGGAGGCCCGCGAGGCTTCGCTGGAGACCAAAGCTACCCTGAAGATGGAGTATCCCGTGCCCACCGCTGTGGCCACGCTGGAGGGCTTCAACGAGCTGGACGAAGAGGGCCTGAAGAAGTTCATCGACGAAAAGGGCCTGGCCATGGATCTGGGCGATATCAAGTTCTGCCAGGAGTACTTCCGCTCTGAGCACCGCGACCCCACCATCACCGAGATCAAGATGATCGACACCTACTGGTCCGATCACTGCCGCCACACCACCTTCGGCACCATTCTGGATGATGTCCAGATCGACGATGCCGTGGTGCAGGCAGCGTTTGACCGCTACATGGCCATGCGCGCCGACCTGGGCCGTGAGGAGAAGCCCTGCTGCATGATGGATCTTGCCACCATCGGTGCCAAGGAGCTGAAGAAGCAGGGCATCCTCAAGAATCTGGACGAATCCGAGGAGATCAACGCCTGCACGGTCAAGATCAAGTGCGATGTGAACGGCAAGGATGAGGACTGGCTCTTCCTCTTTAAGAACGAGACCCACAACCACCCCACCGAGATCGAGCCCTTCGGCGGTGCGGCCACCTGCATCGGCGGTGCCATCCGCGACCCGCTGTCCGGCCGCAGCTATGTCTATCAGGCCATGCGTGTGACCGGCGCAGGCGACCCGCTCAAGCCTGTCAGCGAGACCCTGCCCGGCAAGCTGCCCCAGCGCAAGCTGGTGACCACTGCCGCTGCCGGTTACTCCTCCTACGGCAACCAGATCGGCCTTGCCACCGGCCAGGTGGATGAGATCTACCACCACGGCTATGTGGCAAAGAGAATGGAGATCGGCGCTGTGGTGGGTGCGACCCCCGCTTCCCATGTCCGCCGCGAGTGCCCCGCCCCCGGGGATGTCATCGTACTGCTGGGCGGCCGCACGGGCCGCGACGGCATCGGCGGCGCAACCGGCTCGTCCAAGTCCCACAATCTGGGCAGCCTGGACCACTGCGGTGCCGAGGTGCAGAAGGGCAATGCGCCCATCGAGCGCAAGCTCCAGCGCCTGTTCCGCCGTGAGGATACCTGCAAGATGATCAAGCGCTGCAACGACTTTGGTGCGGGCGGCGTTTCCGTTGCCATCGGCGAGCTGGCCGACGGCCTGTATATCGACCTGAACAAGGTCACCAAGAAGTATGACGGCCTGGACGGTACCGAGCTGGCCATCAGCGAGAGCCAGGAGCGCATGGCTGTGGCCCTTGCCCCCGAGGATGTGGACAGGTTCATCGCCATTGCCACCGAGGAGAACCTTGAGGCGACCCCCGTGGCAAAGGTCACCGAGGAAAAGCGCCTGAACATGGTGTGGAACGGCGTGTCCATCGTCAACATCAGCCGTGAGTTCCTGAACTCCAACGGTGCGGAGAAGCACCAGAACGTCCATGTGGAGCAGGGTACTGTCTGGCAGCCCCAGTGGGCCGGCATCACCTTCAGCCAGAAGATGAAGAACATGGTGGGCGACCTGAACATCTGCAGCAAGAAGGGCCTTTCTGAGCGGTTCGACAGCACCATTGGTGCCGCCACCGTCCTGATGCCCTTTGGCGGTGCTTACCAGCTGACCCCCCAGAACGCCATGGTGGCAAAGCTGCCCGTGGATGGCGAGACCAACACCTGCTCCGGCATGGCCTGGGGCTACAACCCCTACCTGATGAGTGCCAACCAGTATATCGGCGCACGGATGGCCGTGGTGGACAGCGTCACCAAACTGGTGGCCTCCGGCTTCCGCTATGAGGATGCCTACCTGACCTTCCAGGAGTACTTCGAGCGCCTGGGCACCAAGCCCGAGCGCTGGGGCAAGCCGCTGGCCGCTCTGCTGGGTGCTCTGGATGCCCAGATGGGTCTGGGCATTGCCTCCATCGGCGGCAAGGACAGCATGTCCGGCTCCTTCGAACAGCTGGATGTGCCCCCCACGCTGGTCTCCTTTGCCACTGCCATCGGCAAGGCCAGCAAGGTGGTCTCCACCGAGTTCAAGAAGCCTGAGAGCACTGTTGTCCTCATCCGGCCCATTCTGGACCCCGAGACCGGCTGCCCCAACTTCTTCTCCCTGAAAGCAAACTACAAGATCGTGGAGCAGATGATCGAAGAGGGCATGGTCGCTGCTGCCTGCTCCGTGGGCTACGGCGGCATTGCCGAGGCACTGTTCAAGATGGGTCTGGGCAACCGCATCGGCTTCAAGATGCGTGCAGATATGACCACCCACCAGATGTTCGAGCCCATGTACGGCTCCATCATTCTGGAAATGGTGTCTGATTCTCCCGCCGGTATGCTGCTGGGCGAGACCACCAAGGAGTACACCTTTGAATGCTGCGGTGAGAAGCTGGATATGGCAGAGCTGCAGGAGATCTGGGAGAGCAAGCTGGAGCCTGTGTACCCCCCGCACCGCAAGGCAGGCCCCACTGTGGAAAAGATCAACGGCAAGCTGAACGCCCCTGCTGCCCCCAAAATCGGTGTGGCAAAGCCCAAGGTGATCATCCCCGTGTTCCCCGGCACCAACTGCGAGTACGACACTGCCAAGGCCTTTGCCCGCGCCGGTGCTGACCCTGAGATTCTGGTCATCCGCAACCTGACCCCGGCGGACGTTACCGCCAGCTGCGAGGCACTGGTCAAGGCTATTGGCGAGAGCCAGATCGTGATGCTGCCCGGCGGCTTCTCCGGCGGCGACGAGCCGGACGGCAGCGCCAAGTTCATCGCCTCCTTCTTCCGCAGCCCTGCGGTCACCGAGGCGGTCCGCGACCTGCTGCAGCACCGCGACGGCCTGATGCTGGGCATCTGCAACGGCTTCCAGGCTTTGATCAAGCTGGGTCTGGTGCCCTACGGCGATATCCGCCCCATCACGGCCTATGACCCGACCCTGACCTTCAACACCATCGGCCGCCACCAGAGTATGCTGGTGCGCACCCGCGTTGCTTCCACCGGCAGCCCCTGGCTGTCCCACTGCGATGCAGGCAGCGAGTACGAGATCGCCATCAGCCACGGCGAGGGCCGCTTTGTGGCACCCCAGAACGTGCTGGATCAGCTGGTTGCCAACGGCCAGGTGGCTACCCAGTATGTTGATCTGGAGGGCGAGCCCACCATGGATCAGCGCTACAACCCCAATGGCTCTGTGCTGGCTATCGAAGGCATCACCAGCCCGGACGGCCGCGTGTTCGGCAAGATGGGTCACTCGGAGCGCAGCGGCGAGTATCTGTACAAGAACGTCACCGGCGATAAATACCAGCCGATCTTTGAGGGCGGCGTAGACTATTTCAAGGTTTGATGGTAGAATAGAGAAAAAAATCCTTCCGTCATCGCTGACGCGATGCCACCTCCTCTCCGAAAGGGAGAGGCTGAAAGGCGGCCCTCTGAGGCAGGGGCTGTCGCCGGAAGGCGGGGGGAGCTGGGAGCGAATGCGAGTCTGAGAGGGCTACTTTCAGGAGGAAACAACCAATGTCACAGCATGATCGTTATATCAGCCCCTTCTCTACCCGTTATTCTTCCGATGAGATGCAGTACATCTTCTCGGATGACAACAAGTTCCGCACCTGGCGCCGCCTGTGGGTGGCGCTGGCCCGGGCCGAGATGGAGCAGGGCCTGACCAATATCACCCCGAAATGGTGGCCGAGCTGGAAGCCCATGTGGACGACATCAACTACGAGGTCGCCATTGCGCGCGAGAAGCTGGTGCGCCATGATGTGATGAGCCACGTTTACGCCTACGGCCAGCAGTGCCCCAAGGCAGCAGGCATCATCCATCTGGGAGCCACCAGCTGCTATGTGGGCGATAACACCGATATCATCGTGATGCGGCAGGGCCTGGAACTCATCCGCAAAAAGCTGATCGGTGTGCTGGCAAAGCTCTCCCGCTTTGCTGAGGAGTACAAGGATATGCCCTGCATGGCCTATACCCACTGCCAGCCTGCACAGCCCACCACCGTGGGCAAGCGTGCCACCCTGTGGGCCAACGAGCTGGTGATGGATCTTGCCGAGATCGACCACCGCCTTGCCACCCTGCAGCTGCGCGGTGTCAAGGGCACCACCGGCACCCAGGCTTCCTTTATGGAGCTGTTCAAGGGCGATGCAGACAAGATCCGCGCTGTGGATGCTTCCATTGCCAAGGAGATGGGCTTTGCCCCGGATGCCGTTGTGCCCGTGTCCGGCCAGACCTACAGCCGCAAGGTGGATGCCTTTATCCTGAACGCTCTGGCAGGCATTGCCCAGAGCTGCATGAAGTTTGCCACCGATTTGCGCCTGCTGGCTAACTTCAAGGAGATGGAAGAGCCCTTTGAGAAGAACCAGATCGGTTCCTCCGCCATGCCTTACAAGCGCAACCCCATGCGGTGTGAGCGCATCTGCGCCCTGAGCCGCTACCTGATGGTGGATGTGCTGAACCCCAGCTTCACCACCGGCACCCAGTGGTTTGAGCGCACGCTGGATGACTCCGCCAACAAGCGCGTGGCCATGGCCGAGGGCTTCCTGGCGGCCGATGCCATTCTGAACATCATGCTCAATGTCACCGACGGCATCGTGGTCTATCCCAAGGTAGTGCGCAGCCGCCTGATGGCAGAGCTGCCCTTCATGGCCAGCGAGAACATTATGATGCAGGCTGTGGAAAAGGGCGGCAACCGTCAGGAGCTCCACGAGCGCCTGCGCCAGCACGCCATTGCCGCTGGCAAGCAGGTCAAGGAAGAGGGCCTGCCCAACGATATGGTGGACCGCGTTGCAGCCGACCCCGCCTTTGGCCTGACCAAGGAGGAGATCGTGGCCGGTCTGGTGCCCGAAAACTTTGTGGGCCGTGCACCCCAGCAGGTGGAGGAGTTCATTGCAAATGTGCTCCAGCCTATCTTTGATGCCAACCCCGATGCTGTGGAACAGCACGCTTCTCTGAGCGTTTAAGGGTGTGGCCCGGCAGCTTTCTCCTCGGACACGGCTCGGACCATTCCATCGCCCGCCCTACTGCCTGCGGCAGCAGGGTCCCACCCCAGCGGACGGTCCTCGGAGAAACTCCCGGTCCACTGAACTGCAAAATCTATCGCTGCGCTCCGCCTTTGGGCAGGGCGCAGCTTTGCTATAACCGGAAAAGGAGAACCTATGCGACTAGACAAATATCTGGCCGAGACGGCGCAATGCACCCGGAGCGAGGCAAAGACCCTGCTGAGCAGGGGACGGGTGACGGTGAACGGCGCGGTGTGCAAAAAGGGGGACACCCAGCTCAGGGAAGGGGACAGCGTGGCGGTGGACGGTGCGCCGCTTGCTTACCAGCAGTTCGTCTACCTGATGCTCAACAAGCCTGAGGGCGTGGTGAGCGCTTCCACCGACAAGCGGGATACCACCGTGGTGGATCTGATCGGGGATGCCTACCCCCGGCGGGAGCTGTTCCCGGCCGGCCGGCTGGACAAGACCAGCACCGGCTTTGTTCTGCTGACGGATGACGGCGGCTTCGCCCACGAGATCCTTGCCCCGAAGCGCCATGTCTCCAAGACCTATACGGTGGTCATTGACACACCGCTGACCGAGGAGATGCGCAAAGGCTTTGCCGAGGGCGTGAGGCTGGCGGATGGCACCGCCCTCTCCCCGGCAGAGGTGGAAGCCCTGACCCCGGACGGCCTGACCGTGAAAGTCAGGCTCAGGCAGGGGGTGTACCACCAGATCAAGCGGATGTTCGGTGTGTACGGCGCGGGCGTGAACGCCCTGCACCGGGATGCCATCGGCGGGCTTGCGCTGGACCCGGCCCTTGCACCGGGGCAGTGGCGGGAGCTTTCTGCGGAGGAAGTGACAGCAATTACCACCGGAGCCTGACTGCTTTTCACCTGATTTTCAAAAAAACATCACATTTTGCCGGTAAAATATTCACAAGAACCACGCAAAACAGTGCTTTTTGGGCCTGAAAATACCCCCGAAAGATAATTTCACCAAGAAAGTCAAAAATATTTTGGTGAAATATGTTGCAAAAAATGAAATTCTTTTGTGTAAAATAGATAATGTAAAGCGGCGAAATTGTTAAAAACGACAATCTCGCCCCTGCGGCTTGCACAAAAGAGGAAAAGGGGTATCCATTTATGGCCAATAGAGTATTCCAGAGCGTGATCTACCAGATGAAAGATGCCATCGATCGTGTGGTCGGTGTGGTGGATGAGACCGGCGCTGTGATCTCCTGCTCGGAGCTGAACCTGATCGGAGAGGTGCGCGAGGGCTTTATGGCAGAGCGTCTGACGGCCGGTGACCGCTTTGTGCGGGATGGCTACACCTATCAGCAGTTCTCCAGCGCAAAGCATAACGACTATGCCGTGTTTGTGGAAGGCGCGGACGAGACTGCGGGCCAGTTTGCGGCCCTGCTCTCCATCAGCCTGCAGAGCATCAAGCAGTACTACGATGAAAAAGTTCGACAAAGCCAACTTCATCAAGAACGTGGTGCTGGATAACATCCTGCCCGGCGATATCTTTGCCAAGGCGCGGGAGCTGCACTTTGCCACCGATGTTTCCCGCGTGGTGTTCATTGTGCGCGTGACCTCCGGCGGCGACATCTCCGCTTACGATGTGGTCAGCAGCCTGTTCCCGGACAAGCAGAAGGACTTTGTGTTCAATATCAGCGAGACCGACACCGTGCTGGTCAAGGAGATCCGCAAGGGCATCGACCGCACCGATATGGAGAAACTGGCTGCCAGCATCGTGGACACCCTGTCCGGTGAGCATTACATCAAGGCTGTGGTCGGCATCGGCACCCCCATCTCCAATGTGAAGGATCTGGCTACCTCCTTCAAGGAAGCCCAGATCGCCATGGAGGTCAGCAAGGTGTTCGACACCGAGAAGCAGATCATCCGCTACGACAACCTTGGCATTGCCCGCCTGATCTACCAGCTGCCCACCACTGTCTGCGAGATGTTCCTGCGCGAGGTGTTCAAGCAGGGCAGCATCGAAAGCCTGGATCAGGAGACTTTGTTCACCATCCAGCGCTTCTTCGAGAACAACCTGAATGTGTCCGAGACCAGCCGCGGCCTGTTTGTCCACCGCAACACGCTGGTGTATCGTCTGGAAAAGATCAAAAAACTGACCGGTCTGGATCTGCGTGAGTTCGACGACGCCATCGTCTTTAAGGTAGCGTTGATGGTCAAGAAGTACCTGTCCAACAACCCGGCCAAATACTGATATTCGCTTGCGGCGCCTTGCCCCGCCGGCGCCGAACCGGCCGCTCGAAACCGATGCTGGCCGGTTCTTTTTTGGTTTGCGGAAATTATTGGGACCGCAAAAAACGCATGATGTCAGATTTTGAACACGTTTCCAAATTTTGAACACGTTTCAAAGAACAACGCAAAGGACGCCTGCCCTGGAGGATGTCAACTTCCATGTGGATGAAGGCGAGTTCGTCTTTCTGCTGGGTCACTCCGGCGCAGGCAAATCCACCCTGCTCAAGCTGATCCTGCGCGAGGAGCTGCCCACCGAGGGCAAGGTGACTGGTGCTGGGCAGGACGTTGCCAAGCTGCGCCGCCACAAGATCCCCTTATCTGCGCCGTCAGATGGGCATCATCTTTCAGGCTTTCCGGCTGATCCCCAGCATGACCGTGTACGAGAACATGTGCCTTTGCCATGCATGTGACCAACAACGTGCCCCGCAGGGAATCCGTCCCCGCGTGGAGTACATTCTGGAGCTGGTGCATCTGGAGGATAAGGCCAAGTGCTACCCGGATACCCTTTCCGGCGGCGAGCAGCAGCGTGTGGCTGTGGCGCGTGCGCTGGTGCATAACCCCAAGCTGGTCATCGCGGACGAGCCCACCGGCAACATCGACCCGGAGCTGAGCCTGGAAATGATGCAGCTGCTGGAGCGGGTGAGCAAAATGGGCATCACGGTGCTGGTGGTCACCCACGAGCACGAGCTGGTGCACCGCTTCCATCAGCGTGTGGTCACCCTGAGCCATGGCCGCATTATCTCGGACGTGCCCGCAGACCCTGTGGCTCGCCGCCGAGGACGATCTTTCGCTGGATGTTGCCGCCTTTGGATGACGGACGATGCGTACCGCCGCGAAAAAGGAAAAGGTGGCTGCCGTATGATGCGTCCTCTACCTTCTTCTTTCCTTACCCGGCGCGGTGTGCGCAACTTGGGCAAGCACTGGGCTATGACCATTGCCTGCATCGCTTCCCTTGAGCGTTTGCATGACCCTGAACATCTTTGCCAGCTTGGCCGAGGTGAATGTGGGCAACATGGTGGCTATCTGGGCAGCCAGAACGAGACGGTAGTCTATCTGGATCCCGCGTGCGATGATGCCACCGCCGCGCAGGTAGGCGCAAAGACCCTCTTCGGCCATGCCGGGGGTCAGCGGGGTGCAGTACGTTTCCAAGCAGGATGTGCTCGAACACCTACCGCGGCTATATGCAGGACTATTCCTCCCTGTGGGACGAGTTCGAGAGCGACAACCCCTTTAAGGCAAACTACCGGGTCACCATGAGCGGACCTGAGCCAGATGGCTGCCATGAGCAAAAAGATGCAGGCCATCCCGGGCGTGTACAGCGTGGCTGCTCCGGTGGAGATGACCAACGTGTTCGTGGAAGTGCAGCGGGCGGTCACCAAGGGCGGGCGGCTCATCGTGCTGGTGCTGATGATCGTCAGCATCATCACCGTGGGCAGCACCATCCGCCTGAGCGTGTTTGCCCGTCGGCGTGAGATCGAGATCATGAAGTATGTGGGTGCCACCAATGCGCTGGTCACCCTGCCTTTCGTTGTCGGAGGGCCTGGCTATGGGTTTGATCTCCGGCGTCCTGACCGCAGCGGTGAGCCTTGGCTGTTACACCTATGTGGTCAACGCAGCCGGCGGTCTGGGCGGCCTGTGGCAGATGCTCATGGGCCATGCCCTGGTGCCGGTGGCCAACGTCTGGCCCACCGTCGTGATCTACAGCCTGGCGGGCGGCGCTCTGGTAGGCGGCCTGGGCAGTATGTTCTCTATCCGCAAGCATCTGAATGTGTGACCGAAAGGAGACGTCCATGAAAAAAGCAATGCACGCAAAACCTTTCCGGCTCCACGCACCGGGCCACAAACCCGTCATGCCCGGCCGGAAAGCCCCCGCACCCGCGTGGTGCGTGCGGTGAGCCTGTTCAGCCTTGGGCCTGCCTCTGCCTGCTGCTGACGGCCACGGTGTACCCGGCTTCGGCAGCTACGAGCAGCACAGCATGGCCAGCCTGCAGAACAAGCTGAACAAGCTGTCGCAGTCCATCAAGCTGCATGAGCAGGAACTGAACGATGCCAAAAAGAAAGAAGCTGCCGCCAAGGCGCTGGAAAGCGAACTGAAGGAGCGCGTCAGCGTTCTGCAGGACCAGATCAGTGTGCTCAGCGGTCAGATCGCTGCAGTGCAGAACAGCATTGGCGAGAAGGAACAGCAGATCAGCGCCAAGGCAGACCGAGATCGCCGAAAAGGAAACGGAGATCGAGGAAAGAGCGGAGATCCAGGACCAGTGGAGCGACTTCAAAAAGCACATGGCTGCCATGCAGGAGCTGCGGGACGGCGGCAGCGTGGCCATGCTCAGCGCGGTGAACGACCTGTATGAGCTGCTGACCTTCAACGAGGTGATGCAGGATATCTCGGTCAAGGACACCGAGATCATGGACAACATGAAAACCGCCAAGGCCGGGCTGGAAGCCGACAAGACCGCGCTGGAAAGCGACCGTAGCCGAGCTGGTGAGCCAGAAGGCTGACCTGCAAAGCCAGAAGAGCGAGCTGGACAGCCAGAACGCCCAGATGAAGTCCAAGCAGAGCGAGCTGAACAACAGCATCTCGGCGGCCCAGATGTCGGCGGCTGATGCCAGAAGGCCCAGGCTGCCGCACAGGCCGCCATCGAGTCCGACGAGCTGAACTACGAGGCCGTGAAGGGAGATCCAGAAGCTGATTGCACAGGCGGCTTCCAGCAAGCCGCAGCTGAGCTTTAACGGCTTTGCCTGCCCGTTGAAGAGTTACAGCCGCATCTCCAGTGAGTACGGCTGGCGCAAGAACCCGGTGTCCGGCGTGAACAAGCTGCATGCCGGCATCGACCTTGGCTGCCGGCGGCGGCACCCCCATCTACGCAGCCGCCAGCGGCTATGTGCAGGTGGCAGGCTGGTCCAGCGGCGGCTACGGCAACTATGTCATCATCTACCACGGCAAAATGTCCGACGGCAACACCTACAGCACCCTGTACGGCCATATGAAGTCGGTGGCCACCAGTGCCGGCAAGTACGTCAAGCAGGGCGAGCTCATCGGCTATGTGGGCAGCACCGGCAATTCCACCGGCAACCACCTGCATCTGGAGGTGTGGAAGGGCGGCTCCAAGGCCAACGCCGTCAACCCCGCGCGCTACATCCCGTTCCCGCACAATTGATCCATCGTGAAGGAGTCTGGTTTTTATGAACGAACAAAAACGTAAGCGGATGCTGCGCATCGCCTGCCTGCTGCTGGCAGGGGTGTTTGTACTCTCGCTGCTGGGCAGTATTTTCATGATGCTGCTGCTCTGACCGGGAGGAAACTGACATGAACCGTAAAATCTCCATCGGCATGGCAGTCACCATCGTGATCCTTGCCATGACGGTCACTTTTTCCATCACCATGCTGGTGGCCATGCGTCTGTTTGACAGCACGGTGAGCAGCGTCAAGGAAAAAGAGAGCATGTACAACAAGATCGCAGAGGTGGACCGCTACGTCCGCAGCAACGATTATTACACCATCGACGAAAACACGCTGTACGACCGCCTGACCGCAGGCTACCTGCTGGGCACCGGTGACAAGTACGCCCGCTACTACAACGCTACCGCCTACACCGAGCTGATCAATGTGCAGAGCGGCACCATCCTGGGCATTGGCGTGGAGCTTGGCATCTGGACCAGACCGGCTACGCCAAGGTGACCCGCGTATACGACGGCTCTCCCGCGCAGGAAGCAGGCATCGCCGTGGGCGACTACATCACCGCCGTGGGCGACACCGACGTCAAGAGCTTGACCACCGTGGATGCGGTGCAAAGCCCGCCTGCAGGGCGAGGCCGGCACCACCGTCACCGTGACCTGGCTGGACAGCGCGGCATCCTCCCATACGGCCGACCTGACCCACTCCGGCTACACCAGCACCACGGTGGACTACCAGCTGCTGGACAATGTGGGTTATATCAGATCCGTCAGTTCGACGGCAGCACCCCCAGTGAGCTGGACTACGCCATCCGCGCCCTGAGCGCCAATGGTGCCGCCAGCCTGGTGTTTGACCTGCGTGACAACGGCGGCGGCGTTCTGGATGACGCCATCAGCTGCATCAATCTGATCGTGCCGGAGGGCACGGTGGCCTACGCCGAGGATAAAGACGGCAACCGCACCGTGGTGGCAGCAGCGAGCGACAGCGAGACCGAGACGGCCCCTGCCTCTGGTGTGTCTGGTAAATGGCAGCACCGCCAGCGCAGCGGAGCTGTTCGCCGCCAGCCTGCGCACCATGAGCGGTGCCCGTCTGGTGGGCACCACCACCATGGGCAAGGGCACCATCCAGAGCAGCCCGCAGCGCCTGTCGGACGGCAGCGCCGTGAGCATCACGGTGGCAAAGCTGCTCTGCGGCGACGGCACCAGCTTTGACGGCACGGGCCTGAGCGTGGATGTGGAGCGCGCCCTGAGCGCCGATGAAGCCAACTCCTATCTGGACTACACCCCGCACCACCGGACCCGCAGGTCCAGCGCGCCGTGAGCGCAGCCCAGCAGCTCAGCGGCACCACCACCGTGGCCGGTGCCAACGACAGTGCTTCTTCTGCCGCTGCTTCGGAGGCTGCCGACAGCACCGCCGCTGACGCCGAGACTGCACCGGAGACGGATGCACCGGAAGGATCGGCAGACACTGCACAGAGCGAAGCAGCGGCCGATTCTGCGGCACAGTAAACTCCCGCCGTCACGGCTTGCGCCGCGCCATCTCCCTCTGGGAGGGAGGCTTTTCCGTGCGGCAAAGCAGATCGTTTGCCGGAGCTTGTCCGGTCACGCCAAAAGGCCCCATCTCCGAGGGGGCTGGCAATGCCGTCAGGCATTGACTGGGGGAGTGACCTGCCGCCAATAGTACCAATGACCCCAAAGGCTGCTGCATACCCTGCAACAGCCTTTTTCTGAGAAAGGATGGCCTCCATGCCCGAACTGACCGACATTTCCGTGATCCGTGCCCTGTGCGAAAAATACGATTTTGCGCTCTCCAAGGGCTTTGGACAGAACTTCATCATCAATCCGGGCATCCCCACCAAGATCGTGGATGCCAGTGGGTGGACAAGCGCTACGGCGTCATCGAGATCGGCCCCGGCATCGGTGCTGACCAAAGAGCTGGCCAAGCGTGCCGCCAAGGTGGTGTCCATTGAGGTGGACGAGCGCCTGCCGCCGCTGCTGGCCGAGACCATGGCCGGGGTGGACAATTTCAAGCTGGTGCTGCAGGACGTGTTGAAGGTGGACCTGAAAGCCCTCATCGCGGCAGGAGTTCCCGGGGATGCCGGTGGCGGTGTGCGCCAACCTGCCCTATTACATCACCAGCCCCATCGTCATGAAGCTGCTGGGCGACCGCTTGCCCATCGAGAGCCTGACCGTGATGGTGCAGAAGGAAGCCGCCGACCGCTTGGCCGCCGTGCCCGGCACCCGGGCTTCCAGTGCTATCAGCTGTGCAGTGAACTACTACGCCACCTCCAGGCTGATGTTCACCGCTGCGCCGGGCAGCTTTTACCCGGCCCCCAAGGTCACCAGCGCCGTGGTGCGGGACATGCGCATGGACATCCGCCCCCCGCCTTTGGGCACCCCCGCCGTGCAGGTGGAGGAACCTGCCCAAGTGCACTGCCGCCCAACGCCATGCAGGCAGGCTGAACCTGCCCAAGACTTTGCCATCCGTCCAGCGGCTGGGCTTTGGGCTAGCCCGCCGCAAGACGGAGGAACGCTGCGGCCAACGCCATTGCAGGCGCGCTGCGGCACTCCGGGCAGAACTTGTACTCCGCGTTGGGTGCACCGGTCTCGGTGCCCACCATGCCGCAGCCCAGCAGGCTGGCAAAGCGGATATGCGCGTAGTACTTTTCCTGAATGGCGTGCAGGGCATCCGCATCCGGGTGCGCCAGATTCAGGTAGTTGCCCAGCACCGCAATGTCCAGCTCGTTTTTGGCAAACAGGCGGCGCAGATAGGCCGCGTAGCCGGGGGTGAGGGCAGAGGGGTGTTGGGCACCTCCTTCAGGGACTTGCTCAGCGCCAGATGCACGCAGGAAAAGCCCTTCTGGTGCACCAGCGGCAGCACCTGCTCAATGGGCAGCTTTTCCGCGTCGTGCAGACGCAGACCGAATTGGATCATGCTTGGTTCCTCCTTTTGGTATGGGGTTGTTTTTACCATTATACACCCAAAATGTCCGCGGGGGAACACCTTAAACCCCTTTTAGCGCTGCCGTTCGCCGCCCCGGGCGAATGCAAGGACAGAAGTGTGTTGTGCAGAGGGTAAAAGTGTTGATTTGTTAGCTTGTTTGTTAGATTATGGTGAGATTTTAGATATTTTTAGATATTTTAAGATGTGCCATAGCAAAAAGAAAACCGCCCGGAACTCTAAGGATCCAAGCGGTTTTTTTGGAGCTGGTGACAGGAGTTGAACCTGCAACCCACTGATTACAAATCAGTTGCGCTGCCATTGCGCCACACCAGCAAAGGTTACCCAAATAGTATAACACAGGCACGGCCATTTGGCAAGGATTGTTTTTTTGGCATGGGATAATAATGCCGGAAAACAGACAAAATAATAGAAAACAGTACACAAGTATAAAAATATACTACAATTTTAAACAATTTTACATTGCAAATTTTTTTGACGATGTGCTATGCTGAAATGTAGAGAAACGCCGCCGGAAAGGCGGCTGCAAACAGATTTGGAGGATTTGTATTATGGCTGACCGCATTGTTCTGAATACCATCTCCTACCACGGCCACGGTGCCATCGAGAACATCGTTCCCGAGCTGACCGCCCGCGGCTACAAGAAGGCTTTCGTCTGCTCCGACCCCGACCTGATCAAGTTTGGCGTTACCAAAAAGGTCACCGACCTGCTGGATGCTGCAGACTTTGCCTACGCTGTTTACAGCGAGATCAAGCCTAACCCCCATCGCTAACGTGCAGGACGGTGTGGCTGCCTTCAAGGCTGCCGAGGCTGACTGCATCGTGACCATCGGCGGCGGCTCCTCCATGGATACCGCAAAGGCCATCGGCATCATCATCAATAACCCCGAGTTTGCGGACGTCCGCTCTTTGGAAGGCGTTGCTCCCACCAAGAAGCACGCAGTGTTCACCATTGCAGTGCCCACCACCGCCGGTACTGCTGCCGAGGTCACCATCAACTACGTCATCACCGACGTGGAGAAGAAGCGCAAGTTCGTCTGCGTGGACACTAACGATATCCCCGAGATCGCTGTGGTCGACCCCGACATGATGTCCTCCATGCCCAAGGGTCTGACTGCCGCCACCGGAATGGATGCGCTGACCCATGCCATTGAGGGTTACATCACCAAGGGTCACTGCGTCATCTCCGATATGTTCCATCTGGAAGCCATCAAGCTGATCAGCCAGAGCCTGCGCGGCGCTGTGCAGAACACCCCGGAGGGCCGCGAGGGCATGGCTCTGGGCCAGTACATTGCCGGTATGGGCTTC
>VOFC01000150.1_pt1 | contig 52000 bp, 67 predicted proteins | sample 5384161 | NCBI WGS metagenome assembly VOFC01 (sample SAMN12384722, study PRJNA508395) | human gut metagenome | isolation source: healthy gut B | host: Homo sapiens | reverse complement strand
ATGTCCCGGGAATCGCGGGTATCGGCAAAGCAACAGAGTTGTTGCACGCAACCTTGCAGATCGGAGATGGACGAACGGTTATATGAACTGAAACGCTATTTTGAAGATGGGCTGCAGAAGCTGAGTGGTGTTGTCATTAACGGTCCGCTGAACAGGGAGCACCGCATATCGTCAGTGCATCTTTTGCGGGTGTCAGAAGTGAAGATACTTCTGCATGCACTGGAGGATAAGCGGCATTTATGTTTCATCAGGTTCCGTGCCTCATCAAACAAAAAGCAGAACGGTTTAAGTGCTACACTAAATGCCATGGGATTGTCAGCCAGAATCTGCTGGATTCCACGATCCGTTTCAGCTTCAGCGTCTTTGACAACCAGAAGAACGGAGTGAATTACGCCATTTTAATGTGTTTATAAAAGATATACTCCGATGTTAAGCAAGTATACAAGGTAAGCATAAAATATGAAAGGTGCAAATATGGATTACAGCATTTTTGATAAAATATGCAGAGATCGGTGTCAAAGGCAGAAACCGGTATCTGTTTGAGGATGCACTGGTCGATCAGATCCGCTTTGCACTCAGCAAGATCGATGGTGAATTTGCTGTCCGCAAGACACAGGGTCGTATTTACGTGGATGCACACATTTGATTTTGATGAAACGGTAGAAGCACTCAAGAAAGGTGTTTGGTATTTCAGGTATCTGCCCGGTCGTTTGGTATGTCGAGGACAGGGACTTTGACAGTATAAAGAACGATCACTTAATTAGGCATACAGTTTATCCGGAAGGCAATAAGACCTTCAAGGTAAATACCAGACGAAGAAATGAAAGTCATCCTATGCCTCAATGGAGATCAACTGTGAGCTTGGCGCGTCATTCTGGATGCATGCCCGGATATGAAGGTAGATGTGCATCATCCGGATTTTGAACTGAATGTGGAGATCAGAGAAAAGATCTATATCTATTCCGAGATCATTCCGGGACCGGGCGGAATGCCTGTCGGAACAGGCGGTAAAGCGATGCTCCTGCTTTCCGGCGGAATCGATTCCCCTGTTGCGGGTTATATGATCAGCAAACGTGGCGTGAAGCTGGAGGCAACTTATTTCCATGCACCGCCTTATACATCAGAACGTGCAAAACAGAAGGTTGTCGATCTGGCAAAATATGTTGCGGCCTATGCGGGACCGATCCGCCTGCACGTTGTAAACTTTACGGATGTACAGCTTGCCATTTATGAGAAATGCCCACATGATGAGCTGACGATCATTATGCGCCGCTACATGATGCGGATCGCAGAAACGATCGCAAAAGAAACAGACTGCCTTGGGCTTGTAACGGGCGAAAGCATCGGTCAGGTGGCTTCCCAGACGATGCAGAGTCTTGTTGCAACAAACGAAGTATGCGAGCTGCCTGTATACAGACCGCTGATCGCATTTGATAAGCAGGATATCGTGGATATTTCCGAAAAGATCAATACCTACGAAACATCTATTCTGCCGTTTGAGGACTGCTGCACCATCTTTGTGGCAAAGCATCCTGTTACCAAGCCGAATGTAAAGGTGATCAGAGGACATGAAAAGAATCTCGAAGGCACAGTGGAAGAGCTGGTCAAGACAGCACTTGAAACAAGAGAGATCATAGAGATTGAATAAAAATAGAAAAAAGAAAAACGAGCAGCCTGGCTGCTCGTTTCAATCTTCTGTTTGAGGATCTCACAAAGTGAGATCAGATGCATTAAACTGTGTAGTTCTTTAAAACCTTCATAACATCTTCAGCATCGCCTTCTGCATGGATGTTTAAATCGATCGGCTTAGATAAATCTAAGCTGAAAATACCCATGATAGACTTTGCATCGATTACGTATCTTCCTGATACTAAATCAAAATCATAATCAAATTTTGTGATGTCGTTTACGAATGATTTTACTTTGTCAATTGAGTTTAATGAAATCTGTACTGTTTTCATTTGAATTACCTCCTTTTGTTTTAATACCTTCGCTTATTATACTAAAAGAAAAGGGGATAAAAAGTCAATACGAAAACCATACAAAAAAAGTGAGGATAACAATGAAAAGTGTGGCATTACATAACCTGGGTTGTAAGGTCAATTCTTACGAGCTTGACGTTATGCAGCAATATCTACAAAATGAAGGATATAAAATTGTAAATTTTAACCAAAAAGCGGATATTTATATTATCAATACGTGCACGGTAACAAACATAGCGGACCGGAAAAAGCAGACAGATGCTGCATCGTGCCAAGAAGCAGAATCCGGATGCGATCGTTGTGGCAGTGGGCTGCTATGTGCAGACAAATGAGGCTGAGATCGAGAAGGATGACTGCATTGATCTGGCGATCGGAAATAACAGGAAAAATGAGTTGGTGGAGATCATAGAGGCTTATCTGGACAAGCGTCAAAGTCAGACACCGGATGAGCAGACTACCGCATCATCGGAGAAGACGTCCGGTGTGGCACCGGACAAGACACTGGGTCACACTTCTGTGATCGATATCAATGCGGAAAAAGAATATGAAGAGATGCAGCTTGTACATACTGCAGAGCACACCCGTGCTTATATCAAAATTCAGGACGGCTGCAATCAGTTCTGCAGCTATTGCGTGATCCCGTTTGCAAGAGGGCGTGTCCGTTCCAGAAAGCCGGAGCAGGTGGAAGAGGAAGTCAGAAGACTTGCAGAAGCCGGCTATCATGAGATCGTCCTGACAGGAATTCATTTAAGTTCCTATGGGCTTGATTTTCATGGCGAGTCATACAATACGACCGGCGGACAGGGCAATGAGCAGGAACTTTTGCGGCTGATCGAGCGGATCCATGCGGTAGACGGCATTACCCGTATCCGTCTGGGATCGTTAGAACCCCGTGTGATCACAGAAGCATTTGCAGGCGCGCTTGCAGCACTGCCAAAGGTCTGCCCGCATTTCCACCTGTCACTCCAGAGCGGCTGTGACAGTGTGCTGAAGCGGATGAACAGAAGATATACGACAGAGGAGTTTGCCCGGAGCGTGGAAATCCTGCGCCGGGTGTACGAGCATCCTGCAATCACGACGGATGTGATCACGGGATTCCCGGGAGAAACCGAGGAAGAGTTTGCACAGACAGTCTCTTATCTTGAAAAGATCCGGTTTTTCGAGATGCATGTATTCCCTTATTCCAGAAGGGAAGGAACTGTAGCGGCTGATATGCCCGGACAGCTCACAGAAAAAGAAAAGAAGCAGCGCAGCAGTGTACTGCTTGCCATGACTGCAAGACATTCTAAGGAATACCGGGAATATTATATCGGAAAAGAGCAGGAAGTGCTGTTTGAGCAGTGTCATGAAATAGAAGGCAGACAGTATCTGACCGGGCATACACGCAACTATGTACGCGTGGCAGTTCCGGTGGAAGGAATCGATCCGGCAGAAATGACGAATCAGGAACGCATCTGCTGCCTGACAGGCTTTGCAGATGACGAGACCCTGCTCGGCACTTATTAAGAAAACAGGGAATTGTCAGTATCCCAGAATAATGTTATAATGTAATAAGCACAAAAAGAAAAACAAGCGACACCGAAGGTGGCATTTGTTTTTCTGTGCTTATTAACGAGCAAATATCCTGCGAAGCAGGATGATGAGTGCGAAGCACGGATTTGCGAGTATGAAACAGTAGAAAGAAAACAAGCGACACCGAAGGTGGCATTTGTTTTTTCTGTGCTTATTAACGAGCAAATATCCTGCGAAGCAGGATGAAGAGTGCGGTATAAAAGTCTTTTCAGGGCATGGGGGCAGCAGAAAAAGACAGATCATGTAGAAATGTAGAAGGTGGGGTACCAATATGAAATACACAAAGGACGAGATCGCTGAGATTGATCGTGTAGCAAAAGAGACATCACAGGCAATCATGGAGCATTTCCCGAAGGATGTAGATTTCGAGATTGAAATGACGATTGAAACAACAAACAGTGAGAATGGCAATCTGCTTCTGCGTGTAGATGCCAATACATTTGAGATCAGCATTGGTGAAAATTCCTTTAATTTCATGAAAAAAGCAAGCCTGTCCGATTCGACCATGTCGACGAAACAGCAGGAAATTACAGATTTAAAATATAAGTTTTTAAAGAGCGTGCTTGTGATCGGTCTGCCGTCGTTAAATGCCAGACTGGAAAAGCAGGTAAAAGACAGACAGGCAATGCACGATTATATTATGAAGATCGGTGTGAGCGTCGGTATTGCCGTACAGCAGGCAGGGGCAAAGACAGTAAGCCCGGCTGCGGCAGTTTCCCGTCAGCAGGTAGATTACTATATCAACCTGATCAAGGAGCAGCTTACAAGACTGGCATTCAGCTCAGAGATCAATCCGACTACGAGAGGCAGTATCGTGATCCACGGAGAAAGCTCAGACCGTACGATCCGTATTGATGAAACAGTTTACGATTCTCTGACAAACCAGCAGTCTGTGCATGAAATCTATTATTATCTCGATACAAAAGAGATCAAATATTACGAAAATGGCAAGCATAAAAATATCAGTGATCTGTTTATGTCGATCACTGCTTCCGAGAAATACAAAAAGATCTTCAATGAGGTCAATCTGCTGCTGAAAAAAGAAGTTGTGATTGATAAAGATGTGGAAAATTTTGTGCAGTCACAGAAGCCGGTAGAGAACGAATTTTTGAAGCCGGAAATGAATTCCTTTAAGCAGACACATATGGAGTAGGTTACATAATACTTGAAAAAACACAGAAAAAGGGTTACAATACCAAAAACAGACAGGGGCGTGATGAAATGCAGGATTTGGGAAATACACAATATTTTAAAGTGGAAGTAGAGCCGGAAACAGGTGTGAAGGTCGTTCTTTCTACAGTATACGAGGCTTTGAGCGAAAAAGGATACAATCCGGTAAATCAGATCGTCGGTTATATCATGAGGGGAGATCCTACTTATATCACCAGCCATAAGAATGCCCGCAGCCTGATCATGAAGGTGGAACGGGATGAATTGGTAGAAGAACTGCTCAGAGAGTACATTAAAACGAATCATTGGAAATAGTGAGGATATACTATGCGTATTATGGGTTTGGATTTCGGATCAAAGACGGTGGGTGTTGCTGTAAGTGATCCGCTCGGACTGACAGCGCAGAGTCTGGAGATCGTTCGCAGAAAGTCTGAAAATAAATTGAGACAGACCTATGCCAGGATTGAAGAACTGGCAGCACAATATGAAGTGGAGAAATTTGTAGTAGGATTACCGAAGAATATGAATGCAACAGAAGGTGAGCGTGCAGAAAAGTCGCGTGCATTTGCAGATGCGCTTTTCCGCAGGACCGGGATTGAGGTGGTCATGTGGGACGAGAGACTCACAACTGTAGCAGCGGACAGGACAATGATGGAAGCAGGAATCCGCAGGGAAGACCGTAAAGAATATGTGGATGCCATAGCAGCTTCTTATATATTTACAAGGGTATCTGGATTATCTTCAGAACCGGAAAGCGTAGATGATAGAATGACAGATGGAAATAACCTGGAAAAGGTTGAATTCATACCGGATGTAGAGGGAGAAAAAGTACAGTTTTATGTGTTGGAGCGGACACGCCTTGGCGGTGTGGATTATCTGCTCGTGACAGATCAGCCGGATGGGGATGCACAGGCGCTGATCTTAAAGGACATTACAGAAAATGACGGGGACGAAAGTGTTTACCGTATTGTATCGACGATAAAGAACTGGATGCAGTAGCAGCAGTTTTTGAAAATATGCTGGATGATATTGAATTCGTGGAAGACGAAGAAGAATAAGACCGGCAGACAAAATATAAATTATTAATAAAACAAAGAGAGTACTTTGTACAATTCTATGGATGAAGGGCTTGCCGTTCCATGACCGGGAAAGACGAACTGGCAGCGTGTGTGCATAGTGTTTTTACCGGGAGACTTTCTTTGTGTTTCAAGAATGTGGAGGAAAAACAATTGAATAAGAAACAAACAGAAAGTCCGTCAAAGCTCAAGATTATACCGCTGGGAGGTCTGGAGCAGATCGGTATGAACATTACTGCCTTCCAGTATGAGGACAGTATTATTGTGGTGGACTGCGGACTGGCTTTTCCTGAGGATGATATGCTGGGAATCGATCTGGTCATCCCGGATGTAACGTATCTGAAGGACAATGCGGATAAGGTAAAGGGCTTTGTGATCACACATGGACATGAGGATCATATCGGTGCACTTCCTTATGTATTGAAGGAACTGCCTGTTCCGATCTATGCGACAAAGCTGACAATGGGTATCATTGAAAACAAGCTGACAGAGCATGGACTGGAAAAAAACAAAGCGTAAGGTTGTCAAATTCGGACAGCATATCAATCTGGGACAGTTCCGGGTAGAATTTATCAAGACAAACCACAGTATTGCGGATGCAGCAGCGCTTGCCATTTATTCACCGGCGGGAATTGTCGTGCATACAGGTGATTTTAAAGTGGATTACACACCGGTATTCGGGGATTCCATTGATCTGCAGCGTTTTGCGGAGCTTGGAAAGAAAGGCGTTCTGGCACTGATGTGCGACAGCACAAATGCGGAAAGACCGGGCTTTACCCCTTCTGAGAGAACAGTCGGTGTGACATTTGACAATATTTTCTCGGAGCATACCAATACAAGACTGATCATTGCGACATTTGCATCCAATGTGGACCGTGTGCAGCAGATCATCAATTCCGCTTATAAATACGGACGTAAGGTTGTTGTCGAAGGACGCAGCATGGTCAATATCATTGATACAGCCACAAAGCTTGGTTATATCAATATTCCGGATAATACGCTGATCGATATCGAACAGCTCAAAAATTACCCGGATGAAAAAACAGTCATTATCACAACGGGAAGCCAGGGTGAAAGTATGGCAGCTCTTTCCCGTATGGCATCCGGAATGCACCGGAAGATCTCAATCGGACCGCTTGATACGGTTATCTTCTCGTCAAATCCGATTCCGGGAAATGAAAAAGCGGTTTCCAAGGTGATCAACGAACTGTATGCCAAAGGTGCAGATGTTATATTTGAAGATGCGCATGTATCCGGACATGCCAGACAGGAAGAAATTAAACTGATCTATTCCCTGGTACAGCCGAGGTATTCCATTCCGGTACATGGTGAGTATCGCCATCTGAAAGCGCAGGCAAATCTGGTGCATAAGCTGGGCATGGATAAGGATAACATCTTTATTCTGCATTCAGGTGATGTGCTGGAGCTTTCGGAAGAAGCGGCAAAGGTGACCGGAAAGGTTCCGGTAGGTTCTATTTTCGTAGATGGTCTTGGTGTCGGTGATGTTGGTAATATCGTTATCCGCGACAGACAGCATCTGGCGGAAGACGGTATTCTGATCGTTGTCGTTGCGCTGGACTGCGAAAATAATGTCGTGGTTTCCGGCCCGGATATTGTTTCAAGAGGATTTGTCTATGTGAGAGAATCCGACGAGCTTCTGGACGGCGCAAGAGACATTGTGTCGGATGTACTGGATGACTGCATCGACAGAAACATCTCCGACTGGGGAAGAATGAAAAATGCAATGAAAGATTCGCTGAATGAATATTTCTGGAAGAAGACAAAACGTCGCCCGATGATCCTGCCTATTATCATGGAGGTGTAGGCTATGCTCGAAATACAGAAAGAACTGGATCAGTTTATTCTGACGATCAAAAACACACAGGTATACAAAGAGTACCAACTGCAGAAAAGCAAGGTAAAAGAAAATCCGGATCTGAAAAGACAGCTGGATCAGTTCAGAATGAGAAATTATGAGCTGCAGACAAAGCATTGCCCGGATAATCTGTACGATGAAATGGACTGCTTCCAGAGAGAGTACGAGCAGTTCCGGGAAATCCCGCTGGTGCATGATTTTCTGGCAGCGGAGCTTGCGCTCTGCCGCCTGGTACAGGAAGTATCGGATGGTGTGATGCGCGCGGTAGCGGAGGATTTTGAATGATGTCAGGGGCAAAAAGTCAAAAACCACGATGTGCTTGCACAGGAGTGGTTTTATGACTTGTTGTCCCGCCCGGGCATGAGCATAAAAGTGGAGCGGAGCTTCGCGATATGCGAATGCCGGGCAGGATTGTGAGAGTGCACAGCATGGAACAATCCGTATGACATTATTGATACAGATAATATCGTGCATTGCAGATGCATGATACGGAGGAAGGAAATGTAATGAAAGCAAAGCAAGTGACCGGAGCGGTTTTTAATATGATATTCCGACTGGTGCTGTCCATCATCATTATACTGGTGGTATACAGACTTGCCATGTATTCCTATCATCTGGGTTATATGGTGTTTGCGGATGTGGCAAAGGAAGCGGAGCCGGGCAGAGATATCACGATCGCCGTAGATACAGAGGATAGCACGATGGATGTTGCAAAGACGCTGGAAAACAGAGGGCTGATAGATGATGCAAGAGTATTTTTCCTGCAGGAAATGCTGTCAGAATACCGTGGTAAGATCCAGCCGGGCATTTATACGCTCAATACATCTATGACGGCTGAAAAGATGCTGGCGGAAATGGCGGCAAACGCACCTTCCGATGACGAAGAGTCTGAAGATGCACAAACGACGGATACGGAAAATACGAATGCATCGGATGATGTCTCAGATGGCGTTTCAGATGCTGCGGAGGATACGCCGGCAGCAACAGATACGCAGTCTGCGGAGTCACACAGCGAGTGATGTTTTGGAGAGCAGGTTCGCTGTGACCAGGAGAAACAGGACCATACACAGCAGGATGAGGGAATATCTGTATGCCCTGAAGCATAATGCCGGACTTGAAACCGCCATATTGAATATCGGCGATGGAATGTCCTTAAGTATAAAGAAAAATGAAAAATGGTGATGACATGGAGAACAAGAGAAAGAGAAATAAAGTAGAACTTCTGCTTCCGGCGGGGAATCTTGAAACCCTAAAGGTAGCAATCAGATATGGCGCTGATGCAGTATATATAGGCGGACAGGCATATGGTCTTAGAGCGAAAGCAGATAACTTCAGTATAGAGGATATGAAGGCGGCAGCAGAGTATGCCCATGCCCATGGAAAGAAGGTATATCTCACAGCAAACATATATGCCCATAATTATGATATTGAGGGGGTCAGGAAATATTTTGCCCAGGTGAAGGATACAGGCATTGACGCAGTTCTTGTGTCTGATCCGGGAATGTTTATGCTGGCAAGGGAGGTTATGCCTGATATGGAGCTTCATATCAGTACCCAGGCCAATAATACCAATTATCTCACTTTTCAGTTCTGGAATAAGATGGGAGCAAAAAGAGTGGTTACCGCAAGGGAGCTGTCTCTTAAAGAGATAGGCGAGATCAGGGATAACATACCTGATGATATGGAGATAGAGTCGTTTATACACGGAGCTATGTGCATATCCTATTCCGGAAGGTGCCTGCTCAGTAATTATTTCACAGGTCGACAGCTTTAAGATCGAGGGCAGAATGAAAACGGCTCTTTATGTGGCAACAGTTGCGAGAACATACCGGAAAGCGATCGATGCCTGCCTGGAATCAAAAGAAGCATACGAAGCGATCCTGCCATGGTGCAGGGAAGAAATTTCCAAATGTACCTATCGCCAGTTTACAACGGGATTTTATTTTGGCAGACCGGATGAAAATACACAGATCTACGACAGCAATACTTATGAGCAGGAGTATATTTATCTCGGTATCGTGGAAGATGCAGAAGCTGCACAGGAAAATGCGGGAAGTATCGTATCCATTACACAGCGTAATAAGTTCAGTGTCGGAGAGACGATCGAGATCATGAAGCCGGATGGCAGCAATGTACAGACGATTGTATTGTCTATTGTAAATGAAGAAGGCCGGGAGCAGGAAAGTGCACCGCATCCGCAGCAGAAGCTCCGCGTTTTGCTTAGTGAGAAAGCTTCTCATTATGATCTTCTGCGCAAAAAAGCATGTGCAACAAGCTGATCCTGGTTTGTGCAATATAGACATTTGGCGGCAAAATTCTGCAAATGTTTTAGAAAATTCGACCAATTTTTAAAAAATAGAAAATGGGTATTGAAATTTAAAAAAATAAGAGTATCTTAATAGCAACGAAAGGAATCTTTCGAAAATAAGATAATAACTTGAACGATGATGTTCCAAACGGTAGTTTTGGAACATTTTTTTGTATCAGGGAAATTTGATATAAAGCACAAAAAAAAGAACGTTATCAAGTATCTAATATAAAAAAAAGAAAGGGAGATATGAAATGAGCGGAGTTACAAATGTGGAAGAAATTTTCGGTAAAAACGTGTTCACACTTGGTAAGATGAAGGAACGTCTGCCAAAGGATGTGTACAAGGAAGTGAAAAAGGTCATGGATCAGGGCGGAGAGCTTTCCATGGCAGCAGCAAATGTTGTTGCAAAAGCAATGAAGGACTGGGCATGTGAAAATGGTGCAACACATTACACACATTGGTTCCAGCCACTGACAGGAATCACGGCAGAAAAGCATGATGCTTTCGTTTCACATCCGGATGAAGCCGGTAAGATGATCACAGAGTTCTCCGGAAAGGAACTGATCAAGGGCGAGCCTGATGCATCTTCCTTCCCGTCAGGTGGTCTGAGAGCAACTTTCGAAGCAAGAGGTTATACAGCATGGGATATCACAAGCCCTGCATTCTTAAAAGAAGCTTCAACAGGCGTGATCCTCTGTATTCCGACAGCTTTCTGTTCTTATACAGGTGAGGCACTGGATAAAAAGACACCGCTTCTTCGTTCAATGGAAGCTGTATCCAAACAGGCACTTCGTATCGTCCGTTTATTTGGAAATACAACAGCAACAAAAGTAACTGCATCCGTAGGACCGAGCAGGAGTACTTCCTTGTTGACGAGAATCTGTATAAAAAGAGATGACCTGATGTTTGCAGGCAGAACCTTATTTGGCGCACCTGCTCCAAAAGGACAGGAGATGGAAGATCACTATTTTGGTGTTATCAGAGAGCGTGTCGGCGCCTACATGAAGGATTTGAATGAGGAATTGTGGAAATTAGGTGTTACGGCAAAAACGCAGCACAATGAGGTAGCACCTGCACAGCATGAGCTGGCTCCGATCTATGAAACAGCCAATATCGCAGTTGACCACAACCAGCTTGTTATGGAGACAATGAAACGTGTCGCTGTACAGCATGGCCTGAGATGTCTGCTGCATGAGAAACCATATGCAGGCGTCAATGGTTCCGGTAAGCATGACAACTGGTCCATTACAACGGATGACGGCATGAACTTACTTGAGCCGGGTGATACACCAAATGAAAATATCCAGTTCCTGCTTGTACTTGCCTGCATCATGAAAGCGGTTGACAAACATGCAGATCTGCTCCGCCAGTCCGCATCCGATGTCGGAAACGACCACAGACTTGGGGCAAACGAAGCACCGCCGGCAATCATTTCCATGTTCCTCGGTGAACAGCTTGAGGATGTAGTAAAACAGCTTGTAGAAACAGGTAATGCTGCTTCCTGCAAAGAGGGTGGTAAGCTGGAGACAGGTGTATCCACACTGCCTGATCTGGATAAAGATGCAACAGACCGTAACCGTACTTCGCCATTTGCCTTTACAGGTAATAAGTTTGAATTCCGTATGGTTGGTTCCGCTGATTCCATTGCCGGCCCGAATACAACACTGAATGCGATCGTAGCGGAAGCGTTCTGTGAAGCTGCTGACAGACTGGAAAAAGCAGAAGATTTTGAAACAGCAGTACATGATCTGATCAAAGAATACATGACAGAGCACCAGAGAATCATCTTCAATGGAAATGGCTATTCCGATGAGTGGGTAGTAGAAGCTGAGAAACGTGGACTTCCAAATATCAAATCCATGATCGAAGCTGCATCTACACTGACAAGTGAGAAGGCAGTCGCACTGTTTGAGAAGTTTGGTATTTATACAAAGGCAGAACTGGAATCCCGTGAAGAGATCATTTATGAAACATATGCAAAGACGATCAATATCGAGGCACTGACCATGATCGACATGGCAGGCAAGCAGATCATCCCTGCAGTTGTGAAATATACAAAGACACTGGCAGATACCGCAAATGCCATCAAGGCAGCAGGCGGAGACGCAAGCGTACAGACAGAGCTTCTGGCTGATGTTTCCACAAAACTTGCAGCAATGCAGAAGGAACTCAACAAGCTGGTAGCTGACGAGAAAGAAGCAAGTGCTATGGAAGATGTAAAGGCACAGGCATTCTTCTACAAAGATACGATCAAGGCTACTATGGATGAGCTGAGAAAACCTGCTGATGAGCTGGAAATGATCGTTGACAAAGACGTATGGCCGATCCCGACCTACGGCGAGTTAATGTTCGAGGTATAGAATTTCTTTTGGATGTTATGAAATGAAGTGTATAAATGTGCGGAAACAGCTTGTTTCCGCGCATTTTCTCTATAAAAAGAGAAAATAAAAAATAATCAAAAAAATTTGAAAAAGTACTTGCATAATAAAAAAACATTTGCTATAATCAATTTCGTTGTGATGGGCTATCGCCAAACGGTAAGGCAACGGACTCTGACTCCGTCATTTCAAGGTTCGAATCCTTGTAGCCCAGCTTTTGGAAGCCCGGTTGAATTTCAACCGGGCTTTTTGTAGCGAGGGAACAAAATCAAGCACGAGCGAAGCGAGTATTTGATTTTGCCCGAGCGTACAACGAGAAAATCAGAGAGCACGAAGTGCGGCTGCTGTGATAACAGCAGGATTTTTCGAGTCTGGTAAGAGGGAACAAAATCAAGCATTGTCACATATTTGCGCAGCAAATGTGCGGCTAAATAACCTGCACAGCAGGTTATAGCTATTCGAGCGTACAACGAGAAAATCAGAGAGCACGAAGTGTGGCTGCTGTGATAACAGCAGGATTTTCGAGTATGTGTGAAAATCACGTGAAAAATGAAAGCTACGACGCTACGAAGTAGCGGATTTTTCGAGTCTGGTAAGAACAAAACAAAATCTCGAGCGAAGCGAGGTAAACCTAATGTATTCATTCAATAGCAGAGTGCGTTACAGTGAAGTAAATAAAGATGGCAGGCTGAAGCTTGTTTCGCTGCTGGATTATTTTCAGGACTGCTCCACGTTTCATTCCGAGGATGCGGGGATGGGAACGGAATACCTGGCAGGACAGGGACTGGCATGGGTACTGAATTTCTGGCAGATCGATGTCATGAGGTATCCGCAGCTTTGCGAACAGATCACGATCGAGACATGTCCCTATGCATTTAAAGGCTGTCTGGGCTTTCGTAATTTTGATATGCTTGATGAGCAGGGAAACAGGATCGCCGTTGCCAATACGCTCTGGACACTTCTGAATCTGCAGTCCATGCGGCCGGCAAAGCCGACGGAAGAAATGCTGCAGGCTTACAGCATTTCTTCAAAGCTTCCAATGGAATATCTGTCACGGAAAATTCCGGTAGAAGGAGAGGGAGAGAGACAGGATGAGGTGCTTGTCCGGAAACATCATCTGGATACCAATTACCATATGAACAACGGACAGTATGTTGCTGTGGCGTCGGATCTTCTGCCTGAGAATTTTGAGGTGAACCGACTGATGGTCAGCTATCATAAATCAGCGGTGCTGGGAGACATTCTGTATCCGGTCATTTACGGAAAAGGAACAGAGGAAGTGACTGTTGTATTGGAAACGGAAGAACACAGCCCTTATGCGATTGTAAAATTTAACGGAATACTGAGCAAACAGGAGAATCGGGTTCCGGTTGTGGGAAAGATATTGTAAATTAAGAAGGAAAGCAGGCTAATATGATATTTGGAAAGAAACAGACACTTGTCATGATAAAAAGGGTTGAATTCGGTATTTATCTGGCAGAGACAATGAAGGATGCGGAAAACAAAGTGCTTTTGCCGAAAAAACAGGTTCCGGCAGATATGGAAGTGGGAGATCCGATCGATGTGTTTTTATACAAGGATTCTAATGACCGCCCGATCGCGACGGTGAAGGAACCAAAACTGACACTCGGACAGACGGCAAGACTGCGTGTCGTATCTGTCGGAAAGGTCGGAGCCTTTCTGGACTGGGGGCTGGAAAAGGATCTGTTTCTGCCGTACAGAGAGCAGACCACACAGGTAAAAGCTGGCGACGAAGTGATCGCTGCCCTGTATCTGGATAAGAGTGAACGCCTCTGTGCAACGATGAAGGTGTATCCTTATCTGCAAAAAGAAAGTCCTTATCAAAAAGATGATGTTGTGACAGGTATGGTATATGAGATCAGTCATAATTTCGGGGCGTTCGTAGCGGTGGATGACAAGTATTCCGCGCTGATCCCGAAAAAAGAACTGTACGGAGAACTTCATGTGCTTCAGCAGATCAGCGCGCGCGTGACCGGTGTGAAGGAAGACGGTAAGCTGGATCTTGGGATCCGGCAGAAGGCACATCTGCAGATGAGTGAGGATGCGGATAAAGTACTGTCTCTTTTGCGGGAAAAAGAAGGGTTTTTACCGTTGCATGATAAATCCTCTCCGGAACAGATCCGGGAAACGATCGGTATGAGTAAAATGAATTTAAGCGTGCGATCGGACATCTTTATAAAGAACATCTGATCACGCTGGAAAGTGACGGAATCCGGTTAAAGAAGTAAAAGAATACTTTTCTTTTGGCAAAATATAGATTATACTGAGATTGTAAAATGTACATGAATATTAAAAAAAGGAGAATGAAAAATGAAGATCCAGAATATTACAAACATTGAAAAATTTTTTGAAGTAGTTGACAGCTGTAAAGGCAAGGTTGAGCTTGTAACGGGAGAAGGCGACAGACTGAATTTGAAATCAAAGCTTTCCCAGTACGTTTCCATGGCAAAGCTTTTTTCTGACGGTACGATTTCAGAGCTGGAGCTGCTGGCATATGAGCCGGAAGATATCAATAAGTTAGTAAACTTCATGATGAACAACTAAGAGCCGCATGAATCCGAAAAAGGTTAATTGGCTGTTTTTGACAACATTGCTTGTGGAAGCGGCGGTCATGGCGTTTATGTATCTGTGCAGTGATATTTCACTGGGAATTATAGAAAGTCTTCTGCTCAGTCAGTTGATCGTACTGGTTCCGGCTGTCTTGTTCCTGTTTGGGACAAGGACGGATCCTGGCAGGCTGATCGCCCATAACAGACCGAAATTTACCACGGCTCTTCTGGTCGTGGTATTTACCTTTCTGTGTATGCCTGCGATCATAGCGGTAAATGCATTTTCCATGCTGTTTGTGGATAATGAGGTCGCCGGGCTGCAAAGCTATATGTTGTCAGTACCATGGTGGCAGATTCTGCTCATGGTCGGTATCATAGGACCGGTCAGTGAAGAATTTGTGTTCCGGGGCGTCATCTATCATGGCTATAAGACAAGCCAAAGGTTTGTCGGTTCCATGCTGTTATCGGCGCTTTTATTTGGACTTACCCACTTGAATTTCAACCAGATGAGCTATGCGGTATTGGTGGGTATAGTCAGTGTACTGCTGTTAGAGGGCAGCGGCAGTATCTTTTACAGTATGCTGTTCCATATCTGCATTAACACGACAAATGTTGTGCAGATGCTGGTGCAGAAGGCACAGGGCACTATCATGAGTCAGGAAGAGAGCATGGCATATATTGAGCGGACGATGCAGATGCCTTATAAACAGGCGTTGGCGGTTTCTGTATCGGTCTACGCGGTGATCGCTGCAGGCGCGACGGCACTTGCAGGCTGTCTGCTTTACCTGATCGTGAAAAAAGAAAACAGAGTGCAGCATATGCAGCAACTGCTGCATGGAAATACGGGAGAGAAAAGGACAAAACTGATTTCTGTTCCGCTGGTCATTTCTGTTGTGCTTTGCCTGCTATATATGACAGCAGATGTATTTTGGGGGTTAAAGGTGAAACTAATATGAGAAAAATGCAGGTATTGGGCATAGAACTGCAGGATCATACCGTGCGTGAGGCAATGAAAAAAACGGATGCCTTCCTGCGGGACGGAAAAGTCAGTACGATTGCCTATATTACAATGCGGGGTCTGATGGAAGCGGAGGAATCACAGGAAAGACAGGACTTCTTGAGAGAGCTTGATCTTACTGTTCCGGCAGACAGTGATATTTTACGTGCGGCCGGCATTGCAACGCGAAACAGAGTGAGAGAAGTAGATAACGATGAGTTTCTGACGGAATTTCTGCGGAAGATTGTCAGAGGTAGACAGACGGTATATTTGTTGACCAGTACACAGGGGCAGCTGCAGCTGCTTCGGGATGGTCTTCTCAGTTATCAGGAGAATCTGCGGATCATAGGAAGCTATTCTCTGGATGAACTGGAGCAGGATGACGATTATCTGGTAAATGAGATCAATGTAGAGACACCGAATGTACTCATCACGAATATTTCATCCCCACAGCGAGAGGCTTTTTTTGAAGCAAACCAGATGAAGCTGAATGTGGAAGTCTGGCTGATGCTGAAGGATGAGGTAGTCCACAGCAACAAACATAAAGGATTGTTTTGGATATTACATGACAGAGTTGTCCGTAAGCTCTTTAAACACAAAGTAGTACAGTACTTAAACCATGAAAAAGAATCATAAGGCTTCGGGAGGGAAAGCAGATGCATTTCTTCCGGAGTCTTTTGTTTTGCCGGGCGACGAGAAAAATGCACGCATTTATGCGGTGCGTTTGACAAACGCTAATCAGAGCGGGATTTGCAGAGCACATCCTGTTTCTGCGTGACAGAATTTGTGAAATGAAAAGGTAAAAAATGCATAAAAAAATAGGGGAAATTGGTGGATTTTTTTGTGGATATATATTAAAATAAAAAAAGCAATATGCAAAAGGCTATTGAGAAGGTATCTATCTTTGTGAAAAATGTATAACTATCCGACGGGGATAGGTGGGAAAAGGAGCGGGCTATGATTTCAAATCAAATTCTGCAGAATACGTTAGACGGATTAAAAGCAATTTCACGTGTTGATTTTGCAGTCATTGATACAGACGGAAAGACGATTGTTTCCACAACGGAAAATGAGCTGGAATATCCGGTGGCAGTGGTTGATTTTGTAAAATCACCGGCGGACAGCCAGAGGTTTCAAATACCAGTTCTTTAAGATTTATGATGAACAGGTTGCAGAATATGTGCTGGTCGCTATCGGCTCCGGAGAGGATGTCTATATGATCGGTAAAATGGCAACATTTCAGATCCAGAATCTGATGGTTGCATATAAAGAGCGGTTTGATAAGGACAACTTTATCAAAAACCTGCTTCTGGACAACCTGCTTCTGGTAGATATTTACAGCCGGTCCAAAAAGCTGCGTATTAAGATGGAAGCACCGCGTACCGTAATGATCATTGAAGCGGGCGAGGGAAAAGATGCCAATTCTGTGGAAGTGATCAGAGAATGTCTGGGCAACGGAAACCGCGATTTCATTACCGCTGTGGATGAAAACAGCGTGATCGTTGTCAAAGAGATATTGGAAGAAGTGCCAAAGGCAGAGCTGGAGCGTGTGGCAAAGAGCATCATTACGACGCTGGAGAAAGAAGGGGCGTCTGATGTACATATCGCATATGGCAGTATTGTCGGAGAACTGAAGGAAGTCAGCCGTTCTTACAAGGAGGCCAAGATGGCACTGGATGTTGGCAAGATCTTTTTCGGTGAAAGAGAGATCATGGCATACAGCGAGCTTGGTATAGGGCGTTTGATTTATCAGCTTCCGATTCCGTTGTGCAAGATGTTCATCCGCGAGATCTTTGGTAATAAGAGCCCGGATGATTTTGATGAAGAAACCGTTGTGACGATCAATAAGTTCTTTGAAAACAGTCTGAATGTTTCGGAGACCTCAAGACAGCTGTTTATCCACCGTAACACGCTGGTGTACAGACTGGATAAGCTGCAGAAGTCAACAGGACTGGATCTGCGTGTTTTTGAGGACGCGATCACTTTTAAGATTGCCATGATGGTTGTCAAATATATGAAATATATGGAAACATTTGAGTATTGATAAACGAGGAGAGAGTCTCATGATAACACTGGAAAATGTAAGTAAAGCATATTCGACAGGAGCACCGGCACTGAATAATGTCAGCCTGAAGATTGAAGCGGGAGAATTTGTTTTTGTCGTAGGAGACAGCGGTTCCGGTAAATCAACACTGATCAAGCTGCTTTTGCGGGAACTGCTTCCGACTTCCGGGAAAATAATGGTAAATGACATTGATGTGGCAAGCCTGCGTCATAAACAGATTCCGAAATACCGCAGAAAGCTTGGCGTGGTATTTCAGGATTTCCGTCTTCTGAAAGATAGAAATGTATATGAAAATGTGGCGTTTGCACAGCGTATTGTGCAGACACCGTCTAAGGAAATCAAAAAAAAATGTTCCGTCCATTCTTTCGACAGTAGGACTGGCGGGCAAATATAAGGCAAGGCCGAAGCAGCTGTCCGGTGGTGAGCAGCAGCGTGTTGCACTGGCAAGAGCTCTTGTGAATAATCCACCGATCCTTCTGGCAGATGAGCCGACCGGAAATCTGGATCCGAAAAACTCATGGGAAATCATGAAGCTTCTGGAAGAGATCAATGAGAGAGGCACAACGGTTCTGGTTGTAACGCACAACCGGGAAATCGTAAACGCAATGAAGAAACGTGTTATTACAATGAACAAAGGCGTTATTGTGAATGACGAGAAGGAAGGTACATACATCGATGAGATTTAGTACATTAATCTATACAATAAAGCAGGGTATTGTTAATATATTCCGTAATAAATGGTATTCACTTGCCTCTATGGCAACGATCAGTGCGTGTTTGTTCATGTTCGGCATTTTTATTCGCTTGTGGCAAACTTCCAGTACATTGTAAAGGAAGCGCAGGACGGCGTTGCGGTTACGGTATTTTTTGAGGAAGGGATCAGTGATGAGAGGATCGCAGAGATCGGATCGCTGATTGAAAAAAGAGCAGAAGTATCCCATGTTAATTTTGTATCGGCAGATGCAGCATGGGAAAGCTTCAAGGATGATTATCTCGGAGAATATGCAGATGGCTTCGGGGATGACAATCCATTGCCGAATTCGGCAAACTATGAGGTGTATCTGAATGATGTATCCATGCAGGATTCCCTGGTAACTTATGTGGAATCTCTTGATGGTGTCAGGAGGGTTAACCGTTCTGAGGTAACAGCCAATACCCTTTCCGGTATGAATAAACTGATCGGTTATGCATCGGCGGGTATTATCGCTATCCTGCTTGCCGTATCCATTTTCCTGATCAGCAATACGGTTACGATCGGTATTTCTGTCCGCAAGGAGGAAATTAATATCATGAAATATATAGGAGCGACGGACTTTTTTGTCAGAGCGCCGTTTGTGATCGAAGGTATTTTGATCGGTCTTGCGGGATCTGTTCTGCCGCTTGCTATCATTTATGTGATCTATAATAATGTGATCGCATATGTATCAACCAGATTTTCCATGCTGTCACAGCTTCTGAAATTCCTGACGGTAGATCAGGTATTTCAGGTGCTGATGCCAATTTCGCTGATCATCGGTATCGGTATCGGTTTCTTTGGCAGTTTTTCAACAGTACGAAAGCATATCCGGGTATGATGCAGGGTTTAATACAGGATAGGAAAAGGTAAGGTATTTAGGAAATGGTAAGAAAAAAAGGTGTAATTGGGGCAATTATGGCAGCGGTTTTGCTCATTGGTGTAACAGGAACTGCTTTTGCGGCGCCGGAATCGGCAGACAGTCTGGATGATGCGATCAATAAAGGAACGGATGCACTTTCGGATGCACAGGATGATGAAAAAACAGCTGCAGTCCAATCTGAGTGCGGCGCAGGCAATGAAAAAAGGAACTGGAAAATGCCAAGACCGCACTGACCGGTGATGTAGTGGAGCTGGATTCCCAGATGAGTGAAGTTTCCAACGATCTGTTAGAGGTACAGAACCTTCTGGACACAAAGGAAGCGGAGCTGGAAAAGACAACAAAGGAACTTGCACAGGCAAAGATCGATGTGGAAAAACAGTATGAGGACATGAAGCTCCGCATTAAGTTTATGTATGAAAACGGTACGATGTCTTATATCCAGATCCTGCTCAGCAGTGGCAGCTTCAGTGAACTTTTGAATAAAGCAGAATATATTGAGCAGGTATCTGAATATGATAGAAATATGCTTCAGACATATCAGGATAACCGGGATAAGATCACAAGGCTGGAAAAGGACCTGAAGGACCAGAAAGAAGTACTGGAACAGGTTAAGGGAGATGTGGAAGCGAAGCAGACGGAGATGGCAGGCCTGATCTCAGATAAGCAGACGGAGATCGAAGGGCTATGAAAGTGATATCCAGAATAAAGAAGAAGCGATCAAAGAATATGAAGCTATGATTGCAGAGCAGGATTCCACCATCAAGGCACTGGAGGCTTCTGTGGCTGCAGCGAAGGCAAAACGGACGCAGATGACGGTATCCGACAACAGTACAAATGCCGCAGACCAGCCGCATTACGGCGGTGGCGCGTTTGTATGGCCGGCTCCATCTTATACAAGAATATCAGACGACTATGGATACAGGACACATCCGATTCTGGGTATACAGAAGTTTCACAGTGGTGTGGATATGGCGGCACCGAGTGGTTCTTCCATTCTGGCGGCAGCGGATGGAACCGTTGTTGCAGCTACTTATAATGCAACAATGGGTAATTATGTGATGATCGATCATGGAAACGGACTTTATACGATTTATATGCATGCATCTGCCCTTTATGTATCGAGCGGACAGTCTGTAAGTGCAGGCAGTACGATCGCTGCGGTCGGTTCAACGGGACGAAGCACAGGTGCGCATCTGCACTTCAGCGTCCGCCAGAACGGAAGCTACGTCAGCCCATGGAACTACTTGTAAACCTGCAGAGCCGTGTAACCGCATCGGATTTCTGAGGAGCAAGCTTGCTTGCGGAGCAGAAAAACGATGCGGTTATGGGGCGAGCAGCCCACATGAGCAAAAGGAGCCGCAGAGCGGCGAGTTTGCGAATGAGGCTCTGCAGGAGAAGAAAGACAGCGAGCAGCCCACATGAGCAAAAGGAGCCGCAGAGCGGCGAGTTTGCGAATGAGGCTCTGCAGGAGAAGAAAGACAGCGAGCAGCCCACATGAGCAAAAAGGAGCCGCGAAGCGGCGAGTTTGCGAATGAGGCTCTGCAGGAGAAGAAAGACGGCGAGCAGCCCACATGAGCAAAGGAGCCGCGGAGCGGCGAGTTTGCGAATGAGGCTCTGCAGGAGAAAGACAGCAGCGAGCAGCCCACATGAGCAAAAAGGAGCCGCAGAGCGGCGAGTTTGCGAATGCGGCTCTGCAGGAGAAGAAAGACAGCGAGCAGCCCACATGAGCAAAAGGAGCCGCGGAGCGGCGAGTTTGCGAATGAGGCTCTGCAGGAGAAGAAAGACAGCGAGCAGCCCACATGAGCAAAAGGAGCCGCGGAGCGGCGAGTTTGCGAATGAGGCTCTGCAGGAGAAGAAAGACGGCGAGCAGCCCACATGAAATAATGAATCAAGGGAAGGGAAATCAAATTGGAAGAGAATAGGCAGGAAGTAGAAAACGAACAGAATACAGAATCAGATCAGGAAGTTCTGGAGCGGATCGAGAAAAAGAGGCGTCGGACAGCCCGCTATAACTTTTTTGCGCTGGGTGTTCTGGTAGGGCTTCTGGTCGCTTTTTTACTGACTGTTGTACTTGTGGGTGGCGGTATTCTGAATCCGGGTGCACAGCTGGCGGCAGGATCGGTGTCAAAGACGGATGATACGGTTCTGACAAATGAAGTAAAAAATAAGATCGGACTTCTCGAAGACAGTATTTATGAATATTATCTGGGGGATACGACAAACGAGGATCTGGAGACAGGGATTTATAAGGGTATGGTCGATGCGCTCGGTGATCCGTATTCCGAATATTATACACCGGATGAGCTCAATACCCTGCGGGAAAGCACAGAGGGCATTTACTATGGTATCGGTGCTTATATCGGTATTGACGGAGAGACGGAATATTGTAAGATCACAAGTGTGATACCGGACACCCGGCTGAAGCAGCAGGGGCTGCAGGCGGAGGATATCATTGTAGAGGTAGATGGCACAAGCACAAAAGGCATGACAACAACAGATGTGGTTGCACTCATCAAAGGCAAGGAAAACACTGATGTGACACTAACGGTCTACCGTAAGGGTGAAACAGATTATCTGGATATTACCGTGACACGTAAAAAGGTGGAAGCACCGACTGTCAGCTATAAGATGCTGGATAGCAATATTGCGTATATTCAGATCGCACAATTTGAGGATGTGACCGGAGATCAGTTTACAGAGCAGATCGCAAAGGCAAGAGAAGATGGCATGAAAGCATTGATTCTTGATCTTCGTAATAATCCGGGTGGAACACTGACAAGTGTCATTGAGGTGGCGAGACAGCTTCTGCCGAAAGGCCTGATCGTGTATACGGAGGATAAGAATGGAGAACGGGATGAATATAAATGTGACGGTTCTCACGAGCTGGAAGTACCGCTGGTAGTGCTGGTCAATGAAAACAGCGCATCCGCATCCGAGATCCTTTCCGGTGCGATCAAGGATTATGGTATTGGCACGCTGCTTGGTACAACAACCTTTGGAAAAGGAATTGTACAGAAGGTATTCGGCATCACAGACGGTTCCGCTGTGAAACTGACGATCAGCCATTATTATACACCGAACGGGAATGATATCCATGGCGTAGGTATCGAGCCGGATGAAACACTGGATCTGGATGTAGATCAGTATCTGAAGAATGGTACAGATAATCAGCTTGAACGTGCGACAGAGATACTTGAGGGAGAGATTGTGAAATGAAACAGGCATATCTGATAACGGCATATAAGAATTTTGATGAGCTGTATGAGCTTGCGGAAATATTGTCAAAGACAGCATATGTATTCATTCATGTGGATGAGAAAAGCCGTGAGATCACAGATGCGGATGTGGAGAAACTGAACCGGCTTCCGGGCTGCGAAGCGATCCGGGAATACCGCATTGTATGGGGTGGCTTTGCACATGTGCAAGCGATCGTAAAGCTGATGGCAATGGCACTTTCCAAAGAAGATGTTTCTTATATGCATCTTCTGACCGGCGAAGATTTTCCACTTCTGACGCCGGAACAGTTGGATGAAAAGTTCCTTACATCCGATCAGATCTTTATGGACTATCTGACGCCGGAACAGCTTCCGGAAACGGTAACGAAGCGATATCAGTATTATAACTGGTTTACAGATCAGAATGTGAAAAATAAAGTGTTATGGCAGTTGCAGAACATGACGGTAAAGGTGCAGAAAAAGGCGGGTATCTGCCGAAAGGGAATCGGGCCTTTTACAAAGATTTACAAAGGACTTGTGTATGTATCCATGCCAAGAGAAGCAGCAGCTTATGTCGTTTCTTTCGTGGCAAAGCACGGAGAATTCTGGGATGATCTTGCGGTATGTCAGGTACCGGAGGAGTTCTTCTTCCAAACGATATTTATGAATGATAAAAACTGGCGGGAGCATGTGGTAAACAAACAGCTCCGCTATATGGACTGGACAAAGGGAGACGGTTCCAGCCCGGCATATCTGACACTGGAGGACTATGATAAGGTAAAAGCCAGCGGCTGTGCATTTGCCCGGAAATTCCATCCGAAGCAGTCTGAAATCCTCCGGGATAGACTCCGTGAGGATCTTGGGATCGAGTCTTAAGCAGCGATCATTGGAGGCGTTGTGGCACTGACAGTGCTGCTCTGAGCATCGGTCTGAAATTACAGAGAAACGAACAAACGTTTGTATAAAATCTATACAAATTTCAAAAACTGTGATATAGTACAAGAAGATTTTGTACCATATCACAGTTTTTTGTTATGGCGACGAGGAAAATGCACGCATTTATGCGGTGCATTTGACGACCGCTAATCAGAGCGAGATTCGCAGAGCGTATCTCGTCTCTGTTCAGAGAACAAACAGGAGATAGATAGATGGATCATTTCGTCTTACATTCAAAATATCAGCCGACCGGAGATCAGCCGCAGGCGATCGAGGAACTGGTAAATGGGTTCCGGGAAGGTAACCAGTTTGAGACACTTCTTGGTGTGACGGGCTCCGGAAAAACGTTTACCATGGCTAACATTATCGCGGCGCTCAATAAACCGACGCTTGTGATTGCCCACAATAAGACGCTGGCAGGACAGTTATATGGAGAGTTTAAGGAGTTCTTCCCGGAAAATGCGGTAGAATACTTTGTTTCTTATTATGATTACTATCAGCCGGAGGCTTATGTGCCACAGACGGACACTTATATTGAAAAGGATTCGGCAATCAATGATGAGATCGATAAGCTGCGCCTTTCGGCGACTGCCTCTCTGACGGAACGGAGGGATGTTGTTGTTGTGGCATCCGTATCGTGTATTTACGGTATCGGTAGTCCGGATGACTATATGAACATGATGGTATCTCTGCGCCCGGGTATGATCAAGGATAGGGACGACGTGATCCGCGAGCTGATCGATATCCAGTACGACCGCAATGATCTGGATCTTGACCGCGGCTGTTTCCGCGTGCGCGGGGATGTGCTGGAGGTAAATCCGGCGCAGGGCAGTGACTATATTCTGCGGATTGAATTTTTCGGCGATGAGATCGACCGTATTACAGAGGTAGATCCGCTGACCGGCGCAGTGCATGCACAGATGGAGCATATTTCTATTTTCCCGGCTTCCCATTATGTAGTACCGCGTGAGAAAATATTGCATGCGTGCGGAGAGATCGAGAAAGAACTGGAACAGCAGGTGAAGTTTTTCAAGGGTGAGGACAAACTCTTAGAGGCGCAGCGTATTTCAGAACGGACGAATTTTGATATAGAAATGCTGATGGAGACAGGCTTCTGCTCCGGTATAGAGAATTATTCCCGTCATATGAACGGGCTGGCAGCGGGCGAGACACCGATGACACTGATGGATTATTTTAAGGATGATTATCTGATCATCATTGATGAGTCGCATATGACGATTCCGCAGATCCGTGCCATGTATCACGGCGACCAGTCCAGAAAGCATACACTGGTTGATTATGGCTTCCGTCTGCCGTCAGCACTGGACAACCGACCGCTGAATTTTGAGGAGTTTGAATCGAAGATCGATCAGCTTTTATTTGTTTCTGCGACGCCGGGAGAATATGAGGAACAGCACGAGCTGCTGCGGACAGAGCAGATCATAAGACCGACCGGACTTCTGGATCCGAAGGTGGATGTGCGCCCGATTGAAGGGGCAGATCGATGATCTGATCTCGGAGATTAAAAAGGAAACGGAAAAGAAAAATAAAGTACTTGTCACAACGCTGACAAAGCGGATGGCGGAAGATCTGACAGATTATATGAAGGAAGTCGGTATTCGGGTGAAATATCTGCATTCTGATATTGATACGATGGAACGTGCAGAGATCATCCGTGATATGCGTCTGGATGTGTTTGACGTTCTGGTCGGTATCAACTTGTTGCGGGAAGGCCTGGATATCCCGGAAATTTCTCTGGTGGCGATCCTGGATGCGGATAAAGAAGGCTTTCTGCGTTCGCGTACTTCTCTGGTACAGACGATCGGACGTGCTGCAAGAAATGCGGAAGGACACGTGATCATGTATGCGGATGTCATTACGGACTCTATGCGGGAAGCAATCGATGAGACGAACCGCAGACGCGAGATCCAGGATGCTTATAATAAGGCGCATGGTATCGTTCCGAAAACAATTAAGAAAGATGTCCGCGATCTGATCAGTGTGACTCGTGTGATCGACAGCAAGGATACACGCATGGAAAAAGATATGGAATCCATGAATGCGGACGAGCTGAAAAAAGAGATCGCCGATGTGACAAAACAGATGAAGAAAGCGGCTGCGGATCTGAATTTCGAGCTGGCAGCACAGCTGCGTGACAGGATGGTAGAACTGAAGAAACACCTGCACGAGGTGGAGGACTAAAATGGTATTTTCGACAATAGTGTTTTTATGCATGTTTTTGCCGATCACGATAATTTTATATTATGCCATGCCCAAGGCACTGAAAAATTATTTTCTGCTGGCAGCAAGCCTGTTTTTCTATGCGTGGGGAGAGCCGAAGTATTTGCTTGTGATGCTCTTTTCCATTTTTTGCAATTATCTGTTTGGTATATGGCTGTTCAGGCTGGGCAGCAGACATGTGCCGCCCGGTATGGATGCAGGAATGGTGGAAAATGCGGGCACAGACGGATATGGCACAGACAGGAGACGGAAAAAAGCGAAGCTTGTTGTTACACTTGCAGTCATTGTCAATATCGGTATTTTATTTGTTTTTAAATATATGACCTTTGCGATGGAAAACTTGCAAAAACTGATCCCGTCGCTGCCTGTATGGCAGATCGCATTGCCGATCGGTATTTCCTTTTACACATTTCAGGGATTGTCCTATGTCATTGATGTGTATAGGGACGGCGGGAAAAGCGTGCAGAAGAATCCGTGTAAGCTGGCATTGTATATTTCTATGTTTCCACAGCTTATTGCAGGACCGATCGTGCGCTACAAGGATATTGCACTGCAGCTTGATACAAGAACACACAGTGCAGAAAAATTTGCAGATGGTGTAACAAGATTTGTGACAGGTCTGGCAAAGAAGGCAATCCTTGCCAATATGACGGGAGCACTGGCAGATTCTATCATGCAGGGTGATTTTTCGGTGATGAGCGCATCGGTTGCATGGCTCGGTGCGATCGCATATACGCTGCAGATCTATCTTGATTTTTCCGGTTATTCCGATATGGCGATCGGACTTGGCAAAATGTTTGGGTTTACCTTTTCTGGAGAACTTTGACCATCCTTATATCGCAACATCGGTGCGCGAATTCTGGAGACGCTGGCATATGTCATTGTCCGGCTGGTTCCGGGATTATCTGTATATTCCGCTGGGCGGAAGCAGATCCGGTAATGTGTATCTGAATCTGCTGCTTGTTTTTCTGGCAACGGGAATCTGGCACGGTGCTGCGTGGGGATTTCTGCTCTGGGGCTTATGGCATGGCTTTTTTGTGCTGCTGGAACGTTTTTGGGTTAATCACGGAAAGCAGAAAGTCAGGAGCGGAATTGCAGCGAAAGTGTTTGGCTGGCTCTATACCATGCTTGTGTTGGTGATCGGCTGGGTATTGTTCAGCCTTGTGCAGCTGGATCAGGTGCTGACGTATCTGGGCATTATGTTCGGTAAGAATGCAGGCGGATTTCATGCCTATGGGCTCAGGTATTATCTGAGTAACCAGATGATCTTCTATCTGATCGTGTCTGTATTGGTCTGCATTCCGTGGAAGTGGAAAAAGCCGGAGGGACTTGTATTTGATGTATTACAAAAGATACTGATTCTGGGGCTGCTTGTACTGTGCTTTGTATTTATTATCAACAGTTCCTATAACCCATTTATTTATTTTCGATTTTAAACGGTCAAGAAACACAACAGAGGATAGAAAGTAAGCTATGAACAACTCGAAAACAGAAAAAATGGTCAATTTCATATTTGTGCTTGTATTTGTCGGTATGATCTTTCTGCCGTTCTGCCTTTTGGATACGACGGAGATCATTGATTCCTCGCTGGAAAACCGCAGGATGACAATGTGGCCGGGCTGGCATTTTAATCAGGAGATCAATGCATGGTACGGACATTATGTGGAAGATCGTGTGGCGTTCCGGGAAACAGCAGTCCGTTTTTATATGGACGCGACCTATGCGGTGTTTGGAGAATTTTCGGAAGATCTGCATATGTACGGAAAAGACGGAGAGGTTTTCCGGCAGACGACGGATATATCCGGGCATACCAGCATCTGGCGACGGATGAAGAACTGATCGATTCTCTTGTGACATATCTGGATCGGACGAATCAATATCTGGAAAAACAGGGTATTCCGTTTGTTTTTCTGGCAGGGCTGGATAAGAAAAAAACTGTGTATGGAGAAGAAATGCCTGACTATATCCATGTGGATACAACGAAGGAAAGCATTATGGAAATGCTGGCACGGAAGCTGACGGAAAAGCAGGTGCCTTATGTGATCCCGGTACAGGAGCTGCGGGATGCAAAGCAGGTAGAACGTGTCTACAACCAGAAGTATGACAGTGCACACTGGAATGCGAGAGGTGCGATGATCGGACTTCGGCTTCTGAATGAAAAAGTGCGGGAAATGGATCCGGATGTCCCGCTTCTGACAGAAGATGTCTTTACAGCATCCTCTGAGGAAAAACACTGGAATTTATATCGCTCCCGATCACGGAACGGGTTCCGGTCTACATGTTAAAATCGGAATACGGTGACAGCATTCTGGCGGACGGAAGTCTTTTGGATGTACTGCCGCATGTGGCGGGAACAGGCATCCAGCATTATCTGAATGAAAATGCCTTTGTCCGATAAAACGATACATCCTGCAGGATAGCTTCCTGGATGGAAAACAGGCATCAGGTATCCCAGAACGATTATATGGAATCCCTTTCTTCTTATGCCAGACAGTTTCTCAGAATGTTTATATGGACAGATGGAAAAACCGGATGTGGAACGGATCGATGGATTGTCCCCGGCTTTTGATCTCTATTGACCAGAAATCCACAAACAGAAACCCGCGTTCTACAGTCGGAACCGTGACAGAAATCTATGACTATTTCAGGCTGCTGTATGCCCGCGTCGGTATTCCGCACTGTCCGAAATGTGGAAAAGAGATTGCAAAGCAGACAGTTGATCAGATGGTCGATCAGATCATGGAACTGCCTGAACGAACAAAATCCAGATCATGGCACCAATTGTCAGAGGCAGAAAAGGCGAGCATGTGAAGGTGCTCGAACGTGCAAAGCGGAGCGGTTATGTGCGTGTCCGTGTGGATGGAAATCTGTACGAGCTTTCAGAAGAAATCAAGCTCGATAAAAATATCAAGCATACGATCGAGATCGTTGTGGATCGTCTGATCGTCAGGGAAGGAATTGAGAAGCGTCTGACGGATTCTGTCGAAAATGCATTGAATCTGGCAGACGGTCTGCTTGATAGTAGATACAGGTGACGGAAATGCCATGAATTTCAGTCAGAGTTTTTCCTGCCCGGACTGTGGGATCAGTATCGACGAGATCGGGCCGAGAAGCTTCTCCTTTAATAATCCGTTTGGTGCCTGCCCGGATTGCTTCGGATTGGGCTATAAGATGGAATTTGCACCGGAGCTGATGATTCCTGATGAAACGCTTTCCATCAATGCCGGGGCGATCGTTGTGATGGGCTGGCAGTCCTGTAACCAGAAGGGCAGTTTTACCAACGCTGTGTTACATGCGCTTGCAGAAAGGTATGGCTTTGATCTAGATACTCCGTTCTGCGACTATCCGGAAAAGATCAGATCTATCCTGCTGCATGGAACAGACGGCGAAAAGGTTGACGTTTATTACGAAGGGCAGCGCGGAAAGGGTGTATATCCGGTTGCTTTTGAAGGTTTGATCCAAAATGTCAACAGACGATACAGAGAGACCGGATCGGAAACGATCAAACAGGAATATGAAGCTTTCATGCGTATCACGCCGTGTAAGACCTGTGGTGGTATGCGGTTGAAAAAAGAATCTCTTGCTGTGACGATCGCAGATAAAAATATTTATGAAATTACTTCTATGTCGATCGAAGCATTGCATGATTTTCTCGGTAAGCTGAAGCTGACGAAACAGCAGGAACTGATCGGGGAACGGATCCTGAAGGAAATCCGTGCAAGAGTAGGGATTTCTGATGAATGTAGGATGGAATATCTGTCGCTTTCCAGAGCGACTGCAACGTTGTCCGGTGGGGAAGCACAGCGTATCCGTCTGGCGACACAGATCGGATCGGGGCTTGTCGGTGTATGTTATATTCTGGATGAGCCGAGTATCGGACTGCATCAGCGGGATAATGATAAGCTGCTTGCAGCACTCAAAAATCTGCGGGATCTGGGAAATACACTGATCGTTGTGGAACATGACGAGGATACGATGCGGGAAGCAGACTGGGTTGTGGATATCGGTCCCGGAGCGGGCAGTCATGGCGGAGAAGTGGTTGCAGCCGGAACAGCAGAGGATATCATGAAGATACCGGAATCTGTGACCGGACAATATCTGAGCGGAGCCATGAAGATCCCGGTTCCGAAAATGAGAAAACGTGCAACCGGTTACCTTAAGGTAATCGGTGCGGCGGAAAACAACCTGAAAAATATCGACGTGGAGATCCCGCTTGGTATCATGACATGTGTGACCGGTGTATCCGGTTCCGGCAAATCTTCGCTTGTCAATGAGATCATATATAAGAGGCTGGCACATGATCTCAACCATGCCCTGACGATTCCGGGTAAGCATAAGGCAATCAAGGGGATCGAGCAGCTCGACAAGGTGATCAATATTGACCAGTCGCCGATCGGCAGAACGCCGCGTTCCAACCCTGCCACGTATACAGGTTTGTTTGATCAGATCAGGGATCTGTTTGCGACGACGCCGGATGCCAAGGCGAGAGGCTATAAAAAGGGTAGATTCAGTTTTAACGTAAAAGGCGGCAGATGTGAAGCCTGTGGCGGTGACGGTATCATCAAGATTGAAATGCACTTCCTTCCGGATGTCTATGTGCCTTGTGAAGTCTGCGGCGGAAAACGATATAACCGGGAAACATTGGATGTAAAATATAAAGGAAAGAGTATTGCGGATGTACTGGATATGACGGTAGAAGAAGCTCTTACCTTCTTCGAAAACGTACCGCAGATCAAACGGAAGGTGGAAACACTTTATAATGTAGGGCTTTCTTATATCAAACTTGGTCAGCCATCGACAACTTTATCCGGCGGTGAGGCACAGCGTATCAAGCTGGCAACGGAGCTTTCCAAACGCAGTACAGGACGTACGATCTATATTCTGGATGAGCCGACGATAGGACTTCATTTTGCGGATGTACACAAGCTGGTGGAAATCCTGCAGAAACTGACAGATGGCGGAAATACAGTTCTGGTGATCGAACATAATCTGGACGTGATCAAGACAGCAGACTATATTATTGACATCGGACCGGAAGGCGGCGAAAAGGGCGGAACGGTCATTGCGCAGGGAACACCGGAAGAAGTGGCGGAAAATCAGGCTTCTTATACAGGTATCTATGTGAAGAAAATGCTGGAACGGGATAAGTAAGAAACCGGGTAACTGCAAATTTTATTTAAATATTCTAAGCATTAAAGACGGATGTGCCGATATTTAATACAAAGTAATTTCTTAAGAATTCAAAAAAAAGAGTAAATTGCAGAAAACCCTTTGAAAATGGTAGTGAAATGCGCTATAATATCCACGGTGTGTCATAAGATACCGTAAAAAGGACAGAAAACAGATCGCCGGTTGATACAGAAGCCGGATCATCCGTATAAAATGATAGAAACAGATACCATAGAAAGGGGCATATAAAATGCAATATACCGATATAGGAATTGATTTAGGAACAGCCAGTATCCTTGTATATATCAGAGGTAAGGGCGTTGTATTGAAAGAGCCGAGCGTAGTTGCTTTTGATCGTGATACAAATAAAATTAAAGCAATCGGGGAGGATGCCAGACTGATGCTGGGTCGTACACCCCCGGGTAATATAGTGGCAGTCAGACCACTTCGTCAGGGTGTTATTTCTGATTATACCGTAACGGAGAAAATGATGAAGTATTTCATCCAGAAGGCACTTGGAAAGAAATCTTTCCGCAAGCCACGTATCGCTGTCTGCGTACCGAGCGGTGTTACAGAAGTGGAAAAAGAAAGCCGTAGAAGATGCAACCTACCAGGCAGGGTGCCAGAGGGTTTCCATTATTGAGGAACCCATCGCAGCTGCTATCGGTGCGGGTATTGATATTTCCAAGCCTTGCGGTAATATGATCGTAGATATCGGCGGCGGTACTTCTGATATCGCAGTCATTTCTTTAGGCGGTACAGTAGTCAGTGCTTCCATCAAGATTGCAGGTGATGATTTTGATGAAGCTATTGTTCGTTATATGAGAAAAAAACACAATCTGCTGATCGGTGAGCGTACAGCAGAGGATCTGAAGATCAAGATCGGCTCTGCTTATAAGAGACCGGAAGTGGATTCCGTAGAAGTCAGAGGACGTAATCTGGTAACAGGCCTGCCTCGTACTGTTAAGGTGACAAGCGAGGAAACAGAGGAAGCATTAAAGGAAGCAACCTCGCAGATCATCGATACGATCCACAGTGTTCTTGAAAAAACACCACCGGAACTGGCAGCGGACATTGCAGATCGCGGTATTGTCCTGACAGGAGGCGGAAGCCTTTTGAGAGGTCTGGAGGATCTGATCTATGCAAAGACCGGAATCAATACGATGACGGCAGAAGATCCGATGACCTGTGTAGCGATCGGAACAGGAAAATATGTTGAGTTCCTTGCAGGCTACAGAGATGAAATTCAATAGTTGCGTATTATAGGAGGAAGCGATGGTAAAAGGATTATATACAGCATACACCGGTATGCTGAACCAGCAGAACAGAATGGATGTTTTGACCAATAATCTGGCAAATTCTGCCACCGTAGGCTTCAAAAAAGAAGGTGCCACCACACAGGCGTTTGATGACGTCCTTGCTTATCACATCAAGGATCAGTCGAATCCGACCAATGTTAGACATATCGGCAGTCTGAGTCTTGGCGCAAAGGTCGGAGAAAATTATACGGATTTTACACAGGGGGCATTCCAGACGACGGAAAATCCGTTTGATCTTGCACTTTCCGGAAATGGTTTTTTTGCGTGTGAATATACCAACAAAGCCGGAGTGACCTCTGTCAAATATACAAGGGACGGATCCTTTATCTTAAATCAAAGCGGAGATCTGGTCACCAAGGATGGCGATTATGTTCTTGATGCAAACGGAAGGCATATCCGATTGAATCCGCAGCAGGAAACCGTTTTCAATGAAAACGGTACGATCACACAGAACGGCGTGACTGTTGCGGCTCTGCAGATTGCAGATTTCACAGATTACAATTATCTGGAGCACTTTGGTGAGAGCTACTATCAGCCGGTAGAGGGAGCCACCCGTAAACAGGCAGATGCTAAAGTTTTCTCAGGCTATCTGGAGCAGTCAAATGTAACGGTGATCAATGAAATGGTAGAGCTCATTTCCGTTACGCGTAATTATGAGACGAACCAGAAAGTAATCCAGACAATTGACGGAACACTTGATATAGCTGCCAACCAGCTTGGTCAGCTCCGATAGATAAGGGAGGCTTTTTTCTATGGTTAGAAGTTTATGGTCTGCCGCATCCGGCATGATCGCACAACAGACAAATCTTGATACAATTTCCAACAATCTGGCAAATGTCAATACAACGGGCTATAAAACAGATGTAGCGGAATTCAAATCGCTGCTGTATCAGACAATGCAGACAAAGACAACAACGGCAAACGGGCAGAATAAGCCGGTCGGTGCACAGGTTGGACTTGGAGTGCGTAATTCATCGATTAATTCAATGTTTACTCAGGGAAATATGCTGGAAAGCACATCTACCTCTGCATTTGGTATAGAAGGCAAGGGCTTTTTTGCAGTGCGTGGAGAGGACGGTCAGACTTATTATACTAGAAACGGTAATTTCCTGTGGGCAACCGATAACGGCAATATTACATTGACAACAACGGCGGGACTTCCGGTTCTGGATTCTAACGGAAATAAGATCAGTTTTAATTCCAGCCAGTACATGACTTCTTCCATTACGATCACGGGAGACGGAGAGATATGTTACCCTAATGCAACTAATAATGCACAGTCGCTTGGCATTAAGATCGGACTTTACCAGTTCCAGAATCCGTCAGGTCTGGAAAAGATGGACAGCAGTCTGTATGCAGTTTCCGCAGCAAGCGGGCAGGCTATGAATGAGGCTGTAACAGCGGGATTGACAAAGAGTAAGGTAAATCAAGGCTATCTGGAAGGTTCCAATGTGCAGGTTGTGGATGAAATGGTAAATATGATCGTGGCACAGAGAGCGTATGAAATGAATTCCAAAGCAATCCAGGCAACGGACGAAATGATGTCGCAGGCTAACAACCTGAGAAGATAGGAGTAGCATATGGATATCAGTAATATTTCTGCTATGTATCAGAATTACAATCAGACAGCGGCAGGTTCCGCGACAGGAAATCAGATCTCGCAGCTGCAGGGAAAAGATATGTCACAGGCAACAGATGAAGAACTGATGGATGCCTGCAAGGAATTTGAAGCGTATTTCATGGAACAGGTCATGAAGGAAATGATAAAAACGACGAAACTGGATGGAGAGGATGAATCTTCCAATACAATGGTCGATTATTTCAAGGACACTGCGATCGCTGATCTGGCAAAGGAATCGACAGAGCAGAATAGCCTGGGGCTTGCACAGATGCTGTACGAGCAGATGAAGCGCAATACAGGTTCTGTATAAAAGAAAAGAAAATGGAAAGGGCTGCCAAAAGCAGCCCTTATTTTATAGCGAGGAAGGGAACCAAGCACATGTGGAACATGTATTGGTTTCCACGAGCGCATAACGAGAAAGGGAACAATTTGGAAACACTGGAGGTTTTTGTAGACCATGTGATCTACCGCAACGAGAGCAACGGCTATTGTGTGCTGTCTGCAGACTATGAAGAAGAGGAACTGATCGTTACCGGTATTTTTCAGGGTGATGTGCAGGGGGCAATGCTGCGGGTTACCGGAAAGATGGAATATAATGCCAATTATGGCGAACAGTTTAAGATGCAGCAATACGAGATCATTGAGCCGACAGATGCGGAAAGCATCCGCCGTTATCTGGGAAGTGGTGCCATTAAAGGAATCGGTGAATCTTTGGCAGGCAGGATCGTGAAAAGATTTGGAGATGACAGCCTGCGCATTATCGAGGAAGAACCGGAACGACTGGCGGAAGTGAAAGGAATCAGTCTGCGCAAAGCGCAGAGATTGCGGAGCAGGTAGAAGAAAAAAGGATGTGCGCGGTGCGCTTATGTTCCTGCAGAAATATGGGATCGGTAATACACTGGCGGTCAGGATTTACAAGACCTACGGAATGCGGATGTATGGTATTTTGCAGGAAAATCCGTATCAGATGGCAGAGGATATCGATGGTGTCGGGTTTCGAATGGCAGATGCGATCGCAGAGAAGATTGGTATCCGGACAGATTCCGATTACAGAATCAGAAGCGGTATTTTGTATATGCTGTCCCAAAGTATGGCAGAAGGAAATCTGTATCTGCCGAAAGAAGAACTTATACATCAGACCGCAGAACTTCTGCGCGTTCCGCAGGATGCGATCGAGCCGCATATTGCAAATCTGATGATGGATAAAAAGCTGGTCATCAAGGAAAACTGCATTTACAGTATGGCTGCTTATTATGCGGAAAATAATGTGGCAGCGATGCTGCTTTCGCTGCGCTCTTTCCTGAGAAAACGGAGGAAGATGCGGTCGAAAGAGAACTTCTGCATCTGGAAAGCAGTGATAATCTGCAGCTTGATCCATTGCAGCGCCGCGCAGTGATTCAAAGTGTGCAGAACGGTGTTTTTCTGCTGACCGGTGGGCCGGGGACGGGAAAGACAACAACGATCAATATGATGATCCGGTATTTTCTGGCAAACGGCAAGAATCTGGCATTGACTGCACCGACAGGAAGAGCGGCAAAGCGGATGACCGAAGCGACAGGTTATGAAGCAAAAGACGATCCACCGTCTTCTGGAGGTCAATGCGGGCGGAGAAGACAGGGAAATGTTTGAGCGGAATGAGGAAAATCCACTGGAAGCGGATGTGATCATTGTAGATGAGATGTCCATGGTGGATATTTTTCTTATGCAGTCACTGTTAAAGGCAATCCCGTACGGTACAAGACTGATCCTGGTAGGAGACAGAAACCAGCTTCCTTCGGTGGGACCGGGGCAGGTAATGCGTGACCTGCTGGAGAGCAGAGCCTTTGCCAGCGTTTGTCTGGAGACGATTTACAGGCAGTCGGACGACAGTGACATTATCTGGAACGCATATCAGATCCGGTGTGGAAAAGATATTGTACTGGATAATAAGAGCCGGGATTTCTTTTTTCTGCCAAGACAGGATATCAATCTGATCTATAACAACATTGTGCAGCTTGTAACGGACAAACTGCCGCGTTATACAAAGACAACACCTGCGGAAATACAGGTGCTGACTCCGATGCGGAAAGGCCCGCTTGGCGTGGAGGCACTGAATAAGATCCTGCAGGCTTATGTCAATCCGGCAGACGGTAAAAAAGAAAGAAAACCAGTTTGGAGAGAGGATTCTGCGGGAAGGTGATAAAGTGATGCAGATCCGCAACAATTATAAGCTGGAATGGGAGATTACAGGACTGCACAGGATCGTGATCGATAAAGGGGATTGGTGTATTTAACGGCGATATGGGCAGGATCAGTGAGATCAATACTTATGCCAAAACCGTGCGTGTTCTGTTTGATGACGGGCGTGAAGTCAGTTATGGCTTTGATGAAATGGAAGAGCTGGAACTGGCATATGCTATCACAGTGCATAAATCGCAGGGCAGTGAATATCCGGCGGTTGTCATACCGGTATTTCATGTGCCGCATCTGCTGGCTTATCGAAATCTTTTGTATACGGCCGTTACAAGAGCCAAAAAGTGTGTGACGCTGATCGGCAGTGAGGAAACGGTTCATCAGATGATCGAAAACGGAAATACGCAGACGAGATATACCGGACTGGGAGAAAGAATCCGGGAGAAGATCCCGGGGGTGGAGAAAAAGAAGAGGAGGACATAACGGGGTGCATCACATTTTAAATACCGGCAGGAAATACGGACAGATTGCCCTGCGGCTGCTATACCCGGTCAGATGCCCCTTTTGCGACGAGATCGTACCGGGCTTTGAAAAACTGATCTGTGATACTTGCAGAGAGGAGCTTACGCCGATAAAAGACTACTGCATGAAGTGCGGAAAGCATGTAGGGCAGGGAGAAGAATATTGCAGCAGCTGCAGGGAAATATCACATAACTTCAGCAGAGGACGTTGTCTTCTGCCTTATGAGGGAAAAACAAGAAAGTCTATTTATCGCTATAAATACGGAAACAGACAGGAATATGCGAAAGCATATGCGCAGCTTATGGCAGAAGAAATGAGCGATTTTATACAAAACTGCAGGGGCCGATGCACTGATCCCTGTTCCGCTGCATATCAGGCGGCAGCAGAAGCGCGGATACAATCAGGCGGCACTTCTGGCAAAGGCGCTTGGCAGCATTTTCCACATTCCGGTTTACTCACATCTGATATGCAGAACAAAAAATACGATTCCACAGAAAAAGCTCACGTTCTCACAGCGTCAAAATAATTTGAAAAGGGCTTTTAAATTCATACGAAATGATGTAAAATTAAATACGATTATTATAATAGATGATATTTATACAACCGGCAGTACAATAGATGCGATTGCGCACCTTTGTCAGGAAAAAGGAATTAAAAACATCTATTTTCTGACGATAGCCGGCGGAAAATAGGGAGGTAGTCATGAATGTAAAAAATTGCCGCAAATGCGGTAAATTGTTTAATTATGTATATGGGCCCGTTGTTTGTCCGGCGTGTAAAGAAGCACTGGAGAAAAAGTTTCAGCAAGTAAAGAGTTATATCCAGCAGCATGGCCGTGCGACAATGGAAGAAGTATCGGAGGATTGCGATGTCGATACAGCACAGATCCAGCAGTGGATCAGACAGGAAAGACTGCAGTTTGCAGATGATTCTCCGATCCAGGTTGCCTGTGAGATGTGTGGTAAGATGATCAGAAGCGGTCGGTTCTGTCCACAGTGCAAGGATCAGATGGCACGCAAGCTGAACAGCGCCATGGGACTTTCCGGTGTGATGGTGGAAGAACCAAAGCATGAAAATAAACGTCAGGATCGAGAATGCGGTTCCTGAAATAACAGAAACGGAGGCTGCAATGTTAAGCCAGGAACGAATCAAGCTTATGACCAAAATGGCAGCATATGAAGAAAACGAAGGCAAGAAATATATGTCGATCGGCAGCTATTTCCGAAGTGATTATATGGGAATGCAGGTCATCCGTTCCGTTATCTGCGGAACGCTGGCTTTCTTTGCTTGCAGGTCTTTATGTCTATTATCATTTTGAGACGATGATGCAGGATATTTATAAAATGGATCTGCTGCTGCTCGGGCGCAGAGTCCTGTTTTATTATATTGTATTTATAGCGGCGTACAGCGTGATCACTTATGTGATCTATTCTTTCCCGCTACAGCAGGGCGAAGCGAAGCCTGAAGCATTATTACTATCATCTGAAGCAGCTTGCTGCGATCTATGATATTGAAAAAAGGCAGGCATTAGCCTGTATACCGTGAAAGGATGAAGTTATGTCATCATTACTTGAAATCAGAGAGAATATAAGAAATTTTTATAGCCGCAATGAAGTATATCTGCAGCCGCTTTTTAAATTCCTGCTGGCACTTGTGGCACTTTTTGATGATCAACGGAAATCTGGGATTTATGTCAAAAATAGATAATATTTTTATTGTGCTGGTGTTGGCACTGATGTGTTCCTTCCTTCCGATAAATCTGCTTATTGTGATCTCTGCAGTATTTGTGATTCTGCATTTTTATGCGGTTTCCATGGAATGTGCTGTTGTGGGCGGAGTGGTTTTTCTTTTGATGCTGCTTTTATACTATCGTTTTGCACCGAAAGATGCATTGATCGTACTTCTCCTTCCGCTTTGCTTTGTATTGAAGATCCCGTATGCGATACCGATCATTGTTGGGCTTTTTATGTACGCCTGCGTCGGTTGTTTCGGTAGCGTGCGGCGTGATCGTGTATTATATGATGGATTATGTGAAGCTGAATGCGACTGTGATCAGCTCGCTGGATGCGGATAATGCGGTAAGTAAGTTCCGCTATGTTATGGACGGGCTCATGAATAATAAGGCAATGCTGATCGTTTTAATTTCTTTTTTGTATTACCACAATAATTGTATATGTCATTCGTAGATTATCTGTAGATCATGCATGGACGATCGCCATGTTTGCCGGTGCGGTCGTATCTGTTGTCATACTGCTTCTGGGAGATCTGACTTTTGATACCAATATTTCGGTAGTTGCAACAATTCTTGGAACAGTTGTATCTCTGCTGCTGGCAAAGCTTGTGGAATTCTTTGCGTTTAATGTGGATTATACAAGAACGGAGTATGTGCAGTTTGAAGATGACGAATACTATTATTATGTAAAGGCCATTCCAAAAATACGGTATCCAAGGCGAAGCATACAGTAAAGAAGATCACCAGTGTATTATAAAAACGGGGATTAGGTGTTTTCATGCAACAAATCAATACTTTTATAGACAAATATCTCGCAACGGTTCATATTCCGAAGACGTTTGTATGGACGGATATTGTAGAGATCATTATTATTTCCTTTCTGGTATACCAGATTCTGGCCTGGATTCGTAATACAAGAACCTGGGCTCTTTTACGTGGTGTGCTTGTGATTTTGGGATTTTTGATGGTAGCAGCGATTTTCAATATGACAACGATCATTTGGATTGCCGGAAAGATTTTTTCGGTTGCGGCGATTGCGATCGTCGTGATCCTGCAGCCGGAGCTGAGGCGGGCGCTGGAACAATTGGGACAAAAGAACATATTCAGCAGTCTTTTGCCTTTTGAGACGGCAAAAAAAGTACCGGAAGGACGTTTTCCGATAAGACAAGAAATGAGATCATCAAAGCCTGCTATGAAATGGGAAAGGTGCGGACAGGTGCGCTGATCGTGATTGAGCAGAATACGACGCTTGCCGAGTATGAAAGAACGGGAATCGAAGTGGATGGTATTGTGACGAGTCAGCTGCTTATTAATATTTTTGAACACAACACACCGTTGCATGACGGTGCTGTGATCATAAGAGGAAATCGTGTAACGTGGGCAACGTGTTATCTGCCGCTTTCGGATAATATGGAATTGTCCAAGGAGCTTGGTACGAGGCATAGAGCAGGTGTCGGCATTTCCGAATGTACCGATTCTCTGACGATCATTGTTTCGGAAGAGACCGGACGTGTTTCTGTTGCGTATGGCGGAAAGCTGACCAGGAATGTGGATGCGGATATGCTGCGCGAAAAAAATGGAAATGATCCAGAATAAAGATACGGATGATAAAAAGAAAAAGAAAATAACATGGAAGGGAAGGGTAAGCGTGAAGAAAGCTAAAATATTAGAAAACCTGAGCCTGAAAATACTCGCTGTATTCATTTCCATCCTTTTATGGCTGATCGTGATCAATGTATCAGATCCGGCCAGTGATACTTCTTACAGCGATATTCCGCTGACTGTTGTGAATGCGATTCTATTACCAGTCAGGGTAAGGTATACGATATTACAAGTGACGATACGGTGTCGATTTCTGTCAGTGCCAAGCGTTCCATTCTGGATTCTCTCGGCAAAGATAATTTCAAGGCGATCGTGGATCTGTCCCAGTATAATGAAAATACAGGGCTTGTTCCGGTACGGATTGAATCGAATAAGTATAATGACCAGATAGACAGCATGAAATCCAAGACGGAAAACGTTGCGGTGAGTGTGGAAGATAAACTGGCAAAACAGTTTGTGATCACGCCTGTGATAACGGGAGAACCGGAGGAAGGTTACGTAACAGGAGATGTGACGACAGCAGAAAATATCATTCGTATTTCGGGTGCGCAGTCAGTCGTTTCTGCTATAAAAAAAGTAACAGCTGAGGTATCTGTGGCGGGACTTAGCAACAGCATCAATACTTCTGTGGATCTGCGTTTATATGATGAAAACGGGGATCTGATCAAGGATACCAATCTGACAAAGAATATTTCCACGGTAGCTGTTTCAGTGCAGATTCTTGCGACCAAGGAATTGCCGCTGAAATTCAATTACAGTGGGGAAACCGGCTGAAGGATACTGCGTTTCCGGCGAGCTGACTTCGGATGTGGAATCTGTGATGGTAGCGGGCAGAGCAAGTGTGCTTTCTTCCATGTCGGTACTTGAGGTTGCTGCTGCGGCTGTCAATGTAGATGGTATGTCACAGACGACGAAAGTTCCGGTGACGATCGCACGGTATCTGCCGGAAGGTATTTCGCTGATCTCAGAGGATGTGGAAACGGTAAATGTAACGGTTCCGATCGAGCGGATCATCACAAACACATATACACTGGATAAAAAGAATATTACAATGCAGAATCTCCCGGATACGCTTGAGGCAGAAATACTCGGTGCGTCAGATACGATCGACGTGGATCTGACAGGCATAGCCTCTGTTATGAACAGTGTTGGTGTGCGCTCGCTGACATTGAAGGCAACGGTAGACTGGGAAAAATATATGGAGGAAGCGGAGCTTGCTGATCTTTCAGCGGGTACATACCGTGTAACACTGACATTTGCATTACCGGACGGCGTATCGGTGGATCGCGATATCACGATCAGCGTGCGTCTGACAGATATAGAGGAAGAATAGAAAGGATCGGATAGAAAAATGAGCAGATTATTTGGAACAGATGGGGTGCGTGGCGTTGCCAATAAAGAACTGACACCGCTTCTGGCTATGCAGCTTGGGCAGGCAGGAGCCTCTGTGCTGACGAAAGAGACATCTCATAAGCCGACGATCATGGTCGGCTGTGATACACGTATTTCAGGAGACATGCTTGCAAATGCACTGATGGCGGGTGTATGCTCCGTTGGAGCCAATGCGGTTTATGTCGGTATTGTACCGACACCGGCAGTTGCTTATCTGACCAGAAAAAATCATATGGACGCGGGGGTTGTGATTTCTGCATCCCATAATCCGGTGGAATTTAACGGCATTAAATTTTTTTGATGCGAACGGCTACAAGCTGCCGGATGCTCTGGAGGATGAGATCGAAGCAATCATTAAAAACGATATGAAGGATCTTGCTTTTCCGACCGGAACAGAGATCGGAAGTATTACATACCGGACGGATGCCAGAGAGGACTATGTGAAACATGCAACGGAGGCGATCCCGGTAGATCTGCATGGTATGAAGATTGTGGCAGACTGCGCGGAAGGAGCATCTTACTATACTTCTGTAGAGGCATTGAAGCTGCTTGGTGCGGATGTGGTGGCGATCCACAACAATCCGGACGGTACGAATATCAATGCAGGCTGCGGATCCACCCATATGGAAGAACTCATGGAACGAGTAAAGGCAGAGAAGGCAGATGTCGGACTGGCGTTTGACGGAGATGCGGATCGTCTGCTGGCAGTAGATGAAAAAGGGAATAAGGTAGACGGTGACCAGATCATGGGAATTGTCGGCAATTATTTAAAAGAACAGAAGAAATTAAAGAAGGATACGATTGTAGCAACTGTTATGAGTAATCTGGGCTTCTTCCTGATGGGAGAAAAACAGGGTATCCATATGGAACAGACAAAGGTCGGTGACAGATATGTACTGGAGCGGATGCGCCAGATCGGTGCAAATCTGGGCGGAGAGCAGTCGGGGCATGTTATTTTTTTTGGATGAGAATACGACCGGTGACGGTCTGTTAAGTGCGCTGCATCTTCTTCAGGTGCTGGTAGATACGAAGAAGCCGCTTTCCGAGCTGGCAACGATCATGGAAGTACTGCCGCAGGCACTTGTGAATGCAAAAGTACCGAACGATAAGAAAAACAGCTATATGGAAAATCCGCAGATTGCAGATGCGATCGATGCGCTGGACAAAGAAGTTCGCGGGAGAAGGACGCGTATTGATCAGACCGAGCGGAACAGAGCCACTTGTCCGTGTCATGATCGAAGGCAGGGATCAGAACCGGATTCAGGAAGAGGCAGAGAAACTTGCAGCGCTGATTGAAAGTGCAATGTGATGAACTTGCAAAGAAAAGCCATTGTACATGGATTGTTCTTGTGAAAATTGCACAAATATGATACACTGAAAAAAGGGTATAGAGTTATGATTTGCGAGGCGGATCATTATATTGTATGGAGGGTATTTACATGGTTAGCCAAAAAGTTGTTATAAAAAATCCAACAGGCCTACACCTAAGACCGGCTGGTGTCCTATGTAAGGAGGCAATGCAGTTTAAGTCTTTGATTACATTCACATTTCGTGATAATACGGCAAATGCCAAGAGCGTACTAAGCGTACTTGGCGCATGTGTTAAATGCGGCGATGAGGTCGAGTTTGTTTGTGATGGCGAAGATGAAAAGAGGCCCTGAAGGCGCTTGTGGAAGCCATCGAAAATGGATTAGAGAGTAAAATGATAGCAGCCCGTCTAACAGTAGATGGGCTGTTTTTAGGAGGCATAAAATGTTAAATTATAAGCGTTACAAAAAAAATCCGGTCATTGATTATCCGGAAAGAGAATGGCCGAACAAGGAGATCACAAAAGCACCGATCTGGTGCAGCGTTGACCTCAGAGACGGTAATCAGGCACTGATCGATCCAATGATCGTAGAAGAAAAAGTAGAAATGTTTAATTATCTTGTAAAGCTTGGATTTAAGGAAATCGAAGTCGGATTCCCCTGCAGCAAGCCAGATCGAATACGATTTCCTGCGTCAGCTGATCGAGCGCAAAATGATCCCGGATGATGTCCGCGTACAGGTCCTGACACAGTGTAGAAAAAGAGCTGATCGAACGAACCTTTGAATCTATCGAAGGCTGTAGTCAGGCAATCGTTCATATTTACAATTCAACATCCACGCTGCAGAGAGATGTTGTATTCCATATGAACGAGGATGAGATCGTCAACATTGCGGTAGAAGGTACCAAAATGGTAAAGGAATGCGCAAAGGATTTTCCGGGTAAGATCATATTAGAGTATTCACCGGAAAGCTTTACCGGAACAGAGCTTCCGTTTGCACTTCGTATCTGCACGGAAGTACAGAAGACATGGGGCGCGACCAAAAGAGAATCCGATCATCATCAATCTGCCGTCCACCGTCGAAATGAACACGCCAAATGTGTATGCGGATCAGATCGAATGGATGAACCGGCATTTTGAAGACCGTGACAGCATTATCCTTTCCGTACACCCGCACAATGACCGCGGAACGGGTGTTGCCAGCGCAGAGCTTTCCCTGCTTGCAGGTGCTGACCGTGTAGAAGGTACTTTATTCGGAAACGGCGAACGTACCGGTAATGTGGATGTTTTGAACATTGCGTATAATATGTTCTCGCAGGGCATTGATCCGCAGCTGAACATTGAACATATCAATGAAATCATTGAAATTTACGAAAGATGCTGCAAGATCCCGATTCATCCGAGACATCCTTATGCCGGCAAACTTGTGTTTACTGCATTCTCCGGTTCCCATCAGGATGCGATCAACAAGGGCGTGCAGGCAATGAAGGAGAGAAAGAGCGAAATCTGGCAGGTTCCTTATCTGCCGATCGATCCTGCCGATATCGGAAGGGAGTACGAGCCCATCGTGCGTATCAATTCCCAGTCCGGCAAGGGCGGTGTCGCTTTCGTTATGGATACTTATTTTGGCTTCAAGCTGCCCAAGGCGATGCACAAAGAGTTTGCAAATGTTATCCAGAAGATATCCGAAAAACAGGGAGAAGTATCACCGGATCAGATCATGGAGCAGTTCCGCGAACAGTATCTGGATCAGAAAGAACCACTGCATTTCAGAAAGCTCAAGGTGGACGATCTGTCCGGAGAGACAAAGTCTCAGTTCGATACAAGGGTTACTGTTCTTTACACAGATCATGGTGTGGAGAAGCAGTTTGAAGCAGTCGGAAACGGTCCTATCGATGCTGTACAGCGTGGCCTGCAGGAAGAAACGGGTGTTCGCATCAAAGTTCTCGATTACGAAGAGCATGCACTGCAGAGTGGTTCTAACTCTCAGGCTGCAGCTTATATCCATCTGCTGGATTCTGATGATGGCAGCGTCACATACGGCGTTGGTGTCAGCAGTAATATCACAAGAGCGTCTGTACGTGCTATCTTCTCAGCAATGAACAGACTTGGAATCGGAAAGTGATCCATGTGGAGTCGTTTGTATGAAAAAGATTCTGAATAAGATAAGTAAATTGGGAAAACCATATTATATACTGCCAATCATAACCCTGTTATTTTTAACAGGGGTTTATTGGCAGTTATTTATTTCCAAATACGGTACTCGATACGTATGTGATCAATATGACAGAGACGGAGGGGGATGAAGAACTGCTGCTTCCGCTTTCTGCCACTGATCCGGTCACTTATGAAATGAATACGGGAACGCTGGCGATGCGAGGCATTCAGGTAGGGATCAATAAGCAGGGACAGGCTCTTTCGGGCACAACACTTGTGTATCGTGTGTATGCAGAGGGTAACTGTGTCAGCGAAAACCGTTATGCGGTAGGAAACGGGGACGATCTGCAATATGTCTATCTGCCGTTTGAGAACCAGAAGGACTGCGTCGGTAAGCTGAAGATCACTTTCCAGTTGGAAAATGAAGGGGAGACAGATCCTGTTCTGCCTGCCCTTATGGCAAACCATACGGAAGTAAAAGATACTGTGACAATGCCCGCACAGACAGATACACAGGCGCAGCAGACCGCGGCGCCGGGGGATGTTTCTTTAAAATGCAGTTATATTTACACGCATAACACATATCCGTTCCTGTATGACTGCAGATTGCTGACATTTGTCTTTTTGGCTGCCTCCATGGCAGTCTGTTATCCAAGAAGAAAGAAGGAGGAACAGGTATGAAGCAGAAAAGAAAGCCGTTGATCCTTCTGAGAATATTGATCAATCTGATTCTGGTCGCAACAGCGGCACTTCTTGTCGAATGTGTTGTGTTCCAGTTTCCGGCACTTTACTACAAGGAAAAGCCGCAGGACATTATCTGTGATGGTTCGGATCCGCAGATAGAGATCCGGACAAAAAATGCTCTTGCGAAGCTGTCGGATGAGGAGATCCGAAGCATAGAGGTAGAACAGAGTAACCAGAAGCTGCTTGCAGAGTATCAGGGTGAAGTGTATGAGGAAAAGCTGGATGAAAACCTTGTGAAAAAGGATGGCACATTGTATCGGAAGGTCAAAAAAACGGTGATCGATGCAGCGCTTTCCCAGCCTTATTATATCCATAAGCTGGATCTGCGCGTTCCTGTAACGGAAAGCGCAGGCTACAGTGTCGAACTATATCTGGATGGGAAAAAGACAGGTTCGGTCTACTGCAGTATTGATCCAAAGATCTCTGCCGGTATTGCCAATATTTCCAACCGTTGTGACCGGATCAAGATCACACTTCTGACCAATGAAACGATCGACAACAGTAAGATACAGGTAACACTGTCCAACCGGTTTAGACCAAACAGCATGCGTCTGTTTTTCCTGTTTGTCCTGTTTGGAACAGGAGCACTTTTATATCAGGCAAAAACACTTCTGCGGGATAAGCCGGAATGGATCTTTGCGATCCTGTGTTTTGCACTTGGCAGTCTTCTGATCTGTGGGATCGGAACCAATCAGGTCAGCTATGATGAATATGTACACGCCAAGGCAGCGTATAAGCTGTCCTTTGGCACAACAATAGAATCGACGGAATCCGCCATCCAGATGGCGGGAAATCTGCTGCCGTTCTTCCACAACCCGGAAGAAAGACAGCTTGTGGAAGCCTATGAGGATAAAAACAATGATTACAGCTGGGCGGATATCGGACACCAGAGCAGATTCGTCCGCGCTGAAACAAGAGTGTATTATCCGATGGCACTCGGCTTTAAGCTGGGGCGTATGCTGCATCTGCGGTTCGCAGATACGGTAGCGCTGGCTAAGTTTGGAAACCTGCTGTTTTACATTCTGGTCGTATTTTTTGCGATCCGTCTGGCAAAACGCTATCAGGGGCTTGTGGCGCTTGTCGCCTTGCTTCCGAACAGTGTTTTTCTGGCGTCCGCGCTGACGTATGATGCGGTTGTCAACAGCTTCCTTTTGCTTGGTATGGTGCTTGTGACAAATGAACTCATCTCGCCCGAAGAGAAGCTGACGTGGCAGAACACGCTTCTGATCCTGCTTTCTTTTGCGATCGGCTGTCAGTCCAAGCCTATCTATGTTGTTATGGTGCTTATGCTGCTGTTTTTGGGGCGTAAGAAGTTTTATAACAGACCGCAGGAGATCGTATATAAGCTTGCACTTCTGATCATGGCAGGACTGATGCTGTATAACATCTTCCGTCCGACGCCTGCAGCAGGAAGTGATTATTATCTGGTCGGCAATTTTGATTTTGCGGGCGATAAGAGAAATATCGGTACAAGCGTAACGGGACAGCTGCAGTACATTCTGCAAAATCCATTCACGTATGCATTGCTTTTGCTTAAATCCATGGTGCAGCTCTTAGGCACATATCTGAGCGGCGGCGCAGACTTCTTCCAGTATGGATATCTGGGAACAGGTTCTACGATCTTTACCTGGATCGTGATCGTGCTTGGACTCTGGCTGGCACTCTGGTCTGCAAAAGGCGTGAAACGCTGGAAAATGCCGGCTGTCTCTATTGTGCTGACGCTGATCATGCTGCTTGGCACGTCTGCGATCGTCTGGAGTTCTATGTATGTCAGCTATACAACGGTCGGTGCAAATGAGATCAGAGGCGTACAGGGCAGATATTTTATCCCGCTGTTTCTGCCGTTTGCATCGTGCTTTTTCAACAACAGGCTGGAAAGCAGACTGGGTGAGCTGGCACGCAGAAGAATCCTGTATGGCGTTATGATGGCAGTGAACCTGTTTATGATCTATACACTGGTCATTACGGTGATCAATATTTAACTGTTCAGAGCCAGGCGGATTGTTATGCAAAAGTATGAGTCATGCTTGCATGAACGAACACTTTTGTATGACAATCCATTTGGCGGATACGCCAAACCGACGAAATGTGTAGCATTTTGGAGGCTTGCTCTGAACAGTTACGAATAATTTATTTACCGGATAGTATATTTGGGGCAATATTGTAAAGGGAGGAAACCATGGTCAGTATCATCGTACCGGTTTATAAAAGTGAAAAAACGCTGCGACGCTGCGTGGAAAGTCTGTGCAGACAGGCGTATGCGGATATAGAGATTCTGCTGATCGTGGACGGACCGCCGGACGGTTCCGGTATTCTGGCGGATCAGCTTGCGAAAGAGGATGCCCGGATCCGTGTGATCAACCAGCCGAACCGTGGTGTATCCCGTGCCAGAAACCGTGGGCTTACGGAAGCAGCAGGGGAATATATCCGTTTTGTGGACAGCGATGATTATGTACTGTATCACGGACTGGATGAAATGGTGCGGCGGATCGAGCAGGATGGGAGCGATCTGGTGATCGCCGGGTTTGACCACCTGTATTTCGGGCAGAAGATCGAAAAACTGCCGCATACAAATGCCTGCATAGAGCTTGCGTCTTCTTATGAGGATCTGAAGCAGCTTTATATGGGCGGCTTTCTGAATATGCCATGGAATAAATTATACAAAAAAGAACTGATCCGGGAACAATTCCCGGTAGATCTGAATCTGGGCGAGGATCTTTTATTTAACGAGGCGTATATCAGGCAGGCTGCAAGGATCTCCGTCCTGCAGCAGCCTGTCTGCGAATATATTCAGGACGACAGGGGAACAACCCTGTCTACGAAAAAAAGAAATGACAAGGTAGAAACTGCGCTTCTGCTCTATGAAAAAACAAAGGCATTCTTTCAGAGCTGTTATCCGGATGTGGGGCAGTTTGCGTTTCTGGCGGACAAAGTCTGCACGACCTTTCTGGATGAAGTGGAAGGGCTAGGCTTTGCAAAAGATATGACATATGCTGAAAAAAGGGCAGCTGTGGCAGAATATGCAAAGCAGACGAGAGCTTTCCTGCAGAGGGAAGGAATCCGTAAGCCGGAGCTTACGCTGCTGGATTACCGGATCGTATTTTTCTTTCTGCGCAGACAGCAGATCGGTATGACCATGCTGATGATCCGGCTCAGGGCAATGGTCGTGGAAATAGTCAGACGAAGAAAAGGTGTGTAAGGGAATGAAACCATTGATTTCGGTCGTGATACCGATTTATGGAGTGGAAAAATATTTAAAAAGAGCGGTGGACTCTGTATTGCATCAGACATACACTAATCTGGATATCATATTGGTAGATGATGGTTCCAAGGACGGCTGTCCTGCGATCTGTGACGCATATGCGGCGCGGGAGGCAAGAGTCCGTGTGATCCATAAGGAAAACGGGGGCTTATCGGATGCCAGAAATGCAGGAATTGCAGTCGCCGGAGGTGATTATATCGCATTTCTGGACAGTGATGATTACTATGCCCCGTGTTTTATTGAAATACTATATCGGGAGCTTCTCAGGGCAGATGCGGATGTGGCAGTCTGCAGCTATGAAACAACAAAGGAATTAGAGCCGGAAAAGGGACCGGATTTTGCCGCGGTACGTGCTGCATACGAACAGGGAAAGGCAGATATCACAGTCTATGACAGAAAGCAGATGCTGTTGAACCAGTATGATGCGCTGTGCCCGGATGCCACCTATTTTATCGTGGCATGGAATAAGCTGTACAAACGAAGCCTGTTTCAGGAGGTGCGTTTTCCGAAAAGCAAGATCCATGAGGATGAAGCCACAATTTACCGCATTTTTGACCGTATCCATAAAGGAGTGTATATCAGACTTCCGCTTTACGCCTATTTTGAAGCACCGGGCAGTATTACGCGGGAGAATTTCAGCAAAAAACGGATGGATTTCATGGATGCGCTGACAGACCGGATTACATTTTTTGACCGGATCGGTGAGACAGACGGGAAGAAAGCGGCACTGCGTGCAAGAGCAGACGGCGCGATCCGCTATTTTTATCCGCTTCGCAAAAAGTTTCCGGAAACAGGTAAGATGCTTCGCGGTTATGTCAAAGAAGCACTGTATGTAAACAGGCACGGAACGGCTGAGGAACAGGGATTTTTAAGTGGTTCGAATCAGATGGGCTACAGACTCTTCCTGCTTTTTCCTGATCTTTACTATTTGCTGAGGGAAAAGAATTTCTGATACTGTGGAAAAGGAGAAAACATGCCAAAGGTAAGTATTGTAGTACCGGTTTATAATATGCAGAAATATCTTGCTGCCTGTATCAAGAGTCTGAAAGCACAGACACTTTCGGACATAGAGATTATCCTGGTGGATGATGGGAGCAGTGACAATTCGCCCGCACTGTGTGATGCCTATGCGCAGGAAAATCCGATGATCCGCGTGGTACATAAACCAAACGGAGGACTGACAAGCGCGTGGAAAAGAGGTTCTGAGGAAGCAACGGGAGACTATATCGGCTATGTGGATGCGGATGATTATATTCTGCCCGATATGTATGAACGGATGTATACAAGAGCCTGCGAAACAGGGGCAGATATCGTATGCTGCGGACTGACGCATTTATACGAGGATGATCCGTCGCGCAAATGGACGGAGCAGATGGAGTTTCGGACGGACAGTCTGGAAAGAGAAACGCTTGCCAATGAGATTTATCCGACACTGATCAATGACGGCAGTTTTATGGGGCGCCATTTACAGCCGAACCGTGTTACCAAGCTGGTGCGGACAGAACTGGTCAAGAAAAATCTGCAGCTTTGCTCGGATGCGGTCAGTATCGGAGAGGATTTTCAGTTTTCCCTGTGCATGTTTCTGGATGCACGGCATATTGAGATCATCCGCGATTATTTCCCGTATCAGTATTATATGAACGGGGCTTCCATGACAATGAAGCATGACAGAAGCTATCCGGAAAAGATCCATATCATGCGTGAAAATCTCTGCCGCATTTCGGATGTTAAGGGAATGTATGATTTTAAGCAGCAGATCTGGAACGATTACCTGTGTCTGCTGATTTTGTATACAAAAGGGATCGTCTATAAGCAGAAGGAGCTGCCATACAGTTGCCTGCGCACGGAACTGAGACAGCTGCTGACAACACCGGAGGTCAGAAAGGCGATCTGCATCCATACGATGGACAAGCTGACGATAGCGGAAAAGCTCTTTCTCTTCTTTATGAAGCACAGGCTGTATTATGCGATCTACGCAGTCGTGAAACTGTATTTTCGAAACTGACAGAAAAGCGAAAGGTTATATGCATGAAAACTATCCCCAAAAAAACGATCTGGTATCCGATCCTGTTTATCCTGCTGATCGGGCTGATCGCATTTTTATCTTTTTACAAGCTGGACGTGAAATATGTAGATCCGTGGGACGAAGCAAGACACGGCGTTAATGCCTATGAGATGGCAAACGGAGGAAGTCTGATCCAGTCTACTTATATGAGACAGGCTGATTATTATAATTTAAAACCACCGCTCAGTATGTATGGCATTATGCTGGGGATGGCGATCTTTGGCAATACGGTATTTGCGCTCCGGTTTTATGCTGCACTTTCCTATGTACTGCTGGCGCTCTGTGTCGGACTTTTTACAAAGCGTTACGGAAAGCTGGAATCACTACTGGCAGTGGCATTTCTTGCAGTCAATACAACGGCTTTCCAGGCGCATATGATACGCTCAGGCGATGCGGACAGCCTCTATGTGCTGCTGTTTACGCTGGCGATGATCTGTATGATGAAGATCCGGGAAAATGGCAGATACAGCTATGCCTGTGCTTTTCTGTTTGCACTTGCTTTTCTGACAAAGAGCTATCACGCCGGGCTGATCGCGGTGATCGGCGGGCTTTCCTGCTTCTGACCGGAGAACTGAAAAAATGGAAGGCAAAGAACTGGCTGCTGTTTCTGGCTGCTGCACTTCTTCCAATCATGCTTTGGGCAGCAGCCAGATACCGGATCGACGGAATGACCTTTTTTCAGAAGATGTGGGAGGTTGATGTACTGGGCAGAACAGATGGCACACTGCAGAATAATATCGCACCGTTTTCTTATTATCTGTCTTACTATTTCGGCGCTGCATCCGGAAAGATCACACCGTATCTCTGTGCGCTGGTAATCTGCCTGATCGCAGTTTTTGTATTTGCACAAGGCATCAGACAGATGGAAAAAGAAAAAAAGCGGGAGCTGCTTGGCTGGGCACTTTGGATCCTGGTTCCGCTTCTGGCATTT
>VOFC01000842.1_pt1 | contig 52001 bp, 46 predicted proteins | sample 5384161 | NCBI WGS metagenome assembly VOFC01 (sample SAMN12384722, study PRJNA508395) | human gut metagenome | isolation source: healthy gut B | host: Homo sapiens | reverse complement strand
TTGCAGTTCGGTCCAGTTCCACTCGGTTGTTTGCCAGCCACACACGGTAGGGGTGCTGTGCGTCGGCAAGCTGCTTTTTCAGTTCGCCGTCGTAATAGATCTTGCCTTCTTCCGTATCGACCAGCAGGATCTTGCCCGGTTGCAGCCGTCCCTTTTCCTCTATCTCACCCGGCTCGAAGTCCATCACGCCCACTTCCGGATGCCGACGACCATCGTGCCGTTTCGTGATCAGGTAGCGTGCCGGGCGCAGTCCGTTGCGGTCGAGCATGCCTCCGGCGTAGCGCCCGTCGCTGAAGAGGAGGGCTGCGGGGCCGTCCCACGGCGCCATGAAGATCGAGTGGTATTCGTAGAAACTCTTGAGCCGTTTCGAGAGGGGGTTCTTTTCGTTGAAGCTTTCTGGGGCATTGACATCGCCAGCACGTGGGGCAGCGACATGCCGGCGCGCACGAAGAATTCGAGGCGTTCGTCACCGTCCGAGAGCCACTTGGTCGCCATGTAGTAGAAGTGGTCGGAGGTCTGCATGAAGCTCCAGACGTAGTCGAAATCGGGGCTCTTCAGCGCTGCGACCTTCTCCTTCTGGGCGTAGAGCTTCGAGAACGCTTCGTTCTGCAACTCGTTGCCGAGCCAGGCCGTCACGTCGCGCTCCTCGTCGGCCCACGACATCACGTGCGGACAGTGGAGCACGGCGACGGGCTGGTGCTTCTTGGCGGCCTCGGTGACGGTGGCGAACTCCAGTCCGTTCTTCTTGGCGAGGATCGCCTTCGGCAGCGCACGCATGAACTCGAAGATTCCCGTGTCGGCGTTCTGGTGCTCGCCGAAGGTTTCGTAGTCCATGAAGAGGTTGATGACCTCGCCCGGCGTGTCGTCCGAGGCGAGCCATTTTACATATTTGTCCGCCGTCAGCGGCCACTGGTCCCAACTGCGGTTCGAGAATCGGAATGCGATATCGTCCGAGAGCTTGTAGTTGCGCAGCAGCAGGCGGAGCTTCTGGTCGATGGCGTTGGCGTAGACGTAGTTGGGCGACTTCCATCCGAGGACGTGCTTGGCTCCTTCGGCCAGCATCGTACGGAATCCCATTTCGGCCACCATGGCGCCGATGTCGTCGGAGTAGATCAGCTCGGTGTTGCGGAAGGCGGTGGGTTTCACGCCGAACTCCTTTTTTATAAGGGCCGTGTGGAGTTTGACCTGCTCCGTGAAATCCTCCTTCGATGCCAGCGATGCCAGCGAGTGGGAGTAGGTCTCGGCGAGGAACTCTACGCAGCCCGTCGCGGCAAGCTCCTTGAACGAGTCGAGCACTTCGGGGGCGAAGGCGCGGAACTGTTCGATGGCGATGCCCGTGATCGAGAACGAACAGCGGAACTTGCCCTTGTTCTCCCTGATGAGCTTGAGCAGCAGGGCGTTCATCGGCAGGTAGCATTGGCGGGCGACCTTCTGCATGATGGAGCGGTTCGTGAGGTCGTCCAGGTAGTTGTGGTCCTTGCCCATGTTGAAGAAGCGGTACTTCTTCAGTCGCCAGGGCTGGTGTACCTGAAAATATAAGCAGACGGTTTTCATAGGGTAGCTATTTTATTGTTTTTTATTCTCTTCGATCACCGCTTCGTATACGGTTTTGATTTTGGCTGCGGCATCGTTCCACTTGAGGTTGGTGACCTCTTCGAGGCCTTTCGAGGCGAACATGCCCGACAGCGCCGGGTACTGGATCAGGCCGTAGATGGCGTCGGCCAGGGCATCCACGTCCCAGTAGTCGACCTTCACGGCGTAGTCGAGTACCTCGGCCACACCGCTCTGCTTGGAGATGATCACCGGCACGTTCGAGCGCATGGCCTCGAGCGGCGAGATGCCGAAGGGCTCCGAAACCGAGGGCATGACGTAGACGTCCGACAGCTGGAACATCTTGTGCACGTCCTCGCCGCGGAGGAATCCCGTGAAGTGGAAGCGGTCGGCGATGCCGAGCCGCGCCACGCGGCGGATGACATGGTTCATCATGTCGCCCGAGCCGGCCATCACGAAACGTACGTTGGGCACGCGCTTGAGCACCTTGGCCGCGGCTTCGACGAAGTAGTCGGGCCCCTTCTGGTAGGTGATGCGCCCCAGGAAGGTGACGATCTTGTCGTCCACGCCCCGTTCGGGCATTTTGCACTGGCCTGCGGCGAACCGCACGGCATTGTGTACCGTCACGACCTTGTCGGCGGGGATTCCGTAGCGCGTGATGACGATGTTGCGCGTGAGGTTCGAGACGGCGATCACCCGGTCTGCGGCATGCATGCCTGCACGTTCGATGGCGTAGACCTGCGTGTTGACGTTCTCGCCGCTGCGGTCGTATTCCGTGGCGTGCATATGCACGACCAGCGGCTTGCCCGATACGCGCTTGGCGGCGATACCGGCGTAGTAGGTGAGCCAGTCGTGGGCGTGGATCACGTCGAACTGTCCTTCGAGGTCCCTGGCCACCTGCGCCGCGACTACGGCATAGCGGGCGACCTCCTCCATAAGGTTGGCGCCGTACTTTCCCGAGAAGGTGTAGCGTTGTTTCCAGGCATCGGTCGTGGACCAGACGTGTTGGCCGGATTTGACGTACTGCTCGTGGTAGGATTCATACTCTTCGGGGGAGATGTAAGGTACCATGTTCGAGTCGATGTGGATGAACGACATCTTCTCGAGAATGTCGTCCGCGCCGCTTCCCGTAGATCCGTAAAGCGCCTCCACGTCACTGGCATTCAGGACGTGCGTGAATCGCTGATCCTCGTCGCCGTAGGCATGGGGTACTACGAATGTTACGTCGACATCGTTGCGTGCCAGCCCGCGGGTCATCCCGTAACATGCCGTTCCCAAACCACCCGCGATGTGGGGCGGGAACTCCCAACCGAACATTAAAACTCTCATAACTATATCCTTGTTTTGCAATTTTTACCTTTCCTCTCACAGGAACGTCCCGGCTCACGGCCACAAGCCGCGGTTGCAAGTCCGGACGCCCCGGAATCCCGCCTTGGCAGGATTTTCCTCCCGTCACAGCCTGTTATTTCCCAGTCTTTGTCTTTTTTGTCGCGGCCTTTGTTGCGGCCGGCTTTTTTTCCGTCGGTTTCTTCTCCGCACTCTTTTTCGCTGCGGATTTCTTTTCTGCGGCCTCTTTTTTGCGATGGCCGTCTTTGCCGCAGTTTTTCTTTGGCATATTGTCCGTTGCGGTTTTCTTTACCGCAGCTTTTTTGGCAATGCTTTTCGCCACGGGCTTCACCGCCTTCGCGGCTTTCCCCGCGGTTTTGCTTTCCCGGGCCTCCTCCTGCGTGCGCTCGCGGATCATGCTGTGGATATTGAGCACGGCCCCGACGCTCCACGCCTGCGAGATAGCCCCGCGCGATGCATAGGGCGGGTCGGCATCGTAGAGCTCACAAATCGACCCGATGCCGTAGCTCTGGATGTCCTCGTCGAAATTGGCGAGTATCTCCCGGGCCTGCGGCAGGAATACGTCCCTGTCGATATCGAAACATGCCTTGACGTAGAATTGCAGCAGCCAGGGCCATGCCGAACCGTTCTTGCCCGCGAAATCGCGTTCTGCGGGCGATCCTCCCTCCAGCGAACCTTTGTAGAGCAGGTTGCGGGGCGACAGCGTCCGCAGTCCCTTGGGGGTGAGCAGGTGCTGGCGCACCGTGCGGATCACCTCCAGTTGCATCGTCTCGTCGAGCATCTTGTAATCCAGCCCGCAGGCGACGATCATGTTGGGGCGCGTCGATTTGTCGGGCCCGTCCGTCCCTACGAAATCGGCCAGATAACCTTCCGGCAGGCGGAACAGTTCTACGAACGACGCCTGCGTGCGTGCCGGGGAGCGACTCCCAGGCCTTGACGAAGGCTTTGTCTGCGTGTTTGCCGGCCAGTTCGAGCGCATAACATACGGCGTTGTACCACAGGGCGTTGACCTCTACCTGGTAACCGTTGCGCGGAGTGACGGGGCGGCCGTCGATCACGGCATTCATCCACGTCATCGGGATGTCGTCCGCAGCGGCCCACACCAGTCCGTTGTCATGCAGCGCGACGCGGCCGCCGATTCCCCGCCGGTAGCTCTCCAGTATGTCTTTCATGGCCGGGCCGTAGGCTTTCCATATCTCCTTGGCGCCCACTTCCCGTTCGAGTTGCTGGAGCGTCCAGAAGAACCACAGCGGGGCATCTGCCGCGACGGCCGCCGAGGCGTTGCCCGTGAACATACCGTCGCGCATTTCGCGCACCAGCGTGTCGAGGGCGTCATACAGTCCTCCTTGTGTCCCTGTTCGAGCGTGATGCCCGGGAGCGATACGAAGGTTTGGCGCCCCGAAACCCCGTGCCACGGATAGCCCGACACCACTTCGGTGCGGTCGCCGGGACGCCGGATGACGAATTGCCGCGCCGAGTGTTCGAGGCAGCTGATGAAGTCGATCTTGTGCGTGCGGCGCGCGATGGAGCCGCCGAAGACCTCCTCGATGGTTTTCGTCGAGCCCATTTCGTCGAGCGATGCCGAGAAGATGATGCTTTCGCCCTTCTTGAGCTCGGTTTCGAAATAGCCCGTCGTGAGCAGGTCTTCGTAACCGTCGTAACCGCGCGCCAGATCCTGCTGGTATTCGAATCCGTAGTACCAGTCGGGTGCGGGCACGAACTCCGCGCCGGGTTTGCTGGTCTGCAGGTAGAGCCACGGGAACGAGCCGTAGAGGCGGCACTTGACGCCGTTCACGGCCGGGTAGGAGTGCCCGTCGGCCTCCATGTTGGCATGCGTCAGGGCATGCTTGTCGCGAAAGGCAAGGAAGGGCCGCAGCCGCAGGTACGTTTCCGAATGCGCATCGACGAGCGTGTAGCGGATCATCAGCTGCGTGCGCTTGTGAATCCAGAGCATCTCCTTCCGCAGGATCACGCCGCCCACGCGGTAGGTGATCGTGGGGGTCGGCGTATATTTAAAATCGGTGATATACTTGTGTCCGCGCGGCTCGTATACCCCCTTGAAGCGGTGCAGGGCCAGGTTGAATGTCTGGTCGTGCTGGATGATGGTTTCGTCGAGCGACGAGAGCAGGACATAGGTCCTGTCGCTGTCGTCGATCGGGGCCACCATCAGGCCGTGGTAACGGCGGGTGTTGCAGCAGACGATAGTCGTGCTCATATATCCGCCGATACGGTCTGTGGAGAGCATTTCGCGCTGGAGCGAATACTCCAGGTTGCCCAATTCGCTTTTGTCGAAAGTAAGTGCTGACATGTCCTTCAAAAAAATACGGTTCGTTCTATAAAGATAGCTGAATTTTCATGAAAAGACAATCGCATTTCCGAAAATTCATATCTTTTTTACATTATTAGGCCCAAATTCGCTAAGCCCATTTTACCAATGCAAAATCCATGCGATGGGGCAGGTGCGGGTTCTCCGGGAAAATACGCAGCGCCACGTCGAACGTGCCGGCTTCGTCGGGCGTATAATCCAGCGCATAGGTCACGCGGCTGCCGTCGGTTTTGGTGTGTTCTTGAGCCCGATCGTGCGCATCACGTTGGCATTCTGCCCGCCGACGATCTGCTGTGCGATGACCATCTCCACGCCGATGTCCTCGGGACGCAGGCTGACGATGTCCACGGTCACTTCGAAATGGTACTTTTCGCCTACGAAGATCGCCTTGTTGTCGATTTTCACACGCTGTACGTCGATCACACGGATCTGATCCCATACCGACGAGACCTTGCGTTTCCATGCCGCGATCTCGCGGGCCAGCTTGTAGCCGCCTTCGACGATCCGGTGCTTGCGTGCCGCGAGCTTGTTGTAGAACCGCTCCTCGTAGTCGTTGAGCATGCGGTTGGTCGTGAAATTCGATGCGATGTCGGCGACGCATTTCTTGACCGACTCCACCCATGCGTGGGGTACGCCGTCCTTGTCGCGGTCGTAGTATTTCGGGACGATCTGCTCCTCGATGGTGTTGTAGATCATTTCGGCGTCGAGCTCGTCCTGATAGTGCTGGTCGGCGAAGGTGCGCTCCATGGGCAGCATCCACCCGGCGCCCTCCTTGTAGCCTTCGACCCACCATCCGTCGAGCACCGAGAATTGCAGCACGCCGTTCATGACGCACTTCTCGCCCGACGTACCCGACGCTTCGAGCGGACGGGTCGGGGTGTTGAGCCATACGTCGACGCCCTGCACCATGCGGCGTGCCAGCTCCATGTCGTAATTCTGCAGGAAGAGGATCTTGCCTACGAACTGCGGCATGGCGGCCACTTCGACGATGCGTTTGATGAGGTCCTGACCCGGCTTGTCGTTGGGGTGGGCCTTGCCCGCGAAGATGAACTGCACGGGGCGCTCCTTGTTGTTGACGATGGCCGAGAGCCGGTCGAGGTTCGTGAAGAGCAGGTAGGCGCGCTTGTAGGTTGCGAAGCGGCGGGCGAAACCGATGGTCAGCACGTCGGGCTTGATGCCCTCGATGACCTGAAGCATCTGGCGCGGCGAGTCGAGGCGCACCTCCTTGGGGTTGCTGTAACGCTTGCGGATATGCTTGATGAGCTTGTTCTTGAGGTGCATGCGCCCGGCCCACAGCTCCCCGTCGGGGATGTTGTGGACTTTCTGCCATGCCGGGATGTCGTAGGCGTGCCCCTCGAAGCCGTCGGCGAAATAGCGGGCGTAGAGGCGGCGCAGGCTCGTCGCGATCCAGGTCGGGAAATGCACGCCGTTTGTGACATAGCCGATGTGGAGTTCGTTCTTGAAGTACCCGGGCCACATGTTTCCGAGGATATCCTTCGAGACCTCGCCGTGGAGCCACGACACGCCGTTGACCTCTTGCGAGAGGTTGCAGGCGAGCACCGACATCGAGAACTTCTCGTTCGGATCGTTGGGGTTCGTCTTGCCCAGGTTGATGTACTGCTCCCAGGTGATGCCCAGCACGTCGGGGTAGTGCGACATGTACTGGCGGATCATCGACTCGGGGAAGGCGTCGTGCCCGGCGGGCACGGGGGTATGCGTCGTGAAGAGCGACGAGGAGCGGATCACCTCCAGCGCCTCCGAGAAGGAGAGCTTCTTGTGGTTCACCAGGTCGCGGATGCGCTCGATGCCGATGAATGCGGCGTGCCCCTCGTTGCAGTGGTATACGTCGTGCTTGATGCCGAGTTTGCGCAGGGCGCGGATACCGCCGATGCCGAGCAGGATCTCCTGCTTGAGGCGGTTCTCCCAGTCGCCGCCGTAGAGGTAGTGGGTGATCTGGCGGTCTTCCTCGAGGTTGGCCTCGAAATCCGTGTCGAGCAGGTAGAGGTCCGTGCGGCCCACCTGGCACTTCCAGACGCGCGCCGAGAGCGTGCGGCCCGGGAAGGCGATGGTGACGGTCACCCAGTTTCCGGCCTCGTCGCGCACGGGCGAGATCGGGAGTTTGTAGAAATTCTGCGCCTCGTAGGTGGCCTCCTGCGCACCCTGCGCCGAAAGGCGCTGGGTGAAGTAGCCGTAGCGGTAGAGAAGGCCCACGGCGGCCATCGGAACGTTCTTGTCCGAAGCCTCCTTCAGGTAGTCGCCGGCCAGGATGCCCAGGCCGCCCGAGTAGATCTTGAGCGACGAGTGCAGGCCGTATTCCATCGAAAAATACGAAATCGTGGGGGTCTTCGGGTCGGGTTTTTCGTTCATATAGTCGCGGAACTGCGCATATACGGCGTCGAGCTGCCCGAGGAAGGCCTCGTCGCGTTCGAGCCCCTTCATGCGTTCCACGCTCAGTTTGTCGAGGAAAGCGATCGGGTTGCGCTCGCATTCGGCCCAGAGTGCCGGGTCGATGCCTTCGAACAGGTCGCGGGGCCCGGGGTTCCAGCACCACCAGAGGTTGCGCGAAAGTTCTTCCAGGGCATGCAGGCGCTTGGGCAGGGTCTTGTCGACCATCATGCGGTTCCAGTTGGGCTTCTCGGCGAAGAGCTGCTGGCGTACGAAATTGATCTGTTCGTTGCGGGCGTTGCTCTCGTCGAGCACGGCGCGGTTGGTGCGGATCACCGAACTTTCGACAGCCTCGGATAGGCCTGTTCGTAGGCGGCGAAAAGGTGCTCCCAAAGCGCTGTTTCAGATATCTCGTAGGCCGAAACGCGCATCTCGGAGACATGTTTCTCGTCCAGCGCGCTGAAGCGCAGCAGCGAGTCGGCGATCTTCTCCTCGACCTCCTTGTCGTTGTAGTCGTCGCGGCGGATGACCTCCACGCCCAGGTGCTCGCGCTGCTTGTCGACCCACAGCCCGAACCCTGCGAGGGTCGTGGTGATGGTCGGCACCGAGAATGCCACCGATTCGAGCGGCGTATAGCCCCACGGTTCGTAGTAGGAGGGGAATACCGTGATGTCCATACCGACGAGCAGTTCGTAGTAATCCTTGTTGAAGATGCCGTCGGCCTTGTTCAGGTAGGTCGGCACGAAGATCACCTTCACCTTCGAATCGTCGGTCGTGAGGATGCTGCCGTTCAGGGCGTTCACGATCGGGTCGCTGTTCTGGTATTCGAGGTAATGGGTCGAATACTTGTATTGTCCGCCGTCGATCGGGCTGGCCGGGTCGGCCAGGTGTGCCTGCAAGTCCGCACGCGGGCCGCGGTTGGCGGCCGGAACGGTGACATAGGCCAGGACTTCGCGTTTGAGACGGTCGGAGGCGGCCAGCTTCTTGAGCGATTCGATGAATACGTCGAGGCCCTTGTTGCGGAATTCGTAGCGGCCGCTGGTGCCGACGATCAGCGGTTCCTTCCGGAACTTGTGCCCGAGGCAGGCTTCGGCTACCGAGATCATCGCCGTGCGGGCTTCGGCACGTTTGGCGTCGTACTCCTCGCCCGTCCATACGAAGTCGTTTTCGAACCCGTTGGGGGTGATGCCGTCCGGTTCACGCCCCAGCAGGTATTTGCATTCGTTGGCCGTGATGTCGCTGACCGTGAGGAAGGCGTCGTGGTACGTGGCGGCCATCTTCTCGATCGAGTGTTTGGCCACGACGTTGAACTGCCGGGCCAGTTCGTCGGCATTGAATTTCGCCAGGTCGTTGTAGAGCGGCAGGCCGTTGCCGGCGATGCAGCGCCCCATGACCGTGGCGTGCGTCGTGAAGAGCGTGGCCACATAGGGGGCGTGTTTGCGCAGGTGGAGTCCGCCTGCGGCGGTCATCCACTCGTGGAAATGCGCGGCGATCTTGTCCGTCGCGTTACAGAAGTTGTCGACATACGAGGCGATGACCATGCCCGCGGCATAGCCGAAGAGCACGGGCTCGATGTAGTCCCACTGACCCGAAATCGAATCGACGTGGTAGGCCTCCCAGAGTTTCTTGAGTATTTCGTCCTTGCGGGGGATCAGCGAAGTGAAGTCCACCAGGATCACCGTCGGCTCGCCCTTGATTTTCCAGCGGCCGACGCGGACGCGGAGGCCTTCGCTGTATACGCTCTGGCGCCATGCCTTCAGCATGTCGGGGTCTTCCTCGAATTCGGGGTTCGCCCCCTCGTGCTGGAGGTCGGGCCCGATGAGGATATAGCGGTCGGCGAATTTACGGGTTACGGTCTGTGCTTTGGTCGAGATGACGGTATGGATGCCGCCGACCTTGTTGCAGACCTCCCAGCTCACCTCGAAAAGGTAGTCGGGAGTCAGTTTTGCATTACTCATATTTGTCGTGCTTGTTTGTAATTTACTCGATGAATCGGTTGAAAACCGCTGCAAAGGTAATACTTATATTTATATAAAACAACCTTGTTCGATTAATTAGTAAAAATATTTAATAATAACTTAACATTTCTGTTTCACATCGTTGCATGTCGTGTTATGTTTCGAAAAGTGCCCCGATCACGGCATCCGAAATCAGGAATTTTTCCGGCGGGAGGGCCATCCGCCCCCGGGCTATGCGGAGCGTACCCGAACGGAGGAACGGTGCTGCCTCTTCCTGCATCCGCGCCAGCCGTTTTGCTCCGAAACGTGCCGCGGCCTCTTCCAGATCGATCCCCTCGACCGTCCGGAGCGCCGTCATGACATATTCGTTGAACCGGTCGCGTCGGGTCAGCACTTCCTTCCCGGCGGGAGCGCCTGCTATGTATTTTTCCACTGAACTGGCGTTCCAGTGCCTTTCTTCGCCGTCGAACGAGTGGGCTGCGGGCCCGATGCCGAGGTATTTCGTCCCATGCCAGTAGGAGGCGTTGTGACGGGCTCGAAATCCCGGCAGGGCATAGTTCGAAACCTCGTAATGCTCGAATCCGGCGGCCGTAAGCGTATCGTGCACCGTGAGGAACTCCTCCTCGCTGACCTCTTCGTCCACGGCGCGGAACTCGCCCCGTGCCGCACGGCGGCCGAAGGCCGTATCGGGTTCGATGGTCAAATGGTATGCCGAAATGTGCTGTACGCCGAGCGACAGCATTCCGTCGAGCGATCTTTTCAGCGAATCCCCGCCGAAGCCGGGAATGCCGAAGATCAGGTCGGCGGTGATGTTCCCGAACCCGGCGCGTTGTGCCGCCCGCACCGCACCGATGGCCTGTGCCGCCGTATGGCGGCGGTTCATCAGCTTCAGGCACCCGTCGTCGAACGACTGGATGCCGATCGACAGCCGGTCTATGCCCGCTTCGCGCAGCCCGTCGAGGTAATTTTCCGTCAGGTCGTCGGGGTTGGCCTCGAGGGTGGTTTCCGTGGTGCCGGAGCAGTCGAACAGCAGCGCGGCATGATCCAGCAGTCCTTTCAGCGCGGCGGGTGCGTAGAGCGAAGGCGTGCCGCCGCCGAAATAGCGGGTCGTGACCGCTTCGCCGCGCAGGTAATCCTGCCGTTCGTCCAGTTCGCGGTGCATGGCGGCTGTCACGCCGTCCATCTGCTCCAGCCGGGCGCTCTTGTAGAAGTCGCAGTAGGCGCAGATGCGTTTGCAGAACGGTATGTGGAAATAGAGTCCGGCCATGGCCTATCCGAGTTTTCGGGGAGCAGGAGTTTCCGCCGGTTCGGCGGCGAGCGCCTTTATCGCCTTTACGGTTTTCCGTCCGTATCTGTTGAACGTAAATATTCCCCCTGCGATGTTATACCACGGATCGTAGACCAGGGCCCACCGGATTTCATCGCTTCTCCAGCTCAAGATCAGCAAGTCGCAGTCCAGATAGGGGATGCCCTTTCGGTTTGTGGCCTGCAAATAACGCTGATTGTCGTATTCGATCCTCCATCCCTCGTCGGACAGCAGTTTCCGGATCTGATCTTTCAGTCCGTCGGGTTGCCCGGAGAGCGGGATACTCTTGAACTTCAGTTTCCTGCGTTGTAACACATGGAGAGCAAAGCCCGCGCCGAACAGCAGGAGCGCGGCCAGCCAATACCGATCCCGAAATCCCTGAATGAGGTCGCGGATAAAATAACAGGAAAAGAATATCCCGGAAATAATTAACAGGATGGAGAAACAATGGTAGTTTACCCATTCGATCGAAAACGGTTTCAGGCAGATCCTGTCGTGGCGTATTTTTATCGGGCGCATTATAATGATAACGATGTTTTGTATAAGGGCTGATTAATCAAAGATAGGAAAAATTCCCGGATGTCGTCCCTTTCCGCCCCGGTTTTTCGGTGCCCGTGCGTCGGGTCTGGCTGCCGGATCGGATTTACGGAAAATACCTCCGGTTTCCTGATTTCGATGCGGTTGCTCCGGAAGCGCCCTCTCCCGTCATTGTTTTTGTCCGGGCGGCGTTCCGTCGGGCGGGAGTGCCGTGCGCCGTCGATGGGCATTTCGACCGAAGTGCGGCCTGTGCGTCCGCCTCGAATTCCATCCTGCGGAGCCCCGGTGCGGATTGCGGCCGTATGTTTGCAGCAGGATATGGAGCCGGGTTTTCCTGCGGCTTTGGGGGATACGATAGCTGCTTATAAATGAATCATATACAGGCATCGGGAAAAATAATGGATATTTTTTGCTTTTTTCACTGTTAGTTTTTTCACAAGTGTAAAAGTTTTTCTACCTTTGTGCGGTTAAAGTCCGGTCTTGCGGATTTTCGACGTTAGGTTAATCAAGGATTTGATGTTTTATTAAAATAACAATTATTATGGACAAAATGGATTTGAAAAAGTACGGGATCACGGGTGTGACCGAGATCGTGTACAATCCGTCGTACGACGAACTTTTCCGCGAGGAGACCAAGAAGGGGCTCCGCGGTTTCGAAAAAGGCCAGCTGACCGAGACCGGTGCCGTGAACGTGATGACCGGCGTTTACACCGGCCGTTCGCCCAAGGACAAGTTCTTCGTAATGGACGAGACCACGAAGGATACGATCTGGTGGACTTCCGATGAATATAAGAACGACAACAAGCCTGTTACGAAGGCTGCCTGGAAGGAGCTGAAGAAGATCGCTACCCAGGAGCTGTCGGGCAAGAAACTCTATGTCGTGGACACTTTCTGCGGCGCCAACGAGAATTCGCGCCTCAAGATCCGTTTCATCATGGAGGTCGCATGGCAGGCCCATTTCGTAAAGAACATGTTCATCCGTCCGACCGACGCCGAGCTGGAGAACTACGGCGAGCCCGATTTCGTGGTGCTCAACGCTTCGAAGGCCAAGGTAACGGAGTACAAGGAGCTGGGTCTGAACTCCGAGACGGCCGTTGTCTTCAACCTGACCGAGAAGATGCAGGTCATCATCAACACGTGGTACGGCGGCGAGATGAAGAAGGGTATGTTCTCCTACATGAACTACCTGCTTCCGCTCAAGGGCATGGCTTCGATGCACTGCTCGGCCAACACGAACGAGAAGGGCGAGACGGCTATCTTCTTCGGCCTGTCGGGCACGGGCAAGACGACGCTTTCGACCGACCCGAAGCGTCAGCTCATCGGCGACGACGAGCACGGCTGGGACGACGACGGCGTCTTCAACTTCGAGGGTGGCTGCTACGCCAAGGTGATCAACCTCTCGAAGGAGAACGAGCCCGACATCTGGAACGCCATCCGCCGCAACGCGCTGCTGGAGAACGTGACGGTAGACAAGAAGGGCAAGATCGACTACGCCGACAAGTCGGTAACCGAGAACACCCGCGTTTCGTACCCGATCTTCCACATCGAGAACATCGTGAAACCCGTATCGAAGGCTCCGGCTGCCAAGAAGGTGATCTTCCTCTCGGCCGACGCATTCGGCGTGCTGCCCCCGGTATCGATCCTCAATGCCGAGCAGACCAAATACTACTTCCTGTCGGGCTTCACGGCCAAGCTGGCGGGTACCGAGCGCGGTATCACCGAGCCGACGCCGACCTTCTCGGCATGCTTCGGCGCTGCCTTCCTGTCGCTGCACCCCACCAAGTACGGTGAGGAGCTGGTGAAGAAGATGCAGAAGTCGGGCGCCAAGGCATACCTGGTGAACACGGGCTGGAACGGTACCGGCAAGCGTATCTCGATCAAGGATACGCGCGGTATCATCGACGCCATCCTCGACGGTTCGATCGACAAGGCTCCGACCAAGACGCTGCCTATCTTCGACTTCACGATCCCGACGGAGCTGCCGGGCGTAGATCCCAAGATCCTCGACCCGCGCGATACCTACAAGAACGCCAAGGATTGGGACGTCAAGGCCGAAGACCTCGCCAACCGCTTCGTGAAGAATTTCGTGAAGTTCACGGGTAACGAAGAGGGTAAGAAGCTCGTAGCCGCCGGCCCGAAAGTGAAATAATCTCTGAATAAAGTTTTGAATGGTAGAACCCCGCGCCGGAAGGTGCGGGGTTCTTTATTTTGCGGCATTGCGTATGCTGCGATGGGAGGGGGCTTCCGTATGCCGCGGTGCGGCTCGGGGCTGCTTACGGTGATTTCCGGTCGCCGCCTGCCGCGATTCCGGGTTGCGGCCTGGTCGGGCGGGCTTGTTGCGGGTGTGCCTCGGAAGGGCCCGCTGCAATTTACCCCGGGTTTAGGTTCCCGGGCCGGCCGCTGTTTCCGGTTGCCCGCATTCCGGGAGTACTGCTCCCTTTGGTTCCGGAGTTGCGGACTTTCCGTGCATGGCTGCCTGCCGCAGTCCGCAACTGCTGTTTAGCGCACGTCCGCTGTCCGCTGTTTGTTGCGGGGCGTGAAGATGCGATACCCGATCGAGACGCCGATCTTGTTGGGATACCACTCCGAAGAGCCGTTGAACGGGTCGGGATGTTCGGGTTGTACGGGGCGGTGGGGGTACATGTCGACCTGGCCGTCGAAACTGTATCCGTTGTAATGGCTGTCCATCCATGCCCAACCCAGGAAAGCGTCGAGCAGCCAGCGTTTCCCGAACTGGTATTCATAACCCACGCAGAGGCCGATCATCATGCCGTATCCTTTGCAGTAACGGTCTTCGAATTTCAGTTTCCACCCTTCGATGTAAGGTTTCGACATGTCGAAGGCCATCATGCCGATGTTTGCCCCCAGATACCAGCCCCGGTTATGCTCCTTGAAATAGCGGCGGTATTCGCCCATGAAGATGGCGAAGAGCATGTGCTTTTCGTTGATCGACTTCCATGGCGAGATGACGATGTCGGTCTGCAAGGTCGATTTGGGCGAGATGGCGAACTCCACGGCGGGATTCACCACGCCCACCAGGGCATAGGGGACATTGAGCTTGACATATCCCTGCGGGGATGCCTGCTGCGTGCAGAACAGCGCGAACAGGAATGCCGGGATGCAAAGCCCGAAGCGGATGTTTTTCATAGGCGGATCGTTACAACGGACAAAGATATGAAAAAATCCGGCCAACATACTGTGCTGGCCGGATTTTAACTATGGGGCGGACGGATTTATACCGTCATGATCTCCTTCTCCTTTTTCTGGAGCGCCTCGTCGAGGGTCTTGGTGAATTTCTCCAGCAATTTCTGGGCCTGTGCTTCGCCGTCCTTCGACTCATCCTCGGGCATACCTTCTTTCTGGGCTTTCTTGAATGCCTCGACGGCGTCGCGGCGGGCGTTGCGCAGGCTGATGCGGGCCGTTTCGGCTTCGCCGCGGATCTGCTTCACCAGCTCCTTGCGGCGCTCTTCGGTCAGGGGCGGAATCGTCAGGCGGATCTGCTCGCCGTTGTTCGAGGGCGTCAGCCCGATGTTCGAGTCGATGATGGCCTTTTCGATCGCACGCAGCATGTTCTTGTCCCACGGCTGGATCAGGATCGTCTTGGCGTCGGGTACGGTGACGCTGGCTGCGCCCGATACGGGCACCTGCGAGCCGAAATAGTCGACCATTACGCCGTTCAGGGCATTGGGCGACGCTTTTCCCGCGCGCACGTTCAAAAGTTCCTCTTCGAGGTGGTCGATGGCCTTCTGCATACGGCCGGAGGCATCGTTGAGAATCGTCTTGGTATCCATATTATTCGAGTATTTTTTCGATGGTTTTGATCATTTCGTCGAACTCTTCGGCGTCGTAACCTACTGTTGCCAGCACGACTTTACCATCGGCGCCGATCAGGAAATTCCGCGGGATGTAATTCGAGGCATAACGGTCGTAAATGGCCTGCGAGGGGTCGAGGCCCATCGGGAACGTATAGCCCGTCTTTTCGCGGAACGCCGCCACGTCTTCCCGCTTTTCACCGCGCGATATGGGCAGGAATACGAAGTTGCGACCGGCGAAACGGTCGATGATGTCCTTCTGCACGCGGGTCAGTTCCTGCCGGCAGGGCGGGCACCAGGTGGCCCAAAAGTTCAGTAACACGACTTTGCCTTTGAGTTCTGCGAGGGAGGTTTTTGTGCCGTCGAACATCTCCACGGTGAAGTCGGGGGCTTTGTCGCCCGCCTTGACCAGCGTGGTCGATTCGGTATCCGCCTCGGCTTTGCCGCCGCGGCTGCCGCACGAGGGCAGTAACAGGATTGCGGCGATGATCACTGCGATCAGCGCCAGCATGATCCATAGCTGCTTGTTGCTCTTTTTTGTGGCCATAATCTTATTTTTTTACAAGTGTCCCGATCCTCTCCCCGGCAAGCACCTTGCCGAGGTTGCCCGGCGTGTCCATGTCGAAGACAATGATCTGCAGTCCGTTCTCGCGGCAGAGCGTGAATGCCGTGAGATCCATGACTTTCAGCCGGCGGTCGAGCACCTCTTCGAAGCTTATTTCGTCGAATTTGACGGCCGCAGGGTCTTTTTCGGGGTCGGCCGTATATACGCCGTCCACGCGGGTGCCCTTCAGCATCACGTCCGCTTCGATTTCGATGCCGCGCAGCGCCGAAGCCGAGTCGGTCGTGAAATAGGGGTTCGACGTGCCTCCGCCGATGATGACCACATACCCCGCCTCGAGGTATTCGATGGCACGCGCCTTGGAGTAGTATTCGCCGATGGGCTCCATGCGGATCGAGGTCAGGACTTTGGCCTTCACGCCGTTGTCCTCCAGGGCCGATTGCAGGGCCAGCGAGTTGATGATCGTGGCGAGCATGCCCATCTGGTCGCCTTTCACGCGGTCGAAGCCTTTCTTTGCGCCCGTGAGGCCGCGGAAAATGTTGCCGCCGCCGATGACGATGCCGATCTGGACGCCTGTGGCCGCTGCCGCCCTGATCTGTTCGGCGTAGGACTGGAGTACTTCGGGGGAGAGCCCGTATTTCTGCGAACCTTGCAGCGATTCGCCGCTCAGTTTCAGTAGTATTCGCTTGTATTTCATTGTACGATGGGGTTTACCGTAACGCGAAGATAAAAATTTTTATTGAAAAAAACGCAAGAATGACTATCTTTACAGAAAATAGGCGGTATGGCGGCTATGCCGGAAAAAAACCGGCGCCATGTCCGGTCTGAGCTGTTTTACGGAACACAGGCTTCGCCTTGGCAATGTCCGAATAAATTTGGCATTGTGCTCGGCTTGTGCTATCTTTAACCTCGTTTCAGATAGGCTGCGGTTCGGACAAACTCAAACAAGTTTGGTTTGTCGCGCTCCTTGCGCTATCTTTGTGCTGCCATGACGTTGGATGAATACAAATTACTCCGAAAAATAAATTCTCCCCGCGACCTCAAGCAACTCTCGGCGGAGGAACTGCGTACCTACTGCGACGAGCTGCGCAGCTATATCATCGACGAGTGCTCGGTAAATCCCGGGCATCTGGCGTCGAGCCTCGGCTGCGTGGAACTCGCCGCCGCACTCCACTACGTTTTCGATACGCCCGCGGACAAGATCGTCTGGGACGTGGGGCACCAGACCTATGCCCACAAGATTATCACCGGGCGCCGCGAGGCGTTCAAGACCAAACGCCTGCTGGGCGGCATCAGCGGTTTCCCGCGCATGTCCGAGAGCCCCTACGACGCTTTCGGGGGCGGGCATGCCTCGGTGTCGATTTCGGCGGCGTTCGGCATGGCCAAAGCTGCTGAAATGCGGGGCGAGAGGCACCAGGTCGTGGCCGTCATCGGCGACGGTTCGATGACCGGCGGCCTCGCGTTCGAAGGGCTCAACAATGCCGGGGCCAGCAAACGCACCAACATCCTGGTGATCCTCAATGACAACAACATGGCCATCGACCAGGCCACCGGCGCATTGAAGAACTACCTGCTCAAAATCTCCACGTCGGTGCATTACAACCGTTTCAAGCAGCGGTTGTGGGGCATCCTTTCGCATACGCCGCGCCTGCTGCGCCTCTGCCAAAAGGCGGGCAACGCCGTGAAACAGGGGGTGCTGAACAAGAGCAACCTCTTCGAGAGCTTCAATTTCCGCTATTTCGGCCCCGTCGACGGCCACAACCTCAAGGAGTTGGTGCGCACGCTTCGGGCATTGCGCGACATCGAAGGGCCCAAGTTGCTGCATGTCATGACCGTGAAGGGCAAGGGCTACCTGCCTGCCGAGCACGACCAGTCCACGTGGCATGCCCCCGGACGTTTCAATCCCGATACGGGCGAGCGGATCGCCTCGCCGGGCGCCGCGGCGCGTTACCAGGATGTCTTCGGCGAGACGCTCGTCGAACTGGCCGGGCTCGACCCGCGGGTCGTGGGCGTCACGCCTGCCATGCCGTCGGGTTGTTCGATGAACATGCTCATGCACGCCATGCCGTCGCGTTGCTTCGACGTGGGTATCGCCGAGGGCCATGCCGTGACCTTCTCGGCCGGGATGGCCGCTGCGGGCATGGTGCCTTTCTGCAACATCTATTCGTCTTTCATGCAGCGGGCTTACGACAATGTGATCCACGACGTCGCGATCCAGGATCTGCCCGTGGTGATGTGCCTCGACCGGGGCGGCATCGTGGGCGAGGACGGCGTGACCCACCACGGGGTCTTCGACATGGCTGCATTCGGTGCCGTGCCGGGACTTACGATCGCTGCGCCGATGGATGAACTGGAACTCCGCAACATGATGTATACCGGTCTGCAATACGGCCATCCCTTCATGATCCGCTACCCGCGCGGCAACGGTGCGGGACGTCGGTGGCGGGGCGTTCCCTTCGAGGCGCTGCCCGTCGGCCGGGGACGGAGGCTTCGCGAAGGTACGGACGTGGCGTTGGTGACGGTCGGGACGGTCGGCAACGCTGCCGCCCGTGCCGCGGAACGCGCCGCGGCGAAGGGCGTGAGCGTGGCGCATTACGACCTGCGCTTCGCCAAACCGCTCGACGAGGCCCTGCTGGCCGGGGTCGGTGCCGAGTTCCGCCATGTGGTCACGGTCGAGGACGGCGCCCTGCGCGGAGGCGTCGGCGAAGCCGTCGCGGCATTTTTCAATGCACGCGGCTGCGAGGTTTCGGTGCGTTCGCTGGGCATCGGCGACGAGTGGGTCGAACACGGAACCCCGGCTCAGCTCTACGCCCTCTGCGGTTACGACGAGGAAGGTATCCTGCGGGCGCTGCTCGCTGCGGGGAAATAAAACCGTCCGCCCCTGTTTGCCGTGCTGCGGCATAAAATCTGTCACATGCTCCTGAAAACCGTTCGGGAAGTGAAAATCGCGATCGTATTATTGGCCTCCGCGCTGCTTGTCATCGGCGTGGCATACGGCCGTGCCGCCGACCGTACCGACCGCACTCCGGTGCCGTCGTTCGATCAGGCGTGCTACATGGGCTCTTGGCAGGAGGTCGCCCGCTACGACCATCCGTTCGAACGGGGGCTGGCCGAACGACGCGGTTACCGGACGGACAGGCTCCTGTTCGTCGACCAGGGGCAATGAAACTGAGCCGGAGGGTTCTTCTTCGGTTTCCTGCGGCCGTGTTACATCGTGAACGTCCAGTCGTCGCCCCGGCTGAGCGCGGCGTCGAACCGGAACCCTTCCCATTCGAATTCTTTGAGCATTTCCGGATCCGCAATCCGGTTTCTGATGAGGTGGCGCGTCATCTCTCCGCGGCACATTTTCGTGTAGACCACGATGGTTTTCAGACGGTCGCCTTCACGGATGCGGAATTCGGGCGTGATGATACGCGCTTCGCGGCGGATGCGTTTCCAGTCGAACAGGCGCTTCATCTCGCTGCTGGCGAGGTTGACCAGGATGCCGTCGTCGGCATGGATTTTTTCGAGGAAGGCCTCCGTCAGCCGTCCCTGCCAGTACCCGAACATCGTTTGGTCGTCGTGCCCCGGCAATACGGCGTCCCCTTCCAGCCGGTAGCGGCGGATTGCGTCCAGCGGCCGGAGCAGCCCGTAGAGGAACGACGTGATGTTGAGGTGCTGCTGTGCGTATTCGAAATCCCCGGGGGTGAATCGCTCCGGGGCGATATGCCTGAATACGACGCCCGTGTAGGCCAGCAGCGCGGGGAGGGCCTCTTCGCCGTGGAACTGCCGGTAACGCCGGCGGTTGGTCGCGGCGATCTGCCGGTTGGTGCGCAGCATGCGTTCCAGCTCTTCGGTGGTGAGCGTCGCTAGCTGCAGTGCCAGCTCCGCGGCCTCGCGGGCGTAACGCGGCAGGGTCGTTCGGGGGATTTCGGCCGGCTTGTTTTCGGCCATCGTTTTGGCGCAGGAAAGGAGTATTTGCATGGCTGTGGATCAAAATTGGATGTCCTGCCCCTCTGCCGGCTCCGCAAAGCGGGTGAACGGGACGAACGGCGTCACCGTGAACTCGGCCGTGAGCAGGTAGGAACGGTATGGACAGGTCTTGTACACCTGTTTGCAGATACGGTAACGCGCATACCGGGCCGGGTAGATGCGGGGTGCGAGCCGGGCTGTGAACCCGTAGGTGTATTCGGCGGTCGGTGCCGGATGCGGTACTTCGGTGCGGGATGGGTTGTTTGGCCCGATGCCGGTCAGCAGTGAGTTCCACGCATTGACGACGGGCAGCGTTTCCCACCGTCCGTGCTGGAAGCGGCAGACGGTGTAGTCGCTCCCGAAGTATACCGTCGAATCGCCTTTGTGGCGGATCATGAGCCGGATATGTTCGGTGCCGGCGGGATAAAATGCGTATTCGGCATCCATCGTGAGCCCATCCGGCGGAGCAGCCCCTTCGGGTGCGGGCGGATAGGGTGTCGTGTCGGGGTCGAACCCGTGGAGCCGGATCAGGGGGCTGTCGTGCACGCGGCGGCGGAAGCGGGCTTTCATCGCCGTGTCGGCACGGATCATGTGTACGTCTATGACCCCGTCCGGTTCGTTGACCGCCGATGCGTAGATGGCGTTTGCGACCGGATCGGTAGCCTTGTTGTCTGCCGCCCACTGCCAGATGCTGTCCTGTAAAGCGGACAGTCCGCCCGTTGCGGGGCGCTTCTGTGCGGCGGCCGTACAGCCGGCCGCAAGCGACAGGAGCAGCAGGAGGTGTTTCATGGTGCGGTGCGGTTTATGCTACGGAACAGGGGATGCCGAGCGCCTCGACGCGGGTGGCGATGGCCTGCAACTCCTCGCGCGGCACCTTTTCGAGCGTCCGGCACGGGGTGTCGCGGTCAAGCGAGTAGACCATGACCTGCCGCGGGCGGATTTCGCCGATCAGGCGCAGCCATGCCGCGACCTCCTCTTCGGTGGTGTTGTCGACCCGCTGCCGGTCGAACTCCCCGCGCAGGAACATCGTCTGCACGGTCAGGTGCCCGTCGAAGCCTTTCATCTGATCGACGACCCTGCGTACGGAATAGACCGGGCTCTGGGGATTGTTTATCAGGCGTGCCGTGGCGTCGAAGGCCGAATCGAGCTTGAGGATGTTGTTGTCCACGCTGCGAAGGGCCCGGCGCACGCCATCGCGGTGGAGCTGCGTGGCGTTCGAGAGCACGGAAACCCTGGCCGAGGGGCACAGCTCGTCGCGCAGGGCGATCGTGTCGCCGATCACGGCTTCGAATTCGGGGTGCATCGTCGGCTCGCCGTTGCCGGCGAAGGTGATGACGTCGGGCGGGGTGCCGTCGGCCACCATGCGCCGCAGCGTCGTTGCGAGCTGCGTGCGGACGTCTTCGCGGGTGTTGAAGCGCCGCGCGCCGGGATGCTCGGCATTCCAGCCGCATTCGCAGTAGATGCAGTCGAACGAGCAGAGTTTCGACTCGGTGGGCAGGAGGTTGACCCCCAGCGAGAGTCCCAGCCGCCGCGAATGTACCGGGCCGAAGATGATGTCATGGAATAATGAAGTCATACCACAAAGATAGTATATGCCGGGGGCAAAAGCAAGTTTACTTGCATTTTGCCGCGCCGCGCCTGCCTGAGGCAAAGCCGAAGATAGCTAAAACGGAAATATTTTTCTACCTTTACAAAAACCATTCCTTATGAAATTCAGGTTCGGACTGTTGCCGCGCGTCGTGCTGGCCATCGGCCTCGGGGGCGGCTGCGGCTTTTTCTTCCCTGTGTGGGCGACGCGTATCGCCCTTACGTTCAATGATATTTTCGGCCAGTTCCTTTCGTTCGTCATCCCGTTGCTCATCCTCGGGCTGGTGGCGCCGGGCATCGCCGACCTGGGACGCAACGCCGGGCGCCTGCTGGCCCTCACGGCGGCGCTGGCCTATGCCTTCACCCTTTTCTCGGGCTTCGGCACCTACCTCACGGGGCGGGCGCTGTTCCCCGCATTGCTCGAAGGCGCCGCAGCCGTGCTGCCCGACGCGGCCGCAACGGCCCCCGCACCCTATTTCACGGTTGGGATGCCACCCCTGTTCGGTGTCATGTCGGCGCTGGTACTGGCCTTCGTACTCGGGCTGGGGATGGCCTATACGCACAGCGTGAAACTCAAAGGGGTGATGGACGATTTCAAGTCGATCATCGACCGCGTGATCGCGGGCGTCATCATCCCGCTGCTGCCCTTCTATATCTTCGGAATCTTCCTTTCGATGACCCAGTCCGGGCAGGTGGCCGGGGTGCTGGGCGTCTTCGTGAAGCTGATCGTGGTGATCTTCTTCATGACCGTCGTGCTGCTGCTCGCACAGTTCTCCGTTGCCGGGCTCGTTGCCCGCAAAAACCCGCTGCGGATGCTCCGTACGATGCTTACGGCCTATGTCACGGCGCTCGGCACGCAATCGTCGGCCGCCACCATCCCCGTGACCCTGGCGCAGACCCTCCGGCTCGGCGTGCGCCCCCAGCTGGCGTCGTTCGTCGTACCGCTCTGTGCCACGATCCACCTTTCGGGGTCGATGATGAAGATCGTGGCCTGTGCATTGGCCGTTTCGATGCTGGGCGGGCTGGATATTCCGGCAGGGACTTTCGCGGGGTTCATTCTGCTGCTGGGGGTGACGATGATCGCCGCACCGGGGGTGCCGGGCGGTGCGATCATGGCGGCGCTGGGATTGCTCGAGTCGATGCTCGGGTTCGACGAGACGCTTGCGGGGCTGATGATCGCCACCTACATCGCCATGGACAGCTTCGGCACGGCGACCAACGTGACGGGCGACGGTGCCGTCGCGGTGATCGTCGATGCGATAGACCGCCGATCGAAAAAATGAAAAAACAAACAAAGTTCTCCCCCGGGCCGCCGAAAGCGGCCTTTTTCCTTATCTAATATCCGGAAATAAGTATAAATGCGTACCCGTGCCGAATAAAAAACGGCTAATTTTGATGGCTAAAAGGTTTTTGTACTTTTGCGCGTCCGGAACGGAAACTTAAACATTAAATTATAATACATTATGGTTGATATTTTTGCACGCCTTGAAAAAAATGCAGGCGGACCTATCGGTCAGTACATGTCGTACGCCCACGGTTATTATGCCTTTCCCAAACTCGAAGGCGACATCGGTCCCCACATGGTTTTCCGGGGCAAGAAGATGCTCAACTGGAGCCTGAACAATTACCTCGGACTGGCCAACCACCCCGAGGTGCGCAAGGCCGACGCCGAGGGTGCCGCACAGTTCGGCATGGCGGCCCCGATGGGCGCCCGCATGATGAGCGGCCAGACCGTCTACCACGAGCGTCTCGAGCGCGAGCTGGCCGAGTTCGTCGGCAAGGAGGACGCCTTCCTGCTCAACTTCGGTTATCAGGGCATGATTTCGATCATCGACTGCCTGCTGACGCCGCGCGACGTGGTGGTCTACGATGCCGAAGCGCATGCCTGCATCATCGACGGCCTGCGCCTGCACAAGGGCAAGCGTTTCGTATACGGCCACAACGACATGGAGTCGCTGCGCCTGCAATTGCAGCATGCCACCGACCTGGCCGAAGAGCAGAACGGCGGCGTGCTCGTGATCACCGAGGGCGTCTTCGGCATGAAGGGCGACCTGGGCAAGCTCGACGAGATCGTGGCCCTGAAAAAGGATTTCCAGTTCCGCCTGCTGGTCGACGATGCCCACGGCTTCGGTACGATGGGTGAGGGCGGCCGCGGTACGGCGTCGCATTTCGGCGTAGTGGACGGCGTAGACGTGCTGTTCAACACCTTTGCCAAGTCGATGGCCGGTATCGGTGCATTCGTCTGCGGCCCCCGCTGGCTGATCAACCTGCTGCGTTACAACATGCGTTCGCAGCTTTACGCCAAGTCGCTCCCGATGCCGATGGTTATCGGTGCCCTGAAACGCCTGGAGCTGATCCGCAACCACCCCGAATACCAGCAGAAACTCTGGGAGATCGTGCGTGTGTTGCAAAGCAGCCTCAAAGAGAACGGCTTCGAGATCGGCGTGACCAATTCGCCCGTGACGCCCGTTTTCCTGAAGGGCGGCATCCCCGAGGCTACGAACCTGGTCGTTGACCTGCGTGAGAACCACGGCATCTTCTGTTCGATGGTCGTTTACCCCGTAATCCCGAAAGGCGAGATCATCCTGCGCATCATCCCGACCGCAGTCCATACCCTCGAGGACGTGAATGTCACCATCGAGGCGTTCAAGGCCGTACGCAGCAAACTCCAGGACGGCATTTACGCCCAGCTGCCCATCCCGGTACGTGCCGACGAAGGTTTCCTGGTTCGTTAATTCCCCGGTTCCCGGCAGGACGGTTTATTCCGCCGCCCGGAAATAAGGGTTTCCCATACGGGTGTCCCCGGCTTTTCCGAAGGCCGGGGATATCGTTTTGTGACAAAATTCGCCGGAAAATTTTGCAGAATAAATTTTTCAGTTTATATTTGCAATCCCGAAATGCAAGTTTCGGATGCCGGAAAGGGAGGTGTGAAAGCCTTTTTGCAGACGGAGAAACATATTGCGGAAATAGCTCAGTTGGTAGAGCACAACCTTGCCAAGGTTGGGGTCGCGAGTTCGAGTCTCGTTTTCCGCTCCCGGAGCCTTTGAAAAGAGGCGGCAATAAAGAGCAAAAACCTTATGTATCAATGATATGTAAGGTTTTTTCGTTTTTGGGTTGAAGTTGTAAAAAAAGCCTGCCTGCTAAAGAGCGATGGGGTGGATACCGCAAATAGGGCGGAACTGTTTGCCGATCCCGGTTCGGGGTGGAATCAAAGCCCGGACAGAAAGATATGCTGACCGAGAGCGTATTATCCGTGCAACAGCCGCAAGAGATGAAGCCCGACACAAAGCCGCAGGTCAAACCGGAACAGCAACAGAAACCGAGGCCGCGTGTTAGAACTTACTCGCCGAGAAAACGGGGAAGGCATCTTTGATTTAATACATATAATTTCTTGTATACTTTATAAAATGCTATTTTTGGAAAAAAATCTGAAATATGTCAAATAATATAACGTCTATCACGCGACAGTTAATCGCAGATGAAATAGAAACTTCTAAAATATCTATTTGCGGAAAGTTGAATGACGCCGAATTTCTAAATAGAATATTTGATTTAGAACAATTGCCATCTCAAGACAAACGATACAAAACCGCATTTGGAGATATTAGTTGTCATTCTCGATTTGGCGACTACGAAACTATTACTTGGATGTTTAACGACAGCCGTTTTAATTTGTTACACTGTAACGATGAATTATTTATTCGTTTTATATGTGAAACACTAAATCCGGCTGTAATGCACAAACAGGAAGATTTAGATAAGCTCAAAGCTATATATAGTAGATATTTACGAGGTGATGGATATGAATTATATATTCGATATAATATTTCCTCAATGCCTATATATGGTGTGAGAAAAATAGAAACAGGCATTGATATTCAAGAAAAATCAATACAGCAATATTTAGATTCTGAATATGTCCTGTCAAAAGTAAATTTGATGAAATCTATGGTCAAAACAAATACTGATTTGGCTTTAGGCAGCGCAAAAGAATTATTGGAAATCGTATGTAAAAGTATTTTATCGGAGAAAAAAATCTCATATACAGACGATATGACCCTTTCAAAACTTTTTAAGGAAACTATCAATTCAGTAGGAATATTAGAATCATCTTCGGCCAGTAATAAAGAACAAGCAGACCGCTCAATACGCCAAATTTTGAGCGGTTTAAATAGTGTTATTCAAGGAGTTTCAGAATTGCGTAATGGGTATGGATCTGGCCATGGCAAAGAGGCATCTTTCAAAAGATTAGAGCCTCAATATGTAGAATTTGTCGCGTCAATTGTTTCAAATATAGTAGTTTTCATTTTGCAAATTAATGGAGAAACAACGCCATTGCAGAATTAATAACAATAACAGAGTGGAGATTATCTCCCACTCAAACGTTTATATTCTACAATCTGTTCTTCGCAGACCTTTTCCACAATGTCGCGGAGTAGTTCGATCTTGGGGACGAGGGCGTCGATGTCGGCTTTTGTTACAACGAATTTGTCATTGTAGCGGGCTTCCAGATAGGCGCGGCGCAGCAGGTCGAACAGGCGTTTTTCTTCATCCGTGTCGCAGGGGAATACTTTTGCCAATTCCAGCGTATAGGGTTTACATTTCCCGATCAGAAATTCAAGATCATGTTCTTTATACCCGTAAAGAATATAAACCAACGGGATAGCTTTTAGAAAATACTCGGCAGCTTGGTGAAGATAAAAAGATGCTTGGACAAATCTGTTTTTGTGGATGTTAGTAATAGCGTCATCAAAGAAATATGTAGCGCGAATATATTTGCTTGTATAATACTCTTCCGCCATTGCCTTAATCTCCGCATAGTCCAATTCTTTTGGTGTGGTTAACAGACATTCGCCCGAATCGTAGAGCATGATTCCCTTTGCGACGATCTCGACGTAGAAATAACGTCCCATCGTCAGGGCGTCGTTCAGCTTGGAGATGCTTTCGTTGATAATCTGGGGTCGGGGCAGGTTCTCGTCGTTCTTCCCGGCTGCAAACCGCTCCCTAACGCGGGCCTCTACCGTGCTTTCCCGTTCTCCCAGCCGACGCTTGGTAACGACCAGCAGATCGTAGTCGCTCATGTAGATTGTCCGCACGCCGTAGTCGCGCCGTTCGTCGCGTTCGACATAGGTATTCGCCGCATAACTCCCGTATAGGATAATCATAACGACATCTTTCACCTCGTCGCGGATCAGTGCGGCCAATTCGTGTAAATCCCGCTGTTTGCGTTCGGGCAGAAAGTCGATGGAGTTCTTCATACCTACAAAATTAGCAAGATTTTTCCAAAAACACACGGCCCGTTGGTATTAGATTCGAAATTGTTCGTATATTTGTTTCACGATTCCTTGAAGCAGTTTCGTTGTATAGGGGCGGCAGAAGCCGTCCGGGAACAAACTGGCAAGCAACTACTATGCAAACTTCAAGGAATTATCTCGATTCGGCATAGCCGACGGACATAACATATAAAAGGGTAAACAACTCTTTATACCGTTAAGCAAACGTGGAAACCTCTTTCGAGAGGGTTTGAATCAGGTATAATAGTTGTCAGTCCTTGTTATGTCCTGCCCTTTACGGGCGGGGCAGGCAAGGGCGCAGGACAGCTTACTGATTCGGGTTTTCCACGACCTGCTTAACGGGGCTGCAAATGCGCCCCTTTTTTATTTCTATCCGGGGCGCACTCCCACAATCTCAACCCCGGTATTATGTCACGGCAAATCAATCGAAAAGAGGCGTTTTTGGCATCCGTCGGCCCTTGGTCGGCGGGCATTGCCGTGTCTGCCGGGGGCTTCACAAGGACGGCGGACATGGCCCTGAAATCTGGTAGTAACACGCAAGTAATCCCGTGCCCGGCCGTCCTTTTTATTATGCGGATGCGGGCGGCCGAAACGAATTCTTCAATCTGTGAAGTTGCGTCACTTGATTGTTTCGGCCCCGCATCCGCTTTTTAATCCGACAACCACAAACTATGGAACCAGCCTTTACCCTCGGCATCCTGTACGGCTGCGGCTGCGGTTTCCGCACGGCGCAGTATTTCGAACAACTCGCCGCATACTATCTGAAATCCATGTCGCGCGTCCGGGTGCTGATCGCTCTGACGGGCAAAGCCGAGCGGTCGGTTGCGGCCTGTCTTTTGGAACAACGAGCGAAGCACTCCGGGCTGGAGGTCGCCGTCGTGCTGACGGCCCGGCAATGGCGGGAATATCTGCAAAACATTTCGCACGGCAAAGCCGCCGAATGCAACCCGATTATCGACGCGGCGGATCGTCGGGAGGTGATGGAACGGTGCGCGGAGCGTTTTTCGCCTCCGGAGCTGTTCCGGCTGTTTATCGAGCGTTGCGACCTGCTCGTTTTTCAAGAACACCATGCCGGGGCACAAATGGTCGGACTGATGCGCGAACTGCTGACGGATATGGCCGTGCCGCTGCCCGTGCAGTACGAACTTCTCCATCCCGGCTATGCGAGCCTGCATTATCCGGCCGACCGGAAGCAGTACCGAATATACGGAGGCCCTTACTACGATCCCTATCAGGAGATTCGGCAGAGCGTCGCCTACCTGCGGCGCAATAATTTCGTGATCCGGGCGGAACACCTTCCGATGATCTTCGTGCGCAAATGGCAGTCCGCGCCGCCGGGGTGGTATCATTACCTGACGACCCCGGACGATACGGACATGATATTCCGCCTGCGGGAAACGCCGCGCCACGATCATCTTTCGCTCAAAGTGTTCGCATACGCCTATGCCGTAAGGCATGATATGTGGGCGGGAGGCCGGGAAACCCCGTCGGGGGTCGACGCGATAAGGCGGTTCCGGCAATTCCGGCAACTGTTGGAGATCATAGCCGCCCGGCGGGAAGCGGGGGAGCGGGTGGAATCGTTCGACCTGATGGATTTCGACGAATATGATAAAATGCTCCGCCAAAATAGATAGAATAAAAGATTTGTTTTTGTCTAAAAGACTGTCTGTCTTCGTATTGACACATAGAAATGCAGCGAGGAGCAAAAGGTGAGCTGAAAACCGAAAGGTCGCCATAACATTCTGATACATAACGGAAAGAAACTGCAGGATCGGTTTCCGGTTTCCCGCTCCAAAACAAAAATAGAATCCTTACGACAAGTTTCGGCAAGTCGTAAGGATTTTTCTTTTATACCCGTCGGCGGATCTTTTGCTTCCGCAGGGGGAATTACTTTTCCGGGATGAACAGTCCGGACATGTTCGCCTGTTCGAGGGTGAGGAGCCCGACTTTTTTAGGAATGCCGCCGGCATATCCCGTCAGGCTGCCGTCGCTGCCCACGACCCGGTGGCAGGGGATGATAATGCTGATCGGATTGTGCCCTACGGCACCGCCTATGGCCTGCGCCGACATGGTTTGCTTTCCCTGCTGCCGTGCGATTTCTTCCGCAATATCCTTATAGGTGATTGTTTCCCCGTACGGTATTTGTAGTAATATTTCCCATACGGCCTGCCGGAAGGGCGACCCTTCGGGGCCCAGCGGGGGTGTAAATCCCGGGTTTTTCCCGCTGAAGTAGCAGTCCAGCCACCGCTGTGTCTGGTCGAATACGGGGAGCTGCTTCTCTTCGTGTGCTGCCGGCAGTGTGGCGGCAAAGTATTTTTGCCCGTCGAACCAAAGCCCGGTCAGGCTGTTGCCGTCGGCGGAGATCGTTATCCCGCCGAAGGGCGATTGGTATTTACAAATGTACTGCATGGTGTTATAGATTAAAGTAAAGGTTGGAATCTTCCGGGGCTTCTTCTCTCGAAGCTATCGTGCAACAGCCCGGGGGCGTAGTACGATTACATTTGGCATGGTTTCATCGGTTATGTGTTTGTCGTTCTGCCTTCGATATTCGGCAGGAATCCCGTGATTATCCCCAACAGGGGCAGCAGGGTGCTGATCCGGAAGATGAACTCTATGCTGGTCTTGTCGGCCAGCCAGCCGAAGAAGGCCGAGCCGAGGCCGCCGAGGCCGAACATCAGCCCGAAAAAGATCCCGGCGACCATCCCGACCTTGCCGGGCATCAGGTCGGTGGCGTAGACCAGGATGGCGGAGAATGCCGAGGAGATGACGAGTCCGATGATGACGGCGAGCACGATCGTGCAGGTCAGGTTCGCATAGGGCAGCAGCAGGGTGAAGGGCGCAGCCCCGAGGATGGAGCCCCAGATCACGTATTTACGCCCGAAACGGTCGCCCAGCGGCCCGCCGGCGACCGTGCCGACAGCCGATGCCCCGAGGAATGTGAAGAGGCAGTACTGCGCCCCCTGCACCGAGATTTCGAATTTATCCATCAGGAAGAATGTGAAGTAGTTGGTCATGCTGGCGATGTAAAAGTATTTCGAGAATACCAGTACGCCCAGGATGCCCAGTGCGAGGCGGATTTTGCGTTTCCCCAGGTGGTGTGCCGGGGCCGCTGCGGCTGCCGCGGGGCGGTTTGCGGTGACGGTGAGGCGAAGTTTATACCACCTCCCGATTCTCGAGAGGATGAGGATGGCGAGGATTGCGGCCAAAGCGAACCAGCCGATCGAGGCCTGCCCGAAGGGGATGACGACCAGCGCGGCCAGCAGCGGCCCCATGGCGCCCCCGGCGTTGCCGCCGACCTGGAATATCGACTGTGCCAGTCCTTTCCGGCCTCCCGAGGCGAGTTGCGCCACCCGGGAGGATTCGGGGTGGAAGACCGAAGAGCCGCAGCCGATCAGCCCCACCGCCAGCAGGATGGGTACGAAGCCCGGGGCGACGGAGAGGGTGAACAGCCCGAGCAGCGTGAAGCACATCCCCGCGGCGAGCGAGTAGGGGCGCGGATGGCGGTCTGCATAGAGTCCGATGAAGGGTTGCAGCAGCGACGAGGTCATCTGGAAAACCAGCGTGATGATTCCGATCTGGGCGAACGTGAAGCCGAATTTCTCCTTCAGGAGCGGGTAGACGGCCGGGATCACCGACTGCATCATGTCGTTCAGCAGGTGGGTGATGCTGATCATGAACAGTATCGGGTAGACTGTTCCGGTCTCCGTGAAGCGCCGCAGGCGTGTGTCCGTGGGTTTTGTAAGCGTCTCCATTGCTGCGGGCTATGGTTCTTCGAGTATCCGCGTGATCGCCTCCCGGGCGTTCCGCACGTCCCCGGCGAGGATGTATCCGAGTAACTGCCCGTGCGTGGGCTGGGAGGCGAGCAGGCACTCCGTGTCCCTGTATATATTGCTGAACCTCTTTTTCAGATGGGCGGCCGTCGAGCGGTACAGCTCGCACAGGATTTCGTTGTGCGTGGCCTCGGCCAGGGCGATGTGGAAGTTGACGTCGGCTTCGATACAGGCCTGCAATGCCCCGGCAGCTGCGGTCGCTCCCCGCTCCGCGAGGTGCTTTTCGAGGACTGCGGCGTCGTGTGCCGTTCGCCGTTCGGCGGCTTTTTCGGCGATCGCGACTTCCAGTATTTTCCGCACTTCGTCCAGGTCGTGCAGGTCGGCGCGCCCGAGGCGCCGTTCCATCGGTTCGTCCGGGGGCGTGAGGCGTTCGACAAATGTCCCGGCACCTTGCCGTACCTTCAGGAACCCCATGTTGGACAGGATTCTGACCGCTTCGCGCACGGTCGAGCGGCCGACCCCGAAAATCTGCATCAACTCCGGTTCGGGCGGTAGTTTTTCGCCCACCTCGAATTTTCCGGACATGAATTGCCCCTGCAACCGGCCGGCCAGCTCTTCGGCCAGCGATTTCTTGCTGAGTTGCATGTTCGAACCGGGTTTCATCATATCATCTGATGTTTTGCGCGAAGGTAGGCATTAATTCCGAACCGGCAAAGTTTTCCGGGATCTTTTGCGTGCGGAAAAAGGTTCGGGCAAGGAAGCTTCACCCGCTGTGATCCGAGAAATGCGGATGAAAGTACGAATTTTCATGTGCGGCAATTTTTGCATGTTATTGGTGAAAAGCGAGGTGCTTTCAGAACGGACAAATATCTAAATTTGTAACAATGAATATAGATGAAGACGATACGAAACTTTTCAGGTTGCTCGAGCCCGGGGAGTTCGGTATCTACACACAGTCTGACGAATTACCGGTATCCGATTGTCCGGTATACCTTATGGAAGGGGTCGGAGGCATCTGCCTGTCGGGTACGGCTACGGTACAGGTTTTCAGCCATCGCTTCCGGATCGTGCGCGGGATGGTGCTTGCCCTGTTTCCCTGGCAGTTGATTTCCATCAAGGAGGTAAGCGACGATTTCGGGATCAGGTTTTTCCGCATATCGCACGATATGTTTACCGATACCCTCAGTTCCCTGTGGAGGGCCAGGCCCGGTTTCTTTTTTACATGCGCACGCATATCGCCTCGGAGCCGCGGGAAGAGTATGTCGGGCGGTTCCTGAATTTCTGCGACTTGCTGGCTTACCGTGCCGAAAATGCTCCCGTCATCTGTCGCCGTGAGTCGGTAATGCAACTTTTGCGGGTGTTCTATTGGGACGTCTACACCATCTATCTCAATGATCCGCAGGCTGAAAAGACTGCTTATACCCATAAGGAAGAACTGGCATTCCGGTTCATGCGGACGATCGTCGAGGAACATTCTCCCAACAGGGACGTGGCGTATTTCGCCGAGAGGCTCGGGATCACTCCGAAGTACCTGACCAACCTGATGAACGAGATCAGCGGGCAGTCGGCACGGGACTGGATCGTCTGCTTCACGATTTTCGAGATCAAGGCGCTGCTCCGGGAATCGGCGATGGACTTGAAGACGATCGTGGCGCGTGTCAATTTTCCCGACCAGTCTACCCTGAGCCGCTTTTTCCGCAGGTACACGGGCATGTCCCCGTCCCGGTATCGGAAGAATATTCATTTCTGAGCTTTAAGCCGGGCGGAAGCCCGGCTTCTTTTTTTGTAGAATGTAGGGCTGAAATGTTTTAAATGGTAGCCGTATTTGTTGTGCTTTTGGTGTGTATTTCACTAATAATATGCGATTTTCGCCCAAAAGTTTGGCGAAATTGGGTTTATTTTTTTACATTTGTCAAGATAGAAATGCGGGCTTCTGCGGAATTTGCTTTCGCGCAGGGCAGAACGGTAGGTGCGGATGGCTGTCGGAAAAGGATGTGATAAACCAATTTTTTCTCATATGAAAAATTTACGATACCTGTGCCTGCTGTATGCCCTCGCAGTATGCACCATGTTACCGACCGGCTGTATCGAACGGCCGGATGAAGTTCCCGGCCCGGATGACACGGCCCAAGGCGGAAATAAATACGATTACGCCACGACGCGGGATATTCCTCTTAATCTGGACTATGCCCGCAGGGGCAGCAAGGCGCTGTTTGAAATTTATGCCCAGAACCCTGTGAATGCCGTGGACGGTGCGTTTACTCTGAAACCCGGCGTAAAAGCCCTGCTCAGGGCCTATACCGATAACGACGGTAAATATTCGGGAGTGGTCAACCTCCCGACTGCCGTAGGCAAGGTGTACGTGTATAGCGAATCCTACGGTTTCCCCGCCTGTATCGAGGCCGACGTGACTGCCGGCGGTATTTCGTTCGACGTGCGGCAGTTCTACGAAAAGGCGGCCGGGAAGGTCTCCGGCGCCGCGGTTGCCGACCGGGGGTTGCGGCGACCCGTGCCGATGCGGCCAATCCTTATAACGTGCAGCAGCTCGGCGACTGGACTTGGGAAGGGAAACCGCTCTATATCCTCGGTACGCTGTTCGGCCAGAAACCCAACCTGAATATCGACCCCGAATATGCGCAGACACCTGCGGGGCTGATGAACCGCATTCAGAACGTACTGATGCCGGGCGTCGACAATTCGAAATACGCCATGCCGACCGGGGTGGTCAACCTCAATGTGACGAAGGATGCCCATCTGACGCTGGTGTTCGCCGCAGAACTGGCCGGATGGCGCAATGCCATCGGTTATTATTATTATGATACGCAGAACCCTCCCCGGACGCAAGCCGAGTTCGATGCGCTGCCCAAGTACGTGGCCTTCCCCAACTGCTCTTCTTTTACGACCAATTTCGATGATCCGGACGATTTGGGGTCGGGTGGCGGCGATTGGACGGCACCCCTGTTTTTCGGCGAACAGCTGCGGCTGACCTATTTCAAGGGAGGCAAGGCCACCGACATTTTCCCCGCCGGTACGACCGTCGGCTGGTTCATGCTGCCCGATGCGTATGAAATTTCGACCTATCCCTATACCGGGAAACTCGACATCACCGGTTCGAAACACCCGGCACGCTATTCGAACAATGAGTTCAATGCGGGGAACGGCCGCTATATGGTCAGCCTCTACGACAAGGTGAGCGGCAAGACCGTGCTCGGCTTCGAGGATGGCGGCGACAACGACTATAAGGACGTGCTTTTCTATGTGGACTCCGATCCTGCCGATGCCATTTACGACCCCGACCGCCCGACGACCGACCCCGGTGACGAGAAGTATCCCGACGTGGCGGGCGACCCTGTGGTCGGCACGCTGGCATTCGAGGATCTGTGGCCGAGCCAGGGCGATTACGACATGAATGACGTGGTGGTCGGGTACAGCACGACCTTCACGGTCGACAAAGACAACCGGATCGTGGCGATCCGGGATGTCGTCACTCCGTTGCACAGCGGCGGTAAACTCCGGAGCGCCTTCGGTTACCAGCTCGACATTCCCGTAACCGCCGTCAAAGGCGTGAAGATCGAAAACGGGTCTTCGACGGCCGGCCTCGAAAAGAACCAGGATAAAGCCGTGGTGATACTCTTCGACGACATCGAGCAGGCCGTGGCCCGGGGGCCCGTTAGCGTCGAGATCGAACTGGACGGGAGCCTGTCGATGGACAAGGTGACCCGCAAGTCGCTCTACAACCCGTTTATCTGTGTGGGCGACAAAGGCTTTGTTCCCGGGGCCGTCCGCAAGGAAATACACCTGACGAACTATGCTCCCACGTCGCTGGCCGACCCCTATCCTTTCGGCCGCAACGATGACAAGAGCTCGCTCGACAAGGCGGGGAACCCCATCGGGCCGTATTATTATGCGACCTCCGAGTTGTATCCTTTCGCCATCGACCTGCCCGTTACCGATTTCCGGATCCCGGATGAGATGGTGAAGATCGACGTCTTCTATCCCGATTTCGCCGATTGGGTGAAGAGCCGTGGCGAAAAACACAAGGAGTGGTATAAGAAGTCCGTGAAATAGAACCGGTATTGTGCCGGTTCGGACGGAGCCCCTGCATCGCGGGGGCTCCGTGTTGTATGGGGCTGCCGGAACGATATGTGAAATTATTGTTTTACCTTTGCCGAAAAGAATGAACGAACCGAATGGCAAAGATTCTTATTATCGACGACGAGGAACAGTTGCGCAAACTGCTGGCCCGCATCATCGGGCTGGAAGGTTACGAGGTGGCCGAGGCCGCCGATTGTGCCGGGGGGCTCAGGATGCTCCGCCGCTGCGAACCCGATGTCGTGCTGTGCGACGTCAAACTGCCCGACGGCAACGGTGTCGAGATGGTCGGTCGGATCAAGCAGGCCATGCCTTCGGCCGAGGTCATCCTGCTGACGGCCTACGGCAATATCCCCGACGGCGTGCAGGCCATCAAGAACGGGGCATTCGATTACATAACCAAGGGCGACGACAACAACAAGATATTGCCGCTGCTGAGCCGTGCCACCGAGAAGGCGCAGATGCAGCGCCGGCTGGCTCGTCTCGAGGACAAACTTTTCGAAGAGCATTCGTTCGACCGCATCATCGGTTCGTCGGAATCCCTCCGCAGTGCGGTCGCGCTGGCGCGCAAGGTCGCCGTCACGGATACCTCGGTGCTGCTCACGGGTGAAACCGGAACCGGCAAGGAGGTCTTTGCGCAGGCCATCCACCACGCCAGCCCGCGCGCGAAGGGGGCGTTCGTCGCCGTCAACTGTTCGGCTTTCTCCAAGGAACTGCTCGAAAGCGAATTGTTCGGCCACCGTGCCGGCAGCTTCACGGGTGCCACCAAGGATAAGAAAGGGTTGTTCGAGGAGGCCGACAAGGGGACGCTTTTCCTCGACGAGATCGGCGAGATGCCCGTCGAGCTGCAGGCCAAGCTGCTGCGCGTGCTCGAATGCGGCGAGTTCATCAAAATCGGCGAGACCCGCCCGACCAAGGTCGACCTGCGGATCATCGCCGCCACGAACCGCGACCTCGAAAAGGAGATCGCCTCCGGGAATTTCCGCGAAGACCTCTTCTTCCGACTTTCTGTTTTCCGCATCCACCTGCCGTCGCTGCGCGAACGGCCGGGCGATATCGCTGAATATGCCCGGTTCTTTGCGGCGCAATTCGCCGACAGGATGGGGCGCCGGATCGACACGATCGACAAGGGATATATCGCCGCACTGGAACGCCATGCCTGGCACGGCAACGTCCGCGAACTGCGCAACGTCGTGGAGCGCAGCCTGATCATGGCCGAAGGCAACGCCCTCACCGTCGGCTGCCTCTCCCCCGAATTCCATGCCGCGTCGTGCGACGGCTCCGTGCCCGACTCGATGGCGCTCGACGCCCTCGAACGGCACCACATCCTTAGGGTACTCGAATACACGAAAGGCAACAAGGCCGAGGCCGCCCGCCTGCTGGGCATCGGCATCGCCACGCTTTACCGCAAGCTGGAAAGTTACGGCATGAAGCCCTGACGCCGGCGCCAGGCATATCATTCTGAGACGGCCGCCTTATCATTTTGATAGGGCGGCCGTTCTTTTTGGCAGGTATGCCAAAGTCGCATCTGTTTGACAATTAGTCGCATAGTGCCGAAATTCCTGTTTTGGCACTCCCTTCGTATTCCTTTGGACACAAACCGAAAGAAGAAATCGACATGGTAATCGTGATCCTGATCCTGATATTCTGCGGCGCAATGCTGTTGCTGTGCCGGATGCTTTGCGGTTTTACGAAATTGTTGTCTAACTCAAAAAAAGAACGAAGATGAATGGAACTGTGTTGTTCCTGTTGCTGTGCGCCCTCGGGTCGCTGTGTTACTGGTTTTATTCGAAATGTGTGGATTGGTTTGAAAAAATCTGATGAAAAATGTTTACAGGACTGCTTATTCTGAGCATCGTCGGATTCGTCTACCTGATGTATGTGCTCGTAAAACCCGAAAGATTCTGATTGTCTGACCCCGAAAAAACGCAAATAAATGAATACGGAAATTTTAGGCGTAATTCTGCAATGGGTGCTTCTGGTGGTGCTCTGTTACCCGCTGGGGCGTTACATTGCCAAAGTCTACCGCGGCGAACGCACGTGGCTCGACTTCATGGCTCCCGTCGAACGGTTCGTCTACCGCGTGTGCGGTATCGACCCCGCGCAGGAGATGGACTGGAAACAGTTCCTCAAGGCGCTCCTGACGGTCAACCTCTTCTGGTTCTTCTGGGGCATGCTGCTGCTGGTCTTCCAGGGCTGGCTGCCGCTCAACCCCGACGGCAACCCCGGCCAGTCGCCCGATCTGGCGTTCAACACCTGTATCTCGTTCATGGTCAACTGCAACCTGCAACATTACAGCGGCGAGACGGGGTTGAGCTTATTTCACCCAGCTGTTCGTCATCATGCTCTTCCAGTTCGTCACCGCAGCCTGCGGCATGGCGGCCATGGCAGGTGTCATGAAGGCGCTGGCTGCCAAGACCACGAAGACCATCGGCAACTTCTGGGTGTTCCTCACCAAGAGCGTAACCCGTATTCTGATGCCGCTGTCGCTCGTCGTGGGTATCCTGCTCGTCATCAACGGAACCCCGATGTCGTTCGACGGCAAACAGACCATCACTACGCTCGAAGGCCAGGAGCAGGTCATCTCGCAGGGCCCCACAGCGGCCATCGTGCCTATCAAACAACTGGGCACCAACGGTGGCGGCTATTTCGGCACCAACTCGGCACACCCGCTCGAAAACCCCAATGCCTTTACCAACATCCTCGAGTGCTGGTCGATCCTGATCCTTCCGATGGCGATGGCCTTCGCGTTCGGCTTCTATACGCGCCGCCGTAGGCTCGCCGCATGGATTTTCGCCGTGATGCTCTTCGCTTATATCGCGGGCGTCGTCTTTTCGGTATGGCAAGAGACGGGCGGCAGCCGGCAGATCGACCGGATGGGTATCGCGCAGGAGCTCGGTTCGATGGAGGGCAAGGAGATCCGCATCGGTTCGGCGGCTTCGGCCATGTGGGGCATGACGACGACTGTCACCTCGAACGGGTCGGTCGACTCGATGCACGATTCGCAGACCCCGCTGAGCGGTATGCTGCAAATGCTCAACATGCAGATCAACTGCTGGTTCGGCGGTGTCGGCGTGGGCTGGATGAACTACTTCGCCTTCCTCATCATCGCCGTCTTCATCAGCGGCCTGATGGTGGGCCGTACCCCCGAGTTCCTTGGCAAGAAGGTCGAGGCGCGAGAATGAAGATCGCCACGCTGGTCGTGCTGATGCACCCCTTCCTGATCCTCGTCGGCACGGGAATTTCAGCCGCCGTAGCCGCTGCCGACCCGGAGATCGGCTGGCTGAACAACCCCTCGTTCCACGGCCTGAGCGAAATGCTCTACGAGTACACCTCCTCGGCGGCCAACAACGGTTCGGGTTTCGAGGGGCTGGCCGACAATACGCCGTTCTGGAATATTTCGACCGGCATTGCGCTGATCATGGGGCGTTATTTCCCGATCGTGGGACAGGTCGCCATCGCCGGACTGCTGGCGTCGAAGAAATATATCCCCGAAAGTGCCGGTACGCTCAAGACCGATACGGGAACCTTCTCGCTGATGACTTTCGCCGTCATCATCATCGTCGCTGCGCTCTCGTTCTTCCCTGCGCTGGCACTGGGCCCGATCGCCGATTACCTGACTTTCTAAAATGTTACGACTATGAAACGAAACAGAAATAATTCCTTGTTCGACCGTACTCTGCTGCGCCAGAGCCTGCGCGCCTCGTTCCAAAAGCTCGACCCGCGCAAGATGGTCAAGAACCCCATCATGTTCACCGTCGAAGCCGTCACCTTCGTCATGTTGCTGCTGATCGTGTGGATTGCCGTGACGGGCAATACCTCGCAGGGGTCGCTGCTCTATAACGTCGTGGTCTTCCTGGTGCTTTTTGCCACGGTGCTCTTCGCCAACTTCGCCGAGGCCATCGCCGAAGCCCGCGGCAGGGCGCAGGCCGACTCGCTGCGCAAAACCCGCGAGGAGACCCCCGCCAAGCGGATCGACCCCGACGGACAGTCGCACATCGTCAGCAGTTCCGAACTCAAGCAGGGTGACCTGTTCGAGTGCGTCGCGGGCGACACCGTCGCCGCCGACGGCGAGATCGTCGAGGGCCTGGCGTCGATCGACGAAAGCGCCATCACGGGCGAATCGGCCCCGGTGATCCGCGAGGCGGGCGGCGACAAAAGCTCCGTCACGGGCGGCACGAAGGTCCTCTCCGACCGCATTCTCGTGAAAGTCACCGCGCGGCCGGGCGAAAGTTTCCTCGACAAGATGATCGCCCTCGTGGAAGGCTCCTCGCGCCAGAAGACGCCCAACGAAATCGCCCTGACCATCCTGCTGGCAGGCTTTACGATCGTGTTCGTCATCGTCTGCGCGACGCTCAAGCCCTTTGCCGATTACGTCGGCGCCAATATCACCGTCGCGGCGTTCATCTCGCTGTTCGTCTGCCTGATCCCGACCACCATCGGCGGCCTGCTGTCGGCCATCGGCATCGCCGGCATGGACCGCGCCCTGCGGGCCAACGTCATCACCAAGTCGGGCAAGGCCGTCGAGACTGCCGGCGACATCGACACACTGCTGCTCGACAAGACCGGTACGATCACCATCGGTAACCGCAAGGCCACGGGCTTCTATCCGGTCGACGGGTTCGGTGCCCGGGAGTTTGTCCGGCTGTGCGTCCTCTCGTCGGTGTCCGATCCGACGCCCGAAGGCAAGTCCATCGTCGAACTGGGTGCCGAGCAGGGCATCAAGACCGATCCCCTGCAACTGGTCGGCGTGCACATGGTGAAGTTCACCGCCGAGACCAAGTGCTCGGGTGTGGACATGCCCGACGGCCGCCGTATCCGCAAGGGCGCTTCGGAAGCGATCCTGCGCATGTGTGCCGAGGCGGGGCACGAATGCCCCGCAGGTATCGAAGCCACCGTGCGCACCATCTCCGAGAACGGCGGCACACCGCTCGTAGTCTGCGAAAACGAACGGATCACGGGCGTCATCGAGTTGCAGGACATCATCAAGACGGGCATCCGCGAGCGTTTCGAGCGTCTGCGCAAGATGGGCGTGAAAACCGTGATGGTGACGGGCGACAACCCGCTGACGGCAAAATACATTGCCGAACAGGCAGGCGTCGACGACTTCATCGCCGAAGCCCGCCCCGAGGATAAACTCGAATACATCCGCCGCGAGCAGCGGGCCGGTAAACTGGTCGCCATGATGGGCGACGGCACGAACGATGCCCCGGCGCTGGCGCAGGCCGACGTGGGCGTGGCGATGAACAGCGGTACGCAGGCCGCCAAGGAGGCCGGCAACATGGTCGACCTGGACAATGACCCCACGAAACTGATCGAGATCGTCGAGATCGGCAAGCAGCTCCTGATGACGCGCGGTACGCTGACCACCTTCTCGATCGCCAACGACGTGGCCAAGTATTTCGCCATCGTCCCGGCGCTGTTCATCGCCTCCATCCCTTCGTTGCAGGCTCTGAACATCATGCACCTCGATTCGCCCGAAAGCGCTATCCTGTCGGCCGTGATTTTCAACGCGGTCATCATCCCGTTGCTGATCCCGCTGGCGCTGCGCGGCGTGACGTACAAGCCGATCGGGGCTTCGGCCCTGCTGCGCCGCAACCTCTTCATCTACGGGCTCGGAGGTGTCATCGTGCCGTTCGTGGGCATCAAACTGATAGATATGTTGGTAAGTGTATTCTTTTAACGTGTTGCAATTATGAAAAACCTTTGGATTTCAGTGAAGATAACGCTGGCAATGTGCCTGTTGCTCGGCGTGGGATATGTACTCGTGCTGCGCGGGGTTTCGGCCCTTGCGGGCCCCAACGGCGGGCAGGCCGAAACACTTACGCTCGATGGCCGGGTCGTCGGCGCCGCGAACGTAGGCCAGCAGTTCACCGGCGGGCGCTATTTCTGGGGGCGTCCCTCGGCCGTGGATTACAACGGCGGCGGTTCGGGCGGCAGCAACAAGGCTACGACCAACGAAGAATATCTGGCCGAGGTGGAGCAGCGCGTGCAGGATTTCCTCGCGGCGCATCCTTACCTCTCCCGCGGAGAGGTGCCTTCGAAATGGTGACAGCCAGCGGTTCGGGCCTCGATCCCGACATCTCGCCCCGCGGGGCGCAGGCGCAGGTGCGCCGCGTAGCCGAGGCCCGCGGGCTCGACGAGGCCGTCGTGCAGCGGCTGGTCGACTCGCTGACGCAAAAACCGTGGCTGGGGCTTTTCGGCACGGCGAAGGTCAACGTCCTGCGCCTGAATATCGCGCTGGAAACCCTGCAACCGAACGTCACGGCCTCGGCCGGTGTCCGGCAGGCCGGCGGGTGCGGGGAGGGTGTATCCCCGGAAAACTAATGGAAACTACATGAAACGGATATGGAAAAGAAAACTGAAAAGGATAAATATATGAAACGCTGGATCGTAATTCTGCTAACCGCCATGGCGGTAATGCTCACCGTCGACCTCTGTGCGCAGGATAGGCAGCGCGGTGTGGAAATTTCGGGTGGCACCGACCTCGTGAGCGGCTATGTATGGCGCGGTGTCTGGGAAGCGGGCGTGAGCCTTCAGCCCACGCTGGCACTGGCTGCCGGGAATTTTTCGGTGACCGCCTGGGGTTCGGTCGATTTTGCGACGACCTCCTACAAGGAGATGGACTTGACGATGGCTTATGCCCTCGGCCCCGTGACTTTCGCTGGCCGACCTTTACTGGGAAGGCGGCGCCGGTGACCGGGGCACAATCAGTCGTAACTATTTCCGTTTCGGTGCCGACTCCCCCACCGCACCGTGTCGAGGCTGGGATAGCCTGGTGCATCTCGCCCAGGGTGCCCCTGACCCTGGCATGGAACACGGTACTGTTCGGCGCCGCGGATGTCGATGCCGCCGGCGACCGTGCCTATGCCACCTACATCGAGGCATCCTATCCTTTCGCCGTAAAGGGCATAGATATGAAGGCCGGCGTAGGCGTCGTACCGTGGAACGCCGTCGGCACCTATGGCATCGACCGCGATTTCTATGTGCAAAACGTCTTCGTCAATGCAGCGAAGGGCTGGACGGTAGCGGGGTCGTTGCAACTGGGACTTTTCACTTCGCTGAGCTGGAACCCGGCGGCCCAGGACGTTAATTTCGTGGGCGGAATATCGTTCCGCATGTGATTATGGACAAGGAAGGCAGTGTTCAGCGGTTCCTGGATCTGATCCGCCGCTCGCACCGGGGCAAGTTCAAAATCTACATCGGCATGAGTGCCGGGGTGGGTAAGAGTTACCGCATGTTGCAGGAAGCGCATCAGTTGCTCGACGCAGGCGTGGACGTCTGCATCGGATTTATCGAAACGCACGGCCGTGCCGAAACGGAAGCCCTCGTCGCAGGGCTTCCCCTCGTGCCGCGCCGCAGGCTCTTCTACAAAGGCAAGGAACTCGAGGAGATGGACACGCAGGCCATCATCAACCTGCATCCCGAGATCGTCGTCGTGGACGAACTGGCCCACACCAATATCGAGGGGAGCGGCAATCCCAAGCGGTGGCAGGACGTGATGCAGATTCTCGATGCGGGGATCAGCGTCATCTCGGCGGTCAACATCCAGCATATCGAGGGGCTGAACGAGTCCGTGCAGGAGATTACGGGCGTCGAGGTGCACGAGCGCGTGCCGGACAGCGTGCTGGCCATGGCCGACGAAGTGGTGAACATCGACCTCACGGCCGACGAACTGATCGACCGCCTGAAGGCAGGCAAAATCTATAAACCCGACAAGGTCGCTGCGGCACTCAACAATTTCTTCACGCAGGAGAACATCCTCCAACTGCGCGAACTGGCGCTCAAGGAGGTGGCGCTGCGCGTGGAGAAGAAGGTCGAGAACGAGGTCGCCGCAGGCGACAAGTGCCGCCACGACAGGTTGCTGGCCGTCATCGACTCCTCGGAAAAGCGGTCGCGCCGGGTCATCCGCAAGACGGCGCGCATGGCCACGCACCTGAACGCCGCCTTCACGGTGCTCTACGTGCAGGGCGACCGCGAGGCCGACGACCGTATCCCGCTGGCCCGGCAGCGCTACCTGATCAACAACCTGAACCTCGCCACGGAACTCGGCGGCGAAATCCGCCGGGTGCATTCCAACCGTCCGGTCGAGGCGATCCTCGAAACCTGCCGGGAACAAAAAATCAGTATCGTCTGCGTCGGGCGGCCCGAATTTTCATTATTTTCGCTGCTGAAGAACGCGATCGTGCTGCGTAGCCTGATCGGCCGCCTGTCGCGTATGAACATCGACCTTTTTATTATGTCATGACTATGAAGATACAAGGGAGGCTTACCCTGGGCATCGGCGTGCTTTTCACCATGATCCTGCTGCTCGGCATCCAGTCGGTCAGCTACGTCCGCCAGCTTTCGCGCGCGACGGGAACCATCCTGGCCGACAACTACAACTCGCTGCAATACGCCGGGGACATGCTCCGGTCGCTGAACGACATCGGCCAGGATTCCGTCTCGCGGCACGCCCTGCGCCAGAGCCTGGCGCTCCAGCAGCAGAACATCACCGAAGTCAGCGAAAAGGAGCTTACGGCGGCCTTGCAGCAGCATGTCGCCAGCCTGAGCGACCCCGTCACCGAGGCCGAGATACAGACCGTGCGTGCCGACCTCTACCGCATTATGGAGGTGAACATGGCGGCTATCCGGGCCAAGAGCTCGCAGGTCGAGGAGCGTGCCGACTATGTCATGTGGTGGCTGATCGTCGTGGCCGCCCTGTGCGCCCTGGTAGCGGGCGCCGTGCTGGTGTGGTTCCCGCGGATGGTGCTGCGCCCGATCGACGAGCTGAAGAAGGGGATCAAGGAGATCGCCAGCCATAATTACGGCAAGCGGCTCGACTTCACGGGCAACCGTGAGTTCGAATCCGTCGCCGAGTCGTTCAACAACATGGCGGCCAAGCTCGACGAGTACCGCCGCAGTTCGCTCGACGACCTGATGACGGCCAAGACGCGGATCGAGGCGATCGTCAATTCGCTCCACGAACCGATCATCGGACTCGATCCCCGGAAGACCATCCTCTTCATGAACCGCGAGGCGCTGTCGGTGCTCAACCTGCCCGAAACCGTCATCGGGCGCGATGCCACCGAAGTGGCGCTCGCCAACGACCTGCTCCGGCGCCTGCTGCGCGAGCTTTACGGCGAGAAGAAAAACGCCGGGCAGGAACCGCTGAAGATCTATGCCGACAACAAGGAGAGCTATTTCCAGATGGAAGATACGCCGCTCTACATCATGCCGGTCGGCAGCCGGGAGCAACAGTTCGTCGGCAACCTGATCGTCCTGAACAACATCACCAAGTACAAGGAGCTGGACTCGGCCAAGACCAATTTCATCTCGACGGTTTCGCACGAGATGAAAACCCCCATCTCGTCGATCCTGATGAGCCTGCAACTGCTCGGCGACAACCGTCTCGGGCAGCTCAACGAAGAACAGAAACAACTCGTGGGCAGCATCCGCGAGAGCAGCGACCGCCTGTTGAATATCACGGGCGAATTGCTCAACATGACGCAGGTCGAGTCCGGGAAACTCAGGCTCATGCCCAAGGTCGTGAAGCCTGTCGAGCTGATCGACTATGCGGTCAAGGCGACACAGGTGCTGGCCGAGCGTTTCCGCTGCTTCGTCGAGGTGGAGTATCCCGAGAAGATTTCGAAACTGTTCGTCGACAACGAAAAGATCGCATGGGTCATCACCAACCTCCTCTCCAACGCCATCCACCATTCCCCGGAGAATTCGCGCATCATCGTCGGGGCCGTGCAGCATGAAAAGGCGGTCGAGATTTTCGTGCAGGATTTCGGACGGGGCATCGACCCGCGTTACCATAAGAGCATTTTCGAGCGTTATTTCCGCGTGCCGGGTACCAAAGTGCAGGGCAGCGGGTTGGGGCTGGCCATCTCCAAGGAGTTTGTCGAGGCGCACGGCGGTACGATCTCGGTCGAAAGCGGGATCGGCAAGGGAAGCCGCTTTTCGATCCTGTTGCCGGCCTAGCGCCCTGCCGGGAGGCCCCTCGCAGCGCGCCGAAGCCGCAGGCATCGTGCCTGCGGCTTCCCCGTTTTCGTTTGCCCGGACGGAATTGTCCGGTGTGGCGACGGCAGGCGGCAGCGGGAAAGAAATAAAATTCGCATTTTCCCCAGCTTTCTCCGTATTTATTTATTTTGCCTGTTGCAGACGGCCAAATACCGTAGAAAAAAAGCTTGTTTAAAGTAAAAATTATTATCTTTGCAGGAGTACAGCACCAAACCAAATAATCATTGCGAATTATGGTCGATTCTTTTTGGGACAAGCCGAAGAAGGCAATAAAACCGCTCTGCTGAAACTGCAGTTGATCGGACACTACATCATGGGAGGGGATTTCAGCATCACGGATCTGAGCCATGAAATGAACCTGTCGGTGCCGACGGTCACCAAACTGGTCAGCGAACTGATCGAAGAGGGCTTCGTGCACGATTTCGGGAAACAGGGCACTGCCGGAGGGCGCCGGCCCAACATCTACGGATTGAACCCTTATGCAGGTTATTTCGTCGGTGTCGACATCAAGAAGGACATCATCACCCTGGCGATCATCAATTTCAAGGGGCAGGTCGTCGACATGCGCGATTGCGTGCCGTTCGTCATGGAAAATTCGGTGCAGGCGCTCGACCGGTTGTGCGACGTGGTCAACGGGTTCATTGCCAAGAGCAAGATCGACCGTGCCAAGATTTTTTCGGTCGGCTTCAACCTCTCGGGGCGGGTCAATTCCAAGACCGGGTACAGTTACAGCTATTTCTTTGTCGAGGAGGAGCCGCTCACGATGCTGCTGGAGAAACGCCTGGGCTGCAAGGTCTATGTCGAGAACGATACCCGGGCGATGACCTACGGGGAGTACATGTGCGGCGTGGGCAACAACGAGGATACGATGATATTCGTCAATGCCAGCTGGGGTTTGGGCGTCGGGCTGGTCATCGACCGCAAACTGTTCTACGGCCGGTCGGGATTCTCGGGCGAGTTCGGCCATTTCCCGCTGCTCGACAACGAGGTGATCTGCCGGTGCGGCAAGCGCGGCTGCCTCGAAACCGGCGCTTCGGGCTCGGCCGTACACCGTATATTCATGGAGAAGCTGGCGCAGAAACGTGTTTCGATGCTTTCCGACAAGTACAATCGCGGCGAGCAGATCCTGCTGGAGGATATTCTCGAAGCGCTGGGGCAGGAAGACGTGCTTGCCATCGAAGTCATGGAAACCGTCGGGCATACGCTCGGCAAGGCCATGGCCGGGCTCATCAACCTCTTCAATCCCGACCTCATCGTGCTGGGTGGGACGCTGGCCGTGGCCAAGGATTATATTATGTTGCCGCTCAAGAGCGCCATCAACAAATATTCGCTGCAACTCGTGAATAAGGATACTACCATAAAAAACTCAGTAAGTTGGGTGAAAAAGCCGGGGCCGTGGGCGCCTGTATGCTGAGCCGTAGCAAGATGCTGGGGCTGATGTAGTCCGGAACCAAAAAATTAGCTATAAAGAGAAGTCCGTAGCCTTACGGACTTTTTTTATACCCGTTATTGCCCGATATTACCTGTCACAAATGTTTTTTTTGGTCGATTAGAATAAAAAGACTATAATATTGTCTCATTGTAAATTTATTTATTATATTTGCATAGAAAAACGATAAAATTTACTTTATTTTATGCAAACTATAAAATCCCGTCTGATATGAAAACTTCGAGTCGAAGGAATTTTCTTAAGAAAGTAGCTGTGACGGCGGCTTCGGCTGTCGCCGTCCCCGGACTGGTCAAGGCAGCTTCGGAGTTGGGTGCAGAAGGGATGGACGATGCCCTGGCCGCATCCGCTCCGGGGCACGGCGGGCTGATCGTCCCCAAGGGGGAGGGGTTGCGCATCACGGGTACGTTCCTCGACGAAATCTCGCACGACATCCCGCACCAGAACTGGGGCGAGAAGGAGTGGGACGCCGATTTCCGCCATATGAAGTCGATCGGCATCGATACGGTGATCGGGATTCGCTCGGGCTACCGCAAGTTCATCACCTACCCTTCGCCCTACCTGCTCAAAAAAGGGTGTTACATGCCGTCGGTCGACCTGCTCGACCTGTTCCTGCGCCTGGCCGGCAAGTACGGCATGAAGTTTTACTTCGGGCTTTACGACTCGGGCGAATACTGGGACACGGGCGACATGTCGCATGAGGTGGAGCATAATAAATATGTAATCGACGAGGTGTGGAACATGTACGGCCGCAAATACGAGAGTTTCGGCGGCTGGTACCTGAGCGGCGAGATCAGCCGTGCCACCAAGGGTGCCATCGGGACGTTCCATGCCCTGGGCAAACAGTGCAAGGAAGTTTCGGGCGGGCTGCCCACCTTCATCTCGCCGTGGATCGACGGCAAGAAGGCGGTGATGGCCAGCGGGAGCAAACTGACCAAGGAGCAGGCTGTTTCCGTCGAGCAGCACGAACGCGAATGGGACGAGATATTCGACGGGATTCACGATGTGGTGGATGCCTGTGCGTTTCAGGACGGGCATATCGACTACGACGAGCTGGATGCGTTCTTTGCGGTCAACAAACGCCTGGCCGACAAGTACGGCATGCAGTGCTGGACCAACGCCGAGTCGTTCGACCGCGACATGCCCATCAAATTCCTGCCCATCAAGTTCGACAAGCTGCGCATGAAGCTCGAAGCCGCCATGCGTGCGGGCTACGACAAGGCCATCACATTCGAATTTTCGCATTTCATGAGCCCCCAGTCTGCATACCTGCAGGCCGGGCATCTCTTCGACCGTTACAAGGAATACTTTAACCTCCGTTAGCCGATGAAATCACAGACGAATACGGGATATGTGGCATTCCTGTCACTGGTAGCCGCCATAGGCGGGATTTTGTTCGGGTACGACACGGCGGTCATTTCGGGTACGATATCCGGTGTGGCCTCGCAGTTCTCGCTGGACGCCATGCAGCAGGGATGGTTCGTTGGGTGTGCGCTCGTCGGTTCGATCGGCGGCGTGGCCGTGGCCGGAGTGCTGAGCGACCGTTTCGGGCGCAAACTTACGATGTTGCTGTCGGCCGTGCTGTTCACCGTTTCGGCCGTCGGCTGTGCCGTCAGTGCCGACTTCATCCAACTGGTCGTTTACCGCATCGTGGGTGGTGTGGGCATCGGCGTGGTGTCGATCGTTTCGCCGATGTATATTTCCGAGGTCGCCGTGGCGCGCTGGCGCGGGACACTCGTGTCGCTTTACCAGCTGGCCATCACGGTCGGGTTCCTGGCGGCCTACCTCGTGAACTTCCAGATACTCAAATCGGCCGAAACGGCCGCCTACGCCTCCCCGTGGATGCAGAAGATATGGGTTACGGAGTTGTGGCGCGGCATGTTCGGTGCCGAAACGCTGCCTGCGTTGCTCTTCTTCACCGTTATATTCTTCATTCCCGAAAGCCCCCGCTGGCTCGTGCTGCGCGGCCGCGACGTGCGTGCGCATGCCGTTTTGCAGCGTATCTACCGTTCGTCGGAAGCCGCCGACGAGGAGATCGCTGCCGTTCACGGCACGGCTTCCGCTTCGTCGAAGTCCGAATGGCGCGTGCTGTTCGAGCCGGGTATCCGCAAGGCGGTCGTCATAGGCGTTTTCATCGCCATCCTGGGGCAGTTCATGGGCGTGAACGCCGTGCTGTACTACGGCCCGACGATCTTCGAAAATGCAGGGCTGTCGAGCGGCGATTCGCTCTTCTCGCAGGTGCTCGTGGGCGTGGTCAACATGCTGACCTCGGTGCTGGCGCTTGTCATCATCGACCGTGTGGGACGCAAACAACTGGTCTACTGGGGTGTGTCGGGCATGATCGTCTCGCTGCTCTGCATCGGGTTCTATTTCATGTGCGGCGCGGCGCTGGGATTGCCCAGCGTATTCCTGCTGGTGTTCTTCCTGGCCTATATTTTCTGCTGCGCCGTTTCTATCTGCGCCGTGGTGTGGGTGCTGCTCTCGGAAATGTACCCCACCCGGGTGCGCGGGCTGGCGATGTCGATCGCCGGGCTTGCGCTGTGGGTGGGCACCTACCTCATCGGGCAGCTGACGCCCTGGATGCTCGAAAACCTTACGCCCGCCGGCACGTTCTTCCTCTTCGCGGCGATGTGCGTCCCCTATATGTTGATTATCTGGCGTGCCGTTCCCGAAACCACGGGGCGCTCGCTTGAAGAAATAGAGAAATACTGGCAAAAAAATGAATAACACGAATAATGAATCCGGTGCTGTGCGCATTCAGGCCGGAGACCTCCGTCGTCTGGATCACCTCCGGGACATCAATTTAACAACCGACACTATGGATTTTCAGAAACTGGCCGGCGAGTATAAGTCGGAGCTGCTGGACAGCGTCCTGCCGTTTTGGCTCGAACACTCCCAGGATAAACAATACGGGGGGTATTTCACCTGCCTCGAACGCGACGGCAGCGTCTACGACACCGACAAGTTCATCTGGCTGCAAGGCCGCGAGGTGTGGCTTTTCTCGATGCTCTATAACAAGGTGGAAAAACGCCCCGAGTGGCTCGAGTGTGCTTTTGCAGGGTGCGGAGTTCCTGAAGAAATACGGCCATGATGGCAATTACAACTGGTATTTCTCGCTTACGCGCGACGGCCGGCCGCTGGTCGACCCCTACAACATTTTCTCGTATACGTTCGCCACGATGGCCTTCGCGCAGCTGGCCATCGCCTCGACGACGCCGGGTATGCCGCCATCGCCAAAAAGACTTTCGACCGGGTGCTCGAGAAGCGTTCGAACCCCAAGGGCAAGTGGTGCAAGGCACATCCGGGGACGCGTCCGATCAAGGATTTCGCGCTGCCGATGATCCTGTGCAACCTGTCGCTCGAAATCGAGCAGCTCATCGACAAGCAACTCATCGACCAAACGATCGAAACATGCCTGCACGAGGTGATGGAGGTCTTTTACCAGAAAGACCTCGGGCTTATCGTCGAGAATGTCTCGGCGGAAGACAATTCGCTGGTCGACTCCTTCGAGGGACGCTCGGTCAACCCGGGGCATTCGCTTGAGGCGATGTGGTTCATCATGGATCTGGGCAAGCGGCTCGGCCGCCCCGATTTGATCGGGAAGGCCGTGAAGATTGCGCTTTCGACCATTGAATACGGCTGGGACAAACAGTACGGCGGCATATTCTATTTCATGGATCGCCTCGGGCGTCCGCAGCAGCAGCTCGAATGGGATCAGAAACTGTGGTGGGTGCATATCGAATCCGCGATTACGATGATCAAGGGCTACCAGCTGACGGGCAACAAGGAGTGCCTCGCGTGGTTCCAGAAACTGCACGATTACATGTGGACGCACTTCAAAGATCCGAAATATCCCGAATGGTTCGGTTACCTCAACCGCCGCGGGGAGGTACTCCTCCCGCTCAAGGGCGGCAAGTGGAAGGGGTGTTTCCATGTTCCGCGCGGACTTTACCAGATATGGCAGATCCTCGAACAATGCAAATAGGCGGCTCGTTCCCGATGCCTGATAAACGATTTGCCGGCCTCAAACGGTGCCGTGATATTTAAAAGAAACGAAACAAGCATGACACGTATAGGATTCTTACTTTCGGCGGTGTTGTCCCTCGCAATCGGGCACGTACGTCCCGCACAAGCCAAAACGATACGCCGCACGGTCGACGTGCTGGTTATCGGCGGCACGACTTCGGGCACTTCGGCGGCCATCGCCGCGGCGCGTCAGGGGGCGGCCACGCTGATCGTCGAACCCACGCCCATGCTCGGGGGATGTTCTCGGCGCAGGGCGTCCCGGCTGCCGACGGTAACCACCACCTGCCCTCGGGGCTGTGGAACGAATTTCGCGAGGCTTTGCGCGCCCATTACGGCGGGGCCGAAGCGCTTGCCACGGGCTGGGTGAGCAACACGCTCTTCGAGCCCCATGTGGCGGACAGCATCTTCAGGGCGATGGCTGCGGCCGAGCCGCGGCTCGAAGTCCTGCACGGGTATGTGCTCGATAAGGTATACAAGCGCGGCAACTGCGTGACGGGCGCCCGTTTCTCGCGTAGCGGGGGCGACAGGCTCGAGGTCTCGGCTCGTATTACGGTCGATGCCACCGACCTGGGCGATGCGCTGCCCATGAGCGGTACGCCCTACCGCATCGGCATGGACGCCCGTGCCGATACGGGCGAGGCGCTGGCGCCTGCCGAGGCGAACGACATCGTGCAAGACCTGACTTTCGTCGCCATCCTCAAGGATTACGGCAAGGGTTCCGACAAGACCATCCCCCGCCCCGAAGGGTACGATCCTGCGGAGTTCGCTGCGGCCTGCCAGACCGCTGCGGGGCAGCCGATCCCGGCGGAGGCGATGCTCAACTACGGCCGCCTGCCCAATGGCAAATACATGCTCAACTGGCCGGTCAACGGCAACGACGTCTACATGAATATCGTCGAGGTGCCCTATGCCCGGCGTGACGCCGCGCTGCGCCCCGCCCGCGAGAAGACCCTGCGGTTCATCTACTATATCCAGCACGAACTGGGTTTCAGCCACCTGGGGATCGCCGATGACGAGTTCGGCACCGCAGACGGATTGGCATACCTGCCTTACCACCGCGAGGGGCGGCGCCTGGACGGGGTGATCCGCCTGACGCTCGATGACGTGGCGGATCGTTACGGCCGCCCGTCGGCACTTTACCGTACCGGCATTTCGGTCGGCGACTATCCCGTCGACCACCACCATGATTGCCGTCCTCAGATCGGGAAAGATACCCTTCCCGCCCGTGCCGTCGTTTTTCGGTGCCGATGGGGGTGATGATCCCTGCCGGGACGGACAACCTGGTGGTTTCGGACAAGGCTATATCGGTTTCGAACCTTATCAACGGTTCGACGCGCCTGCAGCCGGTAGTCCTGCTCACGGGACAGGCGGCAGGGACGTTGGCGGCCATCGCCGCCCGGGAAGGGTGTACGCCCCGCGAAGTCCCGGTGCGCAGGTTGCAGGCCGCCCTGCTGGCGCAGGATGCGTATATCGCGCCGTTGTACGACGTGAAACCCGACGACCCCGACTTCGCGATGTTGCAGCGCATCGCAGCGACGGGCATCCTGCGAATGACGGGCGAGCCGTTCCAGTGGGCGAACCGCACGTGGTTCTATCCCCGAGCGCGGGATCTCCGTCGTGAGTTCAGCCGCGGCCTGCACGACTATGCGCCGCAGGTCGAAGTGTCCGACGACCCCGCGCCGCTTACGGCGTCGTCTGCTGCCGCCATGCTCCGCAAGGCCGGTGCTGCCGTCGCTGCCGACGGTACGGAGCCCCTGACGCGGCGGCGCGAAGCGGCGCGGATGACGGACGAAGCGCTGCATCCGTTCGACCGCGACGTCGATTTCGAAGGAAACCTGATAAAATAACGAACCATGAAGAAACTCATCCTCCTGCTGCTGGCCGCTGCCGTCGCGGATGACCGCAGCCGCAACAGGCGCAGCGCGATACGCTGACCTTCAACAACGACTATTATTTCTCCAAACGCAATGTCGAGGAGCTGGTGCCGGTCACCGGGCAAAACATCGTGATGCTGGGCAACAGCCTGACCAGACGAACGCGGTTTC
>VOFC01000404.1_pt1 | contig 52001 bp, 57 predicted proteins | sample 5384161 | NCBI WGS metagenome assembly VOFC01 (sample SAMN12384722, study PRJNA508395) | human gut metagenome | isolation source: healthy gut B | host: Homo sapiens | reverse complement strand
CGTTTCAAATGGCCTCCGTTGCACTCTGGCCATATTCAGCGGATACATTATTTTTATATTAGAATTCCGGAAAATCCGATCTGCGGATCATCCGCCGGGAGGTAAGCCACCATCATGGCGTTCAGATAGTGCTTACCGGGCGCATAGGTCTCGCTGCGCTGAGGTGTACCGGTCTTGCAGGCGATCGGCACCGGATAGCTGGAAATTTTGCCGCTGATGGTGCTGGGCACCTGCTTCATGCCCTGCCGCACCAGCTCAAAGGTGTTGCCGGTGCCTTCGATCACATCCATGACCTCGGGCTTGGTCTCGCTGAGCACCTCGCCGGTGTTGGTGTCCAGAATGGCCTTGACGAAATGGGTGCGGTAACGGGTGCCGTTGTTGGCCAGCGTTGCCGCGTAGGTAGCCAGCTGGATGGGCGAGACCACCGTGTTGCCCTGACCGATGGCGGCCTGCACATCCAGCGATGCCGTATAGTTGGAGTCGCTCTTGGTGGTCAGACGGCCCACGGCCTCGCTCACCTCCACACCGGTGCGCTGGCCAAGACCCAGCTTGTAGGCATAGGCATCGTACACATCGCTGGTCAGGCGGCGGCCAACATCATAGAAGAAGATGTTGCAGCTCCACTTGATGGCCGTTACCACATCGATGTTGCCGCTGTGGCCATGGCGGGTACAGCGGGGGTGGTAATCCTTGAAGTAGTTGTACACGCCGTTGCAGTAAACGGTAGAATACTGGTTGATGAGGCCGCTGTCCAGTGCAGCCACCGCCACGGCGGGCTTGAAGGTAGAACCCGGTATATAGGCCCTGCAATGCACGGTTGAACAGCGGCAGGCTCGGGTCGGAACTGTACTCGCTGTAGTTGGCGGCATACAGGTTCTGGTCATAGCTGGGATAGTTGGAAGCAACCAGCACACTGCCGTCCTTCACGTCCAGCACCACCACCGCACCGGCGGCAGCTTTCATGGTGCCGGTATTGTACACGCGGTTGATCATATCAATGTTGTCCGCCAGTGCCTTGTCCACGGCGCGCTGGAAGTTGCTGTCGATGGTCAGCTGCACCGTGTGGCCCGGCTCCGGCACTGTGGTCAGGCGGGTATCCACGATCACGCCGTCCGAATTGCGGGTGATGGTCTCCACGCCGTCCTTGCCGCGCAGCTCGTCCTCATAAACGGATTCCAGACCAGAAATGCCCAGAACATCGTTCATGTTATAGCCTTTTTCCCGCAGCGGATAGGTCACCTGACCGTTGGAATCAGTCACCTTCCACTTTTCCGCCGTGATCTTGCCCACACGGCCCAGCACCGCCGGGATGATATCGCTCTGGTCGTAGCTGCGGGCGCTGGTTTCCACGATCTCCACACCTGGCAGTTGCAGGCTGTGCTCCTTGATGGTGGCCACCGCGAGGGTGCTCACGTTCTCCGCCATGACAAAATTGTTCACATTGGAGAACGCCTGCCGGTCCATCTCGTAGTGGATGCCGGCCAGCACACGCTGCCATTCCGGCGAAAAATCCTGCAGATCGTTCTTTTCCACCAGCATTTCCATTACATCGTTGGCGGTGGCGTACTGCTGCAGACCAAGCGTTTCCTTCATGTCTGCCAGCTGCTTCTGGTCGCTGGTGGACGTGTCATCGTCCGTAAAGGCGTAATTGCCTGCTGCGTCCGCCTGCCCGATCAGCAGCGTATCATTCCAGCTCTCGCCATTCGCACGCAGCAGCTCCACGATCTGCTGCAGCATGGTATCCAGATCCCGGTCGCCCATCAGCAGTTTGTTGAGGACCACATTGTAGCTGGTGGTTGTGGTGGCAATGCGCCGCCCGGCGCTGTCCACGATATCGCCGCGGGCCGCCGTGACCGTAAAGTTATAGTCGGTGGTGTTGGCGGCCTTGGCCTTGAAGTCGTCGCCGTTGACCAGCTGCAGAAAGATCAGCCGCATCACGTACAGGCCCATGATAACACATGCCACTGCAATGAGCAGGATCATCCGGCGCGCAACGTTTTTTCGTTCGTTTTGGTTCATCCGCGTTTCCTCCGGCGGTTCAGACTACGCCGTTGTCGATTTTGAATGCGCTGTAAATGTGCCGCACCAGACTGAACAGCATCAGCGACGGCACCAGCGTCATCATGGCCGAAGGCAACACAAAGGTCAGCCAGCGGCTCAGTGCCCAGCTGTAGCCGGGCATGTAGTAGAAGAACAGCCAGTCCAGCGAGAGCACCACAAGGGCCGTGCCGGTACTGATGAGCGCAAAGTTCCATGTGCTGCCCCTGCAGATACACCTGAACCAGCACCGAAAGCGCAAAGCAGAGCAACAGCAGTTCCAGCGCCAGCATACCCACGGTGCGCCCGGCGGTGTAGTCCCACAAAAGGCCGCTCACGGCACCAAACAGCGCACCTGCAAACTCGCCTTCATACACGGCCACAGCCAGACACAGCGGCAGAATGAACAGCGGCTTTGCCTGCCCCAGCTGGAGCAGGCCGGGGGTCGTCTGCAGTGCCGCGCACACAAACAGTGCCACCGCGTAGCAGACCCATTTCAGGATCTGGCTGCGGCTGCGCATGCGGCGTGATTCCATACAAATGCGCCCCCTTAATAGTCGGTAATAACGAATACGTGCTTGACCGTGCGCGGGTCTGCACCCGGGCGCACCACTGCAATGGAAGATTTGCCGCTGACTTCCGGCTCCACCTTCTGCACGGTCCCCACCAGCAGATCCGGCGGGAACACCCGCCAAGACCGGTGGTGATCACCTGATCGCCCATCTTCGTCTCAGTGGCGCGTTCCAGATTGGTCAGCACGCACAGGCCGTCACCGGCATAATCGGTGCTGCCATTGATAATGCCGTTTTCCCGCGTGCGGGATACCACGCCCGCAGCGCTGAAGCTGGGATGCAGAATGGTCATCACTTTGCAGCTGGTGGTGTCGGCTTCCACCACCATGCCGATCAGATAGCCCTTATCGCTGATCACGGCATCGTTCACGGCTGCGCCGTTCACCGTGCCGCAGTCCAGCGTAAAGCCTCCGAACTCATCCAGCGGGTCGCGGCCGATCACAAAGGCAGAAATATAGCTTGCTTCGGTGTTGGAATCCTGAATGCGGGCCAGTGCCTTGTAGGCTTCGTTCTCCGCCTTGATGCGGTCGTAGTCCACCATCTGCTGGCGCAGCTCAGCATTCTCCGCTTCCAGCTGTTCGTTCTGTTCCATGACCTCATCGATGCTGGTGTATTTTTCCCACACCGAGCCAATGCCGCCGCTCAGTGCCGATGTGACCTTCTGGAGCGGCATCAGCACCACGCCCAGCAGTTCCTGCGGGGCAGCAGTCAGGCGTCCGTTGGCACCGGCATAGGCCATGATGCCCACCAGAAACACCGCCACGGCTGACCAGGATCTTAAATTTCCATGTGTCAAAAAATCTTTCAAGGGGTTTGTCCTCCCATTCGGGAGGAAACCTGCGCGTTCATAAAAAAAGCGCGGACAGCCATGCCATCCGCGCAAGGGTCCTTGTTTGCAGCGGAAAACAGCGCAGGTGCAATGTCAAAAGAGCTTTTTCCGCAAGAGATCCGGCAGCCCCCTTCCGTGATTACATATGACCGCCGTCGGTGTCCAGCACGTCGTGCAGCACATCCACATGATCCAGCACTGCACCGGCACCCTTGGCCACGCAGTCCAGCGGGTCCTCGGCAACATGCACGTCAATGCCGGTCTCGCTCTGGATCAGCTGATCCAGACCGCGCAGCAGGGCGCCGCCGCCGGTCAGGGTGATGCCTCGGTCAATGATATCGGCGCTCAGTTCCGGCGGGGTACGCTCCAGCGTCTCCTTGATGGCGCTGGTGATCTTCTCCAGGCACTCCAGCAGGGGCGGCACGCACGTCCTCAGAGTGCACCACGATGTTCTTGGGCAGGCCGTCCACCAGGTTGCGGCCCTTGATCTCCATGGTCAGCTCCGGATCCAGAACGTAGGCGGAACCGATCTGGATCTTGATGTCCTCGGCGGTGCGCTCACCAATCAGCAGGTTGTACTTGCGCTTGATGTACGCAATGATGGACTGATCGAACTCGTCGCCGCCCACGCGCACGCTGCGGCTGGCCACGATGCCGCCCAGGCTGATCACGGCGATCTCGGTTGTGCCGCCGCCGATGTCCACGATCATGCTGCCGGTGGGCTCGCTGATGGGCAGGCCCGCACCGATGGCAGCGGCCATGGGCTCTTCAATCACCGACACCTGGCGCGCGCCGGCCCGCAGGCTGGCCTCGCGCACGGCGCGGCGCTCCACCTCGGTCACGCCGGAGGGAATGCAGATGACCACGCGGGGGCGGGAGAACATGCTGTTGCCGCAGGCCTTCTTCAGGAAGTTCTCCAGCATATTGGTGGTGATGTCAAAATCGGCAATGACGCCGTCCTTCAGGGGACGCACTGCCACGATGCTGCCGGGGGTACGGCCAATGACTGCCTTTGCCTCGCCGCCCACGCAGCGCACCTCGTCGGTCTTGGTGTCCACAGCCACCACCGAGGGCTCCCGCATGATGATGCCCTTGCCCTTGAGATATACCAGCGTATTGGCGGTACCCAGGTCAATGCCAACGTCCTTCGACAGAAAACCCATTGTAAAGTCTCTCCTTCATCGTTTCCAGTAGATCTATCCCATAGCGTCTGACGGCCGTTTTGCGCCGTCCTTCGCAGAATAACACGGTTATATTATAGCCCCAAGCTGCTGTTTTCTCAAGCGTTTCCGTTCGTTTTCTTACATTTTTCCATTTTTCTCACAAAAACGCTCTACCAGCTGTACAGTACGGCTGACCGGCAGGCCCATAATGGTGTAATAATCGCCCTCGATGCGGTCCAGCCAGAGGGCTGCCCGGCCCTGGATGGCGTAGGCACCGGCCTTGTCGTAGGGCTCCTTTGTGGAAGCATAGAAGTCGATCTCCTCCTCGCTCAGCGGGAAGAAGGTCACCTTGCAGCTGTCCACAAAGCTCTCGGTGCGGCCGCCGCGGCTCACGCACACGCCGGTGTGCACCTGATGGGCAGAACCGGACAGGGCCCGCAACATCCGTTTTGCGTCCTCCACGCCGTGGGGCTTGCCGAACACTTCCCCGTTCACGTCCACCACCGTGTCGCAGCCGATGACCACGGCGTCCGGGTGGTCCTTTGCCACCGCCAGGCACTTGCCCCGGGCCAGCTGTTCCACCAGATGGGCCGGGGTGTCGGCGGTCACGGTGCTCTCGTCAAAGTCGCTGACGCAGACCGTGAAGTCGGTCGTATACAGGGAAAGCAGTTCCCGGCGGCGCGGGCTGCCGGAGGCTAAGATCAGTTCCATACGCGTTCCCTTTCCCTCATTTGCCGGTGGAGCCAAAACCGCCCACGCCGCGGGTGGTGTCGCCCAGCTCCTGCACCGGCACAAAGGCTGCCGTGTACACCGGGGCGATGCACAGCTGCGCCACCCGCTCCCCGGGCTGGATGGTGTAGGCCTCCTTGCCCAGGTTGATCATGGGCACCTTCAGCTCGCCGCGGTAGTCACTGTCCACCACGCCCACACCGTTGGCCATGCACAGGCCGTGCTTGATGGACAGGCCGCTGCGGGCATACACCAGCGCTACGCTGTGAGCACCGGGCAGCTCAATGGCAAGGCCGGTGGGCACCAGCACCCGCTCCATGGGCTGAACGGTCAGCGGCTCATCCAGCACGGCGCACAGGTCGGCGGCGGCAGAGCCGGGGGTCGCATAGGCGGGCACCTTTGCCCGCGCATCCAGAACTTTATAGTTTACGGTGATCGGTTCCATAGTATACCTCGTTTATTTTGTCATTCCTCGATCCAGCTCACCCTTCGGGAGAGCTCCGACATTGCACCGCCGCAGGCGGACAAGGCCGGTGAGAGGGTCAATTGGTCCCCTTTGAAATACAGTCCGCGGGTGAAATCGCCTTCAAAAGGCGCATGGGTGCGGATCATATCCAGAATTGCGGCGGCTTCCTCGCGAGTCTCCAGCGTGAAATAGGCCACGCCGTAGTCCACGGCCAGCGCACCGGGCTTGTCGCCCATGTAGATGGGCACCGGGTTGTAGATGGTGCGCATGCCCAGGCTGCACCGCACCGGGAACTTTTTGGCCTTGCGGTCGGTCAGCGTGCCGGTCTTGTCGCAGTGGGCGCAGTCGTGGATGTTCTGCAGCGGGCAGGCTCGGGTGAGCATCAGCGGCATGTGGCCGTAGACCATCACGCCCGTGGGCACCGGCTTGCCGTCCTGCACCGGGGCAATGGACGCGATGTCACTGTCCTTGACCTCGGGCAGGATGAGCAGGCTGTTCAGTCCCTGCTCCGCATAGAACTGCGCTGCTGCGTTGTTTGTGATGTTCAGGCCAAAACCGCCGGACAGCGGCAGGCCCCGGCACAGCCGCAGGTGGGCGATGTTGCTTGCCTCGTACCCGGCAAAGCCGGCATCCTGGGTGGCCGCAATGCGGCGGGCGGTGTCCTGCTCCAGGGCCCCGAACATGGCCCGGGGCAGCTCCAGAATGGTCTTGCTGCGCCACTCGCGGGGCACCCGGTCGGCCTGTGCAATGGGCAGGATGAGATACTCCACTCCGCTCAGGGCCTGTTCCGGCACCTGATCCCAGCGCTCGAACCGGGCACGCAGGATGCGGTGCGGCGGCAGGGTGCGCTGCGGCAGGGCAGGCACATGCTCCTCGGTAGTGGGCCAGGGGCGCAGCACTTCCCGCTTTTTGAGCAGGGCGTCCAGTGCTTCCCGGCGCAGCTCATTCACCGTGCTGCCGGGCACGAACCACGGCCCGCCGTCCATCTCCACGGCGATGTCCGCCGCTTCAAAGGGGTGCCGCCGGTCTTGGCCAGACTGCGGCGCAGGCTCTCGGTGGGATCGGTGCGGGCGGGCTGCGGCTCAAAATCGCCGTAGGCAAACGCTTTATTGCCGTCCGCATCGGTCACGGTGAGCTTTTCGCCGCCCTCTTCGATCTCCAGACGCATGGTCACCGGCACCCGGGAGCGCTCCCGACGGTAGAGCTCCCGCAGCATAGGCAGGGTCTTTTTGGTCAGCTCGGCGTCCGCTTCGCTGCGCACGCCGAACATGCTGCCGTCGATTTTTCCGTTCAGGTAGCCGGAGGTGAAGCCGGAGCGGCTGAAGGCGTTCTTCAGCAGGTCGCGGTCATAGGCGCGGCCCTCGCGGCCCGCCAGACAGGCGCTGACCGCCGCCGCCACATATTCCGGCGTGCGCAGACGACCCTCGATCTTGGCCGAGGCCACCCCCAACGCCTGCAGCTTGTCCAACTGGTCGATGACCGAGTTGTCCTTCAGCGAGAGATGATGCAGGCGGCCCGGCTTGCCTTCCGGCAGGGTGTTGGCCTCAAAAGGCAGGCGGCAGGGCCCGGCGCAGGAGCCGCGGTTGCCGCTGCGCCCGCCCAGAAAGGCCGACATATAACACTGGCCGCTCATGCTCATGCACAGCGCACCGTGCACGAAGCACTCGGTCTCGATGCCGCAGTGCTTCGTGATGTGTTCCACCTCGGGCAGGCTCAGTTCACGGGCCAACACGACCCGGGTAAAGCCCAGCTCCTTCAGCTCCAGTGCGCCCTGCAGGGTGTGCACGCTCATCTGGGTGGAGCCGTGGCGCGGCAGCTGCGGGGCGATCTTCCCGATCAGGGTGGCCACCGCCAGATCCTGGCAGATCACGGCATCGGCTCCGCTGGCAGCCACCGACCGGATGGCCTGTTCCAGGGCCGGCAGCTCGGTGCCGTACACGGTGGTGTTCAGCGCCACATGCACCGCCACGCCGCGGGCATGGCAGAACCGCACCGCCTCTTTCAGGCTGTCAGCGTCAAAATTGCCGGCTCCGGTGCGGGCATTGAAGCCCGAAAAGCCCAGGTAGACCGCATCCGCCCCGCTGAACACGGCGGCACGCAGCATTTCTTCACTGCCCACAGGGGCAAGGATCTCAATCTTCGACATAATTCTCCATTCCATTTATATAAGGTAGTATTCAGCCCTGTTTTTCGTCGGCGGCAGCCTGTTCTGCGGCAGCCTGTTCTGCGGCAGCCTGCTCTGCCCGCTCCTCGCGGCGGCTTTCACGGCGGCGCTCCTTGGCCAGCTGTTCCCGCAGGGCAGCGGCTTCCCGGCGCAGCACTTCGTTCTCAGCCTTTGCCTTGTCTTCTGCCAACTTTGCGCGGGCGGCATCCGCAATGTAGTCCTGGATCTGGCTGCGCATATTCTCGGCGCTGCCGGTGCTCTTGCGGTACTCATCCAGATAGTCCATGGCGCAGAACACCGCCGCCTTGGTCACCGAGAGGTTTTCGTTTGCGTCCAGCAGCTTTGTGATATCCTCGTCCAGCTTTTTGGCCAGCGACTGAATGTATTTTTCCGAATCCGTCGTTGCAATGGCATACGGCGTCCCCGCAATGTTCACCCGTACTTTGTTGACCATGTGTCTTTTCCCCTTTTATCCGTTTCCGCCCGGCACGCGGGCGGTGTATTCCTGCTTTTCCCGGGACAGCGGCACCGTTTCCGGAATCGTTTTCCCATTCCGGCACGCACTGGGCGAGTTACCCGGCACATTTCTGGCCGAGTTACCCCCGCTGGTTGCCCGCCTGCCCCGTATACTCTCTTTATTATAATATAAATAAGCATCAAGAAAAAGTGTATTTTTTGAATTTTCGGCATATTGGTCAGAAAGTTGGTTAAAAAAATGGCAGTTACGGAAAAAAATCCATTGATTTCTTGCATTTGCCAAGTGTTCATATTATAATAACGTTGTTATGTTGACGGCACGCGGGGTAGAGGGAAAGCACCAGAGGCCGTACATTACGCAAGATTTTTAGCATTTTATGCACGAATGCGGATAGGAGTACAGTTATGACATCGAAAAAGAATTTGGCAAAATTCTTCAGGACAAGCTGACCAGCGAGTACGGCGTGGAGTTGAACGTTGCTTCCAAGCAGCAGATCTACCGTTCTCTTGCCCTGATCTGCCGTCAGATGATGAGCGAGAACTACACGAAGTTCCAGTCCAAGGCCATCGGCACCGGCACCAAGCAGGTGTATTACCTCTGCATGGAGTTCCTGATGGGCCGCAGCCTGAAGATGAGCCTGTTCAATCTGGGCCTCGACGAAGTGGCCAAGAAGGCGCTGGCCGATGCTGACATCGCCCTGGACAGCATCTTTGAGGAAGAGCCCGATGCAGGCCTGGGCAACGGCGGCTTGGGCCGTCTGGCTGCCTGCTACCTGGACGGCATGGCCACCACCGGCGTGTGCGGCACCGGCTACTCCATCCTGTACGACTACGGCATCTTCAAGCAGAAGATCGTGGACGGCTGGCAGCAGGAGCGTGCCGACAACTGGCTGCCCGGCGGTCAGGTGTGGCTGAAGAGCCATCCGGATCAGGCCGTGGAGGTCCGTTTTGACGGCGAGATCCGTGAGAACTGGGACAACGGCTTCCACTACATCCAGCACACCAACTACAACAGCGTCATGGCCGTTCCCTCCGACATGTATGTGCAAGGCTACGACGGCAAGGGCGTTGCAAAGCTGCGTCTGTGGCAGGCAAAGGCCCCCGATTTTGATATGTCCAGCTTCTCTCTGGGCAACTACAACACCGCCATGAGCAAGAACGCCAACGCCGAGCTCATCTCTAAGGTGCTGTACCCCAACGACAACCATGTGGAAGGCAAGATCCTGCGCCTGCGGCAGCAGTACTTCCTGTCTGCTGCCTCCATCGGCGACATCGTGCAGAACCACCTGTCCAGCTACGCCACCCTGGAGAACCTGCCCGACAAGGTCGCTATCCAGCTGAACGACACCCACCCCACGCTGGCCATCCCCGAGATGATGCGCATCCTGCTGGATGAGTGCGGCTTTGACTGGGACAAGGCCTTCAGCATCTGCCAGAAGGTGTTCTCCTACACCAACCACACCGTCATGGCCGAGGCTCTGGAGAAGTGGAACGTGGACATCTTCAAGATGACTCTGCCCCGCATCTACCAGATCGTGGTCGAGATGGACCGCCGCGCCCGCGAGGAGCTGGCAAAGGCCTTCCCCGGCGATCAGGGCAAGATCGACTACATGGCACTGATCGGCGACAATCAGGTGCGCATGGCCAACATCTGCGCCTACACCGCCAACAGCATCAACGGCGTTTCCAAGCTGCACAGCCAGATCATCAAGGAGAGCGTTTTCCACGATTACTACCTGTACAAGCCCACCGCCTTCAAGAACGTGACCAACGGCATTGCCTACCGCCGCTGGCTGCTGGCCTCCAACCCGGAGCTGTGCAAGCTGCTGGATGAGACCATCGGCGACGGCTACAAGCACGATGCTTCCGATCTGACCAAGCTGAACAAGTACGCGGACGACAAGACCGTGCTGAAGCGCCTGAACGAGATCAAGCTGGCCAACAAGCAGAATTTTGCCAACTACCTGTCCAAGAGCACTGGTCAGGTCATCGACCCGGGCTCCATCTTTGACTGCCAGGTCAAGCGCATGCACGAGTACAAGCGTCAGCACCTGAATGCCCTGAACATCGCTGCCCAGTACCTGTACCTGAAGGAGAACCCCAACGCCGACTTCATCCCCAAGACCTACATCTTCGGCGCAAAGGCTGCCCCCGGCTACTACATGGCCAAGCAGATGATTCGCATGATCTGCAAGCTGGGCGACCTGATCAACAACGATCCCGCCGTGCGCGACAAGCTGCGCGTGGTGTATCTGGAAGAGTACTGCGTGTCCCTGAGCGAGCACCTGATGCCCGCTGCCGAGGTCTCTGAGCAGATCTCTCTGGCAGGCACCGAGGCTTCCGGTACCGGCAACATGAAGTTCATGCTGAACGGTGCCATCACCCTGGGCACCCTGGACGGCGCCAACGTGGAGATCGCTGATGCTGCCGGCAAGGAGAACGAGCTGATCTTCGGTATGCTGACCCCCGAGGTGAACAACCTGAAGCAGGTGGGCTACCATCCCAACGCCTTTATCACGGGCGACGACGTGGCCAACTACACCCTGAACTTCCTGGAGCGTGGCTGGAACGGCGAGAACTTCCACGAGGTCACCGAGAACCTGCGCACCAGCGACCCGTACATGGTCATGGCCGACTTCAAGGACTACCGCCGTGCACAGGCCGACCTGCAGAAGCTGTATGCTGACCGTGAGAAGTGGGCCCAGATGAGCCTGAAGAACACCGCCAACAGCGGCATCTTCAGCGCCGACCGCGCCGTGCTGGACTACGCCCGCGACATCTGGCACGCTTCCACTGTGCCCATGGGCAAGTAAGAACCCTCTCCGTCATTGCTACGCAATGCCACCTCTCCCGAAGGGCGAGGTTTAAGAGTTCTTCCCTGAATGTTTCCCTCTCTTGTAAAAAAAAGCTCCCCCCTCGGGGGAATGCTGGATGCCGAAGGCAGCCTGAGAGGGTTTGCTAAAAATCCAAAGCCCCGGCGGCGTTCTGGCCCGCCGGGGCTTTTTTGAGAAAGGACGACCTTGTTTTGTCTTGTCTGTTCAATAGCTACGACCCCTATTTCAAGCAGCCCTTTGGTGCCGTGCGCGCCGGGCAGTCCGTGCACCTGACCCTCTGCATCCCGGAAGAGCTGGGCTATGTGGACCCCCATCTGGTGATCCAGAAGGAGGGCAAATACGACGTACCGGTGCATTACCGGATGAAATTTGACGGCCAGACGCCCAAACAGAACCACTTTTCGGTGGACGTCACGCTGGGCGACGTGGGCCTGTACTTCTATTACTTTGACCTGTATACCGACTTCCGCCGCATCGTGCGCGGGCCGGACAACTGCGGCGTGGTCAGCTGGCAGGACGGCGAAAAATGGCAGATTACCGTGTATGAGGCAGACTTCCGCACCCCGGAGACCTTCAAGGGCAAGGTGTTCTACCAGATCTTCCCGGACCGCTTCTGCGAGGGCGTGGAGAACAAGCCCATGCCTTTCCCGGACCGGCTGTATCAGGCCGATAAGCACGCCGAGCCCTTCTGGCAGCCCAACGAGACCGGCGGCCACCTGAACGAGGACTACTTCGGCGGTGACCTGAAGGGCATCCAGCTCAAGCTGCCCTACCTGCACGAGATGGGCGTGGATTACCTCTACCTGAACCCCATCTTCGAGGCCCACTCCAACCACCGCTACAACACCGCCGACTACCTCAACGTGGACCCGCTGCTGGGCACCAACGAGGACTTTGAGACCCTGTGCAAGGAAGCTGCTAAGTATGGCATCGGCATCGTGCTGGACGGCGTGTTCAGCCACACCGGTTCCGACAGCCGCTACTTCAACCGCGAGGGCCGCTACGGCGAGGGCGGCGCTTACCGCGACCCCAACTCCCCCTACCGGCTGGTACGACTTTGACCCCAAGTACAAGGGCGGCTACCGCAGCTGGTGGGGCTTCGAGACCCTGCCGGAAGTCAACGAGGAGAACCCGTCCTATGTAGAGTTCATCACCGGCAAGGGCGGCGTCATCGACACCTGGCTGCGCCGGGGTGCGGCAGGTTTCCGCCTGGACGTGGCCGACGAGCTGCCGGACGCCTTCATTGAGAAGATCCGCGCCGCCGTCAAGCGGGTCAGCCCGGAAAAATTCCTGTTGGGCGAAGTGTGGGAAGACGCCACCACCAAGTATGGCTTCGGCCACCGCCGCACCTATCTGCTGGGCAAGGGGCTGGACAGCGTGATGAACTACCCCTTCAAGAACGCCGTGCTGGACTTTGTCAAGGGCAAGCCTGCCCAGCAGGCCATGAACGAGATCCTGTCCATCTGTGAGCACTACCCTGCCCCGGCCCTGAACACGGCCCTGAACTTTTTGTCCACCCACGACACCGAGCGCGCCCTCACCGTCATTGCGGACGAACCCGCCAACGGCCGGGGCCGCGAGTGGCAGAGCGGCCGCAACGTGTCCGGCGAAGCCTACGAGGAAGGCATGCTGCGGCTGCGCATGGCCTATGCCATCATCTACACCCTGCCCGGTCTGCCCTGCCTGTACTACGGCGACGAGATCGGCATGCAGGGCTACCGTGACCCCTTCAACCGCGGGTACTACTGCTGGGACAGCCACGAAGAGCGGCTCAAGCCGGTGCTGGCGCAGCTGGCCCAGCTGCGTCACAGCTGCGAGGCCTTCCGCACCGGTGCGCTGCGGGTACTGCGGGCCGAGGGCGGCGTGCTGCACTACCAGCGTGTGGGAGCCACCGAGACCGCCGAGATCATCGTGAACCGCTCGGAGCACATCATCGTGGAGCCGCTGGCCAGCGGCAAGCACACGGAGGTGAACCCCATGGGCTTTACCATCGTGGTGGAAGAAAACGGCCACAACCCCAACCACAGCTATTACGACATCCAGTAATGCCTGTAGGCTGTAACCATTTAAAATGCTCTCCGCTTGCGCTCTGAGCATCCTTAGCGGAATTTGATTTTAATCTGTAAGCTGGGAAGATCTGCGGATCTTCCCAGCTTACTTTTTCACAGAGAGGGGCGCAGCGGCAGACAGGCAGCATCTCGGGCACCCCCTGCCGTGGGATTTCGGATCTTTCTTTGGCATTTTTGTCCAAACTTTGTTTTCTGCGCAACGTTCCAGTAAAAAACACTTGACCTTCCCCCAAGGGGATGCCCTATAATAGGGCCATAAGGAGGGAATTGCCCATGAACACCGCCCCATTTTTCTGGCTCATTGCCGCGGTCGGCTTTCTGGTGCTGGAGGGTTGTACCTTTAATATGACCTCCATCTGGTTTGCCATCGGCGCGGCCGCCGCGTTGATCAGCTGTCTGTTCACCGATCTGTTCCGGGTGCAGGCGCTGCTGTTCATCGTGGTGAGCGTGCTGTGCCTGCTGGCCTTCCGGCCGCTGGCCGCAAAGCTGCGCAAAACTCCCACCGCCACCAACGGCGACCGCAACCTGGGCCGGGAAGCCACGGTGCTGACCCCCGTCACCGCTGAGGAGCCCGGCCGTGTCCGGCTGGACGGCGTGGACTGGAACGCCCGCTGCGTGACCCCCGGCGACATCCTGAACCCCGGCGACCACTGCCGCGTCACCGAGATCCACAGCACCCTGCTCCTGGTGGAGCCTATTCTCACCGAAAGCCGCAAGGCCTGACCACCCCATCAACAAAGGAGATGCACTATGGTTCTGTTTTTTGTGATCCTCGCGCTGGTATTTGTTGTCCTTCTGGTGATCATCACCAACATCGTCATCGTGCCGCAGTCCAAGGTCTACGTCATCGAGCGGCTGGGCAGCTACTCCGACACCTGGTCTGCCGGCCTGCACGTCAAGATCCCGTTCATTGAGCGCATTGCCAAAAAGGTGAGCCTGAAGGAGCAGGTAGCCGACTTTCCTCCTCAGCCCGTCATCACCCGCGACAACGTGACCATGCAGATCGACACGGTGGTGTTCTTCCAGGTCATGGACGCAAAGCTGTACACCTACGGTGTCAACCAGCCCATTGCCGCCATCGAGAGCCTGTCCGCCACCACCCTGCGCAACATCATCGGTGAGATGGAACTGGACCACACCCTCACCAGCCGTGACGTCATCAACGGCAAGATCACGGCCATTCTGGACGAGGCCACCGACAAATGGGGCATCAAGGTGAACCGGGTGGAAGTGAAGAACATCATTCCCCCGCGTGAGATCCAGGAAGCCATGGAAAAGCAGATGAAGGCCGAGCGCGAAAAGCGCGCCGTCATCCTGAAAGCCGACGGTGAAAAGCAGGCTGCCATCACCGCCGCTGAGGGCGAAAAGGAAGCCGCCATCCTCCGGGCCGATGCTGTCAAGCAGCAGCGCATCCTGGAGGCCGAGGGCGAGGCCCAGGCCATCCTGGCCGTGCAGAAGGCCAATGCCGACGCCATCCGTCTGCTGAACGAGGCCATGCCCACCGACAAGGTGCTGGCCATCCGCAGCCTGGAGGCACTGGCCAAGGTGGCCAACGGCAAGGCCACCAAGATCATCATCCCCTCCGAGCTGCAGAATCTGGGCGGCGTGGTCCCCAGCATCAAGGAACTGCTGACCGACCCCAAGGACGCCGAGTAAGCTGATCCCCAGAGCCGGGTGGACCGCCGTGTCTGCCCGGCTCTTTGCTTTGTGCATATTGCATCTGCCTCTGACCTGTGATACCATACAGGTAACCGAAACTTATAGATGGAGGAGCTTTTCCATGATCTACGATACCCTCAACAACCTGCCCAACTACCTGGGCGTCAGCGATAACCTGGACACCGTCATTGAGTACATCATGGCCCGCGATATCACCACCCTGCCCGCCGGGCGCACCCGCATCGACGGCGAAAAGGCCGTGGTCACCGTCAGCACCGTCACCCCGCAGAGCTCCGACAAGGCCCTGTTCCAGCGCCACGATGCCCACATCGTGCTGGAGACCGACCTGGAGGGCAGCGAGCTGTTTGAGGTGAGCCTGGCCGAGCTGACTCCCCACCAAGCCCACCGACGAAGCCGCCGATACCACTGTGGGCACCGCCGGCACCAGCATTGCCGGAATGCTGTGCGAGGGGCGGTTCGCCCTGTATCTGGCCGGAGAGCCCTATAAATCCGGCCTGAAGGCCCAGGGCTGCGGCAAGCTGAAAAAGGCCGTGTTCACCATTGAGCTGGACCCGGACGAGGAAGAAACGGAAGAATAACCGAAAGGAGATTTTCTGTATGGGTTTTTTTGCTGTACTGGCTGCAAGCCTGTTCTTCGTGTTCCTGTTCACCGTGTTCGGCGGCTATTCCCTGCTGCTGTGGTGCCAGCAGTCCCTGTGGATGATCGTACCGCCTGCACTGGTGCTGGCCGTGCTGATCTGGACTTTTCTGAAAATGGACGATAAGATCACCGCCCTGCAAAAGCGCGTGGACGAACTGGAAGCCGCGCAAAAACCGTCGAAAAGTCCGAGAAATAAATACAACGCCGCCCTTACCGGAGAAGCTTTTCCGGCAGGGGCGGCGCACTTTTTATGCCTTACTTTTTATCCAGTGGGTCATCCAGCCCTTCAAACATCACCATGCCCAAGTTTGCAAGGCTTGCTCCCAGCGCAAAACCGACTGTTCCCAGCGACACACTGAACAAAGCACCCATAGCAACACCGAACAGGATGCCCGCGATTTGACTTTTTCTTCATCTTACTGCTCTGCCTTTCCGTACCAGGCAACGGACAGCCGCCAAGAGAGGGAGTACAGCCCCAGAACGATCAGTACAATGCCCAGCAGAGCCAGTGGCGGAACGCCCTGCGGCAGAAGGTTCCGGGCCAGGCCGTCCTCATTGGCGGACACGCCAAACCCCATCAGAGCCGCAGCCAGGCCGACCATAAGATAAAACGCATATTTTGCCTTTTCGTAGCCAAAACGGTAATTCAACGGCAGCAGAACGGCACTGTTCAGCAGCGTTGTCATGCCTACCTGCACCAGCGTGGAAACCACAAGCGCATGGTCCACAGCTGTCCAGTGCAGGCTTGCCACGCCAAGGGCTGCGGCGGCGAAGAGTTCCGCCAGCACCAGCCCGCACAGGCCAATGATGTATTTGCTGCCCACCAGCTGTTCTTTTGTCACCGGAAGCACGCCGCTGTACTCGCTGAATTTGCTGGCCTGATCATAGGCCAGCAGGGTCATGGGCATCATGCCCATCAGAAAGCCCGCATATACAATAAAGAAATTGGCCCCATTCATGATGGTAACCACGCCTGCGCCCATCATGACCACGGCGGCCACAATGACACCTTTGGCATAGTGCCATATCTGATAAGCATCCTTTAGCAGCAAGCCTTTCATTCTGCACACTCCCCTTTCACCATCAACACAAACAATTCCTCAATGCTTACCGGGGCAAGCTCTGCTCCGGCGGGCATTGCGTCCCGGCGCACAAGCGCCTCTGCCCCGTAGGGGGTGACCCGCTTGCCGTACACCCGTACATCCAGTGCCGCCAGCTGCGCCGCCGTGCCGTGCCACAAGGCATATTCCTCTCGCAGGGCGTCCTTTTCCTCACAGAGCAGCAGCCTGCCCTTGTGGAGGAAGGCGATGGTATCGCACAGCTTTTCCAAGTCACTGACGATGTGGGAGGAGATAAGGATGGAGTGTTCCTCATCCCGGGCAAAATCCAGCAGCATGTCTGTCACCTCGTCCCGCACCACCGGGTCCAGCCCGTTGGTGGCCTCGTCCAACAGCAGCAGCTTCGGGTGGTGCGCCAGCGCCACCGCCATGCACAGCTTCCTCTGCATTCCAGCGGAGTAATCCTTATACTTTTTGTCCGGCGGCAGGTCAAATTTCCGGCAAAACGCCGTGTAGTCACCAGCGTCCCAGTTGCGGTAGATGCCCGCCATCACCTTGCCCACCTCCAGAGCGTTCAGGCACAGGGGAATGCCATCGCTGCCCAGCACCACGCCGATCTCCTCCTTGCTGCGGACGGAAACGGTGCGGCTGTCCCTGCCAAGAATCGTCACCGTGCCGCCGTCCCGCTGCACCATGTCTAAGATCAGCCGGATGGTGGTGCTTTTGCCTGCGCCGTTCTCGCCGATCAGCCCGCAGATGGTGCCGCCGGGCAGGGTCAGATCCAGCGGTCCAAGGGTAAAGTCCTTATAGTGTTTTGTAAGCCCCTGCAATTCCAGTGCATTCATATTCAGCCCTCCCATAGCAGTTCCAGCATCTCCCGCAGCTCTTCCCTGCTCAGCCCGCAGGATGCGGACAGGCGGACGGCCTCGGTGAGATGCGCTTCGATCTTTTCAGGTTCTCTTCCCGCAGCAGCTCGGTGTTCTTCGGGGCCACAAAAAAGCCCTTGGCCGGCACTGCGTAGAGAAAGCCCTCTTTTTCCAGTTCATCGTAGGCGCGCTTGGTGGTGATCACGCTGATGCGCAAGTCCCGCGCAAGCCCCCGGATGGAGGGCATGGCCTCATCCGGCTGCAGTGCACCCTGAATGATCTGATCCTTGATCTGGGTGTAGATCTGGTCATAGATGGGCGCGCCGCTCTTGTTGTCAATAAAGAGATCCATCGGCAGTTCCTCCCGTTCATCTGTACATGTACAGTATATACAGTAGATACACAGTTGTCAAGGGGTACGGGAAAAGTTGGGCAAACAAAAAAGCTCCGCTGCACAGTTTGTGCAACAGAGCTTTTGAGAACTCCTTCCGTCACGGCTTACGCCGTGCCACCTCCCTCATAGAGGGAGGCTTTTTTTCGCAGCGGGCAGCTTTCCGGGCCGCACCTGAAGGCTCCCTCTCAGAGGGAGCTGGCATCGCGCAGCGATGACTGAGGGAGTTTTCCTTTTTACAGTGCCTTGATAGCGGCCTTGATGCGCTGGGCAGCCACCTTGGTCTTTTCGGCGTCGCCGAAGGCGGTCAGGCGGAAGTAGCCCTCGCCGCACTCACCGAAGCCCACGCCCGGGGTGCCGACCACGCCGCAGTTCTCCAGCAGCCAGTCGAAGAACTCCCAGCTCTTCATGTTGCCGGGGCAGCGCAGCCAGATGTAGGGGCTGTTCTTGCCGCCGCAGTACCACACGCCGCACTCGTCCAGTGCGTCGGCGATGACCTTGGCGTTGCGGCGGTAGTAGTCCAGATTGGACTGGATCTCTGCCATGCCGCTTTCGGTAAACACGGCAGCGGCTGCGCGCTGCACAACGTAGGGCACGCCGTTGAACTTGGTGGTCTGGCGGCGCAGCCACAGCTTGTTGATGTTCATGCCCTCGCGCTCCAGCTCATGGGGCACCACGGTGTAGCCGCAGCGGGTGCCGGTGAAGCCTGCGATCTTGGAGAAAGAGCAGATCTCAATGGCGCACTCGCGGGCACCCTCGATCTCGAAGATGCTGCGGGCCAGGTCCCCGTCCGAGATGAAGCACTCGTAAGCGGCATCGTACAGGATCACGGCGTCGTTCTTGCGGGCGTAGTCCACCCAGACCTTCAGCTGGTCGCGGGTGTAGGCGGCACCGGTGGGATTGTTGGGGCTGCAGATATAGATGATGTCTGCCTTTACGTTCTCGTCCGGCATACCCAGGAAGCCGTTCTCCTGACCGGTGCGGCTGTAGATGATCTTACGGCCGTCGGTCACATTGTCGTCCACATAGGTGGGATACACGGGGTCCGGCACCAGCACGGTGTTGTCCACATCGAACAGGCCCAGCACGTTGGCCAGGTCGCTCTTGGCACCGTCGGAGATGAAGATCTCATCCTCAGCGATCTTGGTGCCGCGGCCGGCGTAGTAGCCCTGGATGGCCTGCTTCAGGAAGGGGTAGCCCTGCTCCGGGCCATAGCCGTGGAAGCCTTCCTTGGTACCCATCTCATCGGCAGCGTCATGCATGGCCTTGACCACGCACTTGGCCAGCGGCTGGGTCACATCGCCGATGCCCAGACGGATGATCTCCTTTTCCGGGTGTGCCTCCTGATAAGCAGCCACTTTGTGGGCAATGTCCACGAACAGGTAGCTTGCCTTCAGCTCGTTGTAGTGTTTGTTCATTTTCATAGTACTTTCCCTCTCTTTGCTTGATAGGTTGCTCGCCCTCTCAGCCGCCCACGGGCGTCAGCTCCCCCAAAGGGGGAGCCTTTGGCAGTGCGGCAAAGTCCGCAGTTTTGCCAAGGCCTCTCCCTTTGGGAGAGGTGGCACGGCAAAGCCGTGACGGAGAGGGCGAGGACGTTTTTCTTACACTTCGGCAGTACCCTCACACACGGTCTCGGCCGCGCCGGTCATGCGCAGTTCGTTGCCCGGCAGCACCCGGATGGTCAGCTCGCCGCCGCGCAGCTGGACATGCACATCCTCACCGGCGGGGCAGATGCCCAGCTCGGTCATGGCTGCCACCGTGGCGCAGGTGCCGGTGCCGCAGGCCCAGGTCTCGCCGCTGCCGCGCTCCCACACCCGCATCTTCAGGTGGGTGGTATCCACCACCTGCACGAACTCGGTGTTGATGCGCTCCGGGAAGTTGGCATGATGCTCAAAGGCCGGGCCGATCTCCTCCAGCCTCAGGGCATCCACATCCGGCACAACGGTCACACAGTGGGGGTTGCCCACATTGATGCAGGTGACCCGCCAGAGGTTATCGTCCACTTCCAGTGGGACATCCACCAGAGGTGCACCTCCCATGTTCACAGCGGGCAGGTCGGCGGGCAGAGTGCTGTAGGCCCCCATCTCCACCTGCCACAGTCCCTCGCCCCTGCGGGTGATGGTCTTGAGGCCGCTGAGGGTATCAATGGCCAGCTGCTCCTTCTGCACACCGTGGGTGTACAGCCACTCGGCCACGCAGCGGATGCCGTTGCCGCACATCCTGCCCTCGCTGCCGTCGGCGTTGAAGATGCGCATCATGGCATCCGCCCCGGCGGTGCGCGGTGCGCAGATGCAGATGATGCCGTCTGCCCCGATGGAAAAATGCCGCCGGGACAGCTTTTCCGAAAGGGCCGCGATGTTCTCCGGCACACCGGCTGTGCGGCAGTCCAGATAGATGTAATCGTTGGCGCAGCCCTGCATTTTAGTAAATGAAAGCTCCATGCTCAAAACTCCTTTCAAGGGACTGGCAGTCAGTCCCCGAAAACTGTTCTCTTATAATGATAAGAACCCGGAGCGCATCTGTCAAGCAGAAAAGCCGGTTTCGGGGCAATTTTTCGCAAAGAGTTGTCCCCGAACCGGAAAACAGGGCTTGACAATATGCATGGCATGGGATATAAAAAAAGAGAGCGCTTTTGTACAGCGGGCCGTGCCGCGCGGCACTGCAGAGAGACCCCGCTGTGCGCGTATGCAAAACAACTGCAAAAAAGGAGACCACAAGAATGGATACTTTTGAAAAAATCCGCGCATTGCTGGCGGAGCAGCTGGACATTGACCCGGAAAAGATCACCCCGGACAGCGACATCATGAGCGATTTTGAGGCCGACAGCCTGGACATCGTGGACATGGTGATGACGCTGGAGGACGAGTTTGGCATCGAGGTGCCGGACGACGCCATTGAGTCTCTGCGTACCGTGGGCGATGTGGTAAAGTTTGTGGACAGCCACACGCAGAACAACTGATTTTGGTAAAAAGCCCCGCCCCTTGCAGCGCGGCACCCGGCTGCTGCTGCAGACGGGGCTTTATTTTGGTTCGTGCGGAACGCACAGCGTTTGGCGCACGGCCTTGGGAGGATAAAACAAAATGGCAAAAGACAACAAGAAGCTCGTGCAGGCGATCACCAGCCAGGAAGAGAACTTTGCACAGTGGTACACCGACATCTGCGTGAAGGCAGAACTGGTGGAGTACTCCAGCGTAAAGGGTTTCATCATCCTGCGCCCCTACGGCCAGGCCATCTGGGAGCTGATCCAGAAGGATCTGGACGCCCGGTTCAAGGCCACCGGCCATGAAAACGTGGCCATGCCTGTGCTGATGCCGGAAAGCCTGCTGAAGAAAGAGGGCGAACTGGTCAATGGCTTCGCGCCGGAGGTGGCGTGGGTCACGATGGGCGGTTCCGAAAAGCTGGAAGAGCGTCTGGCAGTCCGCCCCACCAGCGAGACCCTGTTCTGCGATCACTGGTCCCGTGTGCTGCACAGCTACCGCGAGCTTCCCATGAAGTACAACCAGTGGTGCAGCGTCATCCGCTGGGAAAAGACCACCCGCCCCTTCCTGCGCAGCCGTGAGTTCTGGTGGCAGGAAGGTCACACCATCCATGAGACCGCTGCCGAGGCCGAGGCTGAGACGGAGCAGCAGCTGAACTGCTACGCCGATGTGTGCGAGCAGGATCTGGCCATCCCCGTGCTGAAGGGCCGCAAGACCGACAAGGAAAAGTTTGCTGGTGCCGAGGCTACCTATACCATCGAGGCCATGATGAAGGACGGCAAGGCCCTGCAGAGCGGCACCAGCCATTACTTCGGCGACAAGTTCAGCAAGGCTTATGACGTGACCTTCACCGGCCGCGACAACCAGCTGCATCACCCCTACCAGACCAGCTGGGGCGTTTCCACCCGTCTGGTGGGTGCCATCATCATGACCCACGGCGACGACGACGGCCTGATCCTGCCCCCGGCCATTGCCCCCATTCAGGTGGTAGTGGTGCCCATTGCCGCCCACAAGCCCGGCGTCTCCGAGAAGGCTGCTGAACTGGCCGAGAAGATCAGCAAGTACGCCCGCGTGAAGCTGGACGACAGCGACAACGCCCCCGGCTGGAAGTTTGCCCAGTGGGAGATGAAGGGCGTGCCCCTGCGCCTGGAAATCGGCCCCAAGGATATGGAGAAGAACCAGTGCGTGCTGGTGCGCCGCGACACCCGTGAAAAGGTGTTCGTGAGCCTGGACGAGCTGGAGACCGCCATTCCCGCCCAGCTGGAGGCTCTGCGCAAGGACCTGTACCAGCGTGCGCTGGAAAACCGCGAAAAGCGCACCTGGGCTGCCACCACTATGGACGAGGTCAAGGAGCTGGCCAAGGCCAACACCGGCTACATCAAGACTATGTGGTGCGGTGACCTGGACTGCGAGCTGAAGATGAAGGAAGAAGCTGGCCTGTCCAGCCGCTGCATGCCCTTCGAGCAGGAGCACCTGAGCGACGTGTGCCCCTGCTGCGGCAAGCCCGCCAAGACCATGGTCTACTGGGGCATCGCCTACTAAAAACAGGTTGATTTAACCGCAAAAATCCCGGAGTGCTGATGCGCTCCGGGATTTTTCTTGTATTCTGTCAAATTTTATGATATTATGTGTATGTCGCTTTTTTAGCGGCAAGGCACTGCATACAACGGCAGGCGGTTCGGCCCCACTTCCGGAAGGAGGTGAGACTCATGCCGATTACTTTGACGTTCCATATCTTCGGATTGGTATTTACCATCAAGGTAAAAAGCGAGAACCGCCACCCTGGCCGGTGACGGTTCTTAGATCCTTAGGTTCTTAGAATAGATCATCAAAAAGGGCTGACCGCTTGTCGCAGTGCCTTTTCTTATTTACAGTATACTCGTTTTCAAATAATCTGTCAAGGGCACGCAGTCTCGTTTCTGCGTGCTTTTTTGTTACCGTTCAAAGGTGGTGCTCAAGGTCGTGGACCACTCCTCGCCGGGGGCAAGGCAGGCCGCAGCAGCACGCTGGTTCCAGTCCTGCGGGTCGTTCTCAGCACCGGGCAGGCTCTGCCACGGCTCGATGCACACAAAGCGCACAGGCTTTGCCGGGGCCGACCAGATCAGCGAGTAGGGATAGCCTTCCACGTTGCACACAATGTGGCGGCCGGTGTCCTTTTCGTAGATGCCGACCGTTTTGGTGCGCAGGCTCGCCATGCAGAAGCTGTCGTTGGCAAACAGGTCATCCGTCAGCGGGATGGCCTGCTGGTTCTTCCACTGGTAATGGTTTTTGCCGTTCAACAGGCCGTTGGGGTAAGCGTCCAGAATGACCGGGCTTTCCGGCTGGTCAAAGCGGAACTCATAATCCGTAGTGGTGTGCGCGGCATCAAAGGGGATGTTGAAGGCCGGGTGGTAGCCGATGCCAAAGCGCAGTTCCTCGGTACCGGGGTTGCGCACGCTCAGGGTGTGGTGCACGGTCTTGCCGTCCAGCCGGAAGGTGCTGGTGAGCACAAAGTCAAAGGGGAAGCGCTCGGCTTTTATGGCTTCATCCGCGCGCAGCTCCAGCTGGATGGTATCGCCCTCGGCCTTGAGCAGGGTATGCTCCACATCGCGGGCAAAGCCATGCTGGCCGCCCTTGTAGGTCTTGCCCTTTGCCTCAAAAGTGCCGCCGGGCAGCTTGCCCGTCCAGGGGAACAGGATGGGGGCGTGGCGCTTCCACACCGCCGGGTCGGCCTGCCAGAGCAGCTCTTCGCCTGCGGCGTTCTTCAGGCTGACAGCCTCTGCACCGTGGGTGTCCACGGTCAGGGTCAGAAATTCATTGTGAATGGTTGCCTGCATTGCTATGTCTCCTTTTTATGAAATTTCCTGATACCAGTATACTCTCCCCGCCCGCAAAAAGAAAGCCCCAGTCCGCCGGGCTTCAGCACCGCTGTGCCAGCGGCAGGGTGACGGCAAAGGTAGTGCCGTTTTCGCTGCTGCTCTCCACGGTCACGCTGCCGCCGTGCAGCACGGCGATCTCCCGCACAAGGGCAAGGCCAAGCCCCACGCCGCCCATCTCCCGGCTGCGGGACTTATCCACCCGGAAAAGGGGCTGGAAGATGCTGTCCCGACAGTCTGCGGGGATGCCCGGGCCGGTATCCGTAATGCGCAGTACAGCGGTCTGCTTTTCCTGTTGCAGGGTGACGCGCACCGCACCGCCGGGGCGGTTATACTTGATGCCGTTTTCCACCAGATTGAACACCAGCCGGTAGATCAGCGCATCGCTGCCCACCATGCCAAGTTCCTCGCAGTCCTGCTGCAAAGAGATATTGTTTTTCTGGGCAAGGGGGGTCAGGTCGGTCAGGATCTCCTCCACCAGCGGCGCAAGGGCGATCTGGTCGGTGCGGGAGACTGATTGCAGATTGCTCATCTCTAATAAAGTGCGCACAAGAGCGGTCAGGCGGTCCAGCTGCTCGCGCAGAGAGCGGATTAGCCCGGCAGTTTCGGCGTCCATGGCCGGGTGCTCCTCTGCAAACAGTTCCAGCTTCGTCTGCAAAATAGCCAGCGGGGTGCGCAGCTCGTGGGCGGCATTGCCCGCAAACTGCCGCTGCAACTCAAAGGACTGCGCCAGACCATCCAGCATCCGGTTCACCGACCGGCTCAACTGCCCGAATTCCTGCACAGTGTTTTCGTCCAGACGGGTGGTGGCAATGCTGTCCTGATCGACCCGCTGCGCCTGCTGCGCAAGCTGCTGTAACGGTTTCAGCGCTCTGCCGCTGACAAAATAAGCAATGGCAGCGCTGACGATGGTGACCACGACGGTGATGCACCAGCCCTTGCGGCCAAAGACCACCTTTGCATCGTAGACTTCCTGCGAAAAATGCGCCAGCAGACTGGACATTTCCTCCTGCGGGATCTCGATGGTCAACGGATCTGCGCTGCCGGGCTGGTACTGCATCATAAAGCCGTTGAGGGCATCCATGCCGGTAACGCCGGTGCGGTATAAAAAGCAGGTTCATGCACACGCAGGCGCAGGCGATGAGCAGCGCGGTCAGCAGGGTGATGCGCCATTGCAGGGACAAATGTTTCATTGTACCTCGCCTCCGATCTCGTAGCCTGCCCCGATGCGGTTACGGATGGGGTCGTAGCCCAGCGCCGCCCGCAGTTTTTGCGCAGGGCAGAGATATGCACCCGGATGGAGTTGCTGAAACTGTCTACGCTGCCGTCCCAGACGTGCTCGATGAGCTCTTCCTGACTGACCGGGCGGCCCTGATGCAGCAGCAGATATTCCAGTACGCCGCTCTCCTTCCGCGTCAAAGCAAGGGTCTGACCGTCCACAGCAGCAACGCGGCTGCGGGTGTTGAAGCTCAGCCGTCCGCAGCACAGGCAGACATCCTTGGATGAACTTGCGCCGGGTCAGGCTGCGCACCCGGGCCTCCAGCTCTGCAAGGTGAAAGGGCTTGGAAAGGTAATCGTTCGCCCCGGCATCCAATCCCTCCACTTTATCTGCGATCTCACTGCGTGCCGACAAGATCAGCACACAGGTCTCAAGGTCGTGCCGGCGCAGGGTGCGCAGCACCTGCATTCCGTCCACCTTGGGCAGGTTGAGGTCCAGCAGTACAAGGTCGTACCGCTCTGCTGCCAGTGCCTCCAGCGCGGCCTCGCCGTCTGCGCAGGCATCCACCTCGTACCCGGACAGCCGCAGCTTTCGGGCAATATCCTCCCGCAGGGAGTGCTCGTCCTCTACCACCAAAAGGCGCATCTTTGTTTTCCACCTTTCCCATAAAAATTGCGTTTTTTCTTCATTATAACAGATTATAGCAGACGGTGTTAAGATTCGTGTTAAGATTTTCTTAGCAGAGATTTTATCCCGCATGGTGTATACTGATGCCATCAAACAACAGGAGGCTATGATGTTCATGACAAAAAAACAGGCGCAGCTGCTTTTGCTGGCCGCCGGGGTTCTGATGCTGCTGTTCGGCTTATGGCGGGGCGAGGCAGACACCGTATTTTCAAAAGCCATCCGGCTGTGTATGGAGTGTGTGGGCATTGGATAAGAAAAAGAAAAAGAAAAAGATTTCTCCCCTTGCCCGCTTCCGGGGCTTTATACAAGCCGGGGCTACCCTGCTGACCAACATTCACCTGCCCAATTTTGCAAAAGGGACGTTGTATCAGGGCGGCGGAAAGCACGTCTGCGTGCCGGGGCTGAACTGCTATTCCTGCCCGGGCGCGGCCGGTGCCTGTCCGGTGGGAGCATTCCAGGCGGTGGTGGGTTCTTCCAAGTTCCGCTTTTCCTACTACATTACCGGCATCCTCATCCTCTTTGGGGTGCTGCTGGGGCGGTTCATCTGCGGTTTCCTCTGCCCATTCGGGTGGTTTCAGGAGCTTTTGCACAAGATCCCATCCCCCAAGCTCTCCACCAAAAAGTTAAAGCCGCTGCGCTATTTAAAGTATGCGGTGCTGCTGGTCATGGTGGTGCTGCTGCCTTTGCTGGCGGTCAATGAGCTGGGCATGGGCGACCCCTTCTTCTGCAAGTATCTCTGCCCGCAGGGCGTGCTGGAAGGTGCCATTCCCCTCTCCCTGACCAATGCGGGCATCCGCGCCTCGCTGGGCAAACTGTTCACATGGAAGGCCTGCATCCTGCTGGCGGTCATCGTGGGCAGCGTGGTGTTCTACCGTCCCTTCTGCAAGTGGCTGTGCCCGCTGGGCGCGTTCTATGCGCTGCTGAACAAGGTCTCGCTGTTCCAGATGCGCGTAGACACCCACAAATGCGTCTCTTGCGGAGCCTGTGCAAAGGCTTGCAAGATGGACGTAGACATTACCAAGACCCCCAACCACGCCGAATGCATCCGCTGCGGGATGTGCATGAAAGCCTGCCCCACAGACGCCATTCAGTACAAGTTCGGGCTGGGGGACCAATCAAATACCAAAACAACAAAGGAGTAAAACCATGAAGATCCATCGTATCGCCGCACTTTCGCTCAGCCTTGTGCTGGCTTTCAGCCTTGCCGCCTGCGGGCAGGGCGCATCCTCTGCATCTTCTGCATCCTCTTCTGCCGCTTCCTCTGCGGCAGCAGAAAGCAAAACCGAGGAGCAGCTGCTGGCCGAGGAAAACGAGATCCTTTCCGCAAACGATGCCCTGTGGGAGAAGGTATTCGCCTCTATGGACAAGAACGTGACCGAAACCACGATCAGCGCCAACTACGGCGATTTTCTGCTCAGCGCTGTGGAAAAGGCCAAAGATCAGTTCTCGGACGAGGAGTACAAGACCCTGACTGCAGATGCCGAAAAGATTCGTGCCATCGAGGAGCAGATCGCCGCTCTTGCCCCCGCAGAGGATGCCGCTTCCAGTGCCGCCGCACAGGGCAACGCCTTCCCCAAGTTTGAGGGCAGCGATCTAGAGGGCAACCCGGTGGACAACAGCCTGTTTGCGGGCAACGCCTTTACGGTGGTGAATTTCTGGTTCAACGGCTGCAAGCCCTGCGTGGAGGAGTTGGACGACCTGAACGCCCTGAACGAGAAGGTCAAGGCACAGGGCGGTGAGGTCATCGGCATCAACACCGAGACGCTGGACGGCAACCAGCAGGGCATCGATGCCGCCAAAAACTGCTGGAGACAACGGGCGCAAGCTACCGCAACATCTACTTTGCCTCCGGCAGTGAGGCCGGCAAGTTTGCGCTGAACATCATGGCCTTCCCCCACCACTTACGTTTTTGACCGGGACGGCAACGTTGTGGGGCAGCCCCTGCTTGGCGGCATCGACAAGGAAGAAAACCTTGCCGCTCTGCAAAAAAATATCGACGCCGCCCTTGCCAAGGACAGCGCCAAATAAACCTTTCTCCCCTGCCGCCTTCGGGCGGCTTTTTTATTTGCGGTGTGCATTGCCATGCACGCCCGGGTGCCGGACGGAATACGCTGGGGCAGAAGCATACTTTTACCAGCAAAGGAGCGTATCTCCATGAAAAACACCGGAACTCTCCGCATCCAGACCTTTGCGGCACGCCAGTCTGCCCCCGTGGAGGGGGTGACCGTTGCGGTGCAGGGGGACGGCTTTACCCTGCACTGCATCACTGATGCGACCGGCAGCGCCGCCGACATTCCCGTTGAAGCCCCCGCCTGCGCCCTCTCGCTGGACGAGGACAACACCACCCGCCCCTATGCCATTGTCAGCCTGACCGCCGCAAAGCCCGGCTACCGCACCGTGCGCATTGAGGGCATCCAGATCTTTGCCGGGCAGATAACGCTGGCACAGCCTGCGATGATTCCGGTCACGGAGGAAGGCAAAGACATCCCGGACGCGCCCATCGTCATCCCGCCGCACCCTTTGTTTGCGGGCAGCGGCGGCAGCGGTGCACAGCCGGTGGAGAACTGCACGCCCCGGGTGCTGGACAAGGTAATCATCCCCAAAAACATCACGGTGCATCTGGGCAAACCGGCCGCCTCAGCCCGCAACGTGACCGTGTCCTTCCGGGATTATATCGCCAATGTCGCCTCCAGCGAGGTATACCCCACCTGGCCAGAGCAGGCCCTGCGGGCCAACATCCACTGCCAGATCTCACTGGCGCTGAACCGTATCTATACCGAGTGGTACCCCAGCAAGGGCTACACCTTCAACATCACCAACTCCACCAGCTACGACCAGTACTACGTCCACGGCCGCACCGTGTTCGAGGTGATGGTGCGCATTACGGACGATATCTTCAACACCTACCTGCGCAAAAGCGGCACGGTGAACCCCTATTATTCCGAGTATTGCGATGGCAAGTCGGTCACCTGCCCCGGGCTCAAGCAGTGGGGTACGGTGACGCTGGCCAACAACGGGCGCAGCGCTTTACAGATCCTGCGCTACTACTACGGCAGCGATATCGAGATCGTGCGTACCAGCAACATCCAGTCCATCCCCCAGAGCTACCCCGGTTCGCCCCTCCGGCAGGGAGACAGCGGCACGGCGGTGTTCACCCTGCAGCGGCAGCTGAACCGCATCACCAAGGACTATCCCTTCCTTGGAAAGCTGACGGTAGACGGCGTATTCGGCAGCCGGATGGCCGCCACGGTGCGGGCGTTCCAGAAGCAGTTCAACCTGACCGCCGACGGCGTAGTGGGGCGGCAGACATGGTACAAGATCAGCTATATCTATGTGTCGGTCAAGGATCTGGCCGAGCTGACCAGCGAGGGCGAGACTTCCAGCGGCACCCTCTCGGACGGCACCTGGGGCGGCACCACCCTGCGCACCGGCTCCACCGGCAGCGCCGTGGAGCAGCTGCAATTCTGGCTGAACACGCTGGCGCAGTACGATTCCGCCATCCCCTCGGTGACAGTGGATGGCGTGTTCGGCAGCGGCACCGCCGCAGCGGTGCGCGCCTTCCAGCGCAAATACGGCCTGACCGTGGACGGCGTGGTGGGCCGCACCACCTGGACCGAGGTCTACGACCAGTTCCGCAGCATCCAGTCCGACAATGGCACCCCCAACGCCTACCCCGGCACCGCCCTGCGGGAGGGTTCCAGCGGCCAGAACGTGCGGCTGGTGCAGTTCTGGCTGAAGATCGCCCGCACCGTGTACACCAGCCTTGCCAACGTGACGGTGGACGGAAAATTCGGCGCTGGCACGGCAGCGGCTGTGCAGCGGTTCCAGCGCTACTTCGGGCTGACGGCAGACGGGGTAGTGGGGCAAACCACATGGCAAAAAGCTGTACGAGGTGTACAACGATATCGCCAACCGGCTGCTCTCCTCTTCCCTGCGCCCCGGCGAGTACCCGGGCGTGCTGCGCACCGGCTCTGCCGGCACAGCGGTGCGGGAACTGCAATTTTACCTCTACCTCATGAGCGCCTACGAAAGCAGCATCCCGCCGGTAAGCATTGACGGCAAATTTGGCGCGGATACTGAGCGCGCGGTGCGGGCGTACCAGCGGTTTGCGGGGCTTACCGTGGACGGCGTGGTAGGGCGCACCACATGGAATTCCCTCTATGGCCGCGCCAGCCAGCTGCGCAGTTCCGGGCCGGTGGTCACGCTTAAGCGTTTGCCCTACCCCGGCACCCCGCTGACGGTGGGCAGCAGCGGTGATACCGTGCTGTACTACAATCTGCTTTTACAGCGCATCGCCTATTATTTTTCCAGCGTGGAGGCTCCGCCCCTCTCCGACCAGTACACCGACGAGACAGCCGCCGCCACCCGCAGCGCCCAGCAACTGCTTGGGCTGGAGCAGACCGGCATTGCCGATGCCGACACATGGACGGCGGTAGAAGCGCTGAGTTTGCAGCTGGCCGCCCATGCCCCGAACCCCGATAGAGACGCCCCACCCAGCACCGCTTACCCAGGGCGCGCCATCGCCGAGGGCAGCGCCGGGCAGGAGGTTGGGCAGGTGGAGCGCTGGCTCAACCGCCGGGCACAGCTTTCCTGCGGCGAGGACTATGTGGCCGACAACAACCGCTTTGGTGCGGCAGACGCCGCTGCTGTGCGGGCTGTCCAGCAGCAGGCGGGCCTGCTGGTGACCGGCATCGTGAACCGCGAGACCTGGGCCGCCCTGCAGGCCCAGAGCTGCAATTGCGACAAGGAGGAGTGAGCCATGGCACGGCTTCTGATCTACGACGCCTACGAAAACAAGGTGTACACCTACGCCAACCTCAACGAGAACGACCCCATGCCCTACAGCACCGGCACCACCCTGCGGGTACGAGAGTTCCGGGGCAAATCGGCCAGTCGCACCCTGTGGACCACCATTGCCGCCATGGAAGCCTGGAACCTGACCCGCCGCAAATACGGCCGCGGCATCCCGGTGGGGTATGCTTTCCGGCGCATCTGGGAGGGCGGCCACGGCACCCGCAGCCAGCACTATGCAGGCGTGGCATTCGACGTAGGCCAGAGACTGACCCAGACCGAGCGCACCGCCATTTCAACGCCGCCCGGAACACCGGGGCCTGGGGCTATGTGGAGCCTTTGAGCCAGACCCCCACCTGGGTGCACATGGACCGCCGCTACGGCACCCCCGCCTGCAGCGGCACCACGGCAGGCTACCCCACCCTGCGGCGGGGCAGCCGGGGCTGCTATGTGATGATCCTGCAGGACGCTCTTTCCACCCTGGGCTACCAGACCGGCAGCCGCATCGACGGCGTATTCGGTGCCCGCACCGAGGAAGCCCTGCGCGGTTACCAGCGGCGCACCAGTCTCTCGGTGGACGGGGTGTGCGGCTGCAACAGCTGGAAAAAGATCAGCGCCGCCGTGCTGGGCGTGGGTCGTACCAAGACCACCATCGACTGATTTTTTGCGCAAAGAAGCCCGGAAGCATCAGACGCCTCCGGGCTTCTCATTTTTCGGGATAAAATTCAGCCGTTCACAATGTGCTCCCCGCTGCCCTCCAGCCAGGTGCGCAGGTTGCGGGTGGTGATGTCCATCAGCCGCTGCAGGGCCTCTTTGGTGGTCCAGGCGATGTGCGGCGTGAGGATGGCGTTGGGCAGTCTGCGCAGGCGGCTGTCCTGCGGGAGCGGCTCGGTGCCAAAGGCATCGGCCCCATAATAGGCCAGCTGCCCGCTCTGCAGGGCATCGGCCACGGCTTCCTCGTCCACCAGCGCACCGCGGGCGGTGTTCAGCAGGATCATGCCGGGCTTTGCCTTGGCCAGTGCCCCGGCATTGATGAGCCCCCGGGTAGCGGGCGTGGCCGGACAATGCAGGCTGAGCACATCGCTGCGGGCCAGCAGGGTGTCAACGTCCACAAACTCCACCCCATGGTCTGCATACTCCGGCCGGACAGTCCGGGTGCACACCAGCACACGCATCCCAAAGGCCTTGGCAATGCGTGCCGTCTGCTGGCCGATGCTGCCGTAGCCGTACACGCCAAAGGTTTTGTCCAGCAGCTCCATCTGGGGCAGCAGGCCATATTCCGCCGGGATGTCCAACTGCCAATGACCCGCTTTCATGGCGCGGTTGTAGCGCTCGGCGCACTGGCAGATGGCCAGCAGCAGACTGAAGGTCATCTGCGCCACACTGTAGGTGGAGTAGCCCGGCACGTTGGCCACGGCCACGCCATGGCGGCGGCAGGCTTCCAGGTCCAGATTGTCGGTGCCTGTGGCGATGATGCCCACCCATTTCAGGTTGGGGCACTGGGCCAGAATGTTTTCGTCGATGCGGCACTTGTTCAACAGCACCAGATCGGCGTCCCCGATGCGGGGCGCGATTTCCTCATAGGCGGTGCGCACATAGCTCACGGTGTCGGGCACCAGCGCCTTCACACCGGACCAGTCCAGGTCGCCCGGCTCCATCACATAGCTTTCCAGAATGACTGCTTTCATGGTTCTTCCTCTCTTTTTCACACTCTAGTTGTTATGCCGGGTACATAGCCAGCAAGGTCTCCTGCCCGGCGGTCTGTCGGCTGTCCAGTGCCGCATACCCGCTTGCCAGCAGACGGGCCAGCCGGGCACGGTCCTGCAGCGGCACCCACACCGGCACCGGGTCCCGGGCCGCGCACCCGGCGGCCAGCACAAAGCAGGGTGCCAGACTGTTCAGCGGGCGCAGGGCCCGCAGCGCCAGCCCCTGCCGGATGTACAACGGCAGCAGGGCGTCGGACTGCGCGGTGCATTCCAGCACCGCCAGCACCCGCCCGCCCCGGGCAAGGCGCTCCGCCCGGGCAAAGGCCGCCCGGAGCAGCGGTTCTGCAGCATCGGGCTGATGCAGCACCGGCGGCGTGAGGAACTGCCCGCCCTCCACACCGCGCCAGCCTGCCCAGGCCCGCAGGGCCGCGGCAAAGGGCCGTGTCAGCATTCAGCAGTTGGAGCAGCACAGCTCCGGCCGGAGCCCCGGCGGCATCGCACACGCCGCACACCTCGCCTACGGTAAGCATCCGCAGCACCTCGCTGCGGGGGCGGTAAAGACTGCCTGCCTCGCCCCGGAGCAGAAAACAGAATTCCTCGGCGGAAAACCGCCGCACCAGCCCACCCGCGGCGGCTCACAAACCTGGATCATTTTGGGTCCCCCATTCTTTTCTGGAATGCTCTCAGCATACCGAAAAGCGGGTGCGAACCGGCTCGAAACCGCGCTGCCTTATTCCAGCACGACGTCCTCGCTCAGGACCTGCCCGATGGGCTTGGCAATGCACAGATCTGCCTGGGCGTCGGCCCCGGTGGGCTGCATGTTGATCACCACCAGATGGTCGCCCCGGAAATACCGGATGAGCCCGGCCGCCGGGTACACCACCAGGCTGGTGCCGCCGATGATGAGGGTGTCCGCGTGGCGGATGGCGTTCACCGCGCCGGACAGCACTTCCTCGTCCAAACCTTCCTCATACAGCACCACATCCGGCTTGACGATGCCGCCGCATTTTTTTCGCAGCGGGGCACCCCGGTGCTGTTGGCGATGTAGTCTACATCATAAAAAGCCCCGCAGCGGGTGCAGTAGTTGCGCAGGGTGCTGCCGTGCAGCTCAAACACGTTTTTGCTGCCCGCCGCCTGATGCAGCCCGTCGATGTTCTGGGTGATCACGGCCTTCAGCTTGCCCTGCTTTTCCAGCTTTGCCAGACGCAGGTGTGCGGCGTTGGGCTTGGCTCCCTTTACAATGAGCTTATCGCGGTAAAACCGGTAGAACTCTTCCGGGTTCCGTTCCCAGAAGGTATGGCTGAGAATGGTCTCCGGCGGGTAGTCGTATTTCTGGTGATACAACCCATCCACACTGCGGAAATCCGGGATGCCGCTCTCGGTGGACACTCCCGCCCCGCCAAAAAAGACGATGCGGCTGCTCTTTGCCAGAATCTCTTCCAATGCCTGTACCATAAACGCAAACGCCCCTTTCCTCATGGCTGATTTTGTGTTAAGATACCATCAGTATAGCACATTCTGACCAGAAAGGAAGCGTTGGTTTTTTGAACGTCTGGTACATCAACAGCATGCTGGGCACCCTGCGGCTGGAGGAAGAGGACGACGCCCTGTGCGGGGTACAGCTGTGCCCGGACGGCGTGCCGGACCTGGAGCCGCTGCCCCGCAAGGTCTGCGAGACGCCCCTGCTGCAGGAAACCGAAGAGCAGCTCAACGAATACTTTGCCGGGGCACGGCGGGAGTTTGACCTGCCGCTGGCCCCCAAAGGCACCGCCTTCCAGAAAGCGGTCTGGGCCGAGATGAACAAGATTCCCTACGGCGAGGTACGCACCTACGGTCAGCTGGCCGCGGCCCTCGGCAAACCAAAGGCCGCCCGCGCCGTGGGCGGGGCCTGCCACTGCAACCCCATTGCCATCATCCAGCCCTGCCACCGGGTAGTGGGTGCCAACGGCTCCCTCACCGGCTACGCCTACGGGCTGGAGGTAAAAGAGTATCTGCTGGAGCTGGAGCAGGATTAAGTGCGCAAAAGCCTCCCCACCACAGTGGGGAGGCTTTTTTATCGCTGATGTTCCGCAAACATCCTGCCCAGTTCCGGCAGGATGTCGTGGGGCAGCATGCCGTATTCGCCGTGGACGGCGGCGGCACGGTCGGCGGCGGCACCATGCAGGTACACCGCACAGGCGGCAGCCTCATAGGCGGGCAGGCGGCAGGCCAGCAGGGCGGCGGTCATACCCGCCAGCACGTCCCCGCTGCCGCCACGGGAAAGGCCGGGGTTGCCGGTGGGGTTCACGCACACCCGGCCGTCCGGGGCCGCTACCACCGTGCGGGCGCCTTTGAGCACCACCACGGCGTTCCACGCCTGCGCATACCGCAGGGCCGTGCCCTCCCGGTCGGCGTTGATCTGCGCCGCCGACAGGCCGGTGAGCCGGGCCATCTCGCCGGGGTGGGGCGTGACGATTAGCTCCCCCGCCGGGTGTGGGAAGGCTCCCTCTTCTGCCAGCAGCCGGGCTGCGGCGTTCAGGCCGTCGGCGTCCAGCACGGCACTGCCCGCAAAACCGGGCAAAAGCTGCTGCACAAGGGCCTGTGTCTCGGCGGCGCGGGCCGCACTCTGGGCGGTGCCGCCAAGGCCGGGGCCAAGCAGCAGAACGGTTGCTTTCTGCCGCCGGAGCAGCGGCACGTTTTCCGGGGAAATACCGCCCTCGGCCCCTGCCCTGCAGGGGCACAGGCAGCACTCCGGCAGGCGGGCTGCGGCGGCGCTCACCACCGGTTCCACACTGGCAAGGGTCACGATGCCCGCCCCGGTGCGCAATGCGCCCTCTGCGGCCAGCAGTGCAGCGCCCCGGTAGAATGCGCTGCCCGCCACGGCCAGCACACTGCCAAAGGTGCCCTTATGGCTGTCCCGCGGGCGGCGGGGGATATTCTGCCAGACAAATTCTTCGGTAATTTCAACAGCCATCATTCCACCTCCGGCCGGACGATTTGAAATGCCCTCCGTTTCACTCTGGGCATTCTCAGCGGAAAAATTATTTTTTATCGCAACGAGAGCAGCCTGCGGGCTGTTCTCATTGCTTTTTCACGGGTGGGTCGTAACGGAAAATTGCAGCATCACGCTTCCCCCTGCACCAGGGCGCGGATCTGCTTTTCCACGTTCTGCACTTCTTCGTGGAACATGCGGGCGGAGACGCGCAGGGCACCGTGGCCCAGGATGATGATCTGCTCCATGCCGTCGGAGGTGGCCACCCGGACACGGCGGTTCCGGCCGATCTCATGGGTGACCCGCTCGATGAACATGTCCGCCGTTTCGGCCTCCTTGGTGTAGACCACATGGATATTGTGGTACTGCTCAATGCTGCCGGGGCTGCCGGGCACCCGGTAGGCATCGAACACCAGGATGAGCACGCACTTCTGGAAGCCCTGATAGTTGCACAGGATGTCCATCAGCTTGTGACGGGCAGCGTCGAGGCTCTCTTTGGCGAGTGCATTCAGCTCGTCCCACGCGAAGATGATGTTGTAGCCGTCCACCAGCAGGTATTCCGGCGCGATCTCCCACTGCTCGGCGGCAAAGTCGGGGCGCTCCCGCTTCTGCACCGGGCGGAAGGCTGCCAGCGGGTCCCGCTTGATGGGGCCGTAGGTGCGCTCGAAAATTTTGAGCAGCTCGGCGTCCTCTTCCAGCGTGGCACGGTAGGCCATGGCCCGGCGCTGAGGCACAGCCGCTTCCTGCTCCGGACGGGTGCTTTTGCCCCAGCCGCTGTCCACATGCATGTGGCTGCGCACCTGATCCCAGGGCACCACAAAACCGGCCCCGTGGGCGCAGAACACTGAATCTGCCGGGTTGTCGAGGTCATGCTCCGGCTCATAGCCGATGGCCGCGATCACCTCCTGCGCGTTGTGGCAGGGGCGGTAGCCGTCCAGTGTCAGGCTCAGATGACCCCGGCCGCGGGTGTAGCTCACCACCTCCATGGGGTAGCTGCGCATGGTGGACACCGGCGCAAACCCGGTGAGCACCGCCGTCTCCTCCCCGCTTTCCGGCGGGTCAAAGGTGCCCTCCATGCGCTGGATATCGCTCATGGCGCGGCCGATGTTCTCGGCGGGCACCTCCAGCCGAAAAGCATACCACGGCTCCAGCAGCTGGCTTTTGGCCAGCATCAGGCCCTGCCGTACTGCGCGGTAGGTGGCCTGCCGGAAGTCGCCGCCCTCGGTGTGCTTGAGGTGGGCCCGGCCCGCAATGAGGGTGATCTTCACATCGGTGAGAGGCGACCCGGTCAGCACGCCAAGGTGCTGTTTTTCTTCCAGATGGGTCAGCACCAGCCGCTGCCAGTTTTTGTCCAGCACCTCTTCCCGGCAGTCGGCGGCAAACTGCATGCCGCTGCCGCGGGGCAGGGGTTCCAGTTTCAGGTGCACTTCCGCGTAATGGCGCAGCGGCTCATAGTGGCCCACGCCCTCCATGGGCTCGGTGATGGTCTCCTTGTACAGGATGCCGCCGGGGCCGAACTCCACTGTCAGGCCAAACCGCTCGGCCAGCAGGCTGCGCAGCACCTCCAGCTGGATCTCGCCCATCAGCTGGACATGGATCTCGCCCAGCGTCTCGTTCCATACCACATGGAGCTGGGGCTCCTCTTCTTCCAGCCGGTGCAGCTTGCCCAGTGCCGCATGCACGTCGGCCCCCTCCGGCAGCAGCACCTGATAGCTCAGCACCGGTTCCAGCACCGGCAGGTCACTGTCCCGCTCCGCGCCCAGTCCCTCGCCGGGGCGGGCCTTGGTCAGGCCGGTCACGGCACACACCTGCCCGGGGCCAATGGCCTCTGTCAGTGTGTACTTGGCACCGGAATACAGCCGCAGCTGGTTGGCTTTTTCGGCCCAGGGCTCGCCGTCCGCTTCGCCGGTAAGCTGGGCTTTCACCTTCAGTTCCCCGCCGGTGACCCGCAGCCAGGTCAAGCGCGCGCCCTGCTCGTCCTGCGACACCTTGAACACTTTGGCACCAAAGGCTTCCAGTGCCGGAGCCGGGCGGGTGTAACGGTCCAGCCCGTCCAGCAGGGCATCCACACCCTCCAGCTTGAGGGCCGCCCCGAACCAGCACGGGAACACATGCCGCCGCGCAATGGCAGGGATGAGGTCGGCGTCCTGCAGCTGTCCGGCATCCAGCATCCGGTCCATCAGGTTTTCGTCGCACAGGGCCAGCGCCTCGTCCCGGTCGGCCTGTTCTGCCCCGAAGTCCACAAAGCCCTCGCCCAGGCGGCGGTTCAGCTGGGCAAGAAGCTCCTGCCGCTCCATGCCGGGCAGGTCCATCTTATTCACGAACACAAAAAGTGGGCACATGGTAGCGCCGCAGCAGCCGCCAGAGCGTCTCGGTATGGCTCTGCACGCCATCGGTGCCGCTGACCACCAGCACCGCGTAATCCAGCACCTGCAGGGTGCGCTCCGTCTCGGTGGAAAAATCCACATGGCCCGGTGTGTCCAGCAGGGTGATGTCGGTATCACCCGCTGTGAGCAGGGCCTGTTTGGAAAAGATGGTGATTCCACGCGCTTTTTCCAGCGCGTCGGTGTCCAGAAAGGCGTCCTTGTGGTCCACCCGGCCCAGGCGGCGGGTCACACCGGCGCGGTAGAGCATGGCTTCTGACAGGGTGGTCTTGCCGGAGTCCACATGGGCCAGAATGCCCAGTACGATTTGTTTGCGCGTTGATTCCATCCGCTCAGTCTCCCTCAATGCATATTCCTATTTATTGTATCACGGGCGGGGCAAAAAAAAGCGGAGCGACCGCAGTCACTCCGCTTTTTAAAAAGGATTTGATTTACTCCACGATGATGCTCTTGCCAGTCATCTCTGCCGGGACAGGCAGGCCGATGTAGGGCAGCATGGTGGGTGCGATGTCGGCCAGGCAGCCGCCCTCGCGCAGCTTCACGTCGCCGCAGCCGATGGCCACGAAGGGCACGACGTTGGTGGTGTGAGCGGTGAAGGGGGTGCCATCCGGGTTCTTCATCTTCTCGGCGTTGCCGTGGTCCGCGGTGATAAAGGCGCAGCCGCCGGCGTTCAGCACGGCAGAGACCACCTGGTCCACAGCAGTGTCCACAGCCTCGACGGCCTTGACGGCAGCGTCGAACACGCCGGTGTGGCCGACCATGTCGCAGTTGGCGAAGTTCAGGATGACCACGTCATACTTGCCGCTCTCGATGCGCTTGACGCATTCGGCGGCCACCTCGGGGGCGCTCATCTCAGGCTTCAGGTCATAGGTGGCCACCTTCGGGCTGGGGATGACGCAGCGGTCCTCGCCCTCGTAGGGAGCCTCGACGCCGCCGTTGAAGAAGAAGGTGACGTGTGCGTACTTCTCGGTCTCGGCAATGCGCAGCTGGGTCTTGCCGTTCTCAGACAGGTACTGGCCCAGAACGTTCTTCAGCTCCACCGGGGGATAAGCAACCTCGCAGTTGGGCATGGTGGCGTCGTACTCGGCCATGCAGACGTAGTGCACCTGCTTGCGGCCGCCGCGGCGCTCGAAGCCCTTGAAGTCATCGTCGCAGAAGATGCGGGTCATCTGTCGGGCACGGTCGGGGCGGAAGTTCATGAAGATGACGGTATCGCCGTCCTGTACGCGGCCGCCCTCGCAGGTGACGCAGGGCAGAACGAACTCGTCGGTCTTGTCGGCAGCGTAGGAAGCCTCAATGGCCTCGGCGGCATTGGCGGCGTGGTTGCCCTCGCCGTAGACAAAGGCAGCATAGGCCTTCTCTTCACGGTCCCAGTTGTTGTCGCGGTCCATGGCGTAGTAACGACCGGAAACGCTGGCGATCTTGCCGATGCCCAGCTCGTCCAGCTTGGCCTGCAGGTCGGCCAGGAAGCCCTTGCCGTCATGGGGGTCGGTGTCGCGGCCGTCGGTGATGCAGTGCAGGTAGACGTCCTTGGCACCCATGTGCTTGGCCATTTCCAGCACGCCGAACCAGTGGTCCGCGTGGCTGTGCACGCCGCCGGTGCCCACCAGGCCCATCAGATGGATGGCCTTGCCGGCGTCGATGGCAGCCTGCATGTTCTTGACCAGCACCGGGTTCTTCAGCATCTCACCGTCCTTGATGGACTTGGTGATCAGGGTCAGCTGCTGGTACACGATGCGACCGGCACCCATGTTGGTGTGACCGACCTCGGAGTTGCCCATCTGGCCGTCGGGCAGGCCGACTGCCATGCCGGAAGCCTCGATGGTGGTCATGGGGTATTTTGCCATCAGAGCATCCAGATGGGGGGTCTTGGCGGCCACCACGGCGTTGCCGTAGGTCTCGCCAGGCACCCAGCCGAAGCCATCCATGATGCACAGAAGAACAGGTTTCTTTGCCATAAAATGAAATCTCCTTTTTTGTTGAACAAACAGCGCCCGGCTCAGCGCTGGAATACGGCGCAGCCGGGCGCTGGAAAGCATAATTTCGTCAGCCCTTAGCCCTTGGTGGCTGCGTTGACGATGACTGCAAAGTCAGGAGCCTTCAGGGATGCGCCGCCGATCAGGCCACCGTCCACGTCCTTCTTGCTCAGCAGCTCTTCGCAGTTCTTGGCGTTCATGCTGCCGCCGTACTGGATGGTGGTAGCCTCAGCCACAGCCTCACCGTACACCTCGCCGATGACCTTGCGAATCTGGCCGCAGACTTCCTCAGCCTGGTCCGCAGTAGCGGTCTTGCCGGTGCCGATGGCCCAGATAGGCTCGTAAGCGATGACCACGTTGGCCATCTGCTCAGCGGTCACGTCACGCAGAGCGATCTTGGTCTGCATGCGCACCAGCTCCTCGGTCACGCCCTCTTCGCGCTGCTGCAGGCTCTCGCCCACGCAGATGATGACCTTCAGGCCAGCGTTCAGGGCTGCCAGAGCGCGCTTGTTCACGGTCTGGTCGGTCTCTGCGAAATACTGACGGCGCTCGGAGTGGCCCACGATGACATACTCCACGCCCAGATCCACCAGCATGTCGGCGCTGATCTCACCAGTGAAAGCACCGGACTTCTCGAAGTGGACATTCTCGGCACCCACATGGATGTTGGTGCCCTTGGTCTTTTCCACAGCGGTGACCAGGTCGGTGTAGGGGTGCAGATGACGACCTCGCAGCCTGCGTCCTGCACGGCGGGCACCAGCTCGTCCACCAGAACAGCAGCCTCGGAGGCGGTCTTGTTCATCTTCCAGTTGCCTGCAATAATAGCCTTGCGCTTTGCCTTATCCATGATACTCTATCTCCTTTATTTACCTTCTACAAACAAAAAGGTGCGGCGGCGTTGCAGCCGCCGCACCCATCCTGATGCCGGAAAAAATTATGCGTTCTGGATGACTGCGATGCCGGGCAGCTCCTTGCCCTCCAGATACTCCAGAGAAGCGCCGCCGCCGGTGGAGATGTGGGTCATCTTGTCGCCCAGACCCATCTGCTGCACAGCTGCTGCGCTGTCGCCGCCGCCGATGACGGTGGTAGCGTCGCTCTCAGCCATCGCCTTGGCAACAGCCAGAGTGCCGGCTGCCAGAGTGGGGTTCTCGAACACGCCCATGGGTCCGTTCCAGACAACGGTCTTGGAAGCCTTGACGGCGTCAGCAAACAGCTTCATGGTCTCAGGGCCGATGTCGCAGCCTTCCATGTCAGCCGGGATGGCGGTGACAGGAACAATGGTGATCTCGACGGGTGCGTCGATGGGATCGGGGAAGTCCTTGATGCAGGCTGCATCCACGGGCAGCAGCAGCTTGACGCCCTTGGCCTTTGCCTTTGCCATCATCTCCTTGCAGTAGTCCAGCTTGGAGTCATCGCACAGGCTCTTGCCGACTTCATAGCCCTGTGCCTTGATAAAGGTATAGGCCATGCCGCCGCCGATGATCAGGGTGTCCACTTTCTCCAGCAGGTTGGAGATGACGTTCAGCTTATCAGCGACCTTGGCGCCGCCCAGAATGGCGGTGAAGGGGCGCACGGGGTCGTTCACGGCGTTGCCCAGGTACTTGATCTCCTTCTCCATCAGGTAGCCCACAGCGGTGTCCTTGATGTAGTCGGTGACACCGGCGGTGGAGCAGTGTGCACGGTGGCAGCTGCCGAACGCGTCGTCCACATATGCATCGGCCAGAGAAGCCAGATCCTGGCTGAACTCGGGCATGTTCTTGGTCTCTTCCTTGCGGAAACGGGTGTTCTGCAGCAGAACGACGTCGCCGTTGTTCATGGCAGCCACAGCAGCCTTTGCGTTGTCGCCCACGACGGTGTCGTCATCAGCAAACACAACGTTCTTGCCCAGCTTTGCGCTCAGAGCCACAGCAACGGGTGCCAGGCTGAACTTTGCCTCGGGGCCATTCTTGGGTTTGCCCAGGTGGCTGCACAGGATGACCTTAGCGCCATCGTTGACCAGCTTCTGGATGGTGGGCAGAGCTGCATTGATGCGGTTCTCGTTGGTGATCACACCGTCCTTCATCGGGACGTTGAAATCGCAACGGACAAGCACCTTCTTGCCGCAGTAGTTCTGATCGTCGATCGTCTTCTTACCTAAACCCATGGTAATAAACTCCTCTCAAGTTTTAATTTCTGAACTAGAGTTTCGCTCGCTTTTCAGGGGCATTCCTGCCCCGCCTGTTACTATTATAAACAAAAACTGTGTACAATGCAAGGACGCAGAATAGATAATTGTTTAACAAACATTTCCTGTGTCTATTTTGACCGAACCGGGCAAAACCACGATGCATCCCTGTTTTTGCGAGCGACATCTCTCACCGGCAGGAACAGACGCTTCCCCTGCTGTATACACCCCGATCAAAACACACCCGGACAAACAAAAGCACCCTTTTCTCCACGGAATGCAGAGAAAAGGGTGCAAGTCAACGTATTCACATGGCCATGCCGGAACCGGCACAGCCCGGTATGTTCACCTCAGGCACTTTCCAGTGAGAAGCTATGATCAGCAGTTCTCAGCGAAGTACTTGATGGTGCGAACCATCTGAGAAGTGTAAGAGTTCTCGTTGTCGTACCAAGACACAACCTGGACCTGGTAGGTGTCGTCGTAGCTACGCTAGTTTTTCGCACACTTTTTTGTAGTCGTTCCTAATTTTGAAACAACAGTTACAGTACCACAGCGCACAGTTGTCGTACTAAACCCGGCTTGTTCGTACCACTATTATACCACGTTTCAGCGTTATTTTCAAGTTTCCCCCGTTTCTTTTTTCGCCGGTATATTTATGCGAGTAATAACGTATATTCTCATTCTTCAGTCTCGGAGAGCCTGGGGCCCAGGGGCCTCCGCCGGGGCGTCTGCCTTGCCCAGGTACTCTCCTCAGTCCGTGATCTTACGGCTTTGGGGGGCGATCTTGGGCTGGATTTTATGGGGGTGAGCAGATACCAGATGGCTGCGTAGCAGGTTGTTCGTGTCCCTTCCTGCGCTTTCCCGGCGGTTTTTGATTGAAATTTCACCGGACGTGTTTTTGAAGGATGCAGTGGGAGAAGGAGGATATTTGCTTGATATGGAACATTCAATAACAAAAAGACGTCATCCATCCTTAGAATGTCACATCTGCCGACCAGCTCTTTTCATCTTCCCATTCACTTTATCCGGCATATCAATGAGTCCGAATCGGTAGAACATTCCATAAATATAAGTCACGCCTCGGATGTCGCCTAGAGCTTTTGGCCTGTCCACCACCGCTCCCACCTCTTTTATATTGTTCAGTGCCAGCAATACCGAACTCCATGCCAGGCTTTTACTATTCTCCCGGCGGTCGATCCAAAGCTCTTTTGTGTATTGCCCATTCCGACCTTTTCGTATTTCATAGGTAAAGGGTAAGCCGGAGTAGGTTTTGAATCGTACTCCAGAATAAAAGCAGGACCACTTCCCACAGGTGCTCCTCTGTCGGCTCAGTTCGCAGTTTTCTTACTGCTCGGTATCTCCGCTGCCGCTCTGCTCCCACGCTGATTTTTTTCCACAGGTGCCTCCTTTGGAAAGTATACGCCCTTTCGTATGGCAGGTATGAGGTGACGGAGGCTTTGGACAATTGAAGGGCTGATGCGGTGGAGAGAACTGCATCTTTGTAACTCTGTGTCTCTCTATAATTGTTAAAGGTACGCTGCACCATCTCCGCTACGTTTGATTCATAGATCCCGGCTGTGATGAGCAGCTTTCGGACCTTGATGGGGTTGAGGGACAGGGCGTCGGCAATGGTCTGCAATGACATCTCAGAATTATAAAGCACTACAGCTACATTCAACTGTTCTTTCAGCCTTTTCCCTGCATCGTACTCCGGCTTCCGCTTTTTCCGACCGCCGCCAGGCTTTCTGGCCTTATATGGTATTTTCTCACCCATGCTTATTCGTGCAGCTCCAGCGGCAGACCATCCGGATCATGGAAGAAAGTCATCTTCTTTCCGGTATAACTGTCCACACGAATCGGCTCACATTCAATGCCTACCTCTGCCAGCTCATTCACCGTCTGTTCCACGTTATCAACGCAGAACGCAAGGTGACGTAGGCCGCAGGCCTCCGGGCGGTTCACACGCTTCGGCGGATTTTCCTCTGCGAAAATCTCCAACTCCGTAAGTTCATTAACACGAAGATCCAGCTTCCAGTCTTTACGCTCTGGGCGGTAGTTTTCTCTGATGACAGAGAATCCCAGCTTGTTCACATAAAAATCCTTTGCTGCTTTGTAGTTGGATACAATGATTGCAATGTGGTGTATTTTTGATAAAATCATTTTTCTAACGCTCCATTTCTTTTATTTACATTACAAACTATATATTCCGCTTAAAAAACACTGTGTGAACTACCGGGGTTCAGTTGTCCACACGGTGTATCTATACTTTTTAAGAGACCACGACAGACCGCTTCTCTGCAAATTGGGATGCCAAATCAGCGATGTGCTTGAGACATCTTTTGCTATTTTTGAGGACTAGGACCTGAAATGACAATACCATCACTTCCAAGCCTCAAATGGGCGAACTTTCCATATATTTTCCGGCGGCACTTCAACTTCACTCCGAAGAAGAACGATATTTTCGTTATCCGAAAAAGCGCACCAATATGCTTTCATTAGATATTCCATTACTTTTCTTTGATCATCACAACGCTCATCACCGTCACACACTACCATTTTTGCTCCTATATGTGCTATGACTTCATATGGCTGATGGGTATCCTCCCATTTATCTGCCAAATCAGTTTTTAACAGCCTATCAATGTTCATTAGGAGCTCCGGACGTCTGTGAACATAGCCTCCGTAGGCAGTGTTACCGTACGAAAGAAACCCACAGATGCCGTAGTCATAATACAGCTTACGTCCAACTAACCACGCCGCATATTCAGTTTCCATATACTCAAGCGGACACCTATCATAACTAACATCAAACACCTTATCGAAATAATGAAGTTCACGCCTGCTCAAATCAATCGCAACTCCGTTTTCATAAAGAAACGCACACAATTCTGTCTTATTATTTTTTTTGACAGGCGTGTGTGATCAATCCATATTTTCTTATATCGATACAGCCATTCGCACTCGTTGTAACATGACTAAAGACGAATTCTAGTTCATAAAATGATGGCAGTGTCACATTTTTTTCTTTGAGAACATCTTCGATATAATCGTCTTCATAGCTCCACTGGTCTCTATCATAGCTGTCTCGAATACCCTTCCACTCCGACCAGGTGATTCCCGTCATTTTTTCTAGTGTATTTTGCGCTTCCTTTTTTTGAAAGAATATTATATATAATCATTGTTTTTGTCTCCAATCTGCATATGTCACTCGCACACCGATTCATGCGATAGACGTATGTGCAATGATTGTTCATTACGGGTTTTCCTGTCTTTTAGATGGAGCACAAGATATCGAACTTTGCTTGTCCCAATAAAACCCCCTTAAGCCGTATACCATAGCAATGGAATAGGTTCTATGATCCATTTCATAATGGCATATCACATTTCATATTTTTTATCTCCTGCATGTATTTTGCAATCAATCTTCTTTCTGCTCTTACCTTTAAATATAGCGCAACGTATGGTTTCATCCTATCACCATCGAGTTCACCTTGTGCATCTTGCGCAAGCCAATCCTGCTTTTCATCCTTAATCATCTCGCTCACCGCCGCAATTACAAGCTTTTTGTTGTCTGCGTTATCAATTGTAAGCGGCCAAAGAACCATATCTTTTTCGTCTGACTTTATATATGTCTCACAGAACGCCGTCAAAATATTCAAAAGTTCTGGATAAAACTCAAAATCAACATTCTCTATGACATCCATAACATATTTTGCTAATTTGTATTCATTTTCATAAAAAATCTCAATAGATGGCCGAACGCCTTTTTTCTGAATCATCAAGGAAGGCTCATACATTCCAGCCAAATCTGAAAATGCAAATTCATCATCGTCCGCTGCATTGATATGAACTTCGCTCACACTCTGTTTGTTAGGAATTGCAATACTTGCATACCCTTCTAAATAAAGCTCAATAAGTTGCTGCATAATTCTATCACGCCGGATAATCTCATCCTTTTCAGACACTTTTCTATTTTTTTTTCGTTCTCATCAATATATTTTTGTGCAAAGAAAATTGTAATAATCAAGCCAAATATATTTGTACTCAACCCCAAAAAATATTGAAAAAATAGTTCGGTATATTATCTGATAGACCGAATGCCACCAACGCAATAGATGCTCCAATTCCAAACAGTAGCCAAAAAGTCTTTTTTCACGATATCACTTCCATTTATGTAAATTCAGCTTCTCATATTCTCAGCCCCGTGAAGGGTTCCATAGTACTATTTTTGTATTCTGAAAAAGGTCAAAAGAAGCACATATTTTCATCAGGTGAGTATCCCCCACTGATACAATTCATCGCACTTCCTGTGCACATAACTCTATCTCGTAAAAATCCCCTAATACCAGATATCCAGCATTAGGGGAACATATCATACAAGGATGAAACCCATGGAATTATTATTGCGCTCATTTCAAGCAGAAAAAACATTCACTTCTCAATATGAAATGAACGCCTTCCGCATAAGTGCAATATAATCAATCGGAACTGCCCTCATAGCATCTCCCTGATGCGCTTTCTGTCAGCACATGAATCATGTAGTTGAGAAACTTCTCCAATGCCCATACTTTTTCGTCTTCCGTCTCTCTCCGTTATTTCTTTACATCTTAGCCACAGCTTCCCACCGTGTTGCCTGCCGCTCACCACGTAGAGGTGTGCAAAGTTCCGAGCGGCAAAGCTGTGAGAGATCTCCCACAGCTCAAGTTATTACTTTTATCAGTTTTTTTTCAAAAGAGATTCTTGCTTGCAATCCATGCCCCTACCACTGCTCCAAGTGTATTGAATAGCACATCATTCACATCTGCCATGCCTCTACCTGTAAAAATACTGTAGTTCTTCACAACACACTGAGAGCAGAAAAGCCGCAGCGATTATTCTCTTTCTGTTCATTTTCCATCTCTGACCTGTCCAGCCGAACGGAACATATAGGATCAGATTCAACAGATTGCCCGCCCACACACCGGCATTGGACCATAATTTCAGGTGCAGTCGGATGTTCTCATTATATCCCGACGCACGGCGCAGCAATGTGATATAGAAAATCAAAAATACACTATAGGTAGTAGGAAACCACTTCTTGCCTCTTCGGTTGAGCCACGCCAGTAAACCCAAAAATATTAAAATAACACCCTCGCCTACTGTCAGGTTCGCACTCGTGCTGCAATGGATCTGGTGGACAAACTCCCTCAAACTCCGTAGCCTCTGCTCTTGATAGTCTCCACAACCTGAGACACATACTTCTGGCAGGTATCGTGGTCGGGAGCCTCCACCATCACACGCACGACCGGTTCAGTGCCGGACTCGCGCACCAGAATACGACCGGTATCCCCCAGTGCTTCGCCTACGGCCTTGACTGCTGCCTGCACTGCTTCGTCGTCCTGTGCGGCCTTCTTGTCGGTGACACGGACGTTCTCCAGTACCTGCGGGTAGATCTTCAGCGGCTCAGCCAGCTTGCTCATGGGCAGCTTTTTGGCAAGCATTACTTCCATCATCTTCAGACTGGTCAGGATACCATCACCAGTGCTGGCGTACTTGCTGAAAATAATGTGACCACTCTGTTCACCGCCAATACGGCAGCCATTCTTGGCCATGTACTCGTAGACATATTTGTCGCCCACAGCGGTCTTGGCGTAGCCGATGCCCTTCTCATCAAAAGCCTTATACAGACCAAAGTTGGACATGACGGTAGTGACCACAGTGTTGGTCAGCAGCTTGCCACGCTCCTTCATGTAGCAACCGTAGATGTACAAGATATGGTCACCAGTGATGACGTTGCCCTTTTCATCCACACATAGGCAACGATCAGCATCGCCGTCATAGGCAAAACCGATGTCCAGCCCCTTCTCTACCACGAACTTCTGCAAGCCCTCAATGTGAGTAGAGCCAGCGTTGTTGTTGATGTTCAAGCCGTTGGGCTGTGCATTGATGACGTAGGTGTCTGCACCAAGAGCATCGAACACAGACTTGGCGATATTCCAAGAACTGCCATTGGCACAGTCCAGGCCAACCTTCACACCCTTGAATGAGTAGATACCGAGGCTGATTAGGTAGCCCATGTAGCGGTTACGACCAGAAACATAGTCCACAGTGCAGCCAATGTGTTCCCGGTGAGCGAAAGGCAGCTCCAGCCAGTCCTTATCGAACACATGGAGTTTTCCATCGATGTAATCCTCGACTAACAGCAAGATCTCCTCCGGCATCTTCTCGCCGTAGCAGTCGATCAGCTTGATACCGTTGTCATAATAGGGATTATGACTGGCAGAAATCATAATGCCGCAATCAAAATCATCCACTCGGGCAATATAGGCCACAGACGGAGTAGTGGTGACATGAAGCAGGTAAGCATCTGCGCCGGAGGCGGTCAGGCCTGCGACCAGGCTGTACTCGAACATATAGGAACTGCGACGAGTGTCCTTGCCGATGACAATACGGGCGGGCTCGTTGTTGCCGTTGCGCTCACGCAGGGCATTGTAGTACCAGCCCAGAAAACGGCCAACCTTGTAGGCATGATCTGCGGTCAGAGTGATTCCAGCCTCACCACGGAAGCCATCGGTTCCAAAGTACTTTCCCATTATAGTTTTTCCTTATCCAAAGAGTGGTTTAACAAATACATGCTTTAGCCGAGAGGAAATCCGTTGCCTGCTGCTCACCACGGAGAGGTAGCATATTTGAGCAGCACAGCCATGCTGATGCATGGCCGTTGTGTAGATAATCAGTATTTTCTCCACACCATCTTATTGACCACGTTTACATATCCCTGAATGATGCGAACCACCTTCATGGAAACGGTCTCGTCCACATAATCGGGGCAGGGCTTGCCCAGAACGCCCTTCTGCTTCATCTCGATGGCCATATCGGTGGCGTTGAGAAGTTCCCGGGTGGTAATGCCAGCCAGAATGAAGTCACCGGCCTCCAGCGCCTCAGGGGCGCTCGGTGGAGGTGCGGATGCACACGGCGGCAATGGGATGACCAATGGACAGATAGAAGCTGCTCTCCTCGGGCAAGGTGCCGGAGTCGGAGACGATTGCCAGAGCGTTCATTTGCAGCTTGTTGTAGTCGTTGAAGCCCAACGGCTCGTTGACCCGGACACGAGGGTCCAGCTGGAAACCGCTCTTTTCCAGACGGTGCTTGCTTCTGGGATGGCAGGAGTACAGGATGGGCATATCGTACTTTTCTGCCAGTGCGTTGATGGCTCTGAACAGGCTCAGGAAGTTCTTTTCAGAGTCGATGTTCTCCTCCCTGTGGGCGGACAGTAGAATGTACTTGTCCTTCTCCAGTCCCAGACGTTCCAGCACATCGCTTTTCTGGATCTTCTCCAGATTCATGTGCAACACTTCTGCCATTGGAGAGCCGGTCTGGTAGGTGCGCTCCTTGGGCAATCCGGTGTCCGCCAGATACTTCCGGGCAAACTCGGAATAGCACATATTCACGTCAGAAATCACATCCACGATGCGGCGATTAGTCTCCTCGGGCAGGCACTCGTCCTTGCAGCGGTTGCCTGCCTCCATGTGAAACAGCGGGATGTGCAGCCGCTTCGCAGAGATGGCGGACAGGCAGGAGTTGGTATCGCCCAGCACCAGATAGCCCTCCGGCTGCAATTCGGACAGAAGCTCATAGCTCCGGCCCAGAATATTGCCGCAGGTCACGCCCAGATTCTCGCCCACCACCGGCACCAGAATGTCGGGTCCGAATTCCCCGAAGGTGTTCTTCAGTTCGAAATCCTCCCAGAAAACGGTAGAGAGGTTTCTGTCCCAGTTCTGGTTGTAGTAAACCACGCAGCAGTCAAAATATTCCCGGCAGCGCTTGATAACGGCAGCCAGCCGAATGATTTCCGGACGGGTGCCGCAGCCAATCATGACCTTGGTGCGCCCGTCGTTTTTCCATGTAAAATTGTGTTCCATAAAAATCTCCTATCGACAGCCAGTATCTTTTCTTACACCGGCTCGAAGAAGGTATCTGGATGATTCGGGTTGAAGATTTCGTTACAGGTCATCACCGTCACCAGATTCTCCGTTTCCGACAGGTTGATAATGTTGTGCGTCCAGCCGGGAATCATGTGGACAACCTCAATTTTGTCCCCAGAAACCTCAAACTCCACCGTTTCTCCAGTATTGATGTTCCGCTCTTGGATCAGGCCGTGACCAGCGACCACAATGAACAGCTCCCACTTGGAGTTGTGCCAGTGCTGCCCCTTGGTGATGCCCGGGCGGCTGATATTGATGGACACCTGCCCACAATCGGCGGTATGAACCAATTCCGTGAAAGAACCACGGTTGTCCACGTTCATCTTCAGGGCATACTTAAACTTGTCCGTGGACAAATAGCTCAGGTACAAGGAGTACAGTTTCTTGGCAAAAGAGCCGTCCGGCATTTTCGGCATCATGAGCGTACTCGGCTGTGCCTTGAACTCTTGCAGCAGATCAACAATCTCGCCCAGTGTTACCTTGTGTGTCACAGGAACGCAGCAGTAGCGACCGTCTGCTTTCAGAACAGTCTCTACCCCGTCAAATTCACAGTGCTGTTCCTTGCCTTCCAGCAGGTCAAACATCCCTTCTACAAGATCGTCGATGTACAGCAACTCCAACTCGGTGCTGCGGTCATTGACGGTGAAGGGCTCATCATTGGCAACTGCCCAACAGAAGGTGCTGACAGCACTGTTGTACTTGGGGCGGCTGTGTCCCATCAGGTTGACAAAACGGTAAACGGCAACCTTAGCGCCGGTTTCCTGAGCATACTGGAAGAACAGCTCCTCGCCCGCCTTTTTGCTCCGACCATACTCACTGTTGTCGAATCGACCAGCCAGCGTGGCTTGAATGGAAGAAGACAGCATGATGGTTGCCTTATTGTTATGCTTTTTCAGACAGTTCAGCAGATCGGACGCAAAGCCGAAGTTGCCCTTCATGAAGTCTTCCGGGTTTTCCGGGCGATTCACGCCTGCCAGATTGAACACGAAGTCTGCCTTCCGGCAGTACTCATCCAGCTCCGCCGGGGTAGAGTCCAAATCATATTCGTAGATTTCTTCAATATGCAATGCCGGGCGAGTCTTGTTCTTCCCATCCCGGATGTTTTTCAGGTTGTTGCACAGGGCGGTTCCTACCATGCCCTTGGCACCTGTGACTAGAATGTTCATTCTCTCACCTCTTAGTGTACTGCGGTGCAGTCCGGAATATCTGCGCCATCCGGCACAGTTGCATTATTGCAGATGGTGCAGTTGCTGCCAATGCGGGTAAAGTTGCCCACAGTCGCACCAGTGCGAATGACGCTGTTGGTGTAAATCAAAGCGTAGTCCCCTACCGTTGCATCACAGTGAACTTCCGTTCCGACATTCAGCAAAACACCGTCGCCAACGGACGTACCATTCTGGATACAAGCGTTTTGCAGCACCACACAGCCGTATCCCATCTTGGAATACGGACTGATATAGGCACTGGGAGCAATGATGTTGGGGAACCCATAGCCAAGTGTTTTTGCTTTCTCATACACCTGCGCCCGGAACTGGTTGCTGCCGATGCCCACCACCAGCAGGTCATAGTTTTTCCGCAACTCTGGTAAATCGGAAAGACCTCCAACCACCGGAATGCCACAGATCTCAGTGTCCACGTCTTGTCCATCATCATCCACAAAAGCACAGTCGTATTGGAGCATCGCCTGCTCCGCCGCCATGCGCCCAAAGCCGCCGGCACCAACCAGCAACAGCTTTTCTTTAGACATTCGGGATGCCTTTCAGTTCGTTCTGGACATATTCCGTGGTCAGGATTTTCTTGACAGTGCCTTCCACATCCAGACGAGTGGTGTTGTGGCTGGTGTAGGACTCGTCCGCCATGGTATGCACTTCGCCCTTGACCACGAACTTGTCGTAGTTCAGGTCACGGTTATCTGCGGCAACACGGAAGTAGTGACCCATATCCTGGCTGCGCAGACGCTCCTCACGGGTCATCAGGGTCTCGAACAGCTTCTCGCCGTGACGGGTGCCGATGATGTTGGTGCCGGTGTCGCCGAAGAGCTGCTGGACCGCCTTTGCCAAATCGCCAATGGTGGAAGCATCAGACTTCTGGATGAACAAATCACCGGGATTTGCATGTTGGAACGCGAACATGACCAGATCCACCGCCTCATCCAGGTTCATCAGAAAACGGGTCATGTTCGGGTCGGTGATGGTGATGGGCTTGCCGGACTTGATCTGGTCAATGAACAGGGGAATGACGCTGCCGCGGCTGCACATGACGTTGCCGTAGCGGGTGCAGCAGATCGTCGTGCCGCCGCGCTCGGCGGCCACACGGGCGTTGGCAAAGATG